>Ga0209056_10007200_pt1 | contig 11462 bp, 12 predicted proteins | sample GraSoiAngelo_114_FD_185876 | JGI IMG/M metagenome (GOLD analysis project Ga0209056, IMG submission 185876) | Grasslands soil microbial communities from the Angelo Coastal Reserve, California, USA - 14_0903_13_40cm (SPAdes) (version 2) | ecosystem: Environmental > Terrestrial > Soil > Grasslands... | reverse complement strand
TGGCGGTGCTGGGGAACGAGCTGGCCAAGCTGCTGTTCGACCAGGAAGCCCCCGTGGGGCAGCAGGTGTACCTGGGCGACACGCCGTTCACGATCGTGGGCGTGATGCGTCCCAAGCTGCAGAACTCTTCGTATCAGCAGCGCGACCAGGACCGGATCTTCATTCCGGCGACCACGCACTACGCCCTGTTCGGCGACCAGTTCTTGAACGACATCGTGTACCGGGCGCGGGCCTCGGAGCTGACCAAAGTGGCGGAGCGTCGGGTGTACGAGACGATGGGGCGGAAGTACCGGTTCGATCCCACCGACAAAGACGCGCTGGGATTCTGGGACACGAGCGAGTGGGAGACCAAGTTCGGCAAGATGTTCGTCGCCTTCAACATCTTTTTCGCGATCGTCGGGACCTTCACCCTCCTGGTCGGCGGCATCGGGGTGGCGAACATCATGTACATCGTGGTCCGGGAGCGCACCCGCGAGATCGGTGTGCGGCGCGCCGTGGGTGCGACGCGCGCCGACATCATGCGCCAGTTCTTCGCCGAGGCCCTGATGATCGTGGCCATGGGGGCGACACTCGGCCTGCTGCTCTCGCTCGGACTCGTGGCCGCCCTGGGTGGGTTGCCGATCAAGGAGTTCGTCGGCGTCCCCACCATTTCCCCGGCGGTGCTCGTGGCCACGCTGACACTGCTCGCGCTGGTTGCGTTTGCGGCGGGCTTGATGCCCGCCCGGCGCGCGGCGGCGCTCGATCCGGTGGAGGCGCTGCGCAGCTAGCCATGTTCTACATCCTGCTCCAGGATTTTCTCGGCGACCTGAAGACGCAGCGGACTCGGGCCTTCCTCACGTTCTTTGCAGTGACCTGGGGGACGCTGGCGGTCGTGCTGCTGTTGGCGTTCGGGGAGGGCCTGAAGCGCACCGTGCGTGACGGCCTGCTCGGTGCCGGCGAACGGATGTTCATGGTCTACGGCGGGGAGACCAGCAAGGCATTCGCCGGCCTGGGGCAGGGACGACGCATCCGGCTCGTGGAGGAGGATCTCGATCTCCTCCGGAACGCGATCCCGGACGTAGACCGGGGAAGCGTCTCGTACGGGCGGTGGGGCACGTCGTTTCAGATGGGCAAGACGCGCACCAACGCTTTTCTCGAGGGGGTAGGTCCCGAACACGAGACGATCCGCCACATGGACCCCGCGCCGGGCGGACGCTTCATCAACCCCGCCGACGTCGAGCGCAGGCGGCGGGTGCTGTTCCTCGGCAACGAGCTGGCGGAGCGGATCTTCGGCAAGGGCGTCGATCCTACCGGCAAGAGCGTCGTGGTGGACGGGCTGCCGTTCACGGTAGTCGGCGTCCTGAAGAAGAAGTTCCAGGACTCGAGCAATAACGGACCCGACGCCGATCGTGGGGTGATCCCCTACTCGACGTTTCGCACCATCTACGGCAACCGGTTCGTGAGCCACCTCATCGTACAGCCGCGCGATGCATCCCGCGGACCCATCGTCAAGGCGGAGCTGTACCGGGTGCTGGGGCGGAAATACAGCTTCGACCCCACGGACCAGCGGGCCCTAGGCATGTGGGACTTCATCGAAGACGAGAAGGAGACCACCGCCGTCGGGCTCGGCATCCAGATCTTCATGGGGCTCGTGGGGGCGTTCACGCTGCTCATCGCGGGCGTGGGCGTGGCGAACATCATGTACGTCGTGGTGAAGGAGCGGACTCAGGAGATCGGCATCAAGCGCGCGCTCGGCGCCCGCCGGCGGCACATCATGGCGCAATTCCTGTTCGAGGCCATGGCGATCGCCCTGTCGGGCGGGCTCGTGGGTCTCGTGGTGGCGGCGCTCATCGTATTCGGGGTCGACGCGATCCCAACCGAAGGCAACGAGGCGATGCAGTACATCCTCAACCCCAGGCTGTCCTGGCCCATCGCCCTGATCTGCGCCGGCATCCTGATCGGCGTGGGGCTCCTCGCGGGCATTCTACCGGCCCGCCGGGCCGCCGCAGTGGATCCGGTCGAGTCGCTGAGGTACGAGTGAGGCTCCGCCGCGAGCCGAGGGAGCACCGCGAGATGCCCCCCCGATCTTCTTGTCGCTTGCGTCCTGTTAGAACCTGAGGAACACCGGGCTGCCTGTTTCGAGCGAGAGCTCGGCGGCGTGCTGCACCGCGCTCTTCCGCTCATCGGGCGTTGCGCTCGGCGGAACGACAATCTCGGAGGCCCCGGGGGCGGCGGAGGCGTGACCGCTCTGCGCGCACGTCACCTTGATCGACATGGGGGAGTAGATGCCGAGCGTGAGTCCCTCGACCAGCTGGTTCAGAAAGCTCAGCTGGGTCTCGACCTTCGCCACGCCCTGGGGGCATTTGCTGGCGGTTTCGATGGTGCTCGGCGGCACCAATCCCCAGAGCCACCCCGACGCCCAGCTCTTGTCAATAACGACTGCGGATGGAGTGAGACCCGTTTCGATCGTCCCGTGATAACACCCGGCGAGCGCGACGAGCGAAGCGACGACGGCAACCTGCGAGAGCCGCTTCATGGAGATCTCCTCATTTCGGGAAGGGGCATCGGCGACGTCCCACGTCCGCCGGCCCACGTAAACATCCGGTCCGCCATGGAGGGTCGCAAGCGTATCGATGTGTAACAACTGTGGTACGAGGAGCCCAATAAGGAGGAGAGCGCCTATGAACATGCCTGCTCTTGTCGTCCTGTTTGCTGCTTCCAGCGTCGCGGCTCAACAGCGAACCATCGAGCCCAAGGACGTCCAAGTCTTCAACCGCAGCGTGAGTGCTCTGAGCGATGGGACCAGGAAGGGTGTCCGGCTCAACGAGCAGCCCGGTGAGGGCGTGGCGTATCTCAAAGGGATCGAGTTCAGTAACGGGACCATCGAGTTTGACGTCAGAGGCAAAGACGTGCAGGGGCAAAGCTTTGTCGGTGTCGCCTTTCATGGGCTCGATAGCACGACGTACGACGCGATTTACTTGCGTCCGTTCAACTTCCGCACGGAAGACCCGGCGAGGCACAGCCACGCCGTACAGTACGTATCGCAGCCGGCCTACCCGTGGCAGAGGCTGCGAACCGAGCGGCCGGGAGTCTTCGAGCAGCCCGTGAGTCCCCCGCCCGACCCCAACGGGTGGTTCCATGTGCGCGTTGTCGTCGCGAGTCCCAAGGTGAGCGTCTTCGTCGGCGACGCGAAACAACCCAGTCTGGTGGTCACCCAGTTGAGCGACCGCACGACGGGATTGGTCGGCCTGTGGGTAGGGAACGGGTCCGGCGGGGACTTCGCGGACTTGAAGATCATTCCCCACTAAAGCCCGACTGGCGCTCCCTGCTCGGGGCCTGCAAAATCCCTCATGGACAGGCCCTGGCTCGCGCACTACGACGACGGGGTGCCGGCGACCCTGGCGCCGTACCCTGAGAAGACCCTGGTGGATGTCGTGAAGGCCAGCGCCGCCGAACGGCCACGCCACCCGGCGGTGCTCTTCAAGGGTGCCCGGCTGTCATGCGGGGAGCTGGACGGGTTGAGCGATGGCTTCGCCGCGTGGCTCGCGGCGCGCGGGGTCGTGAAGGGCGACCGCGTCGCCCTTGTCATGCCGAACTGCCCGCAGGTGATCATCGCGCAGCTGGGTGTGTGGAAAGCCGGCGCGGTGGCCGTCCCGTTGAATCCGTTATCCTCGGAGGAGGAGCTGGCGCACGCCCTGGCCGGCACCGGCGCCCGCGCGGCCGTGGTGCTGAGCCGCTTCTATCACAAGATCAAAGACCTCCAGCCGGGCACCGCGCTCGAAGTCGTGATCGCGACCAACATCAAGGAGTTCTTGCCGCGCCTGCTCCGGCTCGCGTACACCTTGCTCAAGGAACGGAAGGAAGGAGACCGGGTCGCGCTGGCGCCCGGGGACGTGTGGTTTCAGGCGGTGATCCGGCCCCCCCCCTCGGCGCCGCCGCGCGCGGGCCCGAGCCCATCCGACGCCGCGTTGCTCATGCTCACGGGTGGTACGACGGGGGTCCCGAAGGCCGCCCTGCTGCGACATCGCGGCGTGCTGATGGCGGCGCTGCAGCTCAACCGTTGGTTCCGCCCCGTCCTCAAGGAGTGGGACGACGGCATCGCGTTCGTGTTTCCACCGTTTCACGTCGCTGGGAACGTGGGCATTCTCGGCACGGCGCTGGTGGGGCGAAACCCGGCGGTGCTCATCCCCAACCCCAGGGACCTGAACGATCTCCTGCGAACGATCCAGCGGGCGCGTCCCGCCGTCCTCCCCGCCGTCCCTACGCTCTATAACGCCATGCTGGCCCATCCCGCCGTGCGGGCCGGCAAGGTGGACTTTTCATCGATCAAGCTGTGCGTCTCCGGGTCGGCGCCGCTCCTCGCGGAAACCAAGCGGCGGTTCGAGCAGCTGACGGGCGGGCGGATCATCGAAGTGTACTCGCTGACCGAGGCCTGCATGGCCTCCGTCGGCACGCCCGTGATGGGCACCTACAAGGAGGGCGCGGTCGGCATCCCTCTCCCCGATGTCGACGTGCGAATCGTGGACGTCGATGATCCGAGCCAGGAGGTCGGACCCGGCGAGATCGGCGAGATCGTCATCGCGGCGCCGCAGCTCATGGAAGGCTACTGGCACAATCCGGAGGCGACCAAGGAAATGCTGCGCGACGGCCGGCTCTATACCGGCGACCTGGGCTCGCTCGACGGAGACGGGTATCTCACCATCGCCGACCGGAAGAAGGATCTCATCAAGGCGAGCGGCTTTCAGGTTTGGCCGCGGGAGGTCGAGGAAGTCATCGCGACCCACCCGGCGGTCGCTGAGGTCGGCGTCGCGGGGGTCCCGGACCCGCATTCGGGAGAGGCCGTGATGGCGTGGGTGGTCCCGCGGAAGGGCGTGACCCCGACCGAAGAGGAGATCCGCGAGCATTGCCGGCGCCACCTTGCCGCCTACAAGGTCCCGAAGCGCGTGGAGTTTCGGGAGGCGCTGCCCAAGTCCGCCATCGGGAAGCTGCTGCGGCGCGAGCTCGCCCGCGAGTTTCGCGCGGCGCACAGCTCCCTGTGAGGGCGCTTCTCCTTCACACCTCCATGACGTGCCAAGCCTTCCGCTCGTAAACCGCGCGAGGCATTATCTGCCGTGGTGCTACCGAAGACTCTAGCAGTGCTGTCCATTTTCGCGTGCACGAGCGCGGCCGCGCAGGACTACACCGCGGCGGACGTGCACTTCATGTCCGGCATGATCTACCACCACGCGCAAGCCGTGCTGATCGCCGGCTGGGCCCCGAGCCACGAGGCGAGCCCGTCGCTGCGCGCCCTGTGTGAACGCATCGTGGTGGGCCAAGGCGACGAGATCGCGCTCATGCAGCGCTGGCTGCGCGAGCGGCACGAGGAGGTGCCCGATCCGAGCGCCACGCACCCCATGATGCCCGGCATGGATCCGGCGCCGATGATGCCCGGGATGTTGACGGCGGACCAGCTGGCCCAGCTCGACCGCGCGCGGGGACGGGAGTTCGACCGGCTGTTCCTGACGTTCATGATCCAGCACCACCAGGGCGCGATCACCATGGTGAATGCGCTGTTCGGCACGGGAGCGGGAGAGCAGGAGAAGGTCTTCCGCTTCGCCTCGGATGTATTCGCCGACCAGACCACCGAGATCGCCCGCATGCAGAAGATGCTCGCCGCGCTGCTGTTCGAGAGGCCCGGCCAATAATCCGTTTCCTGGAAAGGAATCAGCCCATGGAATTGTCCGTCAGGGTCGCTCCCACGCTTCGGTCGCTGGCGCTCACCATCGGATTGTGCTCCCTCGCCGCCTGCGCGTCCTCGGGCGGCGCGAACCTGTCGACGGTCGCGCCCAACCCCGACCCCCGCGTCGGCCTGCGCGCGGGCCTCATGAACGCGGCGGAGGCATCATGGAATCTGCGGGTGGTCTCGAAGACCCCGCCGCCCGCGCAGTTCGCCTTCATCACCAACTCGGATCTCGCGTTCACCGGGCAATACGCGATTCAGGGGAACTACAACGGGTTCCAGGTCTGGGACATTTCGAACCCGGCCAAGCCGACGCTGAAGGTCGGGTTTGTCTGCCCGGCGTCGCAGAGCGATGTCTCCGTCTACAAGAACCTGCTCTTCGTGTCGGGCGAGGGGATGGGCGGGCGGCTCGACTGTGGTAAGGAAGGGGTGCACGATTCGGTCAGCGCCAGCCGGCTGCGGGGGATCCGGATCTTCGACATCTCCGACATCGCCCATCCCAAGTACATCGCGAACGTCCAGACCTGCCGCGGCTCGCACACGCACACCGTCGTGATCGACCCGAACGACAAGGACAACGTGTACGTCTACGTCTCGGGGTCCGCCCCGGTGCGTTCGCCCAGCGAGCTCCCCGGATGCGTGGCCGCGCCGCCGGACTCGAATCCGAACAGCGCGCTGTTCCGGATCGAGATCATCAAGGTGCCGCTCGCGCATCCCGAGCAGGCGGCGATCGTGAGCTCGCCGCGGATCTTCAGCGGCCTGGCCGCGCCGCCCAAGCACGGCGAGACGCCCGAGGACATCGCGGCCGCGGCCAAGGAGGCGGCGGACTGGCGGGCCAAGGGGGGCTTCACGGCGAAGATGGGGGAGATCGAATACGTCCTGGAGGCGGAATACACAAAGCCGATGCTCGACAGCGTCGTCAAGGCGCGCGGCGGCCGCCCTGGGGGGACGCCCACCGCTGCCGACAGCGCAGGGGTGCGGGAGGCCATTCAGACAATGACGAATGCCATGATGGCTCCCCCTCCGGGGACGGTGAACGGCGTGCGCCCCGGACCCAGCCAGTGCCATGATATCACAGTCTATCCGGCCATCGGGTTGGCGGGCGGCGCGTGCGGTGGGTACGGCCTGCTGTTGGACATCCGCGACGTGGCGAACCCCAAGCGGATGGACGCCGTGTCCGACTCCAACTTCTCCTACTGGCACTCCGCCACGTTCAACAACGACGGGACCAAGCTCCTCTTCTCCGACGAGTGGGGCGGCGGCGGCCAGCCCAAATGCCGGGCCAGCGACAAGCACGAGTGGGGGGCGGACGCGATTTTCACGCTGGCCGACAACCGGATGACGTTTCAGAGCTATTACAAGATGTCGGCGCCCCAGACCCCGTTCGAGAATTGCGTGGCCCATAACGGGTCGCTGATCCCGATTCCGGGCCGGGACGTCATGGTCCAGGCCTGGTACCAGGGCGGCATCTCCGTCTTCGACTGGACCGATCCGGCCCACCCGAAGGAGATCGCGTTCTTCGATCGTGGGCCGGTCGACTCGACCAAGATGGAGGACGGCGGATCGTGGTCGGCCTACTGGTACAACGGGGTCATCGTGAGCTCGGAGATTTCGCGCGGGCTCGACATCTTCGAGTTGACGCCGAGCGGGTTCATTTCGCAGAACGAGATCGACGCGGCGAAGCTGGTGCAGCTCGAGTATTTCGATACGCAGGACCAGCCCAAGTTCGTCTGGCCGGCGAGCTTCACGGTGGCGCGTGCCTACCTGGACCAGGTGGCGAGGTCGAACGGCCTGGCGCCTGAGAGACTGGCCGCCACCCGGACGGCGCTCGCCCGCGCCGAGCGGCTTTCAGGAGTCCAGCGTCGGGAGGCTCTCCTGCAGCTGGCAACGCAGCTGGACGGTGATGCTCAGGGAGCGCCCGGCCGGCTGCGGACCCTCGCCGCAGAGGTCAGAGACCTGGCAGGAGCGAGTGCAGGGGCGGGCCGCTGACGTGAGCTCGTGACTTCGAGAACCTCATGGTGGGATGGAAGTGCGGCCTGGGCTTTTTGTAGCAGCTTGGCATGGTGAAGGCCCCATCCTATCTAACGAAGAATTGATAGCAATCGCTGATCAGCGCGACCGCTGGCGGCGTCGCGCTGTTCACGACACGGAAGTGAATGTCGAACGCAGTCCCAATGGGAAACGTCAACAGGCGGAACAAATCCGCGCGGCCCGTGCCACCGTCATCCGTTACGATATCCTGCGGGGTAGACCCCGCGCCGAGTGTGAGCCATGATGTGCCCGTGCAATCGTCATCGAGGACCGTGTCGACAGCTCGCTGCAGCTTGAAGTGCGTGTTGGGCGCTAGATCGCGCACCCACACGCCCAGATCCACGATCGTCGCGTCGTCGTTCGCCTGCCGGAATTTCACGTGGCCGAATCCATCGCTGCCGTCTGGCGCCCGAAGGACAACTTCGAGATTAAAGTTGGGCTTGACCGCATCCGACGCGAGGCTCGCGGCGCTCAGGGCGGTCGGCGCGGCGGAGTGCGGCTCGAGCACTAGTGGAGTACGCTCGCATCCAGCCAACAGAACGCACGCAGCCAGTGGGACTACGGCGGAGACTTTCATGGGTGCCTCGGTTGGAGGGAGAACTAAAGAGTCACTGCCTGCCTCAGCGTCACGCATTGGGTCGTGCGTCCATGCCTAAATCGGCCTTCAAACGATCATACCAGGCGTCGTCGCGCAACGCGCCGCAGGCGACCCGCCTCGGGGTTCAGGGCATCTGAGTTATTCTGCAATATGGGTCGCGGACGGCGCACCGCTAGAGCTTCTAGCGAGCCTGATACACGGTGTGCCACTTTCTGAGTGGCGCACCGATCAGGGCGCCAACCAGCGCGCCGGCGGCCGTTGCGCCGAGCGCGATGACTGCCGTGCCACCTCCTGCGTTGCTGCATCCGCCATCGCTGCAGAGGGACGACGACAGGCCTACGCCCGCAGCCAGGCCTCCCGCGAACCCGACACCCGCCCCCACCAGGGCGCCGGTGCCGCTCGCGCCACCCCGGACCTGAATGCGTGTCACGTCGCTCAGGCCTACGCGCGGCCCCGGCGGAGTTCCGGCCAGGAGGCTGTCACGTGTCATCGTCGGCCTGAGGATGACGACCTCACCCGAACTGCCCCGCACGCGCACGCTGTCCTGCGAGGCGATCAGGCGCTGAAGCTCGGCGAAGCTCAGGGAGTCGAGTTCCAGCCCGTTGCCGGTCCCGGGCGTTTGCGCAACGGTGGCCCCAGGTGCGAGCAACGCCGTTGCAAGGAGCAGAATGCGGGGGGTGCGCAAAGGGGGCGTCCTGGTAAGAGACGCCCCCAATGTCCCCGAGTCGGGTCAAGCCGCGGTCAAGGCTTGGCGACTTGCTTCTGCGGATCGTCCGCCGGATTGACGTAGGTGAGCGCGAACGGGCCCATGGCCGTCACCTGAATAAACGTACCGCCCTGGGCAGCGGCGAAGTGGTGTGCTTTGGCCGCCATCGGCGTTTTTTCGCCGGCCTTCATCGCTTTCGCCTTCGACAGGTCGAACTTATCACCCATGCCCACGAGCAGCGTACCCTTCTTGACCTCGACAACCTCGTCGGTGGGATGGAAGTGCGGCGCGATCTTGTAGCCGCTCGGCATCGCCAGCTCGACGGTAAAGAGCTCCGACTTGCTGGGGTCGCCGCTCACTACTGCCATCCTCGCGCCCGGGGGAAATACTGCGGGGGCCGGGCCCCACTTCAGGGCAGCGGGCTTTTCCGCTGGGGCGGCTTGAGCGTGCATTGCAGGGGCTACAGCCAACAGCAGGCAAGTCGAGAGGCCAACGGCGCGCATTAGAACCTCCGAGAAGGTGTCAGGGACCAGGGGCATGATGTAGCGTCGGAAGGATAAGCGGAAGGGTGAGCGGGAGCGAGGCCGTGTGCGCGGCCCCGCCCACTTCCCAGAACTCGTAGCGAGCGGTGGCCTAGAAATGCAGGGCGGTGCCCAAGCTAAACGCGGAGAGTGAACCTCGCAGCTCGCGGGCCTCGAGCTGCAGCAGGCGGCCGCCGACCCGGACTCGGAGACCTGCACCCACGATGGCTCTGATATCTCCATGCGTTCCTGAGCCCGGGGGCACGAACTCAGCCACCGAGCCGTCCCCGCGGCGATAATAGCCCGACCCCTGCCTCCAGGTCTGAAAGACCGCCACCCCGGCCACGACGTAGGGCGACACTCGCCCGCGCGGCCAGGGGGTGATCGAGCCGGTGACGCCGAGATCGAGAAGCGCGGTTTGGCCCACGCCCTCGAACGACGAGCCCTCACCGTAGAGAATCGACGGACGCGAGTAGCTCTGGGTCGGAGTCCAGAACGTTCCCAGGTGCACGCGCAGACCGACCACGCGCTCGAAGGGCGTGAGGCTGTACTCGGCGCGGAGCTGCCCCCCGGTGATCCCGCAGCGACAGTCAATCCGGCCGAGCCCGGCGCTCAGAATCAGCCGGTCGTCAGGCTTCGAAGGCTGCGGTTCTTGTGCGTGGCCGACGGCAGGCAGGATCAGCGTCGCGACGAATGTGACCGCGAGAAGGCAGCGCATGAGGCACCACCGAGTGAGGATAATAAAATCTTGTGTTGGGGATGAATTTAACGCCAGTGTGGCGAGGTCGCTACAATTTTTTCGTCACGACCTTTGCGTCCACGACTGTCCACCACCCCTTCGCGTCACGCCTCAAGTCGAAGACTGCTTGCACGCCCTCGACCTTGTACTCGACCACGGCTTTCGCCCGGGAGCCGTCCACCTCGAAGCTCAGGATCCGGAGGTGCGGCTCCGTACGCAGCTCTCGGTCGGGAACGATTCGCAACGGCTGACCGAATCTCGACGGCGTGACACCCGGCTCCAACAGGTGATCTGAGACCAGCAGCGGCACGCGGCCAGGAGCCTCGGGATGGAGGTACGGAGCGAGCGCAGGGTGCTCGACGATCAATTTGAGCACCGGTCGTGGAACGAGGGGGGGCGGTTGCTGAGCAACCGATGCGCCGGCCCAAGGAGCCAGCACAGCAATCAGTATTTGGAGAATTCTCATGTGCCCTAAGAGGCGTCGACCTGCTCGGCGAGACGTTTCGGGGCCCGGTTGCGCCACGCGGTGATCAGCGCTTCACGAACGGCACCCTTCTTGGCGGCCCGCAACCGAACGTTCGTGGCACCACCGCGACCCCAGCCGCCCTTGACGGGCGCGAAGGCCGCGGGCTGGCTTTTGACGAAGAGCTCTTGCTGCTCAGGGGTGAGCTTGACCATGGCCCAGCCGCTCTCGGGATAGCCCAACGTCGCGAAAATGCGGCCCGCCACACGAAAGTCGGGGTGGCCCATGTGAGCGGCTTCCAAGGCTCGCGGCAGACTCAGGGCGATGCGCCGGAACTCGCTGGCCGTCATGGAGTCGCCTCCCTGAAATACCCTTCCCGACGAAAGCCCAGGCGCTTTACCAACGCGATCGAAGCGCGGTTTTGCGGCTGAATGTTCGCCTCGACGCGGTGCAGCCGCAACGGACCGAACGCCAGGCGCAGCAGGTACTGTCGACCTGCTCAGCACGCCCTGACCAGGCGCGTCTCTCCGGGCGGGCCGAGCGCGAACCTGAAGGATGCGTCCTTGAACCCCATCAAGCCCTTCCTGGTAGCGACCACGTTTGCGCACCACTGTCCCGGTCCTTCCTCCACGGCCACGTTAGCACGGTACAGGGCCTTACCGAGCGGCAGCTCGACCATCGCCACGACGGTGTCCCGGGGGGCGGT
>Ga0209056_10007195_pt1 | contig 11466 bp, 9 predicted proteins | sample GraSoiAngelo_114_FD_185876 | JGI IMG/M metagenome (GOLD analysis project Ga0209056, IMG submission 185876) | Grasslands soil microbial communities from the Angelo Coastal Reserve, California, USA - 14_0903_13_40cm (SPAdes) (version 2) | ecosystem: Environmental > Terrestrial > Soil > Grasslands ... | reverse complement strand
TGGTTTCCGGATCGGTGACGATGATGTAATGCCAGGGCTGCGCATTCGCGCCCGAAGGCGCATGGCGCGCGGCTTCGAGGATGAGATCGTAGTGCTCGCGCGGCACGACGCAAGCCGGATCGAACTGACGCGTCGTCAGCCGGCTGCGCATCACTTCGAGCAGGGTTTCGCAGCGAGCGCCGAGGCCAGCCCCACGGCTTTGGGAATTTTTCCCGGTCATACAACCTCTCTTCTTCGCAAGCACACCGCTAGAAGGGCTCCTCATCCTCTTCCGGCGCCACTGGTTCCCCGAGCAGCTTTGTCACTTGAGCCAACGGAAGCACCTCGACATCCTTGAGCTTGCGCGAAATTTGGCGGGTGCGCGTTTCTGCCTGTCCAATCTTGTTGGCTGCTGTCTCAAGCGTCCTCTTGACGCCCGCGAGGGTCTCGCCAAATTTGCTAAATTCCGTTTTTACTGCGCCCAACACCTCCCACACTTCGGAAGAACGCTCCTCAATGGCTAGTGTGCGGAACCCCATCTGGAGCGCGTTTAGAGTTGCCGAAAGATTATAAGGGCCTGCGACCGTAACCCGATACTCTCGCTGCAAGGAATCGGCAAGACCCGGCCGTCGAACCACTTCTGCATACAAACCTTCTGTCGGCAAGAACAGAAAAGCGAAATCGGTCGTGTGAGGTGGACCGATGTACTTCTCGCGAATACTTTTCGCTTCGAGCTTGATACGAGTCTCAAGTGCCCTGCCCGCTTCTTCTGCACCCTGCAGATCGGCACGCTCCTGAGCCACAAGTAATTTCTCGTAATCTACCATCGGAAACTTCGAATCAATCGGCAGCCACATGGGTTCGTTTCCGATAGGTCCCGGAAGCTTGATTGCGAACTCGACACGCTCGTTTGAGCCCGGCAGCGTAGCCACATTCTTAGCATACTGATCGGATGTCAATGTCTGCTCTAACAACGTACCGAGCTGCACCTCGCCCCAAATACCACGCGTCTTCACATTGGTCAGAACGCGCTTCAAGTCACCTACACCAGCGGCAAGCGACTGCATTTCGCCTAAACCTTTATGTACTGCCTCAAGCCGCTCGCTCACAAGCTTGAACGAATCGCCGAGACGCTTTTCCAGCGTAGCGTGCAGCCTTTCATCTACGGTCTTACGTATTTCGTCCAGTTTGGAAGCATTGTCGCTCTGCAGATCTCTCAGCTTGCGCTCAAGTGTGTCACGCACTTCGCCCAAGCGCCGTTCGTTCGCCTCGGTGAGCGCCTTTATCTGGGCAAGCAACGCTTGCGAAAACTGATTGATATTCCCTGATAGTTCGGTACGGTTCATCGTTGCGGCTTCCTGGGCTTCTCTGCGCCCGTCGGCTACTCCGTTGCGCAGCTCGCGCTCAAGGCGCTCGAAGTCTCCCCGAGATGCACCCAGCTGACTGGACGAACGCAGAACGAACTGCAGAACGATGATCGCGACTGCAAGTAGTACAAGAACTATGAGTAGCGTTTCGACCATCGAGCTTCCCGACTACGCACCCAGTCTGTGGTCTTGAAGAAAGTATTGTATAGCCCCTGCAGTCATGCTCCTTCCCGCAGCGCCGCCATCGGCGGACGACTCAAGGCCGCGCGCGCGCCCGCCCAGACGTTCAAGACGATGCAGGTGAGCCCGAGAGCGGGGCCGGCGAGCCAGATCCAGCCGTTCCAGATGAAATCGAGTTGGAACACGCGCGTCGCCAGCGTCCAACCGATCGCGGTCGCGCCGAGCGAACCGAGAAGCCCTGCGATCGCGCCGAGCACGGCGAACTCGGCGCGCTGCGCGGCGAGCACCTGGGCGCGGCTCGCCCCGAGAGCGCGCATCACCGCCGCCTCGTGCGTGCGCTCGTCCTGGGTTGCGAGCAGCGCTGCGTACAGCACCAGAACGCCAGCGCCGAGCGCGAACAGGAACACCAGTTGCACCGCCCCGATCAGCTGGTCCATTACAAACTGGACCTGCCGCAGGATTATGCTCACGTCGATCACGGTGAGGTTGGGAAACGCCTGCGACAGGCGCAAGGTCAGCAGCGCGTCCCCCGCAGGCGCATGAAAGCTCGCGACGTAGCTCACCGGGAAACCTTCGAGCAATGCCGGGGTGGTGATGAAGAAGAAATTCGGGCGCATCGAGTCCCAATCGAGCTTGCGCACGCTCGTGACCGGCGCGGAGAAGCTGCGGCCCGCGGAGAGAAATTCGAGCGCATCTCCGCGCCGGATGCCGAAGCGCTCGGCAATCCAATGCTCCACCGAGACGGCGCCGTGCTCGAGATCCTCGGGGCCGAACCAGGCGCCCTCGGTGACTTTGTTCTCAGGCGGCAGTGCCCGCAGGTAAGTCACATTGAACTCGCGCTCGATCTGGCGCTTCGCGCGCTCCTCGGAATAATCCTCTGCACCCACAGGCTTTCCGTTGATGGCGACCAGCCGCGCGCGCACCATGGGAAAGGTCTGCAGGCGCTTTACGCCGTTGCGCTCGAGGAATTCGGCCAGAGGCTGTCGTTGCTCGGGCTGGATGTTGACGAGAAACCGGTCGGGCGCGTCGGGCAGGATCGCGGTGAGTCCCACCGCAATCGCGACGATCTGCACGGCGTTGGCACGCGGGCGCCGCAGGAGGTTCGCCAGGCCGTAACGCCAGGATACGCTGCCGGTGCGACCGAACCTGCCGATCAACCCCAGCGCTCCGTAGGCGATCGCCGCGAAAAAGCCGAAGGCGGCCGCAAAACCGCCGAACACGTAGCTCGCGAGCCTCAGCTCGCCCGCCTGCCAGAGTAGCAGCCCGAACACCGCAGCGAGTCCCACTATGTATACAGCGAGCGCCCCTTGCCTCGGAGGGCCGACGTCGCGCCGGATTACGCGCAGCGCCGGCACATCCTTGAGTTGGAGCAGAGGCGGCAAGGCGAACCCAAGCAACAGCACCAGCCCCGTCGCCGCGCCCTGCAAGACAGGCGAGAGGCCTGGCGGCGGCAAGGCGCCCGGTATCAGGGCCGCGAGCCACCAGGCGACCAAGGTCTGCACGACGAACCCGAGGGCGCAGCCCATAAGCGAGGCGGCGAGCGCGAGCAGCAGAAATTCCCAGGCGAAGAGGGCGAAGAGCTGCGACTGTGAAGCGCCCATGCAGCGCATCACGGCGTAGCCGTCGAGGTGCCGTTGCGTATAGCGCCGCGTGCCGAGCGCGATCGCGACCGCGGACAACACCACGGCCAGCATGGCGGTGAGCCCGAGGAAGCTCTGGGCGCGGTCCAGGCCCGCGCGAACCTCGGGCCGCGCGTTCTCCAGGCCGTCGATGCGCTCACCCCGGGAGAGGCGCGCCCTCGCCCACTGCTCGAACTGCCGGATCCTTTCGCGCTCGCCCGCGGCGAGCATCTGATAGTTGATGCGGCTTCCCGGCTGCACCAAACCCGTGGCGGGCAGATCGTCGAGCCGCATCATCAGGCGCGGCGCGAAATTCATGAAGGATACGCCGCGGTCGGGCTCGAGCGTCAGCACGGCCGCGACGAGAAGGCGCGCTCGTCCGACTTCGATCGCGTCGCCCTGGCGGACTTTGAGCGCCGCCATCATCCTTTCGTCGAGCCACACCGTGCCTCGTGGCGGAACTGCATCGGTTTCCGCGTCCGGTGCATTCAGGCCAGGGGCGATGCGCAGCCTACCGCGCAAGGGATAGCCCGGCGACACCGCCTTCACCGCCGCGAGGAGCGTTTCGTTGCCCGCACGCGCCATGCTGACGAAGTTCATGCTTTCGGCGCGGCTCAACCCGCGCCTCGCGACCTCGTCGCGGAACTCCGGAGCCCAGGCATGGTCGGCCGTCATCAGGATATCGGCGCCGAGCACTTGGTGCGCTTCGCGCGTGAGCGCCTGCCGCACGCGATCGGCGAAGAAAGCGACACTGGCTACGCCGCCCACGGCGAGCACGAGTCCGAGCGCCAGCACGCGCAGCTCCCCCGCGCGCCAGTCGCGCAGGAGCATGCGGAGGGCGAGGCGCAGCACCGCTTAGCCCTCGCCGTCGATCCGCCCGGCGACGAGCCGGATCCTCCGGCGGCAGCGGCCGGCGATCGCCTCGTCGTGGGTTACCAGCACGAGCGTCGTGCGCGCTTCCGCGTTCATCTCGAACATGAGCTCGATCACGCCCGCGCCGGTCGCGGCGTCGAGATTCCCGGTGGGCTCGTCGGCAAGGAGGAGCTTCGGCTGGGTGACGAAGGCGCGCGCCAGCGCCACTCGCTGCTGCTCGCCTCCTGACAGTGTCTTCGGGTAATGGCGCAGCCGCTCGGCGAGGCCCACGCGCGCTAGCATTTTTGCCGCCCGGTCCGTCGCGTCCGCTTCGCCAGCGAGCTCGAGCGGCAGCATCACGTTCTCCAGCGCGTTCAGCGCCGGGAGCAGCTGGAACGACTGGAATACGAAGCCGAGCAGCCTCGCACGGAGTGCCGCGCGCCCGTCCTCGTCGAGCCCGTAGAGATCCGCGCCGTCTAGCTGCACGGAGCCTGAGCTCGGCGTATCCAGCCCCGCGAGCAGGCCCAGAAGCGTCGATTTACCGGAGCCCGAGGCGCCGACGACGGCCACCGCCTCGCCCGGCATGACCTCGAGCGAAATGTCCTGCAGAATAACCAGCTCGTTCGCCCCCGGCGTGCCGTTCGCCAGGCGAACGACTTTCGAGAGCCCGGTGGCCAGAACGATGGGTTGGGAAAAATCAGGCATGAAATCGATCCTGCTTTCGATCCTGCTCGCCTGCAGCGGGACGGCGCTTGCCGCGCCGACCATCCTCGTATACGGGGACAGCCTCTCCGCCGCCTACGGGATCCCCCAGAACGCCGGCTGGGTGGCCTTGCTCGGCGAGCGACTCAAGCAAAGAAAGACAAATTATACCGTGGTCAACGCGAGCATCAGCGGCGAAACCTCGGCCGGCGGCGCGGCGCGTATCGGTGACGAACTCGCCAAGACCAAACCCGCGATCGTGATCGTCGAGCTCGGCGCGAACGATGGCCTGCGGGGGTTGCCCGTCGAGCAGATGAAAACAAATCTGGCTGCGATCGTCCGGGCAGCGAAGCGCCAGGGCGCGCGCGTGATACTCGTCGGGATGCTGCTTCCGCCGAACTACGGCGCGCAATACGTGAACGCGTTTCGCGCGGCGTTCCGCGACGTCGCCCGCGACGGGCGCGTCCCGCTCGTGCCGTTCCTGCTGGAAGGCGTGCCCAACGAGCGCGAGATGTTTCAGGCGGACAACCTGCACCTGGTCGCCGAGGCGCAGCCGATCCTCCTGGAGAACGTGTGGCGGCGGCTTGCCGCGATGGTGATCGCGCGGCCTAAGTGACCGCAAGGGCCGGGTCGCCCGCCCGCATCGACCCGATGCGGCGAGCGAGGGGAAAACCCTGCCTGAGAAATTCCTCGACCACGCGTTTTTCCGCCGCAGGAGCGCACGCGACGAGCAATCCCCCGCTCGTCTGCGGATCGCTGATGAGCTTGCGCTTCCAGTCGGGCGCGCCCGCGGGCATGCGCACTTCGTGGCCGTAACCTTTCCAGTTGCGGTCGGAGGCGCCGGTGGCCGTCCCCTCCTTCACCCATTCGAGCGCCTCGGGCAGGACCGGCAGATCGTCGAAGTGGATCTCGGCGCCGAGCTTGGATCCGCGGCAGATCTCTAGGAGATGCCCTGCCAGGCCGAATCCGGTGACATCCGTCAGCGCGTGAACGTCTTCCATTTCCGAGAGCGCCGTCCCGGGGGTATTAAGTTGCGTCGTCACTTCGACCATCTGCTTGTAGCCTGAAGCGGAGAGCTTGCCTTTTTTGAGGGCGGCGGAAAGGATGCCCACGCCGAGCGGTTTGCCCAGTATGAGAACGTCGCCCGGGCGCGCCCGGTCGTTCCTCTTCACCTTCTTCGGGTGCACGAGGCCGAGGGCCACGAGGCCGTAGATCGGTTCCAGCGTGTCGATGGAATGGCCGCCAGCGATCGGAATCCCGGCCTGCGCGCACACCGACTCTCCTCCGGAGAGGATCCTCTGAATCACCTCTACCGGCATTTTTTCGAGGGGCATGCCGACGATGGCGAGCGCGAAAATCGGCTTGCCGCCCATCGCATACACATCCGAGAGCGCGTTGGTCGCTGCGATGCGGCCGAAGTCATGGGGGTCATCCACGATGGGCGTGAAAAAATCGGTGGTGGCGACGATCGCCTGCTCGTCGTTCAGCCTGTACACGGCCGCGTCGTCGCTCGATTCGATCCCCACGAGCAGGTCCTTCGGCAGGCCGCGGATCGGGGTCTTGGCGAGGATCTCGGAGAGGACGGCCGGCGCGATCTTGCAGCCGCAGCCGCCCCCGTGGGAGAACTGCGTCAGGCGGATAAGGTCAGCGGGGGCATTCATGGATAAAATTAGCGATGGAACTGAAACACTCGGACGCCGTTACGGTAGCACAGCTCGATGCCTTTGACGAGGTGATCGACGTGCGCTCGCCCGCCGAATTCGCGCACGATCACGTGCCCGAAGCGGTAAACTGCCCGGTGCTCGGCGACGCGGAGCGGGCGCAGGTCGGCACGCTCTATAAGCGGGTTTCCCCGTTCGACGCAAAAAAAATCGGCGCGGCGCTGGTGTCGAAGAACATCGCGCGCCACATCAACGAGCGTTTTCGCGAACGCGATCACGGCTGGCGCCCGCTCGTCTACTGCTGGCGCGGCGGGCAACGCTCCGCGGCAATGGCCTACGTGCTGCGCCAGGTCGGCTGGGACGCTGCGACCCTAGCAGGCGGCTACCGGGCGTACCGCCGCGAAGTCATTGCGCAGCTCGATCGCACGCCGCAGCGTTTCCTCTTCCAGGCGGTGTGCGGCGCCACCGGGAGCGGCAAGAGCCGGCTCCTCGCCGCGCTCGCGGCACAAGGCGCGCAGGTGCTCGACCTGGAGCGCCTCGCCCGCCACCGCGGCTCGCTGCTCGGCGAGCTTCCGGGCGAGCCGCAGCCCTCGCAGAAGATGTTCGACAGCCTGGTGTGGAGCGCGCTGAAGCATCTCGATCCCTCGCGTCCGGTCTTCGTCGAGGCGGAAAGCAAGAAAATCGGCCAGCTGCAGGTGCCTGCGCAGCTTCTAGCCCGCATGCGCGAGGGCGAGTGCCTGCGCCTCGAGGTGCCTCTGCCTGAGCGCGTGCGCTTTCTGATCGAGGAATACCGGCATCTTCTGGAGGAGCCCGCGGCGCTCAAGGAGAAGCTGCAATGTCTGACGAGCCGCTACGGCCGCGCGGTGATCGGGCGCTGGCTTGCGCAGACCGACTCGGGCGCGTGGGGCGAGCTGGTCGCTGACCTGCTCCTCACCCACTACGACCCGTCCTACCTGCGCGCCGCCGCGCAAAACTATTTGCATTATGATGAAGCCCGGCGACTGTCCCTAGCCCGGCTCGACCAGACCGAGGTGGCGCGCGCCGCCACGGAGCTGCTGAAGCCCCAGCCTTGAGCGGGCGGACGTATCCGATCGGAGGACGCAGTGTTCTTCAAACAGCTTTTCGACTCGGCATCGTCCACGCTCACGTACCTGATCGCCGACGACTCAAACCACGAGGCTGTCCTGATCGATCCGGTCACCGAGCAGGTCGAGCGCGACGTGCGCCTCTTGAGCGAGCACGGCCTTGCTCTCAAGTACACGCTCGAGACCCACGTGCACGCCGACCACGTGACCGCTGCGCACGCGCTCAAGCGGGCCACCGGCGCGCAGACCGCGGTCTGCAGGGACTGCAATGCGCAAGGCTACGACCGCCTGCTCAAGGACGGCGACGTGATCCTCTTCGGCCACGAGGAGATTCTCACGATCGCCACCCCCGGGCATACGCCGGGAAGCGTCTCGTACCTGTGGCGCGACCGGGTCTTCACCGGCGACACTCTCCTCATCGGCGGCTGCGGGCGCACCGATTTCCAGAACGGGAGCGCGGAGGCGCTGTGGACGAGCATCACGGAGAAGCTCTTCGCGCTCGACGAGCAGATCCTCGTCTATCCGGCCCACGACTACAAGGGACGCAGGGTGAGCAGCATCGGCGAGGAAAGGCGCTTCAACGCGCGCGTCGCGGGCAAGACCCGCGAGGAGTTCCTTTCCATCATGAACAATCTCAACCTGCCCATGCCTGCGCGCATCCACGAGGCGGTCCCGGCCAATCTCGAAGGCGGCGCGGGCCAGCCTGCGGTCGCGAGCACGCTCGGGCAACCGAAGGTCGCAGTCCAAAGCGTGTCCGCGAAACAGCTCGCCGAAGCGCTGCGCGCGCCCGGGGTCCGTCTTCTGGACGTGCGCACGCCCGAAGAGTTCGACACCCTGAGAATTTCCGGTTCGGTCAGCGTCCCGCTTGATACGCTCGACCCCGCCGCGCTGCTCGCGACCATGGACGCGAACGATCCGGTGTACGTGGTGTGCCAGACCGGCACGCGCAGCCAGTTCGCCGCAGTGGAGCTGCGCGCGGCGGGTTTCCGCCGCGTCGTGCACGTGGACGGCGGCACCAACGCCTGGACGGTGGCGGGATTGCCCGTCGCGCGGAGCGGTCCGGGCCGCGCCTGAAAACGCAATTTGAGGACAACAACAGGTGATTTCCGAAGACGATCCCCGACCGTTCGTACTGTCCCTCGTCAGTGTCGGAACCGACGAGGAACGCTACCTGCGCTCGCTGCTCGCGCTGCTCAAGACCTACCTGGAGCCGTCATGGTGTATCGCGGCGCGCCTGGGCGATCTGCCGGACGCGGTCCTCGTGGACATGGACAGCAAGGAGGGTCGCCAGGTCTGGGAGAATTTGGATTTCGGCGGCACCCCGCGCATTGCCTTGAGCCGGGACCACGTCCTGGCAGCGGAGTGGACGCTGCTCAAGCCGATACGCGCCGGCGGTCCGCACAGCCTGACGGAGGTCCTGACCTCGGTCACGGGGAAGTTGCGGCTTTCCGGTCCCACGCCGTCGGCACCCACGTCCAAGTGGAGACCGTTCGCCGCCCTGGTGCGCAAGGCGTGCCACAAGTCGTATCCCGCCGATGTCGTGCTCCCGACGGGTTCCGCCCTCGTGGTCGATCCCCATGGGAAGGTTTTCTACTCGTCGAGAACCACCGACGAACTGGCCGCGCTGCTGCGCAACCGGCGCCGTCTCGACGGGAAGGTTGTCGCCGTTCCCGACGCGCGCAAGTTCGCCGCCCGCCTTGCGCGATGGGGAATCATGCCGCGCCCCCTCGAGGAGCTGCTGTGGCTGACGGGTTTGGTCGCCGGTGCCGGGCAATCCCTCGGCGCCTGGGACCCGCGCGAGCCCGTCCGGCTCAGCCGGTGGCCGGACTTCGCCTCGCTTCCCTACCGGCAATGGCACTTGAAGATGGCGGCGATGCTGACGGCCAACGGCGCATTGGCCGATGCGCTGGCCAAAGGGTGCGAGGTGGCTGCCGGAGACGCGGCGGATTTTCTGAACGCGTGCGCAGAAATCGGAATACTCGAGACCCGCGCCCCACCCGTGAGTAACGCCGAGCTCACCCCGGACGATTCGATGAAGACGATGGTGCTGGACGCCTGGCGGAAAGTGGTCGGCAATCCGTGGCGGGAAGAATCCGATTAGGAATCGGACTCCCTACCTCACGATCCGCAGCACCCGGCCGTCGCCGGTCAGGATATAGAGCTCACCCGCACCGTCCTGTCCGAAGGACTGCGTGACATTGGTTCCCACGTTCACCATCGGCGCCTGCCTGACCGTCGCCATACCGTTCTCGAAGCTCAGGCTGCGCACGAAACCCCTGCAATAGTCCGAAAACAGGTATTGCCCCTGCAGCTCGGGGATCGCGGCGCCCCGGTATACGTAACCCCCGATGATCGAGCAACCCTGAGTGTGATCGTAGTCGTACACCGGTGCCGTGAGCCCGGGTGTCGTGCAAGGGCCGCCAATGGCAAGGCACAGATTTCCCTCCATGATGCTCCAGCCGTAGTTTAGGCCGGAGGCGCTCGCCGAAACCACGTCGATTTCCTCGCGTGCTCCCTGGCCGACGTCGGCGATGTACAGCTGCCCCGCGTCGAAGGCGTAGCGAAAGGGATTGCGCAAACCGATCGCCCAGTTCTCGTTCTGGCCCACGTTCGGCCAGACCGGATTGCCAGCGGGGATCACGTAGGGGGGCGTGCTAACGTCGATGCGCAAGAGCTTGCCGAGGTGCGAAGCCGCGTCCTGGGCGTGCATGAATTGATTGTTCCCCCCTCCGCCATCGCCCGCTGACAAATACAGCATTCCGTCCGGCCCGAACGCCACCCGGCCGCCATAATGATTGTTGGCGTCCCGGTGCGGAATCCGGATCACCTCCGCCCCCGGCGTTTGGAGAACGTTCGGGTTGGAAGACACTTGATAGCGCTCGACGACGATGTCTCCCGTTGTGTTGGGTATGTTCTCGATGAAGTGCACGTAGACGAAGCCGCTGGTGGGATACTGCGGATCGAAGGCGAACGAAAGCAGCCCCGCTTCGCCTTGGACAGTCACGCGGTTCGAAATGTCGAGGAACGGCGTCGTCTGCAGCACGCCTCCCTGAACGACGCGAATGCGCCCCGGGCGCTCGGCGATGAAGAGACGCGAGTCTCCCGGCGGCGCCTGCAAGTCAATCGGGCTGGAAAGGCCGGCGGTCACGCCAAGAACCTCCTGCAATTGCACCGCGAAGGGCGGCAAATCGACCCTGGTGCTATCTCCGCATGCGGCGGGCAGCAGCAGCCCGAGACCAACAACCAGCGTACGCCACGTTCTCATCAGGAACTCCTAGGAAGCACCCAGGACCTTCAGGTGCGTCACCACGCTCCGCCCGAGCGCGGAAAGCGCGTAGCCTCCCTCGAGAACCGACACGATCTTTCCCCCGGCGTATTTGTCCGCGACCTCTTTGATCCGCTGCGTGACCCAGGCGTAGTCGGCTTCGGTAAGGCGCAGGCCCGCCATGTCGTCCTCGACGTGGGCATCGAAGCCCGCCGAGACGAAGATCATCTGCGGCTCGAGCTCCTCGAGCGCCGGCATCCAGATTCTCTCCACCGCCGCGCGCAACGCCTTGCCGTCGGAGCCCGCCGGCAGCGGCACGTTGGCCATGTTCGGCGCGGGATTCTCGGTGCCGCTGTAGGGATAGAACGGGTGCTGGAATATGCTCGCCATGACGACACGCTCGTCGTCGCTGAAGATGTCCTCGGTGCCGTTGCCGTGGTGAACGTCGAAATCGACGATCGCCACGCGCTCGACGCCGTGATGCTCGAGCGCGTGCTTGGCCCCGACAGCGACGTTGTTGAAAAGGCAGAACCCCATCGCGCGGGTGCGCGTCGCGTGATGGCCGGGCGGGCGCACCGCGCAAAACGCGCTGTCGGCACGCCCTCCGATCACGAGGTCCGTGGCGAGCACCGCGGCCCCCGCCGCGTGAAGCGCCGCATCCCAGGTGTGCGGGCACATCGCGGTATCGGGGTCGAGGTGCACGATACCGCTCCGCGGCGAAGCCTCGCGGATCGCTTCGATGTACTCGCGGGGATG
>Ga0209056_10007194_pt1 | contig 11467 bp, 14 predicted proteins | sample GraSoiAngelo_114_FD_185876 | JGI IMG/M metagenome (GOLD analysis project Ga0209056, IMG submission 185876) | Grasslands soil microbial communities from the Angelo Coastal Reserve, California, USA - 14_0903_13_40cm (SPAdes) (version 2) | ecosystem: Environmental > Terrestrial > Soil > Grasslands... | reverse complement strand
ATGTCTTGCGACAGGTGTCCTCGATGTCCTGAGACATCACAACGGTGGGCAGAGAGGGAATCGAACCCCCACAGCCAAAGGCGGCTGATCTACAGGTAGACGCCCGTGAGAGGCCCTTCACAACAGAGAATCCGCGGTTTTCCGAACAAACTCGCGAGCCAGTTGTCCGAAAAGTCAGGGGAGTCAGACGCCCTACAAAGTCAGCGTCGGAGGAACGACCCTCCCCGCTCTCAACCACGCTGACGGCGTTGCGACAGACGAGCATGTTCAGCTGGACGCTCGCGATAACGCCGCTCTAGCGAAGCCGGTCAGTACGCTTCGCGGCTTCCGCCTCGGAGATGCCGGTGTTTGCTCGCCAAGATAGCGATGGCCGGCGTCAGGGCATCAGCCATCAAGCTCAGCAATTGTCAATCGATCGCGTCGATCACAACCCGAGGTAGATCTGTCGGACCGCGGGATCAGCGCGGAGGATGGCAGATGGACCTTCCTTCACGACCCTGCCGTTCTCAAGAACGATGCAGCGGTCGGTGAGACCGAACGTGAGCTTCGCGTTCTGTTCCACGAGGAGCATGCTCACGCCCTGATCGCGCAGCCGACGAAGGGTTGCCGCGATGTCATCGATAAGCACCGGCGCGAGGCCCATCGATGGTTCGTCCAACACGAGGAGCTTCGGTTCGCTCAGCAAAGCGCGGCCGATGGCCAACATCTGCTGCTGACCTCCGCTGAGCGCGCCTGCGAGCATGCCATCGAGCTTCTTGAGTGCGGGGAAGAGCTCATACACGCGCTCGATGCGATCTCCGAGGTGCCGCCAACTCGATCGGTACGCACCCATCATCAGATTCTTTCGGACGCTCAAGCCGACGAAAATGCGGCGTCCCTCGGGCACGTACGCCATGCCCAGCGAGACGACGCGGTGCGGCGGGGTCGCCTGCAACGAGCTGCCCGCGAAGCGCATCGATTCAGCGGTCGAGTCGATGAGGCGGAAGATCGCCTTTAGTGTCGAGCTCTTCCCCGCTCCGTTCGCCCCGATAATCCCGAGGCTTTCGCCGTCCGCGACGGAGAAGCTCACTCCTGAGACGGCCTGAACGCGGCCATACCGTACCGACAGGTTTTGCACGGTCAGGCCACCGACAGTCGGCGCGATCACAAAGCCGCGGCCTCGGGGGTGCCCTGACCGAGATAAGCCTCAATGACGACTGGGTTCGACGCGACCTCGCGCGGTGTGCCGGCGGCGATGACCTTGCCGTGGCCGAACACAGTGAGCCTCTCACACACGTTCATGACCAGATTCATGTTGTGTTCGATGACGACGACGGTCACGCCAGCACCTCGGATCTTGCGGATCGTCGCCTTCAGACCCTCTTGCTCGGCGGCATTGAGACCCGCGGCCGGCTCATCCAAGAGCAGGATCGTCGGCTCCGCGGCCAAGGCCCGGCCTATCTCGAGTCGCCGCTGGCGCCCATAAGCCAGGTTCACAGCCAGCTCGTCGGCGACTTGGTGCAGGTCGAAGTCCTCGAGCAAACGTAGCGCCCGAGCTCGTCGCGCTCTCTCATTGCGAACCACGACCCATGGTGCGATCAGGTAGCGAATGTGGGCCTGGGCAGGATCGCGGTCGAGCGCGACCATGACGTTCTCGAGCACGGTGAGCTGTCGGAACAACCGCAGGTTCTGGAACGTCCGTGCCACGCCAAGACGAGACATCCGAAAAGACCGCTGCCCGGTGACATCCCTACCCCACACGAAGACGCGACCGCTGTTGGGGCGATAGATCCCTGAGATGACGTTGAAGAGCGTCGTCTTTCCAGAGCCGTTCGGACCGATGATCCCGTGGATCTCGCCTGCCCCAACCTCGAGCGAGACGCCGACGAGGGCATGCAGGCCCTTGAACCTCTTGCTGACCGAGTCGACGCGCAGGGCGACGCCCTCGGGCGCCGGCGGCGCGACCTTCAATCGCGCCGGCGGAGGAAGCCCTGGGCGTGTCAACCACGGGATCAGGATCGAAGGCCAGGGCAGATTGAGCCGCCGCCGGAGGTCAGCGGCCGCGCCGGCAAGACCCCGCGGGGCGAACACCACGGTCGCAACGATCAGCCCGCCGTAGACAAGCTGCTGATAGGTCTGGATGCCGGTCAGAAGGTTGCGCGCGGTGATCAGCAACACCGCGCCGACGACGGCGCCCCAGACGCTGTCCTGCCCGCCGATGATCACCATCGCGAGGAGCAAGAACATGACGCCGAGGCCGAAGGTGTCGGGACTCACGTATCGAGCGTTGTGCGCGTACAGCACACCCGCGACCCCGCCGACCAGACCGGCGAGGAGGAACGCCATCAGCCGGTAGTAGCGAATCTCGATACCGGACGCGGCCGCGGCGAGCACGTCGTCTCGCATGGCCTTGAAGCGGCGCCCGAGCGTTGTGTTCCCGACGAAAAGCGCGAACCCCACGACGAGGATCAGCGCGATCGCGACCAAGTAGTAGTAGTCGCGGGGACCACTGAGGTCGAGCCCCGGAAGAGCCAGCGGCGGGACCTTGCTGATGCCCGACGCGCCACCGGTGAGGTCACTGTTCGACAGCAGACTGGAGAACGCCAGCGCTAGACCGAGGCTCACGATCCCCAAGTAATGGGACTGAAGGCGGAGGGCGGGGATCGCGACTGTGAGCGCCACCGCACATGTCGTCAGCACTGCGACCGGCGCCGCGAGCCACGGATTCCAGCCATAGGTCGTGGACAGCAGCGCCGAGGCATATGCACCCGTTCCGAAGAAGGCCGCTTGGGCGAGATTCACCTGCCCGCCAAAGCCCATCACAAGGCTGAGTCCGACCGCCACGATGGCAAACAGCATGATGAGGATCGCGACGTGGATCGTGTACGAGTCGAGGACGACCGGGAGCAGGAGGAGCAGCCCGACCAGAAGCGGCTTGCCGAATCCGATGCGGATCACGCGCGATCGACCGTCCGCTCACCGAAGATGCCGGTCTGGCGCACCATCATCGCCCCGGCGAACACCACAAATGTGAGTAGCTCCGAGTACGCCGAGAGGGGCCCCGCCGCAAACGCCTCGATGAGGCCGAAGATGAGACCACCAACGATGGCGCCCGGGATGCTGCCGAAGCCACCAAGGATTGCGGCCGCGAATCCCTTGATGCCGACGTAGACGCCGAGGGCAGGGTTGACGTAGAGGAGAGGTCCCACGAGTGCGCCCGCGACCGCCGCGATGCCTGAGCCAATCGCAAACGCGATCGCGTTCGAACTCGAGACGTTCACACCCATCGCAGTCGCGGCCGAACGGTCCATAGCCGCGGCCTGCATGGCGGTTCCAAGCTTGGTCCGGTCGAGGAACAGGTACAGCAGGAGCATCACGATTCCCGATACCGCCAGGACGAAGAGCTGGTAGGTCGTGACGATGATGCCGCCGACATCGATCGGTACGTTTGGGATCGGGGTCGGGACGGCGACGCCGAACGAGCCCCAGATCAGAATCGCAGCGCTCTGGAGCATGATGCCGAACCCGATCGTGCCGATGAGCATGAGGTTGAGGTCTTTGCTTTCGAGGGGCCGCAGGATGCGCTCGATCCCGAGCCCGATCACAGCCGTAAGAAGGACCGCCGCGGTGATGGCAACCGCGAAGGGCAGATGCATGGTGACGAAGAGCGTCGCGGCGAGAAACGCACCGATCATGACCACGTCGGCGTGAGCAAAATTCACCAGGCCCATCGTCCGGTAGACGATCGAGAAGCCCATGGCCACAAGTGCGTAGACGGCGCCCATACCTAGGCCACCGACGAGGGTCTGAAGGAAATACGTCATGCCGGGACATCGCGTGGGCCGCGGAACGCTCCGCGGCCCACGCCAATTACTCGATTGCGATGTCGGTCATTGCGCAACGATCTTGCCGCCCTTGAGGATGCCGATCTGGGTTGCGTGAAGTCCGAGCCCGTTCTCGTCGTACCGGAACTGACCGAGCAGCCCGTCATATGTGATCGAACGGACGGCCTCGATCAGCTTCGGCCCGCTGAGATCGGTCGGCGTCTTCTTCATGGCTTGGATGAAGATGTTCATCCCGTCATACGCCTTCGCGCCGTGGAACTCGGCCTCCGAGTTGAACGCCTTCTGGTATGCGGCCGCGAAGGCTTTGGTCTTCGCGTTGGTGTCGTTGCTCAGATATGGCGAGGTCATCACACTGCCTTCGGCGACGTCGGTTCCGGCTGTCTGGACGAAGGTCGGGGTGCCGATCGGCGCTGCGCCCACGAACGTGGCTGTGATGCCGAGGCTGCGCGCCTGCTTGGCGATTAGTCCGCTTTGCACCTCTTCGGCGCCGATGAAGAGCACCTTGGGGTTCGTGCCACGGATCTCGGTGAGCACCGCCGTGAAGTCCTTCACGTCAGGGGCGATGACCTTGTCGGCGGTCGGGGTGACACTGGCCTTCGTGAGCTCGGCGAGGAACGAATCGTGCTCGCCTTTCCCGTACGTGCCGTTGTTCGAGATCATCGCGATCGAATTGACCTTCATCGTGTTGAGAACGTACTTCGCGAGCGTCTGGTCAAACACGACGCTCGTCGTGCTGTCGATGAAGATGTAGGGCGACTTCTGCTGGAGCAGGGCCGGCGCCTGTCCCGATGTGATCTGGGGGATCTTGGCGGCCGTGAGGATCGGGATCATCGCCAGCGAGAGCGTGCTCAGGTTGGCCCCGTAAACCATCACGGTCTTCTCGCTGATCGCGCGTTGCGCGAGGTCGGTAGCGATCGTCGGCTGGCCCTGGTCGTCGTACTTGATCAGATCGAGCTTCCGCCCACTCACGCCACCGGCTGTATTCGCTTCGTCGATCGCAAGCTTCACGCCGTTGTACATCCAGCTGCCGAGGTCCGCGTTCTGTCCAGTGAAGGAACCGATCAGGGTCACCCTAATCGGGTCCGGAGTCGGCGACGCGGTCGCCGCCCCAGAGCCGGACGCATTCGCACCAGTGCCAGAGGTTCCCCCGCACCCGAATGCGACGAGGCCCGCGATGGTCAGCGCCGCGAGGAGTCTCAGTCTCGCCATTGCTTGTTCCCCTTCTCCGCCAAATCGGATCGCGATCGTGGCTAGGTCTCGGGTTTCTCGCCGGGTGGCGTGTAGCTGAACACCAGCCGGAGTGGCTCGCTGCCTATATCGGTGCCGTGGGCGCGACGTGTGTTCTCGGTGGATGACTACATATTGCGCCGCGACTTGGCCCCGTCCGACGCGCCGCGATAGGGCGTCGGAACGCTAGGGTGCGTGCATTTCTCGGTATCGTCCGACCATCGCTTCGCACGTCGATACCGGGTCCCGCGATCCCCTGGTCCAGAAACGCGCGCACCACATCGCGTGTAATCAGGACGCCTAAGCGGGCGCGAAAAATTCGGTGGGCAGAGAGGGAATCGAACCCCCACAGCCAAAGGCAGGCTGATCTACAGGTAGAACGACGTGGAGAGCGGGCTGCCAACCACAAATCGCGCTTTTGCTAACGAACTCGCGACTCACGTGAGAGAAAAATCAGGGTAGTCAGACGTACAAGAAAATCAGGGACGGGGGAACGACCAACCCTTTCCGGCCTCGGCTCGTTGCCTCTTCGTTCCCCACTGATGACGCCGCGCCCTTCGACCGCGCGCGAACCGCTTGAGGCCAAGGCTGCGGGACCGCGACTATCGCGACACTGTTGCGGGGGTACTACTTGACCCGCAGAGTGACTCGGAACGAACGGGATGCCTTCGAACACCCGGGATCGGCAGATGAGCACGTCGGTTCCCCAACAGCACCGACCTCGACGGTCCCGGGACCGCGCACCCGCAGGAGCCAGATCGTTCGTTCATCCTTGAGCGTCCGGTCGAGAACGTCAGTGCCCGACGGAGTCGATGGTGACAATTCCCAGTGGAAGCCGGCGGGCAACGACAACTGAACCGTCGTGCCCGCCGGAACCTCGAACGTCGTACCGTTGTCCCCCTCGCTGATGCCTAACGCGACTTCGTGAGGGGCGCACGCCACTATGACTGCGACGGCTGCTAGCGCCAACCGCGTCACTAGCGCCCTCCCTGCAACCAAGTCTCCTCCAAATTGCCGGCTCAACTGTCGGTTGGATTTAATTATCGGAGCAAGGGATCAATAATCTCGAGAAGGCTGACGGTGCAGGCGGATCTCGCGAGGCGAGTAGGCGTAAGCCGCTAAGTCGTTCGCGCGACGCGATTGCGATCGCGCGGACCTGCTGCTCAATGCGGGGAAGTGGCCGTAGGGCGCACCCGCAGACGGATCGGCGACTGAGCCATACGGCTGCGCAGCTCCGTCAGAAAAGCAGGTCGGAGAGCGGCTGATCGGGAGTCAGCCGCCATGAGGTCGCTCACTTCCCCTGTGCCCCGGTGGGGAGAAGAACTCAGGCGACTCTTGGTAGCCCAGGAGCCTCCGGCGTCATCGCCGTCTTCGGTGCCTTCCACGGCGTGCCGAGGATCGGGAGCAGATAGCGATCGAGTCCGATGTATCCCGCGGTCTTCCAGGCGAGGACCAGGAGGAAGCCCAGCAGAAGCAGGACCGGGTTCGTGCTGGCGCTGCCGGCGAGCATGAAGTTGAGGTTCATGAATGCGCCGCCGACCGCGGCGATGCCGACGAATGCTCCGAGGATGAGGCCGACCCCTACCGCGGTCTCGCCGAAAGCGATGAGCTTCCCCATGACGTCCTCGGCGTGAGTATCGATGAGGAACTGAATGAAACCGCGGTACCAGTCGTAGGTGATGGGGGGCTTCGCGGAGGCGGCGGGGATCGCAGCAATGCGCTGCCAGAAGGCGAGAATTCCCTGGCCATCGATGATGTAGTTGGTCTTCGCGCCGGTCTCGATGATCTTGTGCCAGCCGGCGTCGAGCCATGAATACCCGACGTAGACGCGGACGACCAGCCAGATGATGGCCATACGGGTGTCCGAGAACAGAAACCTCGCGAGTGGTGGGTCCGCGATGACGGTGTGACGGTTGACGGTGTCTCTGATTTTCACGGTGTATCTCCTTCTAGGTCCGCCGTGGTCCTTTGCTGGAACCAGAACGTGACGTCCTAAAGTCGTGGCGGCAGTCCTGCCAGCCCAGGGCCCTTGAGCCCGAGCCGGAACGTACGGACATCACGGAGCATCGCCACAGTCGTGGCGAGGAGGCCGGCGAACGCCATGGCCATCAGAGCGAAATCAGAAGAGAAGAGCTCGGCCACTTATGCGTGCACCGGGCGCCAGGTGAGCACACGCGCCAGACCGACGAAAGGGCGGCGCCGATCACCGCGACGACGATCGTCCCGACCAGTCCGCTCCGTTGGTCGACCGGCACGATGAGGATGAACAGCAAGCCGCCGACGATCCCGACGGCGATGTGACCGACCAGCCCGTAGCCGCCTCCCTTCATCACCAGCCCCGCGAGCCACCCGGCGATGAGACCGATGACGAGCCAGATGGTGGGTTCCATACCCCCGGAGTGTGGACGTATTCCGAGCGCGCACCATGACGGAAGCGTCATGAAACGCCGGCGATCCGGCGCTACCTTCAACTTCGTGCCAGACATTTGGTTCGTCGCCGGCGTCGCGTTGGGCACGATCGTCACGGGCTTCTGTGCGATCGGGTCGTACAGCCGCGGTGGCGAAAGCGAGCGCCGCAAATCGTGGAGCTTGGAGCTTGACGCGCGTAAGCGCGCGTTCCTAGGTTCTCGACTAACACTTCGCCCGCGGGAAACCGCCGAAGGAGTCAGCGCCAAAGCCAGCTGATCTCGCGCTCGCTTCGTGCCGTCAGGTCAAGAACTCCAAGGTCCTGGGCGGCCGCTGCCCGATGTCAGGCGCTCACGCGCCGCTCTTCGCGGATCTGTGCTTGGATCCGCTTACGGTTGGCGATCCCGTGATTCTTCGAGACCTTCGCTTTAAGACGCGCGATGGTCTCTTCGGGTGTCGTCGTGGCAGCCTCCCCGAGCTGGTTGCGCGGTCGCGTTCGTGGCGCCATCACGGGTTCGAGTCGCCGCGTCGGCCGGTGACGGCGCGCACGATGGCGACGATCAGGGCGGCGACGAGGACAAAGAACACGATCGACAGGAGCGTCGCGATCTCAACAACCGGAGTACCCGCCGGCTGCGCGAACATGCCCCGGAACGGCGCAACGAGCGGTTCCGTGATCCCGTAGATGGCCGAAACCAGCGGCTGATCCGCATTAGCTCCGAGCAGCTTCAGGGTGAAGCGGATGAGGAGCAGCACCTCGAGCACGGTGAACACGAGTGCGATGACGCGGCTCGCGGTCCAGATCGACGTGTCTCGTGCTGGGGCGGTCGACACGTTGACGTTCGTCGGAGTCTGACTAGCTACGGAAGACGCGGTGTCTTTTGGCGGGGTGGCGGTTGTTGTCATGTCTGAATCGTGGGCCACCGAGACGGGACAGGCATGACCGGACCGTCATGCGGAGCCGCCGGGGCCAATCCCGTCGATTCGGAACTTGGCTTGGCGGCACAAGGGGTGACTCGCTAAAGCTGCCGAACCGGTCCCCGGAGCAACAGGATCCCGACTGCGGTCAGTGCGACGCCGAGGATCGTGAGTGCATCCGACGGGTCACTCGTGCTCGTCGATGGCAGATTCTGCGCCCCTGCAACGGCGGCGGCTGCGGGCGTGGCTGTTGGAGCGGCCGCGGCGACCGGCGCCGCCGGGGTTGCACTCGTACGTGCGTTTGTCGGTGCGGTCGTAGGTGTGACCGAAGGAGCCGGAGTGAACGTGGTCACCTAGCGCGCGGCGATCAGACTCCGGAGCGGGAAGTCGTCGATAACGAACGCGAGAAATGCGACGAGGAGAACGAGCCCAAAGACTGTCCAGAGCCACAGAGCGCGTGCCGAGACGGGATCGTCGCCGCTCATGGCACGCCGCTCCGCCCAGTCTTCGTTTTTTGCTTCAGGGGCTAGCGCGGTGGCCATTTGAATCCTCCCATGACTGTCCGAGCTGATGGTCCGCCGTGTCCCTTCTTGCGTCATGACGAAACGGTCATTTTCCCTGGGCGCTGCCCCGCGATGACGGGGCCGTCATGCGGGGGAAACCCCCATTCGCCAAACTGGTTGCGTTGATTCGCAACCGAATTCACCCGACCCCCAGGGTGGCTCCCCTGCGAGTGGGCGATCTTGAGATCGACGCCTTGAACCCGCGCGTTCGAAAAGGGATGCGCGCGATCCGTCTCTCGCCGGCCGAGCACATGCTCCTCTACACCCTCGCCGCGAGGGGAGGTGCGGTCGTCAGCTATCGTGACATTGCCGACGCGCTCGGGCGGACCCAGCCCGACTTCCGGACCAACGCGCTGGCACGTCACCTGAGCAGCCTGCGTCGGAAGCTCGGCGACAACGCCCACAACCCGCGCTACATCGAAACGGTTCCCGGAGTCGGCTACCGCGTGCTGTCAGCGCGTCAGCCCTAAAGACCTAGCCGCTTGCGGGCGCCGTGGCCGGCTGAAGCTGGTCGAACACTGACGCAGCGTCTTCGATGATCGAGCCCGGCAGGTCGCCGGAAAGTGTGTACCGGACGACGTTGCCCTTGCGCTTAGCGACGATCGCACCGACCTCGCGTAGGACTCGGAGGTGCTGGCTCGTCGCGGCACGGTTGCGGCCGATGACATGCGCGAGGTCGCTTGCCGCGAGCGTCGTATCGCGGAGCGCGCGCACGATCGTGATGCGAGCCGGGTCGCACAAAGCCTCGAGTAGCGTGCGCATCCGCTTTTCGTTGGGCGGCGTCAGCATCTGCTGCTCGGCCGTCCTGACGGCGACAGGATCGATCGGTCGGGGAATGTCCTTTGGCACGAGCCCGATAGTCCGCCTCTTCCGGTGCCAAAGTATGACGAATCGGTCATGGCGGCAGATGACGGCAAAGTCATGCGGGGTGCTCGAGCGACGGTCAGTGTTCACGATATGCCTACCGACGACCCAATCACCGTTCTCGTACTCCAGGAGTTCCGGCTGCGCGCGGCTGACGACGGCGCCGCCGCCGCCCGGATAGTCGCGGCGACACCGCCAGGGATCGAACCGGCCATCCCCCTCCTCACAAGCATCGAGGATCGACGCGACGTCGCGACGCTCCGGGCGTTGCACACGGGAGAAGGGACCGAAGCCGACGCCGTCGAACGCGCTGGTCTCGATCACCTGGTCTCGAGCTGGGCGGCGCCGAAGCACTACGGCCCCCGAGTCACCGAGCGTTCGCAGAGTCCACCTTCATCCTTTCGTCTCGCCGTGACCGAATCTGGTATGAACGCAGTTAGCGGCGCAGCGCCGCCCAGCGACCACTCGCGTGAGAACGAAGGGACCAGTCGGCCGATAGGGCTGGTCTGGATTGGAGCGCCAGTCGGGACCCACGCGGGGCTTCTCGTCCTGCTCGGTGGTTACGACGAGCCGCACCTGGGTCCGAGTGATCCGTCCGGTTGGCCCCTTCCCCTCAGTCGCGACCTCGGCGTCCGTATCTATGAGAGCCCGCGCCTAGAATCGAGTGATGCGCAGAGCACCCGCCGACGCGCCGGCGGCAAGGCGAACTGAGCGCGCGGTCCGCGCGCTCTTGGTGGTTGGCGACAAGGCGCTCGCGAACACCATCGACCTCACGCTGCAGCACGGGCCGTACGTCCGCCGTAACGTCGCGACGGTCGCCGAGGGCAAGACCGCCATCGAGGATTGGGAACCCCATCTCCTTCTGGTCGACATCGACGTCGAGGCTGGTCGAGCCATCCAGCTGATCGACGACGCGCGCACCCGCGGGCAAATCGGAGTCATCGCCCTCACCCGTCGCAGCGACCTCCGCGGGAAGCTCGATGCATTCGCGCGAGGCGCCGACGACTACATCGGCGTGCCGTTCGTGCCCGACGACCTCGTCGCCCGAGCGCACGCGGTGATCCGCCGGACGCAGGGCACCACCGGAAAGCTCCTCCCCCGTCTGCGCATCGGCGATCTCGAGATCGACGTTCTCAATCGGAAGGTGCTCGCCGGCGAGCACGAGCTGCACCTCACGTCTCTCGAGCAGGCGCTGCTCTACCTTCTCGCTGCGAACGCAGGCACCATCCTCACGCGCGAGCAGATCCTGGACGCGCTATGGGGAACGGACTTCGTGATCGAGAGCAATGTCGTCGACCGCCACGTACGCGCGCTACGGGCGAAGCTGCAGAACGACTGGCACAAGCCTCGCTACATCGAGACCGTTTCGAACGCCGGCTACCGGTTCATACCCGTTTCTCGCGCCGAGAAGAACTGAGGCCAACCGGCGAGCGGCAGCGCCAAGACGAACGTACTCCCCACATCGCCAGAACTTTCGAGCCAGAGGCGTCCACCGTGTTGCTCGGCAAGCCGACGGCTGATGTGAAGACCAAGACCTGACCCTGGAATATCCCGGGTCCGTTGGGTCGGGAAGTACGGCGCGAAGAGGCGGTGGCGTTCGTCCGACGGTACGCCCAGACCGTGATCCTCAACCCTGACCTGTGCTTCGTCACCTTTCGTCGTCAC
>Ga0209056_10007193_pt1 | contig 11468 bp, 10 predicted proteins | sample GraSoiAngelo_114_FD_185876 | JGI IMG/M metagenome (GOLD analysis project Ga0209056, IMG submission 185876) | Grasslands soil microbial communities from the Angelo Coastal Reserve, California, USA - 14_0903_13_40cm (SPAdes) (version 2) | ecosystem: Environmental > Terrestrial > Soil > Grasslands... | reverse complement strand
CTTTGCTTTTTCTGTACACATCTCATCCATAGAAGTTCGCCTTGCTTTCTATGAGGGCTGCTGCCGATCCTTGCTGTTGACCGTTTTAGCGTTGATGATCATTCTCCACGACGCACTCCTTTTCAAATTTGACCTTCAGCCTTTTCGCTGTCTAAGTACTCGCCGCAAGGGAGGTCGGATTGAAAAACTGCGAGAAGAAGAAGGGGGGTTAAGCAGAAGTCGGCTTTGCGCGTCGCGCAAAGACAAGCTCGTTATTGCCCAATGCCCAGAACGACCTATTCACACATCAAGGAATGATTTTCCTGACATATCCGGGATGTGAAGCATATCGCACAGCGATTTCTCGGCTTCATGGATGCGTTCCTCATCGAGTACACGCAGAAACTGCTGCCAGTTTCTGCCGAAGGCGAAACGCCCGTTATCCATTACCAGATCCTCTGACAGTGAATTTACGCGTTAGCGTTCAGGCGATCATGCTGACTCAGCTCCCTACTTGCACTTCGCGCCGATCCTCCAGTGACGTCTTTCCCAGGCTCACTTGCTCAATGCTATCGGCAAGTTTTTTAGCGTTGTCCTCCATCCCAATCTCCGGGATTTCAGCTACCATGGCGCTGTGATTCTGGACCGCCTCAGCCATCAAGGATAGCAAGCTGTCCAGATTTCCTTCTTGCCAGAGACGCGCTCCGGCCGGGCGCGCACCGTTGTCCGCCGCAAGTACGGGAACTCTTAGTATTAGGGATTCCAGCACGGAAGAGCACGTTCCATCAGTCACCGGCGTGCGCAGGTAAGCTAGCGATCGGCTGAGCAGCGTCAGGAAGGTATCGTGTGGGACCGATCCCAGCAGGCAAGTGGCACCATCCAGTTTCTGGTCTTCCAAAAATCTTCTCACCTGGCCAAATTCGCGAGCGGGAGGACAAACCAACACGAACCCTATCTTGGGAAAACTTGCACGAAAACGCCTCATGGCTTCGGCCAGAAATTCCAGCGCGAATTCTTTGCGAAAGCAGACATAACTAAAGAAGACGCCGTCGTGGCGACGGTAAGAGTCCTCCACCTCATCAGGCAGCGGCGTTGCCGTGAACTCGACGTAGGACCGCGAAAAGTGCGGAATCGGTTCTATCTTCTCCTCTGCGATGCCAGTAATAAGCAGAACGTTCTTTACGGCAGCACTGTTGCAGTAGATAAGGTCGGCAACCCGAAATAACAAGCTAAACGCGAGGTGCCGTAACGAACCTCGAGGAGCCGGGAAATAGGTTTGCTGATGGCCTCCGGCGTAAGTCAGCAGGGCCGCCCTCCGGCCAACCCGGGCTAACAGCAGAGCAGACAGCGCCAGCAAATATCCTTTCTTGGTCTCGCCATTGACCCGTATGTGCACGGCATATCCTCGCCACACGAGGCGGGCAACCTTCCAAAAGTAATCCCAGCCGCTCTGCACATCGATGTACTGGGGGCTGCGCACGCGGCGATTTTCGTTTATGTTCATTACCTGGCAGTCCCATCCCCGCGCCTCCAGTTCCTGGCGGAGACCCACTAGGCTCATCGCCCAGCCACACACGGGCGGAGGCCAGTTGCCGATCTGGAGAATGCGTTTGCGATGGTCGGCTGCCGTCATATGACACTTCTGACGCTCTGAGATTCCGGTTCCCAACATTTCTCTGCCAGCAACGACTGGTAAAGCTCTTCGTAGCGACGTCGAATCGTTTCCAAATTATGATGAGTGCTGGCATATGCTTTCGCCTGCTGGCCGAAACGTCCCCTCAGCTCTGGGTCAAGCAGCAAGCGTTCCAAGGCGACCGTGAAAGCACGCTCCTCCGGCTGAACCAGAAATCCCGTTTCTCCATCTTGTATCAGTTCCGCGTTGCCACCGACATCGCTGGCCACGACTGGCACGCCCGCTGCCATCGATTCGACAATCGCATTCGACGAGCTTTCTGAAGAGGATGGCAGCACAGTGATGTTCAACGAGGCCAACACTTCGCGAATATCGTGCCGGTCCCCTAGGAAGCGGACGCGAGATCCCAACTCCAGGTCCCGCGCCACGGTTTCCAGTTCAGCGCGCAACGGACCATCTCCCACCAGTACGAATTCCGCACATTCGACCTTTGCAGCCAGGCGTGCCGCAGCACGCAGAAAGACGACATGGTTTTTCGAACGATCATTCATGCGAGCGATCATACCGATTCGAACAACGCCGGGCACTGAAGGCATAGCAGGGATGGTCTCTGCAAACGCCGAGTGCGGCAATGCATTTGGAATGACCGTCACTTTTTGCTCACCCAAACCTGACTTCTGCAGCCGCGCCGTGGCGGCTCGAGAGTTGCACACAATCCGGTCGCACATGCGCAGTATGATGTTTTGCGCGCGAAACTGGAGTGGCGTGAGCAAGTCGCCTAGCTGACGATGACTGCCGATCACTACAGGAACGCCAGCCAGTCGCGCTGCAGGAATCAGCATCAGGTTGGCATAGAAATCGAAGGAGTGCGCGATGACGGTTCCTCGCCTGCGGAGATGCGATGCCAACAGCAGCCGTTGATAGAGCGAATAGGGCAGGAACAACTTTCCGCGAGGTGGAAATTCTCGGATGCCCGGCAGACTTTCCACGAATTCCCCGCGACACACGAGGCAGCCCAGCCCAACTTCGAAGTCGCACTCCGCTAAGGCCCTCGCCATGGTGACAAACTGACGCTCGGTGCCGCCTCTCTCCAGAGTGTTGACCATCATGAACAGAGCAGGCCGACGGCTATTCACGCCGTTTCGATTGTCAAAGTTGTTCATGACGCATTCTCGGCGTGGACCGCGACATTGGCGCTCACGAGCTCCGGCGTGAAGATATGGGTGCTCGCTCCGCGAGCTTCCAGAAAATTCCGATGCCACAGCTCAAATACCAGCAAAAGCCAGATCACGCCTGCCCGATCGCGATAGCCTCGGAAATGCTGATCCAGCAGTGCACGGATCGCCTCTGGTTTGAAGTACCCGCGCTGCAAAGTGCGCGGCTCGGTCAGGATCGATAGCAAGCCATGCTTCAACTCGTGCCGCATCCAGTGCACCAGCGGAAGCGAAAACCCTTGCTTTCTCCGGTACAGCACTTCACGAGGAACGCCAATCCGCTCCGCCAATTTCTTCAAAATGTACTTTCGCGTTCCGGATTGAAATTTGTACTTCACCGGCAGACTTGCGACCCATTCAATGAACTCATGATCGAGAAGGGGACACCGGACCTCGAGCGATGTGGCCATGCTCATTCGATCGACCTTGGTCAGGATATCGGCGGTGAGGTAAGTCTTGGAATCGAGGTAGAGCAAGCGGCTAAGCGGATCGCTGGCAGGGGCTCGATCGTAGTACTCAGAAAACTGCCGAAAGGGATCCGCCCATTCGCGCGCATTGGCTACGAAGTCATCTGTAAACAGGCTGCGCTCGCGGTGCATGGCAGGCAGGAACGACAAGCTATCTAGATACCGCTCACGGAGAGGCAGCGAGATGTTCCAAGCCAACTTGCGCCCTCGAACATTTTGCGGAAGAACAGGGTAGACGTGTTTTCGATACAGCCGCCCCATCCATGGCGGGATGCGGCAGCGACTGCGACGCAGATTCACAACATAGCGGTCGTATCCGGCGAAAAGTTCGTCGCCTCCATCCCCCGAAAGTGCAACCGTCACGTGCTGGCGTGCCAGTTTCGAAACATAGTACGTTGGGATTACAGAAGAATCGCCGAACGGCTCTTCCATCATGTGAGACAGCATTTCCAAAGTTTCGGCGATGTTGGGTTCGACCATCAGCTCATGATGATCTGTTGCGAAGCGCTGGGCGACCGCCCGCGCATGCTTTGCTTCGTTGTAATCATCTTTGCCAAAAGCGATAGAAAAGGTCTTTACTGGGCTGGAACTTACCCGCGCCATCAAGCCCACCACAACAGACGAGTCCACGCCGCCACTGAGCAGCGCCCCGAGGGGAACATCACTGATCAGCCGGATACGCACCGCTTCCTCAAGCCTGCGCTGCAATTCTTCCAGGCACTCTTCTTCCGATCCGGGATCGTAATTGCAGTACGTCGGGATGTCCCAATACTGCCTTACGTGAATTTCACCATTTTTATATTCGGCAAGATGGCCCGGCGGCAGCTTGGCTATCTTTTGAAATGCGGAATATGGATCGGGAATGTAGGCGAAATAGAAGAACTGCAACAGGCTTTCCGGGTTGACCTCAGCCAGTTCTGGCGCAACCGCGAGCAAGGCCTTGATTTCGGAAGCGAACAATAAACGTCCCTGATGTTGCGCGTAATACAAAGGTTTCTTGCCCAATCGATCGCGTGCCAGCAGCAACACTTCCTGGCGGAAGTCGTAAAGTGCAATCGCGAACATGCCGCGCAACTTCTTAACGCAGTCGGCGCCTAGTTCTTCGTAAAGGTGAACGATTACTTCCGTATCTGTGTGGGTATAGAACTGGTGTCCTCGCGTCTCCAAATCACGGCGCAGTTCGGGAAAATTATAAATTTCCCCGTTGAACACAACCCATATGTTTTTATCTTCATTGTGAATCGGCTGACGACCGGTAGAAAGGTCAATAATGCTCAGCCTGCGCATACCCAGTCCGACGCGCCCTTGCGTGTGTATCCCTTCATCGTCGGGACCACGGTGAACAATGGTCTGACACATGGAATGCACATCACCGGGATCGACGTATTCGCCGCTACGTCCCACCGCGCCGGCTATCCCACACATTGTTCAACCTCCGCCGCCCCCCGCTTTCTTTGCCTTTCTGCCGAAACAGGCTTGCGTCCTTGCACTGCAATTGGCTGATCGATGACTTTCAAGTCCTCCAATCCACAGCTTTCAAACCACCGAAATACCTGCTCGTACGTGTGCTTGGACTGATACCAGGCGGAGTACCAGTCAAAGGTGTCGAGCACCCGCCATTTGGGATCGGGATTGAATGCCATGGGAATCATGTAGGCCAGGGCTCCGCTGACGGACTTGCCGACCAGCGGAACCTTTTTTAGCGCTTGGTGTACGCCGTAAAGTGGAATGGCTCCGTAGCAGAGCTTGTGAAGTAAGCGCGGCGGCATGCGGCGCGTGACCTTGCGATACACATCGCTCATTCTGTACCAGCGGTTATACCCACTGTAGAGCCAGATTGCGATTTTTCCGTCGGGTTTGAGCAGCACCGGCAACAACTTGAACGCCCGCTCACAATCGGGGGTGTGATGCAGGACGCCGATGCTGTAGATGTAATCAAAACTCTCGGGTGCAAAAGGCAGATTGAAAACATCAGCCTGGAAAAATGTTGCGGACCGGTCCACCAGGTTGCGCGCCGCCACCTCGGCGGCCAGACTCAGATCAATCCCGACCACGTGCGCGCCCCAGCGAGTGGCAACGTCGGCAAACCTCCCCATCCCGCAGCCGACATCCAGCACGAGCTTGCCTGCGAGATCCTCGGGGGAAAAGCCGGTTCTGCGCCGAAAAGCAACTTCAGAGCGGTGGCTCTGGTCACTATCCAATTGTGTACGCGCAAACACCTGCCACTGGAAACCAAAACTGCCGGCATAATGTTGTGCGTCGACGAAGCGCGCAACTCCCCGCAGGAACGGAAAGGTGCGTCCGCAGCCCTCACATACCAATGCATCAGCTCCCTGATGCAGGGTGGCTTGGCAGAAAAGACAACGAAGAACCGCTAACACTTCCTCAGCGATTCCAGGCAAATTCTGGTTTTCTTGCTTCATCGCGTAGCTCTCTTCGGCCAGTCTGGTCTCGCTGACTCCACGGCCGCAGGCCTTCGGCCTCTTGGATCGGCTGCGACGCCAAGCGGTAAAGCACCGAGGTGTATGCCACCATGAAATAGGGAAATAGCTGATATTCCGTGCTAGCAAATGCCGCGCCCACCACATACGCAGCTAAACTGGCCCACATCGCGCCGGTAAAAAGCTGAATCTCTTTGTTGCGGGCATACTCGACAGTCTTGCGCACTCTGCGCACGTTTCGGAAGGCCAATCCCAGGATCAATACGAACAGAATCAACGCTGGGATCCCGCCTTCGGCGCTCAGTTCGGTATAAGTATTGTGCGCGACACGCCAGGATTCAGTTACCACTGGAAAGTTGCCCGGCCCAACGCCAAAGATTGGGTTCTGGAAGGTAAGGTGGATACTTTGCTTGAGTAAGTCGCGCCGGGCCTCGACCGAGCCACGATCGCGCTCCGGTAAGCCCTCAACATTCTCACTAAAGAGGCTTTTCATCCGTTGCACATAATGCGGGGTTGACAGCGCGATTCCCGCTCCCACGATGGCGAGAACCCCGGCCAGAATGAGAAGATGAAAGCGCCTGCCTCTGATAGCAAACTCCCATAAACAAACCAGCACGGACACGATCATCGCCAGCAGGCCGCTTCGGGAATAGGTTGCAACCACTGCGTACAGCATCCCTACTAAGCAAATCAACCAAAATAGTTTCTTGCCGATGTCGCGCGCCCTGAAAAATAGGGCCAGGCATAGAGGCCAATTGATGGCGATGTTGATGGCAAGGTCGTTGGGATTCTGGAAGATTCCACCCAAAACTCCCTGCAGACGCATTCCACCGGGATGGATAATTACGGAAGAGATGGTCATTAACGCAACCGCCGCCGCCTGCACCAGAAGCAGTTTGCGTAACTGAGGAAGACTCTGCACGAGCAGAGTGATCAGCAACGCAACGATTACACCCTTGGAAAATTTTGAAAATACTGTATGGAACGCCCCCCCTCGCCAGGCAACCGCAAATGGAATCGTCAGAATCATCTGCATGAACATCATTAGCAGCAGCTTGAGCTCTAACGGAAATTTCGTTTTTATCTTGCTTCCCGCAAGTGCCGCAACGAGCGCCAGCAACGCGATCCCGCCGGTGATCTTTTCCATCGGAATGATGCTAAGACCAGGAATTAAATCTTCGGGACGGGCGTAGTAGAGAAACGAAAAATACAGGAGAGCAGAATAGGCGAGCGTATCTCTCTGCCGCTTTCTGGTAATCGCCGGGTCAATCGCTGCAATCTGAGTTATCGCCATTTTTAGTTTTGCCCTCTACCCTACGGCTTCGCAGAACTAGATTCTGGTTTACGCTTCGGCCACTGTGATTGATTGCTGGCGCAGCGTCTGAATGTGTTCCGGAGTCAAAAAGAAATAATTTTGACTGCGTTGGCCAGCTCTGCGTGCATCCAGCGTGCTCCCGTCGAAACAATAGGGCCGATATCCCTCGCCCCGGAGCAGATTGAAAGTCTCAAACGCCGTGGTGCTCGGGTTATCTGGATCGGGACTCACCTCGATCAGCATCGCGGGCCGTGAAGCTCGTATGGTTGCGAGCGCTCCACGCAATACTGCGAGTTCATGGTAGTTCGCATCGCACTTGATGAACGCTATTTTCCGAGCGGCGCCGGCAAAAAGGTTATCCAGCCTTATAGTCTTCACCTTGATGGTTCGCCAGGATGGGTCCGCTCTTTCCGTTTTCACCCGAGCGTCATACCAGCACTCCGAACCCCAGCGATAAGTTGGGATCACCATCGTTTCCGAGCGGTCGGTGTCCGACAGCGCGTAATTCAAAAGCTCGGCGTTTGTAATGGCGATTTTGCGGACATTATTAGCCAGGATTTCAAATGTCTGTGGTATCGGCTCGAAGCTGTAGACGCGGCCCGCAGGCCCGACTTGCCCCGACAAGAATCTGGTGTAGAAACCTATATTCGCTCCGATATCGATAACGGTATCGCCTGGAGAAATGAGCTTCTGAACTATCAGGGAATCGTTCTCGATCCACTCTTTGGGTGCGCGCTTCAAAAGATAGGCGTAATAAGCCTTCTTGAAGCGGTGCAGAGCGCCGTCCGGAAGAACCGCAACTACGGCGCGACCCACCATGACCTTCGGATTCCATTCTGACTCCTTACTCAGGAGCTTCCGCAAAATTGACTTGTTCGCACTGCTCATGAAGGTTCGCCCTTCAGGTCCAGAATCATTAATGCGTTCAGCGGCTCCACGCGGCTTTGCGTCCCGCGACAAAATTAGCAAAAGCCACCGTAGCGGCGCTGTTCAGCAATACGAAAGTGCGGGCTGCATCTGCGACGCGCGCCAAAGGACCGCGTCGCAAAAAGTGCGCCAACCCCAGAAAGCTCAATGTATAAAAAGCCAGCTGCAAGATCACAGCACCGCGGTAGAAAACTCCTGGCGTCAAAAAAGATGCGAGCAGTGTTGCCAACAACGCGAAGGGAACCACCAGTCGAAGCACTTTATGGCTCACAAATTGAAATCGAAGCGGATTCGCGCTGGTCAGCAGCCAAGGCGCTAGCTGCAGCAATTGATAATTCCCGCTCAACGTTCTCACCTTGCGAGTAAATTCCCGGGCCGTTCCCTGATCCGGAGAGTCCCATGCGCGCGCCCGCGGATCGAAAATGACGCGTGCACCCCGCCGGACCACGTGCATTGGAATATAAACGTCGTCCAAAATGGCTTCATCTGGCACGTTGACGAGCAATTTTCGGCGAACCCCATAGATAGCGCCAGTCGCGCCCACAACCGAACCCACCGCAGATTCCAGTTCCCGGACCGCTTTCTCAATCCTCCAGTACACGCCCATTCCTTGTTCTGCTTCCCCTGTTTCAGGGTCTCCCAGCATTAATTCGCCACTCGCGCAGCCTATTTCGGGATCCGCGAAGTTTTCTACGAGCACGCGAATGGCATCCGGTTCAATTTGCTGCCGGGCATCTGTGAACACCACAATTTCCCCACGCACCGAGCTCATAGCGGCATTCAATCCAGCGGCTTTACCCTGTTGCTGCGGATTGAGAATTACCCGGATACGCGGATTGGCAGTGTGCTCGGAGAGAATCTGGTTGGTACTATCCGTCGAGCCATCCGATACCATGACAATTTCCAGCGACTCGTCGGGATAATTCAGATCCAAAAGGTTCCGCAACTTGCGCGGCAGCACCTTTTCCTCATTACGAACGATCATGATGATGGACAGAAAAGGGATATACGGACCGGAGCGCACTGGCTTGCGGCACCAGCGGCTTCGGATCCACAGCCATAGCGGATACCCAAGATAGGTGTAGGCAATGAACGTCGCGGACATCCAGAAGACCCACTTCATTGCGCGCCCCGGCCCAAAATCACAATCTTGATGGTATGGAACATGATGAGCAGGTCTAGACCAAGGGAAGCATTCTTGATGTAGAAGAGGTCGTATTGCAGCTTCTCTTTGGCGTCTTCCAGCGTGTTGCCATACTTGTAACGGACTTGAGCCCAACCAGTGATTCCTGGACGTACAACATTGCGCACAGGGTAGTACGGAATCTCTTTGGTGAGCCACTGGACGAATTCGGGGCGCTCCGGCCGCGGGCCGACAAACCCCATGTCACCCTTCAGCACGCACCAGAGCTGCGGAATTTCATCCAGCCGCGAACTGCGCAGGAACCGCCCAACGCGCGTGATGCGCGGATCATCGTCGGTCGCCCAGGTTGCCCCCGTGTCGGCTTCCGCGTCTTGCCGCATGGTACGGAACTTGAAGCAGAAAAATGTGTTCCCGCCCAGACCGACCCGCTTCTGCCTATATAGGATCGGCCCGGGGGAGTCCAGCTTGATGGCTAAGATGACAAACGGGATAATGGGCGAAACAATGAGCAGCAGCAGGGCGGACGCAACAATCGAGAACACCCGTCGCAAAACCATTAACCCGTTGCTGAAACGAAAGCCCTCGGCGAAAATCAGCCAGCTAGGATAGAGCTGTTCGACTTCAATTCTGCCGGACATTTTCTCGAGCCAGGATGTGGCTTCTTCGATCTTGACTCCATTGAGCCGTAGTGAGAGCAACTGCTGAACAGGAATCGTTCCTCGCCGGTCCGGCATCGCGACAATAACGCGATGCACGCTGTGCTGATTTGCCAGTTCGGTGAGATGGTCCGCAACTGCCTCCAGGGTAAACGCCCCCTCCATGGTGCCGGTCCAGCCGACCACTTCCACCCCGAGTTCCGCACGCGTGCGCAAGCCTTGCACAAGTCGTTGCGCGCGCTCGCCCGTGCCGAGCACATAAACCTTCTCGCGCAAGTAGGGCTGTTGCGACAACCAGGCATAGACGTTGCGCCACCCGAACAGCCCGAACGCCAGGATAATCAAGCCTACAAGCGATGAGTCACGCCGGGGCAGAGAACTTGGGAAGAAGGAAATAATGAGTGCCAATGCCAGCGCTACCAGGCCGAGCACCAGAAGCAAGCGGAAAGTTTGCTCCCACTTCTCGGTCATGCTCGACGGGTCGTACAGATCGAGCCAATGCGAAAACAGCAGCACAATAAGCGTCACCAGCAGAAGCTTGTAGTAACCGTACTCAAAATTCAGCTCGATATAACTGTCTTCACGGTATTGCAAGACCGTTCCCAGGACGAAGGAAATCCACACGATGATGGCTTCGCCCGCCAACAACACAAGCGTGCGAACGGGATAATAGACTTTGAAGAGCCGGATCACGCTCTACCTCCGGCCGTCTCCTTGGGAGTTGGGGTGGCCATAAGAACTGTAGTAATACTGCGTATATGACGAACCCACATCGATGCCATTCAGAACCACGCCAACCAGCGATGTATCGCGAAACTCCTGGCGAGCTTTGCGGGCAATGTCAAATGGTGTTGCATTGGAGCGCACCACAATCAGTACGCCATCGCAATAATTGGCTAGTAAGCCTGCATCCGAAACAGGAACGGCCGGCGGCGAGTCGATGATGATCCAATCGAACAGCGGCTCCACCCGGGTGAGCAAGAATTTCAGCCGGCCATTGGCGACCAGTTCCGCCGGACTCGAAACGGTGCGCCCGGAAGGAATGAAGAAAAGATTGTCCATGGGGCCGCGCTGAATGGCCCCGAACTCATCCACCTCACCTAACAGATACTCGGAGAGGCCGGGACTGGAAGCTGTTCCCAACACCTGATGCAGGCGGGGTCCGCGTAGGTCGCCATCAATCAGCAACGCCCGCCGTCCTTGCTGCCGCACCATGACCTGCGCCAGGTTCGCAGCCACGAAGCTCTTGCCCTCCTTGGGCAGCGAACTGGTTACCAGAACCTTCTTCAAGGACTGCTTCTCGCGCATCTGGTATAGACGGGAGCGCAGAGTGCGGAATTCCTCCATCCCATAACCCTGCTCGTCATCGGAATTGAAGAACAACATGGTCTTCGAATCGGGCGACCAGCGTGCTTGGGCGCAGCGCGCCAGGAGCGTGTCGAATGTAAACGGCGAGGAAAATGACGGCATCGCTGAGACTGCTGACGGCGTGTGCTCGACGGCTGGCGCGACTGCCGTTGCTGCGGGCTCATTTACCATCTCTGCGATCGGGGCCGGCTCGATACTCCCACCCTGCGATGCAGCACGCTGTTCTTCCGCTTTTTTTAAGGCTTCGTGAATTCGGCTCATAATTTCCTTTCTTTGGCGAGCTCTTGGTCTGAGTGGCGCAATCGGTCAGCCAGAGTCGCCAAA
>Ga0209056_10007187_pt1 | contig 11473 bp, 6 predicted proteins | sample GraSoiAngelo_114_FD_185876 | JGI IMG/M metagenome (GOLD analysis project Ga0209056, IMG submission 185876) | Grasslands soil microbial communities from the Angelo Coastal Reserve, California, USA - 14_0903_13_40cm (SPAdes) (version 2) | ecosystem: Environmental > Terrestrial > Soil > Grasslands ... | reverse complement strand
GTCTTGGAAGCGGCGCAGCGTCGAAATCCCGCCGTCATAAACCGGCTGGCGCTTTCGCAGGGTGCGAGCGCGCGCAGCCCGCGCGATGCGGCCATCGGTCACGAGGCAACCAGCGACAATGCCTCTGCTCAATTGGAAAACCTGTTTCACCTCCGCGTGTCCGATGACGGTTTCACGCAACTCCGGTTCGAGCAGACCGGCCATGGCATCTTTGATTTGATCGAGCAGCTCATAGATAATGCTGTAAAGCTTGGTTTGCACTCCTTCCCGTTTCGCCGCCGGGACTGCCATGCTTTCAACCTTAACGTTAAAACCGATCACCACTGCGTCGGACGCGCTGGCCAGAAGAATGTCGGATTCCGAAATCGGTCCGACGGCTGAGTGAATAATCTCCAGATCGACTTTTTTGGTTTCGATCTGCTTCAACGCATTCACGATCGCTTCGACAGAGCCTTGGGTGTCGGCTTTCAAAACGATCCGCAGCACTTTTCTGCCTCCAGCTGTTTCGAGCAGTGTCTCGAGGGTAGCGCGTTGTGGAACGAAAAGCTTGTTCGTTCGCTTCGTCTCAAGCCGTTCGTCACTCAGTTGCTTGGTGGCGCGCTCCGATTCCATTACCAGGAATTCGTCGCCCGCATTCGGCAGACCAGTGAACCCGAGAACTTTCACCGGCGTTGAAGGCCCGGCTTGTCTTACGGATTTGCTGCGGTCGTCGAGCAAGGATTTTACTTTGCCACTGTAATCTCCGCATATAAATGGGTCACCGATTTTTAATGTGCCCATCTGAACGATCACGGTGGCAGTGGGGCCCCGACCCGCTTCCAGTTGCGCTTCGATGACGGTGCCGCGTGGTCTGGCCGTAGGTGAAGCTTTCAATTCCATTACCTCCGCCTGTAAGGCCATCATCTCGAGCAAGTGATCGATACCCGTTCCCTTGGTTGCCGACACTGGACAAATGATCGTTTCACCGCCCCAATCTTCCGGAGTCAGCGCATGCTCTTGCAGTTGTTTCTTCACGCGATCGAGATTCGCGCCCGGGAGATCCATCTTATTTACGGCCACCATGATCTTCACGTGTGGCGCGGCCTTGGCGTGATTAATTGCTTCGACCGTCTGAGGCATAATGCCGTCCTCAGCGGCGACGACCAGCACCACGATGTCGGTTACATTCGCGCCACGCGCGCGCATCGCGGTGAAAGCGGCGTGGCCTGGTGTATCAATGAAGGTGATCTTGTGTCCATTGTGCTCGACACTGTACGCTCCGATGTGCTGGGTGATTCCGCCGGCTTCACCGGCCGCGACGCGCGTCTTCCGAATCGCATCTAACAAGCTGGTTTTACCGTGATCGACGTGTCCCATAAAAGTGATTATGGGCGCGCGCGGCCTTAGTTCCTCTTTCTTTTCAATGACCGGCGGAGGGGGAGCGACGACAGGCTGTTCTATTTTGTGAACACCTGCACCTTTTTCCCGTCGCTCCTTTTCTAGAATGAACCCGTGATTTTCCGCAATCTTCGCAGCGATATCCGGCTCGATCGTCTGATTGATGTTAGCGAAAATGTTGTGCGTCATCAGTTCTGCGATCAGCTGATGGGGCTTTAAGCCGAGTTCGTTTGCAAACTGCTTAACAACGATTGGCGGCTTTATGAGAAGAACCTTCTGCTCCGGTCCAGGTTGAAGCTCCGCAGAAGGGGATGGCGCTTCGCCAGATGCCTTCTCTGCTGGCTCAGCAGGCGCCGGTTGAGGTGAGGGCGTCTGGTCGGGCGGTGAGGGCGGTGCAATTTTGGCAGTAGTGTCGAGGGACGCACGGATCCGCGAAATTGGCGGTAAAACCGCACGTTTTGTTTTGATTTCGCTGTCCTGAGATTTTTTTGCCGGTCTTTTTCGATCGATCAGCGAAACGGTCTCTGGATGTGGAGTGGCCTGCGCGGAAACCGCAGGCTCGGGCTTTTCGCGCTGAGTCGTGGACGGCTTGGCGGATGCCGCTGCGTCCACACCGGCAACATCCTTTCCTAGTCCTTTTTTGGGAAGCTTTGTTTTTGCCGCGACGTCGTCGCGCTTCTGAGGAGCAGCAGTCTTCCGGCCTGAGCCGAAAGGTTTCGCGGTTGGCTTACGCATTGCAATTTTGCTGCTCGTCTTCGTTGCCATTGTACTTCCTGTAAAATCTCGCTCATGGCTCAAGCGTCCTCAAACGGAGCCATGTTTAATGTACGACTTCCTGCCGGTGCACTGCATCATGAATTTCGCGCGCCTTTGTTTCGTCCACTCCCAAAATATCCACCAGATCCTGGACATCTGCATCGCGCAATCCTTCCAGATTAGTAAATCCGGATTTCACCAGAGTTAACGCCTGCTCTTCGGTGAGCGGGAGCGCGCCGGCGAGGCTTTGTGCCGCTTGGGCGACTTTCTGTTCGACCACGGTCGTCGCTGAGGTGTCCTTGCCGATATTGATTTCCCAGCCGGTTAGCCGCGAAGTCAGCCGCGCGTTTTGTCCTTTTTTCCCAATCGCGAGAGAAAGCTGGTCTTCATCGACGGAGATTTGCACGCTCTTTTTCTCCGTATCGAACATGAGATTTTTTACCTTCGCCGGTTTAAGCGCTTCCAGAACGTATTCCTTTGGATCTGAGCTCCACCGGATGATATCCACCTTTTCGTTATTGAGCTCACGCACAATGTTTTTCACGCGCGAGCCGCGCATGCCCACGCATGCGCCGACCGGGTCGACCTTCTCATTCGCGCTCCACACCGCGATCTTGGTGCGATAACCGGCCTCGCGCGCAATGCCGCGAATCTCCACTGTGCCGTCCGCGATTTCGCTTACCTCCAGTTCAAAAAGACGTCGCACAAAATTTGGATGACTGCGCGACACGATAATCTCTGGGCCACGGACGCCGTTTTCCACCGCGACGACGTACGCGCGGAGACGGTCACCCACGTTGTAATCTTCCACCGCGACTCGCTCGCGCTGCGGCATGACGGCTTCAAACTTGCCAAGATCGAGAATGACATCGGAACGATCGAAACGCCGCACCGTGCCACTAACGATTTCGCCCGCTCGATCTTTGAATTCCTCGTAAATCATTTCCTTCTCGGCCTGGCGAATCCGCTGCATCATCGCTTGTTTGGCAGTCTGCGCCGCGATACGCCCGAAATTTTTCGGCGTGACTTCAACCTCTACCGCGTCGCCGACGTTTACGTCGGCCTTAATTTTGCGCGCTTTTGAGAGCTCGATTTCATCCTGCGGATTAGTAACCTGGTCAACGACGAGCAAATTTGCCAGCGCTCGGATTTCGCCAGTCTTGCGGTTAATATCGATGTGCAAATCGCGAGACGCCCCGACACTCTTTTTCGAGGCTGACAGCAATGCATTCGAAACCGCCTCAATCAGGATTTCGCGTTTGATCCCGCGCTCCCGCTCCAGGTAATCGAGCATGGCGATAAATTCGGCATTCATAAAAAACATGCAGCCCGCAGACTAAAAAAAGTGGGACACCAGTTCCCACTCCGATCAGCGCGCGGACTAGACCTGTAGTTTAGGTTTCCGAATCCTTCCCGTCAAGCGGCGGTTCGGTTTGATTTGACGTTCGCTGCTTAGCTTCGGATAAGTCGGGAGCAACAATTGAGTATTCAAGACCTAGTAAATTCACGAACTCGCGCCATCGCTGTCGTTGTGCTCGCATGGGCGATGATTTATTTGCCTGCGCTCGGTTCGATTGCGATTAAGGGGGAAGAAGGCCGCCGAATCTTGCCGGCCATTCGGATGCTTGAAACGGGTAACTACATTGTCCCCCAAGTTGGCAGTAATCCGTACTACCGGAAACCGCCCCTGGTAAACTGGCTGGTAGCCGCATCCTTTGAAACGTTCGGAGTGCGCAATGAATGGACGGCGCGTCTGCCTTCGGTCGTTTCGGTGCTCGCAGTGGCCATTGCCTTCGTCATTGTCGCGCGCGCGAGTCTTACTCCCAAAGGATCGATGCTCGCAGCACTGATTTGGATGACTAACATCGGCATCATAGAAAAAGGTCGGTTGATTGAGATCGAGGCGCTGTATGTCTCGCTTTGCGGGTTGGCGATTATTTTTTGGCTGAGCTTTTTCCTCCAAAAGAAGTCGCCGTGGCTCATCTGGCTTTCGGCATCCGTTTTCCTCGGACTTGGTCTGCTGGCCAAAGGCCCTACGCATCTCATATTTTTCTACGGGATTGTGGTAGCCGTTCTCGCGTATTCGAAAGATTGGCGGCTTCTCGTTCACCCCGGGCACTTCCTCGCGCTCGCAGTCATGCTTGGAATTGCGGCGGCATGGGCCATTCCGTTTGTCTACATGACGACCTCAGAGGTTGCCATGGGCAAATGGTCTGCTCAGTACACGGGACGATTGAAAGGCATCGATTTCAAATTTTTTAGCTGGATCCAAAATATCCCGCGCGGCCTCATTTATTTTCTGCCATGGCTTCTTCTGCTCCCGTTTGCGCGATTTTCAAAATTTCACGATGAAGCGGAGCGGAGGATGGCGTGGGCGTTATCTTGGGGAACCGCAGTACCATTCGTCGCCGTCAGTCTGGTTCCCGGCGCAGTCGCGCGATACAGCATGCCGGCGATAGTTCCAGCATCGTGGCTGCTGGGAATGATTTGTGCCGGTAACGCGTTGGAGTGGCCAAAGCGCATTGCCAAGGAGCGCGCCTGGACGAATGTGGTGGTGGCTTTCGTCGGCCTGGGGCTTGTGATAGGTGCGATTGGTTACCCGGTCACGGCAGTGATCCTGAGGAACAGACAGCAGGTGAAAAAGGCAGCTGCTGAAGTCAATGCGGTCGTGCCCACCAATGAAATCCTTTATGCGGTGAATCCGGATTATCAGCCGGTCTTTTTCTATGTGAAAGCGCCGGTGCACTACGTGAGCTACGTAAAGAACCTGCCCCACGATGCCCGTTACTTTCTTGTTCGAGTTGAAGATGAATCGGAAGCGCTAAGCGCGCGAAGATGGGCACCACTTCGCGCACGTCCTATTGCTCGTGTGCAGGATTACAGCAAACGCCAGATGGTTCTCTGCGAAGTGGCATCCGACGACGAGGATTGACAGGCTCGCAGATTAGAATTGGTTAGCATACTAACCAATTTGGTTTGGAGAATTATGTCCAGCGGCGATAACTCTGAAACATTTGGCCAATTGCTTCATGGCACGGCCCGCGCATGGCGACAAAAGCTGGACCACCGGCTTAAGCCCATGGGGCTGAGCCAAGCGAAATGGCGGACGCTGATGCATCTGTCGCTGGCAGGCGACGCGCTCACCCAGGCTGAGATAGCCGCGCGCCTCGGGGTGGAAGAGCCGAGTGTAGTGACACTGTTGCACCGGCTGGAGCGGGAGGAGTGGATCACTCGCAGCAATTCGCAGCGGGACCGCCGTTGCAAAATGGTGTTGCTCGGCCGCCGTGCGCAGCGCGTGATCGGCCAAATTAATTCAAGCGCCGAGACTCTCCGGGATGAATTAATGGGAGGCATTCCCACATCCGATCTTCAAACCTGTATGAAAGTGTTGGCGCGTATTCGGGAGCGGGCCGAGAAGACTGACAAGGTACGTTCGAGTAGCAACGCAGGTGTGAGTCGACGTTTTACCAGGCACAACGGCCACACTAAACAGGGAAATTCGATTCTAAAAAAAGGGACGTTTCGCAAGGGGTCCAAATGAAAGCCAACACGGTCTTCGGCCATCATAAGACACTGGATCACCGCTTATCCGAGCCGCCCATGAGATCTCAAACCAAACGCGTCCGTGCGAATCAGAGGATTCCAAAGTGGGCGTATTTACTTTTCATCCTTTTGGCCGGGTTCGTCACGTACTGGATTTTTCAACAGAGGGCTGCGGAAGTGAAGGCCACTCAGCCGCCAGCCCGTCCGGCAAGTGTCGTCAGGGTCATTACAAGGGACGTGCCACTTTATCTAGATGAGATTGGCACCTGTGCGGCATACGAGACTGTGCAGGTGCAGGCGCAGGTGAACGGCGTGATTATGGCGCGCCATTTCCAGGATGGCTCCGACGTGAAAAAAGGCGATTTGCTTTTCACAATCGATCCGCGGCCGTTCCAGGCAGCTCTTGACCAGGCGAAAGCGCAAGCTGCGCTGGATCAGGTGACACTTAAACGACAAGAGGACCTGCGTACGAGAAAGGTCGTAGCGCAGCAGGACTACGACATTGCTGTGGCGAACGCGCAGAAGTCGCAAGCGGTCGCGGAAGCCGCGCAGGTGAACCTCGATTATTGCTTTATCAAATCGCCAATCAACGGACGAATCGGTCTGCGCAATGTCGATGTTGGGAATTTGGTTGGACCTTCCAGTCCGGCGCTTGTGACGATCCAAGGCCTGGATCCTATCTACACTGATTTCACCGTGGCCGAGAATGATTTGCCGCTGGTCCGAAAATATCTCGGCGGCCCAAACGTGAAGGTCGAAACGTATCTGGCGGATCGTTCCATTGCGCCGCGCATAGGTGAGTTGTATTTCATCGACAACGCAGTGCAGCCGGGTTCGGGAACAGTGAAGGCCCGCGGCGTAACGCCGAATCCAGATCGTGCGCTCTGGCCGATGGAATTTGTGCGCGTCCGTTTCATTTTGGACATCCTCAGCAATGCCACGCTCGTGCCGTCGCAGGCCGTGCAGATCAGCCAGAGCGGACCGTTCGTTTTTGTAGTGAAACCGGACAATACAGTCGAGCTTCGCACGGTAACACCGGGCCAACCCCAGCAGGGCGATCTCACTGTTATCGAGAACGGCGTAAAATCCGGCGAGACTGTGGTTGTTACTGGCCAGCTTGCGCTTTCGCCAGGAGCGAAGATAGCGCCGCAACCCTACGACGCACACGCGCCGGGACCGATCGACCGCTCCGCTGCTTCAAAAAGCGCAGCATCGTATGAATGACGGCGACGAACACGACCGCGAGCGAGAAGTACAAGATCAAGACCTTGTTCGCTCGAGATCGTTTGCTGAGGGTGCGTCGGCGTCGACTGTAAAATTAGTTCCAGTTAAAGGCTCGGGATTGTCCGGTCCCTTTATTCGTCGGCCGGTGATGACCGTATTATTGACCTTGTCGGTTATCGTTGCTGGTTTAGCTACTTACGGTAAACTCGCCGTGAACGACCTCCCCGCCGTCGATTACCCAGTCATTCAGGTTACCTGCTCGTACCCCGGCGCAGATCCGACGACGATGGCAAACAACATCGCCACGCCGTTGGAAAAACAATTCCTGCAAATTCCAGGACTTGACATCATCACCAGTACCAGCACGCAAAGCAACACATCGCTGACGCTGCAGTTTGTGCTGAGCAAGAGTATCACTGACGCCGCGACAGATGTGCAAGCTGCCATCCAGCGTGCCACCGGAAGACTGCCAATCGATCTTCCGAGTCCGCCGACGTTCACCAAGACCAATCCGAACGACCAAGCCGTTTACTTGTTAGGCCTTTTATCGGATACACTGACGGATTGGGACCTTTACAAGTATGCGTCCACTGTTGTCGCGCAGCGCATCAACATTCTGCCCGGCGTTTCGCAGGTGAACATTTATGGCGTGCAAGGCGCGATCCGAGTGAAGGCGGACCCGTCGGCACTGGCTGCGCGAGCGTTGACGATGGACGATCTGGCCAGCGCGATCAAAGCGGGAACAGTTTATTCCGGTGCAGGACAATTCGACGGTGCACATCGCACCTTTGTTCTGCAGCCGAACGGACAAATCGACAAGGCCGAGGGATACCGCAGCCTAATCGTGGCCCGCAACCCGAACGGTTTGCCTGTTTACCTGAGCGATGTAGCTGATGTACGCCAGAGCGTGCAAGACGAGCGCATCTCGCGATTTTTCTGGATGCGCGGTTTTAATCCGCCGCACGCGGTCGTCGTGCTGGCGGTTTCACGCCAAGCTGGCGCAAACGCGGTGGAAGTGGCCAGCTCCGTCAGGGCGCTTTTCCCTGAGCTGCGGGCGAGTTTGCCCGGCTCAATCATGTTCACACCAATTTTCGACCGTTCACAAACCATTGTGAATTCTGCCAACGAGGTGAAATGGACGCTGATCATCGCGTTCGTCCTTGTGGTGATGGTTATCTACGTCTTCCTCGGTCGCGCTACTGATACGCTCATTCCAGCTGTGGCTTTGCCGATGTCATTGCTGCTTACCGTGGCCGTGATGTACATGCTCAATTTTTCGATCAACAATCTTACCTTAATGGCGCTCACTCTGGCGATTGGTTTTCTCGTCGATGATGCCATCGTGTTTTTGGAAAACGTGGTGCGCCGGGCCGAGCATGGCGAGTCGATCCTCAAAGCGACTTTCAATAGTGCCGGCGAGATTTCCTTCACCATCCTCTCGATGACGTTGTCGCTCGCTGCAGTATTTATTCCGCTGGTTTTCATTCCCGGACTGCTCGGCCGCATTTTTCGCGAATTTTCCGTCACGATCATCGTGGCCATTCTCGCTTCGGGCCTGGTGTCTCTGACGCTCACGCCGCTGATGTGCGCACGGATTCTGGGGGAACGCAGGGCCGGTCACAAACGCGCCTGGATGGAACGACACACCGGCAATTTTATCAAACGCGTGATCGCTGGGTACGGTCGCGCGCTCGACTGGTTCCTCGACCGCGCATGGCTCACTATGCCGGTCCTAATCGCTTGCATTCTTGGGCTCTGGTTCTTCTTCACACGCCTGCCTTTCACGTTAATACCGCCGGGCGACAGCGGTTTCGTTCGCGGCGTGTTCATCGCGCCCTGCCTTTCACGTTAATACCGCCGGGCGACAGCGGTTTCGTTCGCGGCGTGTTCATCGCGCAGGAAGGCTCATCGCCAGCGCAAATGCGCGCCTTCCAAGCGCAGGTGAACCAAAAACTCCAGGATGATCCTGCGGTCGGACAATTTTTCACGCTCGCCGGTTTTTCCTCGCGCAGCCCGTTGTCGCAGGGACTGATGTTTCTTTTCCTGAAGCCGCGCAGCGAGCGTCCGCCAATCGATCAAGTCATCCTGCGACTGCAAAAATCGATCGGTTCGATTCCAGGCATCAGTGCCGTATTAACGCCAACTCCGGTGCTGCAAATCAGCGTCGGCGCTACCAGTCAGACACAGGGCCAATACGCCTACACAATTAGCGGCATCGTGCCTCAGGATGTTTACACGATGGCGGACGAGTTATTAAAAAAGCTGCAACAGTTCAAGGGCTTCGCCAGTGTCCGGTCTGATTACTATCACAGCACGCCTAATCTCAGGATCGATATCAATCGCGATCGCGCTGCGACCTACGGCGTTTCTACTTCGGCAATCCAAAGTCTATTGCGCAACGCCTACTCCCAAAACTACGTCTATCTCATCAAGGAACCCGATGACCAATACCAGGTCATTCTTGAAGTGAATGACAAGGACCGCTCGCACCCTGAAGACCTCGACGATCTCTATGTCCGCAGCAGCACCAGCGGGAATTTCAGCGCCAGCGGCTCGGGTGGGGGGACGATTGCCACGACCACAGGAAACATGACGAGCCTCGTCCCGTTGCGTGTTGTAACATCCACAAAGGAAATCATCGGTCCGCAGGCAGTTAACCACTTGAATCAGTTCACCAGCGTCACGTTCAATTTCAACCTGTTGCCGAACGTCGCGATCGGCGACGCGACCAAATACATCGAGGACGCCTTCGCGCAACTCCAGTCACATTACCCAACTGTGCAGGGGATGTTCCAAGGCGAAGCGCTAGTATTCAGGCAGCTCTTTCAATCGCTGCCCCTACTGCTGCTTGCGGCAATTTTCGTCATGTATGTGATCCTCGGAATCCTTTATGAAAGCTATGTGCACCCGTTCACGGTTTTGTTCCCGGCCATCGTGCCCGCGATGGTGGGTGGTTTGGCCACTTTGTATCTCTTCCACTCAGTGCTTTCTCTTTACAGCGTGATCGGACTTTTCCTGTTGTTAGGCATCGTGAAAAAGAACGGGATCATGGTAGTCGATTTCGCCTTGCAACGGATCGACGAAGGCTGGGATCTTCGCTCGGCCATTCACGAAGCCAGCATGGAAAGGTTTCGTCCGATCATGATGACAACGCTCGCCGCGCTCATGGGCGCGATCCCGATAGCTTTGGGCTTCGGTCAGGATGCCGCATCGCGGCGCCCGCTGGGTCTTGTTATCGTAGGTGGGTTGATCTTCTCGCAACTTGTAACGTTATTTGTCACACCCGTTATCTATTTGTGGCTTGAGTGGTTCCAGGAACACGTGCTCGACAAAGTGCCGTTTCTCCGCAGCGCCCATTACCATCACGAGCCAGAACCGGGGAAGGGGCATCCGGAGCGAGAAATACGGCCCGCCCCGGCCGGCGCTCGCTAACTCGACGATCTTAAGCGGTTTGAAAGAGCACGAGCCATGACTAAGAGCACGAGTAAGAGCGATATTTAGCGCTATGCGCGCGATGGTTCTCGACCGGCCGAAGCAGCCCCTGCAATTGCGCGCCGTGCCAAAACCAAAGCCGGATAGGGGACAACTGCTCGTGCGCGTCAACGCGTGCGCGGTTTGCCGCACCGACCTTCATGTGGTGGCTGGCGAATTGCCGGACCCGAAACTGCCATTGATTCTGGGTCACCAAGTCGTCGGCCGAGTGGAACAAATCGGCAAGGACGCACCTTCGAACTTCGCGATCGGCGATCGTGTAGGTATCCCGTGGCTTGGTTGGACGGATGGCGACTGCGCTTATTGCCGATCGGGCAGGGAAAACCTCTGCGATAATGCTCTCTTTACCGGTTACACTATTGCCGGGGGTTACGCCGACTTCACTGTTGCAGATGCTCGGTACTGTTTTCATCTCCCCGATCGGTACGATGACGTTCAGGTTGCGCCGCTCCTTTGTGCCGGACTAATCGGGTATCGGTCCTATCGCAAAACGGGCGGCGCGCAGCACCTCGGCATTTACGGGTTCGGCAACGCGGCGCATTTAATCGCGCAAATTGCCCTATACGAAGGACGCGAGCTCTTCGTGTTTACACGTCCTGGCGACAATGCAACGCAAGAAAACGCCAGACAGCTCGGCGCGGTTTGGGCTGGCGGATCCGATGAGATGCCGCCGAAAAGACTCGACGCTGCAATTATTTTCGCATCAGTTGGTCCGCTCGTTCCCGCGGCGCTGCGCGGCCTCGCGAAAGGCGGTGCTGTGGTGTGCGGCGGAATTCATATGACGGACATTCCGTCATTTCCATACGCCGACTTATGGGAAGAACGCGTCATCACCTCAGTGGCGAACCTGACCCGACGGGATGGGGACGACTTCTTCGCGATCGCGCCGCGGGTTCCGGTCCGAACGCACACTGAAACTTTCCTGTTGGAAGAGGCCAACACCGCGCTGGACCGATTTCGTGCCGGCAAGCTTAACGGCGCACCGGTTCTAGTGGTGAATCGGGCTGCGCCTTCGGAGGTAGCGGCGATGGACCTCAATTCCCGGGAATCTTCGGGTGAACCTCGCTAACGCGTGCCGACC
>Ga0209056_10007184_pt1 | contig 11475 bp, 7 predicted proteins | sample GraSoiAngelo_114_FD_185876 | JGI IMG/M metagenome (GOLD analysis project Ga0209056, IMG submission 185876) | Grasslands soil microbial communities from the Angelo Coastal Reserve, California, USA - 14_0903_13_40cm (SPAdes) (version 2) | ecosystem: Environmental > Terrestrial > Soil > Grasslands ... | reverse complement strand
ACGATGTGGAGGAAGAGCTGCGTCAGCTTCGCAGGATTTTGACCGCCACCTCCTGAAGTTTTCAATGCCAGTTCGTGAAAAAGATCGTTTGCGCTGCGAACAATGTGGCGCACCGCTCCAAAGCAGTACGAGCGCTTACGGTTGCTTGAACTGTTTGCTCCTCGGCGGGCCTGATGAAATCTCGTTTGGAGAGGATCGTCGCTTCCAACACTATGAAGTCTCCGTTTTGGCCGACGGAACGACGCTCTGGGAACTCGGCCGCGGCGCGATGGGGGTAACGTATCACGCGGTCGATACGAATCTCGGTTCGGTGGTTGCGCTCAAGGTGATCAGCGCCCGAGTCTCAGGTGACCCGAGGGCGCGCGAGCGCTTCCGACGTGAAGCGCGCGCCGCTGCGCAGCTGCGCCACCCGAATGTCGCGACAGTTTTTCACTACGGCGAAACGTCAAACGGCCAGTGCTTTTACGCAATGGAGCTGGTGGACGGCGAAACGTTCGAAGCGCGAGTTCGCCGTGATGGACCATTGGCAATATCAGCCGTGCTGAAGGTTGCGGAGCAGGTGGCACGCGCGCTGGCGGCTGCTGAAAAACACGGACTCATCCATCGCGACCTCAAGCCGAGCAACATCATGGTTGTCGCGAACGATGCCGAGACTGCCGACGGGCTAACGATCAAAGTGATTGACTTCCGCCTGGCCAAAGCCGTGGCGGCGACAGAGGAAACATCCGATCAAGCTTGCGCCAGTTTTTCAGGTACGCCGGGATTCGCCAGCCCGGAGCAGATCTCGCAAGGTCCAACAGATACGTCGCTCGATGTCCGCGCAGATATCTACTCGTTAGGTGTGACGCTGTGGTATTTGCTCTGCGGTAAAACGCCTTTCACGGGCCGCACAGCGAAAGAACTCCGCGAGCAGCAATTCGGGCAATTGCCAGTCGAACAACTTGCTCTCGCAAAAGTGCCGGCGCCGCTCATTGCATTTCTGCGTTCGATGCTGGCGTGTGACCGGGCTGATCGGCCGCAGTCGGCTCGGGAGCTCTTGATTCAATTGCAACGCTGTCGCCAATTGATCGAAGGAGGACCTCTCAGGCGCAGGCGCCTGCAACTTGCAGCAATTGTGCTCTTGGCCGTCGGCACGACTGGCGTACTGAGTTATTTGTGGTACCGCCAGCACGCCCAGCGACTAATCTCGTCAATAGAGCCGACCACGGCAGAGAAGAGCATCGCCGTCTTACCATTCGAAAATCTCAGCAGCGATAGGGGGGACGCGTTCTTTGCCGATGGGCTCCAGGACGATATCTTGACCAAGCTGGCAAAAATTGCCGATCTCAAGGTGATCAGCCGCACCAGTGTCATGGAATATCGCGGCAAGCGAAATGTGCGCCAGATCGGCGACGCCCTTCACGTGTCTCATGTGCTGGAGGGCAGCGTGCGCAAAACCGGAGCCTTGCTCCATATAAATGCGCAGTTGATCGCGGCGCGCACCGACACGCACGTATGGGCAGAGCAATATGATCGCGATTCGAAAGAGGTATTTGTTATCCAGAGTGACATCGCGCAAAAAGTCGCCGAAAAGCTTCACGCCAAAGTCTCTATCGCTGAAAGATCCGCCATCGAGCGCCCACCAACTACCGATCTGACCGCCTTCGATCTATACGCTCACGCGCAAGATCTTCTCTTGATGACGAGCTTTAGCAGTGACGCGAAAACGAAGCTGTTACAGGCAGCTGATTTGCTCAACCAAGTTGTCACCCGCGACGCTTCCTTTTTTCAAGCGTATTGCCAGCTCGCCTACACTCATGACGAGCTTTACTTTCTCGGCCACGATCATACCCCCACGCGTTTGGCGTTGGCCGAAGCAGCGATCCAGGCGGCATTCCGCCTCCGTCCCGATGCAGGCGAAGCACACCTTGCGCGCGCGGAAAACCTTTATTGCGGATACCTCGATTACGACGGCGCTCTGGCTGAATTGGAAGTTGCCCGCCAGACGCTCCCCAATGATCCGCAAGTATTCGAGTTGAAAGGCTACATCCAGAGGCGCCAGGGACACTGGAACGAGTCCATCCGAAATCTCGAGCGCACAGTTGACCTCGACCCACGTAACTTCTTTACGCTACAGCAAATTGCAATCAGCTACCAAGTTCTCCGACGCTATGCTGAAGCAGAATCGGTGTTGGATCGGGTTTTGGTAATCAAGCCCAACGATCTCGATACCAAAAAAGAGCGTGCGGCCGTGGAATTCGAGTGGAAGGCCAATACAGAACCAATGCGTCGGTTAATCGATTCGGTTCGGGTCAGCGATCCTGCCGCGCTGCCAAGCATTGCCGATGTTTGGCTCACATGTGCGCTGGCCGAGCGCGACGCAGCTGCCGCGAAAGATGCTTTAATTGCGCTGGGTGACACCCCTTCAACGATGACGTCGTTCAATTCAACCGTTTGTTCGTACGAGGCGTTATCGCTCGTATGGAAAACGATGACGCACAGGCACGCACCGCTTTCACAGCGGCACGCGCGGAGCAGGAGAAACTCGTCGAAGCGCAACCGGATTACGGCCCGGCGCTATGCGTCCTCGGTTTGATCGACGCTGCTCTTGGGCGAAAAGAGGAAGCATTGCGTGAAGGCCGCCGCGCCGTCGAGCTTCTCCCAGCGGAAAAAGACGCAATCAATGGCCCGCACATGATCGAGTATTTGGCGATGATCGCCGCGTGGGTCGGAGAAGAAGATCTCGCTTGTAAACAGCTTTCCAACGCCGTCCGCCGCGCGAGCGATTTTGGCTATGGCGAATTAAAACTGCTGTCATTTTGGGATCCGCTGCGCGGCGCTCCATGTTTCGAAAAAATCGTCGCCTCCCTCGGGCCAAAAGGAAACTGAGCGTCTTCGCTCACAGGGCTCCCAAAAATTTTGCAATTTTTTTGCAATGCCGGGCGTTTTTTTCGTTTGGAAGCAAATGAAGACACATGAAAACACAGACCACAAACATCTCTAAAACTCATCTTCTCTGGGGAGCTCTTCTGCTCGCCCTCGTTCTTTTCCCGATGCAGATGCTGCCACGTGTATTGGGTCAGCGAAAAACACCTCCGAACACGGTCACTGGCGGCGGCGAACTGTTTGACGCCGCCCCGTTCCTGACAGTCGGGACGTTCCCGGATCACGTTGCGGTAGGCGATTTTAATAGCGACGGTACCGACGACGACGCTGTGTCGGATCGCGCTGGTGGCGTCTGGGTGCTGCTGGGCGACGGTCAGGGTGGGTTCGCTCCAGCGGTTTTCTATCCGGCGGGGCAGATACCCGAGGGCGTGGCGATCGCCGATTTCAACAAAGACGGCTTGTTAGACATCTTTCTGGCCGACGCGGATGGCAATCAAGTAGCTATTCTTTTAGGCAATGGCGACGGCACATTCCAATCCCCGCTGTTTTTTCCGGCTGGAACCCAACCGACCAAAATTACGGTAGGCGACCTCAACGGAGACGGTCTCCCGGATGTTGTGGTGAACCAGCTATTCGATACCACGATTGCAGTCTTCCTCCACACGAAGCAAGGCGGATTGGCTGCACCGGTGTTCTACCCGGTGAACCTCAATCCAAGCGGGATTGTAATTGCTGATTTCAACGGCGATGGCAAGATGGATCTGGCGGCATCGAATGCTGGAGTCGACGCCGATCCTGGTAATACGGTCAGTATCCTGCTCGGGAATGGCGACGGCACATTTCAGCCGAAAACCGATTTCCGAGTTGGCTTCCAGCCATTCGACCTGACGGCAGCCGACTTCGACGAAGATGGCAGGATGGATCTCGCCACAGCTAACTTCGGGAGCGGCACTGCGTCCGTGCTGATTGGGCGCGGCGATGGCACGTTTCGGCGTCAGGTCTCTTACCCGACCGGGGGAGGTTACGGCATCACCGCGATTCGCTTCAGTTCTTGCGATAACATCGGGCTGGCGGTGACCGGTGCCGGGACATTTATTCTTGTCGGTAATGGCGACGGCACCTTTACTCCCGACGTAAGCAATGTGCCGGGTGGACTGAACCTCGCCGCTGGCGAGTTCAATGGCGATGAGTTGCGCGATTTGGTAGTGGTAGGAGGGACGGGCATTGGTTTGCTCTTCGGCGAAGGTCACGGTTCATTCCACGCCGCACACGATTTCGTCACGTCAACCGTTTGCACCAGCGGCCCGAGTGACGCGGCTGTAGGCGATCTCAACGAAGATGGCATACCCGATCTGGTGGTTCCTAATCTGGACACATTTTGTCAATTATTCGCCTTCGGTGTATTTCTCGGCGATGGCCATGGGAACCTTCAGAGCGGGGTCCACTACGATATCGGCTCAGCACCATCTAACGTGCAATTGGGGGACGTGAACGGCGACGGCCACCTTGATGCCGTGTTCGCCACTCCGCTCGCAAACGCAGTAGCGGTATTTTTGGGTGATGGCAATGGCGGCTTTGTAGATCACGGGAGTTTTTCCGCTGGAAATTTCGCCTGGGCCTCCAGCTTGGGTGATTTTGATGGCGATGGTAACCTCGACATCGCGGTGGCTAATTTGAATGATGGCACCGTGAGCATTCTGCTGGGCAACGGCGACGGAAGTTTCCAAGCAGCTGTGAATTATCCGGCCAGTGACTTCGCGAAATTCGTGGGAGCGGCTGATTTTAACGGCGACGGAAAGCTCGATTTGGTCGTCGCCGACAGCACGACAGGCAACAACATTGCAATTCTCCTTGGCAACGGCGACGGAACTTTTCAGCCGGCTGTATTTTATCAGGCGGGATCGTTTCCAAACTATATCGCCATCGCCGACTACAATCACGACAGCAAACTGGATTTAGCCGTTGCAAATTCCGGTGAACTTGACGTTAGCGTTCTTCTTGGAAACGGGGACGGCACGTTCCAACCGAAAGTTGACTTCCCAGCTCCGGAAGCACCCTGGCGGATCTCCGCTGCGGATTTCGATGGCGACGGAAACCTGGATCTTGCGACGGCGAACGCGGGACTAAGCGGCGACGGTACGACAATGAGCGTATTACTGGGCGATGGCCAGGGCGGATTTGCGCCCGCAGTGAACTACCACACGGATAACGACCCACACACCGTGGCGGTTGGCGATTTCGACCTGAATGGTCGTCCTGATCTTGCGGTTACCGCATCCTTGTCAGACACCGTCGCGATCTTTCTCAACAGTCCAGAATCCCCCGCGCCACCTTGCGGAAGTCCAACCCCAACACCTACCCCCACGGCAACTGCAACAGCAACGCCAAGCCCCACGGCGACGGCTACACCTACATCCACGCCAAGGCCTACGCCCACACCGAGGACTGCACCGACGCCGAGGTCGCGTCCGACGCCGGCGCCGCGACCATAGCCGCATTTCTCGGTCGCGCTTGAAATCGCAAGCTTCGTTCGGAGTTCCGCCTTTAGGCGGCGACCGCAAGGCGTCTCAGGCGGCTTTAACGCGGAACTCCAAACGTGGCCTGTTACGTCGCTTGCAGTGATTCGGCAGGGAAAATTGGCAACTCCAATTTGTCCGTGTGCCGAATGATTGTGAGTGTTGCACTCATGCCAATTTGTTCTCCGACCAAAACCTTGTGCAGATGATGCACGGTGCCGATAGGCTGGCTATTGAACGCGACGATCAGATCGCCCTGGCGCAAACCGGCTCGTTCGGCGGGGCTTTCCTTCTCGACTGAAACAACCAGCACGCCCGTCTCAAGCGGCAGAGCGTAAAAGCGCACGATCCGCCGGTGAATCGGCACGTTCTGACCGGCGACACCGATGTAGCTGCGCCGGATTTTTCCGTCCTTGATTAACCAGCCCGCTATGAATTTCGCCGTGTTACCGGCGATGGCGAAACAGATGCCCTGCGCGGGACGGATCATCGCGGTGTTTACGCCCACAACTTCGCCGGCTGAATTGACCAGCGGTCCGCCGGAGTTGCCGGGATTAAGCGCCGCGTCGGTCTGAATGATGTTATCGATCAGCCGACCGGACTGCGCATGCATCGAGCGACCGAGCGCGCTGATTACGCCCGCGGTCACGCTAGCCTCAAACCCGAGCGGATTTCCAATCGCGATCACCAGTTGGCCCACTCGCAACTTCTCGGAGTCGGCGAGGCGGACGTGGGTTAGTTGAGCCACATCGATTCGAATCACTGCGAGGTCAGTATCCGGGTCATCGCCTGTCAATTTGCCGGGATATTCGCGTCCGTCCGGCAGGTTTACAGTGATCGCGGTTGCGTTGTGAACAACGTGGCTGTTCGTCAGAATAAATCCATCCGGCGTGATCACGAACCCGGAGCCGTTCCCGCTGAGTTCACGGTCTCCACGCCGCGCGCTGACGCGTTGTTTTACGTCGATGTTCACTACCGCCGGTGAGACGCGGGCCACTGCACTAACTACCGAGCGCGAATACGCGTCAAGCAGATCCGAGTCGTCCGATTGTGTCTCGCGGCGAAGTGGCTGTGAAGCGCCCGCCTCTGCCTGATTGAAAAGAAAGTCGATCGAACCAGCACTATTTTTCGAAGGAGCTGTGATGCTCATGCTGTAATTTCGGACGTCAAAACCGGCAGTCAACTACACCCGATCCGGGGCTATACGCACCATTTGGAATGTTACCGTCCGGCTTGCCCCTATTACGATCTTGTTTTACACAATAGCCGTGCCCAAGGGCTCTTCGGTTCCATCTGTGCTCGATCCACGCTGTCCGTCCCGGCTGGTGCTTGACCGGATTGCTGACAAATGGACTGCGCTCGTCATCCAGATTCTGGCGGGCGGCACGATGCGTTACGCTGCGCTTCAGCGCGAGATCGGCGGGATTTCGCAAAAAATGCTCACACAGACCCTGCGCAGCCTCGAGCGCGACGGGCTGGTGCAACGCACAGTGCATCCAGTTGTGCCGCCGAAAGTGGAATATTCGCTTACAAAGCTGGGACGTACGTTGATCGAGCCGCTGCAGGGACTTTGTCGTTGGTCGGAAAAACATCTCGCTGAGCTTCAGGCGAACCGCGTGCGAGCAAGAGAAACAATGGCAATGCAATAATGGAGTGTTGGAGTGATGGAGCAATGAAATCTCATCACTCCCTTACTCCAGTACTCCATCGCTCTGGCAGTTGATCATGCACCAGGCGGAAATCATTGTTCTTTTGTTCGCAGCCGTTGCGGCTCTCGCCGTGCTGGCGCACAAAATTTCACCGCCATATCCGATCGTGCTCGTTCTTGGCGGACTCGCTTTGAGTTTCGTGCCAGGATTGCCGGCGGTTCAACTCAATCCCGACATCGTATTATATTTCATTCTTCCGGCCCTAATCTATCCTGCTGCGTTGTTCACGTCGTGGCGTGATTTCCGGCGAAATCTGCGGGCGATACTCCTGCTCGCCATCGGGTTGGTGCTGGCAACCACGCTGGCGGTTGCCTGGATCGCGCATTCCATTGAGGCGGCGCTTCCGTGGGCGGCTGCTTTTGCGCTGGGCGCAATTGTCTCCCCGCCAGACGCGGTTGCAGCGACGGCGATCATTCGCCGGCTCGGCGTTCCTCATCGCATACAGGTCATCCTCGAGGGCGAAAGTCTGGTCAATGATGCCACTGCGCTGGTTGCGTTGCAGTTTGCGATTGCCGCCGTCGTCACCGGAACTTTCTCGCCCGCGCATGCGACGGCCCGGTTTGTGTGGGCAGCAGCTGGGGGCATCGGATTTGGGTTGCTTGTTGGTGTGACGATGCGCTGGGTCCAGAGCCATCTGGATAATCCACCAATTCAAATCACATTCTCTCTGCTCACGCCTTTTATCGCTTATCTGCCCGCCGAACACATGCATGCCTCTGGCGTTTTGGCGACAGTTGCGGCGGGCATTTTTCTTGGCTGGCACTCGCCGCTGATGATCACCGCGCGGACCCGCCTCCAAGCTTATGCGTTTTGGGAAACGATCGTGTTCCTTCTCAACGGGTTCGTTTTTATCGTCATCGGTCTGCAACTTCCCAGAATCCTGCACGCGTGGAATCGCGCATCGCTCACTGGCGCGCTTATGAGTGCGATCGTTATCTGCGCGATGGTAATCTTAGTCCGTTTCGCGTGGGTGATACCCGCGGTTTATTTGTCACGTCTGCTGAGAAGCGAACGACAGGTGCGCGACCCAACGCCATCCTGGCAGCACGTTGCCATCGTCGGCTGGGCTGGGATGCGTGGCGTGGTGTCACTCGCGGCAGCGTTTGCATTGCCGCTGGCGTTGCCCACCGGCCGGCCCTTTCCCGGACGCGATTACATTTTGTTTGTCGCCTTTTCAGTAATCCTGGTGACGCTTGTATTACAGGGTCTGACACTGCCGGTGTTGATTCGGAAGCTCCGCGTACCACCGGATGCACAGACCGATGAAGAGGAGCGTCTAGCGCGGTTGGAAGCAAACAAGGCGGCGCTCGAATGGATCCAGGAAGCGCGCGCAAAGTCCAACTTTTCGCCCGACGCGGTAGATCGTCTCCGCACGGAATACGACGAGCGTATAGAGCAATTGGAACGCTGCGCGGACAATCCCGACGATTGCCGCGGCGAAATCGCCACACCGCAGTATCAACGTTTGCAACACCAAGCGCTGCGTGTGGAACGCAAAACCATCATCCGTTTGCGAAATGAGCGGGTGATTAATGATGATGCATTACGTAGAATTCAGCGAGACCTTGATCTGGCAGAAGCGCGCCTGACTGGAGGGTGAACGACGTCGTAAGGCGTTTCACTGCTTGCCCTGAGCGAAGTCGAATGGATGCGCGCGGTGTTGTGAATGGCGACCGGCGTGCCGAGGACTGCCCGCGCTACCTAGGTTATCCAATCACACCAGAAGAGGAGATCGATGTCGTCCAGTAGGTCCCAAAAGAATAGCAGCAATGAAAAACCGTATCGCGTTGGCCAGCTTTTCGCGCGTCCGCCAAGTTCCGCCGCGCATGCTTTGAGTTCCTGTTCGAAAAATTGCGCCATACGGTCGCGCACTTTTGCTGTGAGCCGAAGCTTCTCGCGGCCGGCATCGTTATTGTCGTTGGGCTTTAATCCGCCACTTGGCTTCTCGGGATTGCCGCCCAGAAAACTCAGAATGGATCGCCGCAGTTCTGCGGGATTTTCCTTTAGATCGTCGAAGAAATAGACGCGGAAGTTTTCTGGACGAACATAACGTTGCCAGCGCGCGACAATCTTGCTGGGGTGCGAGCGGACCAGCACCCCCGGATTCAGCAAATTGCAAACGACTTCCTCGGGATCGCTGGCATCGAACGGACTGATCATTCCGAGGCGCACACCCATGGACAACTGGGACCAGGCTCTCTCGACAGGATCGCGAGCGAGGAATACCACCTTCAAGTTCGGAAAATGATCGACGACTCTCTCGATGATCTCATCGCTCAGAGTCGAGTAGGCTGGCGAAATGTCACCCGAGAGAAGCGGTCCTTTGTGGCAGAACAACCGGCCGTAAGTATCGAGATCGATATGGGTTCGCATGCTCAAGTCTTTGATGCTCTCCAGAAAATAAGCATCACGTCCGTCCTTCGAGCGAGGAGGACGATGTCGTTTCGTTCGGTTCAGATTGTCGAGGTAATGGAGTTCCTTTACCGGGGGCATCCAGAAATCGGGATGCGGCTCGAGTTGCCGATATAGCCATGAGGTTCCGGCTTTCTGCGCTCCCACACACAAAAAGTCGGGACATGCATCGCCAGCTGCGGCGTTAAGTTCCTCCCCGTTGCTCTCGTGGCCGTTGCGGTGATTACCGTTTCGACCGTTACCGTTGCGAGATTTAAATGGCCAGGCTAAACGCACGGCGTAATATTTTCCCTTCGCCGTTTAAAAAGCAAGCCAAGAGTACCCGGTTGCAGCGACGGTCGCCAGCGTTGAAAATCGCCAACGATGAAAAAGGCGCCTGGTCACCGGATTTTTCTTCTCTCACCCGCTTACGCCGGGGGCGAACGCGCGCGAATGATTTTGCGCGACCAGGCACAATTCGAACTCGCGCGAAGTTTGCGCGACAGCAAAGGCGCATCGGTCGCCGAGGTGTTCACTTTTCTGAGCGGCCTGTACTTTCGCGGAAAAATCGCCTACGCGGACGCATTTGCGCGGCCGCCGCGAGGAATGCCAGGTGTGCTCGTCATCACGCCAACACGCGGCCTGATCGATGCGCGAACGCGAATTCGTCTCGATGATCTGCGGGAATTTGCCGCAGTCGATATTCACCAGGACGATTCGCGTTACCGGCTGCCGATCGAACGCGAGGCGCGGCGTCTGGCATTGAAACTATCGACCGAAAGCGAAGTGATTCTTCTCGGCAGCATCGCCACCGGGAAATACGTCGACGTGTTGCTGGCCAACTTTGGCCAGCGTCTGAGATTTCCGGCGGACTTTGTCGGTCGAGGCGACATGAGTCGCGGCGGATTGATGCTGCGCTGCGTTGCGGATGGTCAGGAACTTTCGTACATACCCGTGGCGGGTGCGATTGTGAATGGCAAACGGCCGCCGAAACTCACTCCGCGGCGATACACCACCCCGTTGCGATCCGTCTCCACGAACTGAGATGTCAACGTCACAAACGGGGATCGCCAAAAATTGCTTCGCGTGTCCGTTTCGACGTACAATTCCTGAATGGGCAAACGCGTTTGCTATATCCATGCCGGCCCGCATAAAAGCGGCACGACTGCGATCCAATGGTTTCTCCAGGAGAATCGATCAGAGTTACAGAAGCATGGCTATTTCGTTCCAGAGAGCGAGACTAGGCGTGGCGCGCACCATGCGCTGGTTGAGAGTCTGGCCGGGTTGGAGATTGGCGCGCACCGGGAGCCGCTCGCAGAGAGGTCTATTCGCGCACTCCGTGAGCTGCCCGCTGAAGCAATCATTATCTCCTCGGAAGCATTGGAAGGAATCTTGGGAAGCCGAAAACATTCGGGTGCATTCTTTGGCCGGATCGCAGAGCTGAACCTGGAACCGAAGCTGGTCCTCTTCCCGCGCAATCAGCCGCAATGGATCAATTCGAGCTACGCCAGTTCGGTGAAGAGCTTTCGTCGCTCCGATGCGTTCCAGTCCTGCGCGCTGGCCTTTGCCGTTTCTCGCGCCGCGACGTTTTTGCGCTGGGTGGAGCTGGCTGATGCCTACGCTCTAGAATTGATTGCTCTGCCTTTCACGAAAGAGACCATGGCCCGAAGCGTTATCCCGGAGTTTCTCCGGAGCATCGGTATCAAGCGGTCGCCGGAATTCCGGGATGTCCAGGTCCGGCGTCACAAAGGGGTAGGACCATTTACGGTAAGCGTTGCTCGCGATGTATTGCGCTGTATTGGCCAGCGGCTTACGTGGCTGCAAGCAAAGCGATGCAAAGTCGAGCTTTGCCGATACCTTGCTCAAAGAGGATTGGCTGATGCCGGTTATTGTGGCCTGACTAGCGCCCTAGCCCGACACGTCGAAGCAGAATTGCGTTCGGATAACAATGCATTTGCGAAGCGTGTCTGGGGCAGACCGTGGACGGAGGTTTT
>Ga0209056_10007183_pt1 | contig 11475 bp, 9 predicted proteins | sample GraSoiAngelo_114_FD_185876 | JGI IMG/M metagenome (GOLD analysis project Ga0209056, IMG submission 185876) | Grasslands soil microbial communities from the Angelo Coastal Reserve, California, USA - 14_0903_13_40cm (SPAdes) (version 2) | ecosystem: Environmental > Terrestrial > Soil > Grasslands ... | reverse complement strand
CACCAACATGGGCCACACCGAAGCCACCTACACCGAGCCGCTCTTCCTGCAACACCTGCTCGGCGGACTGCGCTACGCCATCGGAACCGGGACCGTCGATTTCAATCGCGCGCGGCCGGAAGAGAATCGCTTCACGCGCGTCGTGCTCGCCGAGAAGCTCGATGAGCCGATCGAGCTCGCCGTACTGCCGGACGAACGCGTGCTGTTCATCGAGCGCCACGGCTACGTGAATCTGTACAAGGCCTCCGCGTCAGGGGGTGAGGTCCGTCGCATCGCGACGATTCCGGTCAGCACCAAGTACGCCGATTCGAGCCAGGCGGAAGACGGCCTGCTCGGACTCGCCGCCGATCCCAACTTCGCGGCCAACGGCTGGATCTACATGTACTACTCGCCCGCGGGACCGGATGCGAAGAATGTCCTCGCGCGCTTCACGATGACCGGCGACTCGCTCGATCTCGCGTCGAAGAAAGTGCTGCTCGAAATCCCCACGCAGCGGCTCCAGTGCTGTCACACCGGCGGTTCGATTGCGTTCGACGCTCTGTTCAATCTCTACGTGTCCACCGGCGACAACTCGAATCCGTTCGCCTCGGGATATGCCCCGATCGACGAGCGGCCCGGCCGGATGCCGTGGGACGCGCAGAAATCGTCGGCGAACACGAATGATCTCCGCGGCAAGATCATCCGCATCCATCCCCAGCCGGAGGGCACGTACACGATCCCGGATGGAAATCTCTTCCCGAAAGGCACGCCGAAGACTCGGGCCGAGATCTACACGATGGGCCATCGCAACCCGTATCGGATCTCGGTCGATAAACACAGCGGTTTCCTCTACTGGGGCGACGTCGGTCCTGACGCGAACGTCGACTCGGTCGGACGGGGACCGCGCGGCTACGACGAGGTCAATCAGGCTCGCGGGCCCGGGAACTACGGCTGGCCCTACTTCGTGGCGAACAACCAGGCGTATTACAAGACGACCGTCATCGATTCCGTCACGACCCAGGGCGGCCCGCAATTCGATCCCGCACATTCGGTCAACAACTCACCGAACAACTCAGGGCTCAATCAGCTGCCGCCGGCGCGCGGGGCGTTCATCTGGTATCCCTACGCGCCGTCGCCCGATTTCCCGATCGTCGGCACCGGGGGACGCACCGCGCTGGCCGGCCCCGTGTTCCACCGCGAGGACTTCCGGAACGCGCCACGTGCCTTTCCACCGTACTACGACGGCAAGCTGTTCATCTACGAGTTCATGCGGCACTGGATCATGGCGGTCACGATGGACAAGAATGGCGACCTCGCGTCCATCGAGCAGTTCATGCCGAACGCGAAGTTCGCGGCGCCGATCGAGATGGAATTCGCGCCGAGTGGAGATTTGTACATCCTCGAATACGGCACGATCTGGTTCCAGGGCAACGACGATGCTCGGCTGGTACGCATCGAGTACAACGCCGGCAATCGCGCACCCGCACGGCGTGGTGCTGCTGCGCGCCGCGTACACGGACCGCGGCGCGAACCGCGTGCCGGCGATCACGACCGAAAAGACGCTCGAGCTGCGGTCGCCGACGGTCATCATGGCGAACGGTGAACTATCGGACGGCGTGTCGAAACAGACGGACGAGCGCGCTCCGGTTCCGATCGCGGTCGCAAACCGATCCGGGTCATCCGTCGCGCTGAAACAGATCGACCTGACGGGGGTCGGGGCCGTGACGTTCCTGGTGGCGGCGCCGGCGCAATATCAGGCGAAGGGCGGGAAGATCGCCGTGCATCTCGATGCTCCGACCGGCACGTTACTGGGTGAGAGCGAGCCGATTCTGCCCACGGCCGATGAGACGCCGGTCCCGTGCCGCGTGCCGCTGCACCTGACGACGGGAGTCCACGACCTCTATTTCGTGTTCACGAATCCTGACGCCACCGGGGACGCACTTCTATTTGCCGTGTTGACCGCGACGTTCGGCCCTTAGTTCCCCCTCTCCCGAAGGGAGAGGGGGTCAGGGGGTGAGGACCCACGCGCCATTCTTCGCACTCGACTCCACCGCTGCGTGGATGAACTTGACGCCGCGCGCGCCATCTTCCACCGTCGGCACGAGCAGCGCCGCTCGATCCGGTGCCCGCTTCGCTCGACGCGCCCGGATCTGCTCCGCCAGATCGCGATACAGATTGGCGAACGCTTCGAGATAGCCCTCCGGATGACCTGACGGGATACGCGTCGCGCGCGACGCGGCGGGACCGAGATTCGGACCACCCCGCGATAGCATGCGTGGTGGTTGGCCCACCGGGGCGAAGCGCAGCTGGTTGGGGTGCTCCTGGCTCCACTCCAGGCCCGCCTTGTCGCCGTACACCCGCAGCCTGAGCCCGTTCTCATTGCCAGGCGCCACCTGGCTCCCCCACAGCATGCCGCGCGCACCATTCTCGAAGCGCAGCAACATGTGCACGTTGTCGTCGAGCCGGCGGCCCAGCACGAACCGGCTCAGGTCGGCGGCGAGCTCGCGCATCGTAAGCCCCGAGACGAAGCCCGCGAGATTGTGCGCGTGGGTGCCAATGTCGCCGAGGCAGCCGCCCTCGCCCGCGCGCGCGGGATCGACCCGCCACGCGGCCTGCTTCTGCCCCGTGTCTTCGAGCTTGGTCGTGAGCCAATCCTGCACGTATTCGACCTGCACGACCCGGATCGTACCCAACTCGCCCGCGGCCACCATCTCGCGCGCCTGCCGCACCATCGGGTATCCCGTGTAGTTGTGCGTGACGCCGAAGATGAGACCGGTGCGCCGCACCGTCTGGACCAGGTCGAGTGCGTCCGCGACGGTGGTGGTAATCGGCTTGTCGCAGATCACGTCGATACCGCAATCCAGAAAGGCGCGGGCGATGGCGTGGTGGCTGTCGTTCGGCGTGACGATGCTCACGACCTCAATCCCGTCGGAGCGCTTCGCTTCTGCAGCCGCCATCTCGGCGAAGCTTTTGTAAACGCGGTCCGGCGCGAGGCCGAGATCGGCGCCAGACTCTTTAGCGCGCTCTGGATCGGACGAGAGCGCGCCCGCGACCAGCTCGTACTGGCCGTCCATGCGGGCGCAGAGCCGGTGCACGCCGCCGATGAACGCGCCCCGCCCGCCGCCGACCATACCTAGCCGGAGCGGCCGTTCTGCCCCCGAAGCTGCCGTTCGCTCGACCATGCCCGCCCCTGACTCCCGGCTCCCGACTCCGGGCTCCCGTTAAGCGATGCCGAGCATCCGGCGGTTCGCGGCCTGGTCGGTGCCGGCGCCGGCAAAATCGTCGAACGCCTGCTCCGTCACCCGGATGATGTGGTCGGCGATGAACTTCGCGCCTTCGCGGGCGCCGTCCTCCGGATGCTTGATGCAGCACTCCCACTCGAGCACCGCCCAACCGGGATAATCGTACTGCGCGAGCTTGGAGAAGATCGCCTTGAAGTTCACCTGACCGTCGCCGAGTGAGCGGAACCGGCCGGCGCGATTGACCCACGACTGGAACCCGCCATACACGCCCTGCCGGCCGGTCGGATTGAACTCGGCATCCTTGACGTGAAACATGCGGATCTTGTCGTGATAGAGGTCGATATACTCGAGATAGTCGAGCTGCTGCAGCATGAAGTGGCTGGGATCATACAACAGGTTGCAGCGCTTGTGACCGCCCACGCGCTCGAGGAACATCTCGAACGTCACGCCGTCGTGCAGATCCTCGCCGGGGTGGATCTCGAAGCAGGCGTTGACCCCGTTTTCCTCGAACACGTCGAGAATCGGGCGCCAGCGCCGCGCCAGCTCGTCGAACGCCGTCTCGACCAGACCGGCCGGCCGCTGCGGCCAGGGATAGAAGTAGGGCCAGGCGAGAGCGCCCGAAAACGTCGCGTGCTCGGTTACGCCGAGCCGGCGCGACGCGCGGGCCGCGAGCTTCACCTGCTCGACCGCCCAGGCGGTTCGCGCCGCGGGCCTGCCGCGGACTTCGGGCGCCGCGAACGCGTCGAAAGCGGCGTCGTACGCGGGATGCACGGCCACCAGCTGGCCCTGCAGATGCGTTGACAGCTCGGTGACCTGGAGGCCGCGCTCGGCCAGCGTGCCCTTCACCTCGTCACAGTACGTCTGGCTCTCGGCGGCTTTGCCGAGGTCGAACAGGCGTCGATCCCAGCTTGGGATCTGGACGCCTTTGAAGCCGAGTCCCGCGGCCCAGGCGGCGATTGCCTTCAGGTTGTTGAACGGCGGCGCGTCGCCCGCGAACTGCGCCAGGAATATGGCCGGCCCTTTGATCGACCTCATCGCGCGTCCCCCGGTGAGCAGAAATGCAGCGAGAGGAAATAGAGGCATAAAGCAGATCCTTCGCTACGCTCAGGATGACAGGCACGGGCGCTTTGTTGAAAAAAGAGATAGGATCTACGACCGCGTGATCCTCTGCGGACACGTGATGGATCCAGCCTCCAACCTCGATGCCGTCCGCAATATCGGACTCTCGGGCGGACGCATCGCCGTCATCACGACGCGCGCTATCCAAGGCCGGGACACGGTCGACGCCCGCGGCCGCACCTGCCATCCGATTAGACCCATCCATCGGCGACGCCACACGGTGGACCCGCCCAAGTCGCGCGGTCCGCCCTGACACCCTCGTGATGACCCTGGTGCGCCTAACGGCGCTCGTCGCGATTGTGATGGCGGCGGTCAGGCGTCGCTTACTTGGTGCCCGGCGCGACCTGGTCGAGGTCCGCCGCAAGCGCGAGCGCAGCAGCCCTGCGGCCCAGCGCGAGTCCTGCCTTCATGTCGAATCGATAGTGAATGCCTGGCGCTACCCTGAAAAGGGTACCTCTCTCTGATTGGTCCCCGCTCACCGCTCTCTGATCGGTTCAGGCGATACCGCCACGATCGTTTGAGTACCAGACTGGAACCGTTCGCGTTTGTGCGGACGACTCACGTACAAGACTCTACGTACCGGTGGGAGAGAGAAGAAGTCCGACCGTTCAGTGCCGAGTGTTCGTTGGACTCACACCGGAGCCGTCCACGGAAGAGCACCGGGCGTCGGACCCCCTTGCCCATCCCACCAAGTCCGACTCCCCGAGGCGACATGCGTCCCTCATTTCCGAAGCACCTGACGCGCCATGGACTAGTTCTGATTGCCGGTTTGGCCACAGCGGTTGGTTGCGCGAGCGACGGCGGCACCGGGATCGGGCCAGCCGAGCCGCCGCCCCCGGCCAGCGTGCGCTTCGGAGTCACCTTTGCCTCTACGCCTCTGGCGTTGGCGTCGATCGCGGTGACCCTGACGTCCGCCGGGCTCCCAACGGTTACGGTCGACCTGACGCCGATCCCGGGAACCGATAGCCGACAGTGGACCGGGGGGCCGGTTACGATCGGGGCCGGGACGTATGCCGTGGACATGCAGGGGGAGGACGCAAGCGTCGTCGTCACGTATCGCGGGAGTGGAACCCTGACGATCCAGAACGGCGAGAGCAGGACCTTCGCGTTTGCCCTGGTTTGCGTGAGCCCCGCGTGCCAGGGCGGTGGCACGGTGGCGCTGTTCGTTCTCACACCCCAGCTCGAGGTGGAACCGAACGACGCTTCCAGCGCCGCGACTCCACTCGCGGTAAACTCGCTCTTCGGTGGCCAGCTCGAGATGGGGGCGGCGAACGGCACCATCACCCCGAGCAGCGATCTGGACTACTTCTCGCTTCCCTTCAGTGCGGTCGCGCCCGGCGATACGATCGTCGTACAGGTCTACGGCACACGCTTCGGGTCCTCCCTTGCGGCTGCCGCGGCGCTCTTCGATCCCTCCGGCGTGCTGCTCGCTGAAGTGGACTTCGCGACGGTTGGAGGAGATCCCATCATCAGGTTCACAGTGCCTTCGTCCGCACCGGCGGGGAGCTATCAGGTCAGGGTACGCAGTTCCGCAGTGTATTCGGCGACTGGCCCGTACACCATGTGGGCGTACCATTGCCGGTCCGGCGGCGCAAACTCCGTCCGCTGCCTCGACCCGTCGGGTACACCGGCCCTCGGTGGTGTCGACATTGTCTTCATTCAAGACATGTCGTCGTCGATGGGGCCCGCCATCAACGGCGTGAAAAGCTCGGTGCTCGCGTTCGCGGAGGACTTGAAGGCCAGGGGTCTCAATGCTCGCATTGGTGCGGTCGGTTACTCTGGTCCGGGGACGATTCCCTCGACTCCGGCGGGTTCGTCGCTCGAGTTCCTCGGCCCCTTCCAGGATCTCACCACGCCCGACGCTTTTCAGGCCTCTGTCACCTCCACCTGGTTGGCTACCGGCGGCGGCGATATACCTGAAAACGGTCTTGAGGCAATTGAGTACGCACACACTCACATGAGTTGGCGCGCGGGTGTGGGACGCCGGTTCTACATCGACATCACGGACACAGGCCACCACGTCGCGGGGCAGGATTGCGACGGGGTTGGCCCGTGTACGGATGAGACCTTGGCCTCGATCACCGCACTGTTGGCATCAAGCGCGATAATCCATGTCGTCGCTCCGGCGAACCCGGCAGCTCGAACCGTCGATGGTGGGCTCGATCCCTACCTGCTTGCCGACGCTACCGGCGGGAAAAAGTTCGACTTGGGTTCAGGTAACGTAGATCTTGCAGGCTTGGGTATCAGCCCCACGATCGCTCTGGACGTGCTGCGGAGTTTGCGAGGGGGGGTCATCACGCCGTGAACGTCCACGACCGTTTGAGTACCAGACTGGGACCGTTCGCGTTTGTGCGGACGACTGAAACCGCAGTCCTCTCGTCCCGAAGGTGCGTCATGGTGCGGCCTTGACCACGATTCTCAGCGCCGTGGGGAATCTGTTCCTGCGGCTCGATACCCTCTTCTTGCTGTGAGCGCTCACCTCGGAGGTATGCATGAACTGCCCTAGCTGCAAAAAAGAGATCGTGCCCGATTCTGTCTTCTGTTCCTGGTGCAGCGATTTCGTTCCCTCGTCGGGACAAGGGAAGAAGGCGAATCTCTTCCGCCGCTGGGTGGCCTGGGTGCTCGACCTCGCGATCCCGGTCGTGCTGTACGTGGCGGCTGTGGCGATCGTCGGATCCATGTCAAAAGACCTCGGCACCGTCGTGGCGATCGTCCTGCCCATCGCGTACCTGGTGTGGTTCTTGACCCTGCTACCCAAGGGCGTGACACCCGGCAAAAAGCTCATGGGTCTTCAGGTGGTTAATCACCAAACAGGAGCAATCCCCGGATTCGGGACGATGTTCGTGCGCGAGATCGTCGGGAGGTTCATCAGTGGCCTCGGCGGCGGGATCGGTTACCTCTGGGCCATCTTCGACAAGAACGCCCAGGCGTGGCACGACAAGATCGCCGGAACGGTGGTGCTCAAGACTGCGGCACCCAGGTTGGCGGGGGTGCCGATCCCGAACCCGGCAGGCGCTCTATGAACCGCCTCACCCTGATTCTCTGTCTCACCGCCTTGGCCGCGCCCGCGCTGGTCGCCCAAGACGCGACCGCCCCCGCTTCCGTCCCGGCCGCCAAGAGGCGGGTGGCGGTGCTCGATTTCGACTACGCCACCGTGCACAGCTACGTGACCGGCCTCATGGGATCGGACGTGGACGTCGGCAAAAGCGTCGCCGCCCAGCTCCTGTCCGAGCTGTCGCAGAACGGCACCTATACGGTCGTCGAGCGCGCCCAGCTCGACCGCGTCCTCAACGAGCAGAACTTCCAGCAGGACGCGCGATCGGATGTTTCCTCCGCCGCCAAGCTCGGCCGATTGCTCGGCGTGGACGCCATCATTATCGGATCCATCACCACGTTCCAGCGTGAGGACAAGAACATCCAGTTGGGCCTCCGGAAAGAAACCAAGGCCACAGTCGCAATCGACGCGCGGATCGTGCAGATCGGGACCGGGGAAATCCTGGCCGTGGCGCATGGGAGGGGCGAAGCGAAGCGCGCCAGAATGAAGACAGAGGAGGACAACCACCCGTTGTACCGCCAAGGCCAGGACCCGTGGAGCGCGGACCTCGCCAGCACCCTCCTCGGCGAAGCGATGCGGGCGGCGGTGGACAGCCTCGTCGCGACGCTGGCAGCGGCGGCGCCCAAGATTCCGCACACGGAGACGATCGCCGTCCTCGCGGGGCTCGTCGCCGACGTGTCCGGGAACGAGCTGGTCATCAACGTCGGGACGACCGGCGGGGTGAAGGTGGGCGCGGAGTACGCGGTGCTGCGCCCGGGTCGGGAGATCAGGGATCCCACGACTAAGAGGCTGCTGCGCGTCACCACCACGCCGGTGGGGAAGATCAAGATCACCTCAGCCGATGAGGGCTCGGCGACGGGGACGCTGACCGGCGATCCTGCGCACGTCGGCGACTGTGTGGGCGCGTGTCCGGCCGCCCCAGCTGGCGGTGGAGAGGCGCCCGCGCAGCGGGAGGCACAGGGTGCGGCCCCCGCGGCGTCGCCGCCATCCGAGGGGGAGGGGGGCGTCGGTGCGCGTCCCGCAGTCCGTGCGCGTCCGGTCTCCGGACCGTTCACGTGGAGTGGGTACTCGTTCACGGGCACGGAGCACTTTCGCTACGACGCGTTCGTGAATGTCGGGGGCCAGTCGCAGTCGGGGTTCTACGAGCTCGACGCGTCGGACGCGGGCGAGGGACGCACACGCCTGCGGGTTCAGGGCCAGATGGGGAAGGACCCCTTCTCGTCATCGACGATCATTCTGGCGGCGAACGAAGGCCTCTCGGCGACTCAAATGTCACAGCTCGGTCCGGCGGCCCTTGTGCTGTTCTCAGCGGGCTACGCTGGGCTGTTCGCGGGACACCAGTGGGTGGTGGGCGAGGGTTGGTCGAGCAGCAGCGGGGGCCAGAGCTCAGGGTTCAAGGTGGAGTCGACATGTCAGTATGCCGGAGTCCAGGGGTTACGGGGCGTGATGCGCCAGAACGACAAGATCATCATGGACCTGTGCATCGCGCCGAACGTCGGCCTCCCGCTGGCGGTCAGGACGGACTACGGGAACGGCTCAACGGTCGTCAGCTACGGCGTCAAGCTGACGCAGTTCCGACCGTAAGACGACAGTCTGATGCTTCCGAAACAACGACCGCGGGTCCCCGAGCGCTGGGCGTATGCGTATGAGCTCGATCCGCCGCAGCCGGAGCCACGGTTTGGAAAGGTGAAGATGCTGCTCCGCCGCGCCCGGCTGGCGGCGCGGCGGAACGGACGCCTGTGGACGGGGGAGATCGTCATGGAGGCGCAGATCACCCACATCCTCGTCGTAACCGATGACCCGGACGAGGTCCGCGCGGTCGATCGCGCGATCGCTACGGAGTTGAAGCGCCTGAAGATGGACTTTGCGATCACGGGCCCCGCGCGGGTGTCGTTGCCGCGCGTCACACCTCGAAGACGCTCAGGCTGAGGGGTTCCGTCGCGCGGCGTCGCTCCTGCGGGAGTGCGCGGCGATCGCGAGCCGGCTGTGCAGCGTCAGTTTTTCCAAAATATTCCGAACGTGGGACTTCACCGTGTCGCCCGCGACGCTGAGCCGTTGTGCGATGGCCTTGTTGTCCAAGCCCTCGGTGATCAACTGCATGACTTCCTGTTCACGCTTCGTCATCCGCACCGCGTCGGCCGCTTCGGGCCGCTGATGCACAACCGCGTCCTCCGCAATGTGCGACAGGAGCGTCCCGACCAGGACGGGGGGAATCACGTCCGATCCTTTGGCGACCGATCGCACCGTGCCCAAGAAATCCGCGACCGTCGCGTCCTTCATGATGAATCCCTTGGCCCCGGCCTTGACGTAGGCGACGACCTCTTCCGGAGCAGGCAGCAGATCCATCACGATCACACGAGCCGCAGGCGTGCTCCTGCGGATCTGCTCCACACAGCGAAGTCCGTCGTAGCTCCCCAAGCCCGCATCGACGAGCACAACGTGGAGTGTGACCTCCACCAGTCGGCGCAGCGCGGCAGCGAGGTTGGCGACTGCGCCGACAACGTGCAGGTCGGGCTGTGCTTTGAGCAGCGCACTCAGCCCCCCTCGCATCAGGCGATTGTCGTCGATGATCAGTACGCGAATCCGTTGCGCCAGGAGAGCCTCCGCGTTTTCGCGGAACCGCCGGGGGCCGCAAAGAGTCGCGGCGAGCGCCGGAAACAATCAGCGTACCGCACCGGACGCGCAGCGTCTAGTGTGGCGAGCCCACCACACGATCTCATCTGATGAGAAGACACCACACCGTCCGGATCATCTTTTCTTCCCCCTGTTATCAAAGCGCGCCACATGGGGCGCGCTTCTTTGAAAAAAGAGATAGGATGTCATCCCATGATTACCGCACTGCTACTCGTACTGCAGCTGGGCGCGCCGGTCTACGACCGCGTGATCCTCGGCGGACACGTGATGGATCCAGCCTCCAACCTCGATGCCGTCCGCAATATCGGACTCTCGGGCGGACGCATCGCCGTCATCACGACCGAGGCCATCCGCGGCCGAGACACGGTCGATGCAAAAGGCCTGGTCGTCGCCCCCGGCTGCATCGACCTCCACGCCCACGGACAGACGCCCGAGACCTATCGGTTCTACGCGCTGGACGGCGTGACGACAGCGCTCGAGCTCGAGCTCGGCACTGCGGACGTCGCGGCGTGGTATCGCGAGCGAGAGGGCGGCGAGCGCATCAACTACGGCGTCTCGATCGGCCATATCAAAGTCCGGATGGCGGTGCTGCACGATTCCGGCACCCGGATGCCGGTGGGCGAAGGCGCCTATCGCGCGGCGTCGCCCGCGCAGATTCGCGAGATCGCGCAACGCATCGAGGTTGGTCTCCGCGAGGGCGCGGTCGACATCGGCGCCGGGTTTCCGTACACGCCGGCGGCAACGCGCGCTGAGCTGCTCGCCGTGTTCCGCGTCGCCGCGAAAACCAAGACACCAATCCACGTGCACATTCGCCCTGGCGTCTCGGGGCTCAAGGAAGCGCTCGCGCTCGCCGCCGAAACCCACGCGCCGCTGCACGTGGTGCACGTCAATAGCGTCGGTCTCGCCGAGACTCCCGAGTTGCTCCAGATGATCAAAGAGGCGCGCGCGCACGGACGCGACGTGACAACGGAGGCGTATCCGTATGACGCCGGGATGACGGAGATTCAATCGGCCACGATCCAGGACGTCTATAAGACCGCTCCCGATGAGCGCCTGGCCGAGCTGGAATGGCCGCCGACGGGCGAGCGGCTGAATCGCGAGAGCTTTGAGCGCTATAGCCGGACGGGCGGGCCCGTCGTTGTGCACACGAACACGGAGCCGATGGTCATCGCGGCGATCACCAGTCCACTCACCATCATCGCGAGCGACGCATACTGGCAGGACGGCCTGGGCCATCCGCGGACAACGGGCACGTTCGCACGGGTGCTGGGTCGCTACTTTCGCCCCCCCTCTCCCGAAGGGAGAGGGGGTCAGGGGGTGAGGACGTTGATGGACGCCATCCGAAAGATGACGCTCATGCCGGCGCAGCGACTCGAGCCCCGAGTCCCAGCGATGCGCCAGAAGGGACGCCTGCGTGTCGGCGCGGACGCGGACATTACGATCTTC
>Ga0209056_10007179_pt1 | contig 11480 bp, 10 predicted proteins | sample GraSoiAngelo_114_FD_185876 | JGI IMG/M metagenome (GOLD analysis project Ga0209056, IMG submission 185876) | Grasslands soil microbial communities from the Angelo Coastal Reserve, California, USA - 14_0903_13_40cm (SPAdes) (version 2) | ecosystem: Environmental > Terrestrial > Soil > Grasslands... | reverse complement strand
CGTCGTTCGTGGTCTGAACGGGAGATGCTGGGACCACTGCATGGAAGGCAGCCAGAACGAGGATCGGCAGTGCTGGCGATGCGGCGCCGGCGTCGGGACGGGACTCGTCTGTCCCGGCTGTGAGGCGCCACAGCCGCCCCCGGACGGCGACCTGTTCGCCGTCCTCGGCCTGCCGCGGCGGCTCGCGGTCGACGGGGAGGACCTCGAGCGGCGCTACCATGCGGCGTCGCGTGCGCTGCATCCCGACCGGCACCAAACCGCCGAGCCGCACGCGCGGCAGCTGAGCGAGCGCGCGAGCGCCGCCCTCAACCGTGCGTATCGCACGCTGCGCGACCCCGTCGCGCGGGGGCGGTACTGGCTCGAGCTGCACGGTAACCCGTTGCACCGCGAGAACAAGGAGATCCCGCCAGCGCTCGCTACCGACGTGTTCGAAACCCAGGAGAAGCTCGAAGAGCTGCGGACGAAGGCCACCCCGGCGCTGCACGACGAGGTCCGGCACGTGCACGACGCGCTGGTGGCGCGCCTGGTGGGGCTCGAGGCCGAGCTGTCGCGGCTGTACGCCGGCGCCAACGGCAACGGCATGGTCGACGAGCTCAAACGGCGGCTTTCCGAGATCGCATACCTGCGGACGCTGCTCGGCGACATCGAGGCGGCGCTGGGAGAGGTGAGTGGAGCGCATAGTCGGCATTGATCTCGGTACGACCAACAGCCTGGTCGCCGTCCTCGAGGACGGTGGGCCGCGGGTGTTGGTCGATCCCGAGACGGGCGCCCACCTCCTCCCCTCGGCGGTGGCCTTCCTGGCCGACGGCGAGATGGTCGTCGGGGCGCGCGCGCGCGAGCTCGCTCCGGATCATCCGTTCGAGACGATCCTCTCGGTCAAGCGGTTCATGGGGCTCGGTTTCGAGCACGTGAGCGACGACGACCGCCGCCGCTATCGCTTCGCGGAGGGACGCGAGGGGGTTGTCCGGTTCGCCGTCGGCGGCCGCGCGGTGACGCCGCCCGAGGTCTCGGCGCACATCCTGCGCGAGCTCAAGCGGTGGGCCGAGCGCGCGCTCGGCGGCACGGTCGCCAAGGCGGTCATTACCGTCCCCGCCTACTTCAACGACAGCCAGCGCCAGGCAACCAAGGACGCGGGGCGGCTCGCGGGGCTCGAGGTGCTGCGTCTCGTGAACGAGCCGACCGCGGCCGCGCTGGCGTACGGGCTCGACCGGGCCGACGAGGGCACGGTCGCGGTCTACGACCTCGGCGGCGGCACCTTCGACGTCTCCATCCTGAAGCTCCGCGGCGGCATCTTCGAGGTGCTGGCGACCAACGGCGATACCCGCCTCGGCGGCGACGACCTCGACGGTCGGCTCGCCGAAGTCGTGCTGGCCGAGCTGCCGCCCGAGCTCGCCGCGCAGCCGTCGGTGCGCGCCCGCGCGCGGGCGGCCGCCGAGCGCGCGAAGCGGGACCTGTCGGCCGCGGAGCGCACGGAGGTCGTGCTCGACCTGCCCGAGGTCGGACGGCACGCGCGCGCGCCGATCACACGATCGGACTTCGAGCGCCTGATCCGTGACATCGTGCAGCGGACGGTCGTGCCGTGCCGCCAGGCGCTCAAGGACGCCGGGATCGACCCCCGGGACATCCGTGAGGTCGTTGCGGTCGGCGGCTCCACACGCGTACCGCTCGTCCGACGCCTGATGGCCGAGATCTTCGGGCGCCCGCCGCTCGTCGACATCGACCCCGACGAGGTCGTCGCGCTCGGCGCCGGCATCCAGGCCGGTATCCTCTCGGGCGGTCGGCGGGACATGCTCCTCCTCGACGTCGTCCCGCTGTCGCTCGGCATCGAGACGATGGGGGGCGTGTTCACGCGACTGATCGACCGCAACACGACGATCCCGGCGAGCGTCAAGGAGACGTTCACCACGGCGGTCGACGGTCAGACTGTCGTTGACGTCCATGTGCTGCAGGGCGAGCGGGAGCTCGCCGCCGACAACCGGAGCCTCGCGCGCTTCAAGATCCCGATCGCGCCGATGCCGGCGGGCGTTCCGCGGCTGGAAGTGACGTTCCTCGTCGACGCCAACGGCATCCTGAGCGTCGCGGCGTCCGACCTGCGGACGGGCCTCGAGCGCTCGGTCGAGGTGAAGCCGTCGTATGGCCTCACCGAGGACGAGATGGAGCGCATGCTCGAGGAATCGATCGACCACGCCGAGGACGACGTGCGCGAGCGGCAGCTGCGTGAGGCGCGCGTGGAGACGGACGTCATCCTGGGGGCGACGCGCCAGTCGCTCGTCGCGCACGGCAGGCTCCTCGCGGCCGGCGAGCGCGAGCGAATCGACGCTGCGGTGAGCGCGCTCGACGCGGCCAGGGCGGGTGAGGACTACGTCGCGATCCGCGATGCGATCGAGTCGCTCAGCCAGACGACCGAGCCGTTCGCCCGTCGCATCATGGACGAGTCGTTGCAAGAGGCGCTCGGCAACCGTCGCCTCGAGGAGCTCTGATGGCGCTCCACTGGGAAGACGCGGAAGACATCGCCGAGCAGCTTGCGGTCGCGCACCCGGACGTCGACCCGCTCACCGTTCGGTTCACCGACCTCCACCACTGGGTCTGCGCGCTGCCCGGCTTCGGTGACGATCCGAAGGCGTCGAGCGAGGGGAAGCTCGAGCGCATCCAGATGGCATGGGTGGAGCAGCGGGAGTCATAGGAGGCCTCGACGATGGCGATCATGCAGGTGAGCCGGAAGATCGATTACGCGCTGCGCGCGGTCATTCATCTCGCCAACGAGGAGACGAGCGACCGCGCCTGCTCGGTGGCCGAGATCGCTGCGCGGGAGCGGATTCCGCGCCAATTCCTCGAGAAGATCGTGCGCGAGCTGATCCACAAGGGACTCGTGCGGTCGCGGCGCGGTCCTCACGGGGGGTACGTCCTCGCACGCCCCGCCGATCGGGTCACGTTCCGCGACGTCATCGAGGCCGTCGAGGGGCCGATCTCGCTGAACGTCTGCGTCGGGGAGCATCCGGACTGCTTCCTGCTGGGGGCGTGCGGCATGAACCGGGTATGGCGCGAAGGGCAGCGACGGGTCATGGACCTTTTCGAAAACACGACCATCGCGGACGTCCGGCATCCGCCGGCGTCTAACTCACGGTTGTAGGAACGCGCCGTCACTATTTGTCGTCATTGAGGCTAGAATCGGGTTCGTATCTATGAAGGAACGCGAAACCACAGAGGAGCGATTGGGTCCGCTGTTCACGCCCGACACACTGCTGCCGTCGCAGTTCTTCGATCGCGTCCGCCGGCGGGTCGAGCACGACGGCGAGCGCCGGCTGATGATCGCAGTCCTCGAGGACGCCGTGGACGTGTACCGGAAGCAGGCCGGGGCGCAGGAGGCGCGCAACCAGCAGCTGTTCCGGGAGGCGGAGGAGTGGATCGAGGATCGCAATCGCACGTGGCTGTTCTCCTTCGAGAACATCTGCGACGTGCTCGACATCGACTCCTCGTACGTGCGACGCGGGCTCCATGCGTGGAAGGAGCGGGCGCGGCGCGGCGAGGCGGCGAAGCGCGTCGTCGCCATGCGTACCGACGACGACAGCGACCTGCGGCACGCGAGCGGCGACTGAGCAGAAGTGGGCGGGGCGGGAGCCGGAATTCCGGCTCCCGCCCCTTTTTGTTTTTCCGCTCCCGGATGCGCTAGAGTCGCGGCGTGCCGCTGCGCTCGAAGGTCGCCTGTCCCGGCTGCGGAGCGCCGCTGATTCGGAAACCCGCGGGGCGCTGTCCGGCGTGCGGGGCCGAGGTGGCACGGCACGTCGAGGTGGCGCGTGCCCGCGAGGAGCACGTCGAGCGCATCGTTGCCGTGATCGGCACCGCATTGGTCGTGCTGGTCTTCGCCTTCACCGCGGGGCTCGGCCTCGTCGAGGGGGTGGCCGCGTATGCGGCGGCGGGGGCGGCGATGTTCTGGCTCGCCAGGAAGACGTTCGGCTGAGCATGGCTGCGCCGCAGGGTCCGATCACTGTGCATCTCCGCCGCGGCGCCGCGTCAGCGGCGGCGGATCTGCTCGTGCTTCCGGTGCCTGAGGGCCAGCAGACGCCCGCGCTCGCGGGCATCGACCGTGGCCTCGCGCGGCCGCTCCGGCAGCGGGTTGCGGCCGCGGACTTCCGCGGCCGGACGGAGGACGTTCTCGTCCATCACGCGGGTGGCACCCGGGCCGTCGCCCTCATGGGGCTCGGGCGCCATCCGACGGACGGCGACGGCTGGCGTCGCCTCGGCGCCCGCGCCCGGCGGGAAGCCGACCGACAGGGTGCCCGCCGCGTCGCGATCCATCTCGGCGCGGCCGCCGCCGACACCGCCGTCGTCGCGACCGTCGCCGAGGCGTTCCTGCTCGCGGGCTATCGCTTCGACCGTTACAAGTCGGAACGAAACGAGCGGCGCCGCGTCGAGCGCCTGCTGCTGCTCGGTGATCCGGTCCCCGCCGCGGCGGCGGCTCGCGCCGCGCTCGCCACCGTCGACACGGTCGTCCCCCACGTCATGCGCGTGCGCGACCTCGTGAACGAGCCCGCCTCCGTGGCGACGCCGCGTTATCTCGCGGCCCAGGCCGAGGAACTCGGCCGCGCGATCCCCGGGCTCGACGTCGAGGTGTGGGGCGTCAAGCGGATGCAGCGCGAGAACCTGGCCGGGCTGCTCGCGGTGGCGCGCGGCAGCCGCGAGGAGCCGCGCTTCCTGAAGCTGCACTACGCGGGTGCGGGCGCGCGTGCCCGGGTCGCGCTGGTCGGCAAGGCCATCACCTTTGATTCGGGCGGGCTGTCGCTGAAGCCCGCGAAGGCGATGGAGACGATGAAGTACGACATGGCCGGCGGCGCGACGGTCATCGGAGCGGTCGCGGCCGCGGCGCAGCTGGCCCTGCCCGTCGAGGTGACCGGGTACGTCCCCGCCACCGAGAACCTGCCCGGCGGCAGCGCCCAGAAGCCCGGCGACGTGATCCGCTACGCCAACGGCAAGACCGTGGAGGTGCTTAACACCGACGCGGAAGGGCGCCTGGTTCTGGCCGACGCGCTGGCGCTCGCGTCCCGCGCGCGTCCGGATGCCATCATCGATCTCGCGACGCTCACCGGAGCGGTGCGGGTGGCGCTCGGCGGCCTCTACGCCGGCGTCCTCGGCAACGACCAGGGGCTCGTCGATGCGCTCCTGGTCGCGGGCCGCGCGGCCGGGGAGCCGCTCTGGCAGCTTCCGCTGGTGGCTGAATATCGCGACGACCTGAAGAGCCCGATCGCCGATCTCCGGAACGTCGGCGGCGGCGACGCCGGGACGATCATCGGCGCGCTCTTCCTCGCCGAGTTCGTCGACGGCGTGCGCTGGGCACACCTCGACATCGCCGGCCCGGCCTTCAGCGACAGGGACCTGGCGCACGCCCCGCGCGGCGGCACCGGGTTCGGTGTCCGCCTCCTCGTCCGTTACTTCCAGGGGTTATAGCCGACCCGAGACTTCGTCTCGGGTCGGGCAGCGGAGGCGAGTGTGCCGCGTGCGTGCGTTGTGCGAATTGCCATGCCGCGGCCGGCGAAGCCGGCGCGGCAAAGCAAACGTGCCCAGCCGCGGTACTTGGCCTTCCGGAAAGGTTTGCCGCGCCGGCTTTGCCGGCCGCGGCACGCCGTCGGCACTGATCATCGCGTACCATTTCCAGAGTCCGGCCGACCCGAGACAAGGGTCTCGGGTCGACACTAGAAGTGTGTGCGGACGAATTGCTCGGCTTCGTCGCGGGTCGTGACCTGGCCCTCGAGCTGGGCCTCCTCGAGCGCGCGCAGGATCTCGCCGAGACGAGGGCCGGGCGGGTGGCCGAGAGCGATCAGATCGTCACCGCTGAGGAGCCGGGGCGGCCGGATTTCCTCGCAGGCGAGCTCGGCGCGGCGCTGCTCGCAGAACTCGACGTAGCGGAGGTCGCGGTTCGACGCGAGGGCGTCCATGCGGGCTAGGGCAAGGAGCTCCTCGAACCCCTCGTGGCGGAGGAGTCGCTTCAACGTGGAAAGGCGCATCTCGGGGGCGTCAACGAGGCGGAGGTGGTTGCGCACCAGATAGTCGACGCGCTCCCAGGTCGTGCGGCTGCGCCGCAGGCGCTGGCAGATCGCGACGGCGAGATCGGCGCCGACGGCGGAGTGGCCGTAGAACGTGATGCGCTCGTTCCGCCTGGCCGCCGTGACCGGCTTGCCGACGTCGTGGAGGAGGAGGCCGAGCGCGAGCGTCTCGGCGGCGCCGGCACGAAGCTGCTCGATCGCGAGGAGCGTGTGGCGGAAGACGTCGCCTTCGGGATGATAGTCGGGCGACTGCTCGACGCCCCGCATGCGCGCCACCTCGGGGAGGACCGCAGGGAGCAGCCCCGTTTCGGCGAGCAGCTCGAAGCCGCGTCGCGCCGCCCCTTCGGTGAGGATCTTCACGACCTCGTCGCCGATGCGCTCGGCGGCCATGTCGGTGACGGTGGACGCCGCGGCGCGGATCGCGTCCAGCGTCGTGGCCTCGATCGTGAAGCCGAGGCGGGCGGCGAGGCGGACGGCGCGCAGCATGCGCAGCCGATCTTCGGCGATACGCGCGCCGGCGTCGCCGATGGCGCGGATGATGCCGGCGCGCAGGTCGGCCTGGCCGGCGACGAAGTCGACCACCTCGCCCGTCAGGGGGTCGAGGAAGAGCGCGTTGACGGTGAAGTCGCGGCGGAGCGCGTCCTCCCGCGCCGAGCCGAAGTGCACGGCGCTCGGCCGCCGCCCGTCGACGTAGGCGGCGTCGGAGCGGAACGTCGCGACCTCGACCGGCATGCCGTCGGTGACGACCAGCACGACGCCGAACTGGGCGCCCACGGGAACGGTCCGTGGGAAGAGCGCCTGCACGGTCTCGGGCGGCGCGCTCGTCGCGATGTCGTAGTCGAGCGGCTCGCGGCCGAGCAGCCGGTCGCGGACGCAGCCGCCGGCGAAGTACGCCTCGTGCCCGGCCGCGCGCAGCCGGCGGACGAGCTCAGTGGCGACCGCCTCCCGCTCCGCCATCGTCGTAAGTGAAGAGCACCTTCACGGCGCCGGAATGATCCTGCTTCGCGCACGCGAGGAACGCCCGCCGGTAATCGTCGAGCCCGAAGCGATGCGTGACGACCGGCGTCACGTCGATCCGACCGCTCGCCACCAGCTCGAAGTAGATCTCCATCGCGTGTCGCCGCCGTCCCTCGAAGTCCTCGACGCCGAACGCATTGGAGCCGACGACCTCGATCTCCTTGAAGTAGAGCGGCGTCCACTCGAAGCGCCGCGGCATCTCCACTCCCGTGACGACCACCGCGCCGCGTGGCGCCGCCACGCGGAGCGCCACCTCGACCGTCTCCGGCGACCCCACGGTGTCGTAGACGACGCCGATGCCGCCTCCGTGCAGCCACGGTGCGCCGTGCCACGGGCGCATGAGCTCCGCGCCCGTCTCGGCGGCGATCCCCTCGATGAGCGGGACGAGCGGCTCGTGGGCCAGCACGAGTGCCGCCCCGAAGCGCTCCGCCAGCACCTTCTGGTGCGGAAAGCGCGCGACCGCGATGACGCGAACGGTGGGGGCGAGCGCACGAAGGATCGCGATCGCCATGAGACCGAGCGTGCCGCAGCCGTAGACGAGCGCGGTGGTGCCCGGCGCCGGCGTCCGCTTCAGGAAGCCGTGTAACGAGACGGAGAAGGGATCGGCCAGCACCGCCTGCTCGTCGCTCACGGCATCGGGCACCGGGATGCACATCGACTCGTGCGCGGGAACGCGCGGCGCGAAGCCGCCGGTCGCCTTGCTGCTGTTGCCGGTATGGATCCCGGGGGGAAGCGAGCCGCGGGCGAAATTCCGGCAGATGGAATACTGGCCGTTCCGGCATGCCGGGCACGGCGGCTCGATGCCGCGCGGGGCACAGGAGAGCCAGGGGTTCAGCACGACCCGCTCGCCGAGCCGCCGGCTGCGGACGGCGGGGCCGACGCGGTCGATCGTGCCGACGACCTCGTGGCCGAGCACCTGCGGGAACGAGATCAGCGCCGTCATCGGGTTGTCGACGCTGCCGTTCAGGAACACCTGCTTGTAATCGCTGCCGCAGATGCCGCAGAGACGCGTCCGGATCGTCACCCAGTCGGGGGCCGGCAGCGCGGGATCAGGAAGCTCTTTCAGCGCGAGCGTCGAATGCGGACCGAAGTAGAGCCGCTTGTCGAGCCGGCCGAGAAGCGTCGTCAGGACGAGCTTCGACATGCTGTAGTCGGCGACGAGCGCGCGCACGGGTCATCCATCTCACGGCGTCCGCCGCCCGACAAGCGCGGTCCCTTGTCGAACGGGCGGACGGTCAGGCACGATACGCGGGTGGCGAGAGCGATGCCGAACCCCCGCCGCGCGATCCCGTCCGTGGAGCGGCTCCTGCAGGCCCCGGGTGGGGCGGCGCTCGCCGCCCGCTATCGCCGCGAGCACGTGGTCGAGACGACGCGCGCGGTCCTCGGCGACGTCCGGCGCGCGGCGGCCGACGGCGGCGGCGTACCGCCCGACGACGAGATCCTCGATCGCGTGAGGACCCGCCTCGAAACGGGATCGAGCGCGCGCCTGAGGCGCGTCGTCAACGCGACCGGGGTCGTCCTCCATACGAACCTCGGGCGCGCGCCGCTCGCCGAGGAAGCGATCGCGGCCCTCGTCGAGGCCGCACGGAACGGCGTCAACCTCGAGCTCGACCTTGCGAGCGGCCGCCGTGGCGACCGGGACGCCCTCCTCGCCGACGACCTGCGCGCGCTGACCGGCGCCGAGGCCAGCGTCGTCGTGAACAACAACGCCGCGGCCGTGCTGCTCGTGCTCGACACGCTGGCCCGCGGGCGCGAGGTCGTGGTGTCGCGCGGCGAGCTCATCGAGATCGGCGGCGCCTTCCGGATGCCGGACATCATGGCGCGAAGCGGCGCGCACCTGCGCGAGGTCGGGACGACCAACCGCACACACGCCGACGACTATCGCGCCGCAATCGGTCCCGACACGGCGCTCCTCCTGAAGGTCCACACGAGCAATTACCGGATCGTCGGCTTCACCGCCGCCGTCGACCTTCCCGAGCTGGTCGCGATCGGGCGCGCGTCCGGGCTGCCGGTGGTGGAGGACCTCGGCAGCGGCGCGCTCGTCGACCTCACGGCGTGGGGCCTGCCGCGCGAGCCGGTCGTCCGCGAGCGCGTCGCGACGGGCGCCGATCTCGTCACGTTCAGCGGCGACAAGCTGCTCGGGGGGCCACAGGCCGGGATCATCGTCGGCCGCCGCGAGCTCGTCGGCCGCCTCGCGTCGAACCCGCTCCGCCGCGCGCTCCGCCCCGACAAGCTGACGATCGCGGCGCTCGGTGCGACGCTCCGTCTCTACCGCGAGTCGCCCGACCTCGCCGCGGCCCTGCCGACGCTCCGCCTCCTCGCCCGTCCGCTCGCGGAGCTGGAGGCCGTCGGCCGGATGGCGGCGCCGCTGGTCGCGGCCCGGCTCGGAGACGGGTATCGCGTCGAGGTGGTGGCCGCCGACGGCGAGGTGGGGAGCGGCGCGGTGCCGGTGGTGCCGCTCCCGAGCCGCGCGCTGGCGATCGACCACCCCGACGTGCCGGCGGACCGGATCGCCGCTCGGTTCCGCGCCGCCCGGCCGCCCGTCATCGGTCGGGTCCACGACGGGCGGTTCCTGCTCGACCTGCGCGCCGTCTTCGACGCCCGGGAGCTGGCTGTCGACCTCGGCTGACGATGCCGATCATCGGGACTGCCGGGCACATCGACCACGGCAAGACGTCGCTCGTCCGCGCGCTCACCGGGCAGGACACCGATCGCCTGAAGGAGGAGAAGGAGCGCGGCATCTCGATCGACCTCGGCTTCGCCTATCTCGACGCCGCCGAGGCGCGCGCCGGTATCGTCGACGTCCCGGGGCACGAGCGCTTCATCCGCAACATGCTCGCCGGCGCGCACGGCGTCGACTGCGTCCTGTTCACGGTCGCCGCGGACGACGGCGTCATGCCGCAGACCGAGGAGCATCTCGACATCCTGCACCTCCTCGGCGTGCGCCGCGGGATCTTCGTCATCACCAAGATCGACCTCGTCGACGCGGCTCGCGTCGCCGCGGTGCGGGAGGAGATCGAGATCCTCACCCTCGACACGACGCTCGAGAGCGCGCCGATCGTCCCCGTGTCGACGGTGACGGGCGAGGGCCTCGACGTGCTGCGTCGCGAGATCGATGCACAGCTCTCGGTGCCGCCGGGCCCGCCGCCACCCGGCTACTTTCGTATGCCGGTCGACCGCGCCTTCGTGATCCGCGGGCACGGCGTGGTGGTGACCGGCACGGCGATCGCGGGAACGGTATCCGAGGGCGAGGTCATCCGGGTGCTGCCGGGCGGCGAGCAGGCACGCGTCCGGGGCCTCGAGAGCCACGGCGCCGCGGTGGCGACCGCCGTTCACGGACAGCGGGTCGCCATGAACCTCGCCGGGATCGATCGGGAGGACCTCGGCCGCGGCCATGTCGTCTGCCACGAGCGGATCGCCCGGGTGACCGACCGCCTGGACGCCCGCGTGGAGCTCAGGCCCGCGGCCCGGCGCCCGCTGCCGAGCCACAGCCGGGTACGGTTTCACCTCGGGACCGCGGAGGTCATCGGCAAGCTGATCGTGCTCGGCCCGGAAGCGGCGCTCGAGCCGCGGACGACGGGCTGGGCGCAGATCGTGCTGCCGGAGCCCGTCCTCGCGATGCGCGGCGATCGATTCATCCTGCGCGACGAGACCGCACGCTGGACGATCGGCGGCGGCGAGGTGGTGAACCCGTTCGCGAGCCGGCACCGGCGGAGCGAGGCGGGGCTCGCGGAACGGCTGGAGGCGCTCCGCGGCGGCGACCCCACGGCGGCAGCCCGCGCCTTCCTCGACCTCGCGCCGGAGTTCGCGAGCGACCTGGAAACGGTCGCGCAGGCGCTGAATCTGCGAGAAGACGAGGCCCGCGCGGCTCTGGCATCGGCGCCGGGCATCGTGCCGATCCCGGACGGCTCGAGCCCCGAGGCGTACACGACCGAGGACCTCTCGCGGCAGCTCGAGGACGCCGTGCTCGCCGCGGTCGCGGCCGCGCATCGCGAGCAGCCGCTCGCGCCGGGGGTCGAGATGGAGAGCCTCCGGAGCGGTCTCCCCTGGGCAGTGGCGCCGCGCATCTTTCGCTCGTGCATCGACCGGCTGGTGGCCGCGAGACGTCTCGTCCGCGAGGAGAGCGTGGTCCGCTCGCCGGACCATCGGGTGAGCCTCGGCGCGGACGCCCGCGCGCTCGGCGACCGCGTCGAGCGGCTCCTCGCCGACGGGCGCTTCACCCCGCCAGACCTCCGCCAGCTCGAGGACGCGACGCGCGCGGGGCGGGATCGGCTGGCCGACGTGCTCGGTGTCCTCGAGAAAGAAGGTCGCGTCGCGCGTATCGGCCCCGATCTCTGGTATGCGCGTGCGGCGGCGGACGAAGCGAAGGCCATCGTCGTCGAGCACTGCCAGCGGCACGGCGACATCACCGCGGCGACGTTTCGC
>Ga0209056_10007171_pt1 | contig 11486 bp, 12 predicted proteins | sample GraSoiAngelo_114_FD_185876 | JGI IMG/M metagenome (GOLD analysis project Ga0209056, IMG submission 185876) | Grasslands soil microbial communities from the Angelo Coastal Reserve, California, USA - 14_0903_13_40cm (SPAdes) (version 2) | ecosystem: Environmental > Terrestrial > Soil > Grasslands... | reverse complement strand
GGCGAAAGTCGGGCAGGCGAAGAGCGTCGCCGTGGCGTTCATCGGCAAGCTCAAGACGCTCAGCCAGATGATCGCGATCCCGCTGCTGCTTCTCTACGACGATAACCTGCTCGGCCTGGTGGACTGCGCGGTGCTCGGCACGATCCTCATCAACGTCGCCGCGGTGCTGACCGTGGTGTCGATGCTTTACTACCTGCGCAAGGCTCTGCCGTATGCGTCCGCGCGCGGTTGAGGCGGGAATGGCGAGGCCTTATAATTGCCGCTCCATCGGGCGCGGGAATAGCTCAGTTGGTAGAGCGCAACCTTGCCAAGGTTGAGGTCGCGAGTTCGAGACTCGTTTCCCGCTCCATCCTTCTTGCCCTCGGCGGGATGGCAGAGTGGTCATGCAGCGGCCTGCAAAGCCGTGGACGCCGGTTCGATTCCGACTCCCGCCTTCAAATTCAAGGGCTCTCTGCTAGTATTCGGTGCAGGGGGGGAGCATGTCCTGTGTGCAATGCGGCGCAGTCGTCGCGAAAGCCTCTAATTTTTGTTCAAATTGTGGCGCCCGCGTAGTTGCGGTCCCTCCTTCCGAGCCGCGCCAGGCGGATGAACAATTGACTTGGAAGGTCAGGCACGAAGCTGGACTACCGCTAAAAGCATACTTCTATTGGAAGAAAAAGAATGGACGCCTCGTGCGGTCTGCTGACTTCACGCAGCCAGAGCTTGAAGTCGAGATCGAGCGGCTGATTGAACACGGAGAGGATCCGACCCAATTCGTGCTCGCATTAAAGAAGCTCGCTCGTTCTCCGGGCTCCCATGACGGCTACGAGCCGTCGGTCACGCCGCTCGAGGTCGGCGTCTTCCTCATCGCGCTGCTTATCGCGCTGGGCTTGGGCGCTTTGATCCTGGCCTTCCCGCCCAAGTGGTGATCCGAGAAGCTGGTTGATCTCGGCATGCGCGCGAGCGATGCCCTGCTGCTTGCTCGCTTCGCTGATCGCGAGACCCTCGGCATAGATGAACTCGATATCGTCCATTCCGAGAAATGCGAGGATGTCGCGAACATAGGGCGTCTGGGTGTCGCGCGAGGTTCCGGCGTACAGGCCGCCGCGCGCGCTGAACACGTATACCTTCTTGCCCGTCAGCAGGCCGACCGCGCCCTTCTCGGTGTAGCGGAAAGTGACGCCGGCGCGGGCAACGTGATCGAAATACGCCTTGAGGGTTGAAGGCAGGCCGAAGTTGTACATGGGCAGGCCGAGCACGATGACGTCGGCGCGCCTGAGCTCGTCGATCAGCGCGTCGGAATGCGCCAGGCGGCGATGAAGCGCTCGGTGAGGCGGCTCGACTGGCCGCCGTCGGAGAAGATGCTCGACTTGATCTGCAGAAGGGTTTTCATGGCCTATCTCGCTAGTTCGGGAATCTTGCCCAGCCGGCCGTGGTGCAAGTCGGCGAAGGCTTGCTGGATCTCGCCCGGCGTGTTCATGACGAAAGGTCCGTAGCCGGCGAGCGGCTCGTCGATCGGCGCGCCGTTCATCACGAACAGCCTTGCGTCGGACCCCGCTTCGATCAGCACCTCGTCGCCCTCGCGATCGAGCACGACCAGCTCGGTTTCGCTCGCGCGCTCGCTGTTGACGACGATCCTGCCTTTGAGCACATACAGCGCGCCGCTGAAGCCGTCGCGCAAATCGAGCCGCACGCTGTGCCCGGCGCGCAGGTTCACGTCGAGCAGGTTTACCGCCGTGAAGGTGCGCGCCGGCCCTTTTGCGCCGCCGAATCCGCCGGCGATGACGCGCACGGAGCCGCCGTCCCGCGGCAGGCTCACCACCGGGACGTCGCGCGCGAGCAGCGTCTGGTAGCGCGGCGGGGTCATCTTCGATTTCGCCGGCAGGTTCACCCACAGCTGCAGCGCCTGGAAGCGCCCGCCGCGGTGCGTGAACTCGGGGCTGTGCATTTCCTTGTGCAGCAGGCCCGCGCCCGCGGTCATCCATTGCACGTCCCCGGACGCGATGCGGCCGCCGTTGCCGGCCGTATCCTCGTGGTCGACCTCGCCGTCGAGCACGACGGTGACCGTCTCGAAGCCGCGGTGCGGATGCCAGCCCACGCCGCGCGCCTTGTCGCTCGGCGCGAAGTCGGCCGGACCCGCATGGTCGAGCAGCAGGAAGGGCGAGAGCTCCGGCCTCTCCTGGTAATGGAACACCGTATGCACCGGGAAGCCGTCGCCAACCCAGTGGCCTTCGCCTTGGCGATGAATGCTGAGGACGTTCTTCATGTCGATCAATATGGCATTGAGTGGATAGATTAAAAAGCTCAAAATATTGGCTATTTCAATCGAATGGCTAGATAGATGCCAGAGCCACGCATTCCCCTCGACCAATGGCGCGCCCTGGTCGCGGTCGTCGAAAAGGGCGGCTATGCCAAGGCCGCGGCAGCCCTCCACAAGAGCCAATCGTCGGTGACCTACGGGGTGCAACAGCTCGAGTCCCAGCTCGGCGTGAAGGCGTTCAAGATCGCCGGCCGCAGGGCCGAGCTCACGCCCACCGGCGAGCTGCTGTACCGGCGAGCGCGCTACCTCCTCGACGAGGCCGCCGCTCTCGAGCAGTCGGCGCAAAGGCTGTCGGCCGGCTGGGAGGCGGAAGTGCGCCTCGCCGTCGAGGTGATCTTCCCGACCTGGCTGCTGCTCGCCTGCCTCGATCGCCTGGGCAAGGAGAGCCCGCACACGCGCATCGAGCTGATCGAAGCGGTGCTCGGGCACCGCACCGATGCCCTCGCGCAGGGCCAGGCCGACCTCGCCATCTTCGGCAGCGTTCCGCCCGGCTTCCTCGGCGAGCCGCTGATGCGGCTGCGCTTCGTCCTCGCCGCGCATCCCGAGCATCCTGTGCACCAGCTCGGCCGCAAGCTCTCGCTGCGCGACCTGCGGCCTTATCGGCACCTGGTGGTGCGCGAGTCAAGCCCCGAGCGCGCCAGCGCCCCTTCGATGGAGACGACGCAGCGCTGGACGTTCAGCCATCTCGCCACCTCGATCGAGGCGGCGCGCTCGGGCTATGGATTTGCATGGCTGCCGGAAGAAAAAATCCGGCAGGAGCTGGCGGCCGGCACGCTGAAGCCGCTTCCCATGCGCGAGGGCGGCGAGCGCTTCGCCGAGCTCTACCTGATCTTCGCGGACCGGGAGCACGCCGGCCCGGCCACGCTGCGGCTGGCGGAGATCATCCGCGAGGCGGTGGCGAGCGAGTGCAAGCGTTCCGCCTCGCGGCCGAAAACCTCCGCGCGGAAACGCATCAATTAGAATTCCAGGCGGCCCGGGTGGTGAAACTGGTAGACACAGGGGACTTAAAATCCCCCGACCCTAACCGGTCGTGCCGGTTCGAGTCCGGCCCTGGGCACCAGGATCAAAAAAAACCCGCCGAAGCGGGTTGGGCACTAACGCGAGGTCAGCGCCAAAGCGATAGCGCGAGCGCAATAATGCGGGCGGCTAGTTTGTGACGTAATGAGCCGGCGCCGCTATGGCTTTGCCCGAGGTCCCGGCCGTAGGCGCGCCAGGCTCTCATGGCGTCATAAGCCGCCTTCGGATCGACCGCATAAGCGCCGAGTACTTGACGGTTCTCAGCCGCGCGCATTGTGCGCGGCAGCCAGTGCCGCCCGGTTGAAGTTGCCGCTGAAATCCAGATCGTCCGCGCCGGCCTGCGGTACCGATTCGAGCAAGCCGACTTGCTCGAGCCTGGAGAGCCATTCCAGGATGTGCGCGTACGGATGGCTGCGCAGACAGGCGCGGATCACGGCGGCGTGCGTCCCGGTGCCAACCAATTCAAGCACTCGCCTGTATTCAACGGGAACCTCGGCACTCTGGTTCAAGAATGCCTGCTGGCCGGCGCTGGTGCGTCGGTAGATTCGCTCTGCTGGCTGCATGTCCGTAATGATCGGGGCTCCGCGCCCTGGCGGAAAGCGAGTTGAAACACTTTTACAAGGCAAGCGAGCGGGGCAGCCATGCCAGCTCTGTCAAACAATGTTATTGAAGCGAAGCGAGGTAGTGCCCGAGATCCTCGATGTCCTGGTCGCTCAGCGTGCGCGCCACGCTGGTCATGCTGCCCGCGTCGTTGGTCCGCACGCGACCCTTGAAGTCCCTGAGCTGCTTGACGATGTATTCGTAGTGCTGCCCGGCGACGCGGGGGATCTCGTTCTGGCCGGCGAAGCCGCCCAGGTGGCACATGGTGCACAGCGTCTCGTCCGCCTTGGCCTTGCCGCGCGCGGCGCGGGCTTCGTCGGCCTTGAACCCGGTGGGGCGCGGCTTCTGGGCGGCGAAGAACGCCGCGAGATCGAACATCTCTTCTCGCGTCAGCGGTGCAGCCATGGGCGACATCTGCGGGTCCGCGCGGCGTCCTTCCTTGAAGTCGCGCAACTGCAGATAGAGGTAGCGCGAGGTCTGTCCCGCCAGGATCGGAAACAGCGGCAGCACCGAGTTGCCGTCCGGGCCGTGGCAGGCGGCGCAGGCCTCGGCTTTCTTGCGACCGGCCTCGATGTCTTGGCCGCTCACCACTGCGGGAAGGGCAATCAGCGCAAAGAAAAAGGCCGCCCGCAGGCGGCCTTTACCAGCGAGAGCTTGGATCAGTTGGTTAATGAGTAGACAAACACGCTGTTGCCGCGCTTGAAGTCGATCTGCGTGTTGCCCCCGCAGCCCATGGCGACATATTGCTTGCCGCGGACCATGTAGGAGATCGGCTGCGCGTTGGCGCCGGCGCCGCAGTTGAAGCTCCACAGCTTCTTGCCGGTCGCCGAGTCGAGCGCGTTGAAGCTGCCGTTGCCCTCGCCGAAGAAGAACAGGCCGCCCGCAGTAGTCAGGCCGCCGCCGATCAGCGGCTGCTCGGTATCGTGCTTCCAGGCCACCTTGCCGGTGTCGACGTTGACGGCAGAGACGCGGCCCCACTGCTTCTCGCTCGGGATGACCTTGAACGCGCCGCCGAGCCACAGCTTCGAGCCGCCGGGATACTTCGCCGCCTCGACGTGATAGGTCATCGGCTGGTGCAGGTTGAGCGCGATGGCGAGCCGGTGCTTCGGCTCCCAGGCCATCGGCGACCACTCGACGCCGCCGTTCGCGCCCGGCAGCATGCGCGCGCCCTCCGCCGTGGGCAGCACCCACATGTTCTCCTGCGGGATCATCGTCTCGGAGAAGCGGATCAGCGAGCAGTCCTTGCGGTCGTGCACATAGACGTGGCCGGTCTTGCCGCCGTGGAGCACGCCGGGAACCATGTTGCCGCTCTTGTCCTTGACGTCCACCAGGATCGGCGGGCTGACCGCGTCGAGGTCCCACACGTCGTGCGCGATGTACTGGAAGTGGCACTTGTAAGTGCCCTTGTCGAGGTCGACCGCGACCAGCGAGTCGGTATAAAGATTGTCGCCGGGCCGCTCGTCGCCGTAGAGATCGGGCGAGGGGTTGCCGGCAACGAACCACGCGGTGCGCGCCTTGAGGTCGATCGCGGGATTCATCCAGACGCCGCCGCCGAGCGTCTGGTAGAAGTCGCCGCCCAGCTGCGCCAGCGCCGCCCTTTCCTTCGCGATATCGCGGTGCATGTGGCGGCCGGTCGCGTCCTTTTCGGCCCAGACGCCCTCGTGCCCTTTCTCCGGGATGGTGTAGAACGTCCACAACAAATCGCCCGAATCCGCGTCGAATGCCTTCAGGAAGCCGCGGATGCCGTATTCGCCGCCATTGGTGCCGATCAGGACCTTGTTCTCGACCACGCTCGGGGCCATCGTTTCGCTGTAGCCCTTCTCCGGGTCGGCGATCTGTTTTTCCCAGACCAGCTTGCCGGTGAGCGCGTCGAGCGCGATCAGCTTGGCGTCAAGCGTGCCCATGAACAGCTTGCCGCCGGAAATCGCCACGCCTCTGTTATTCGGGCCGCAGCAGAATGTCGTCACCGGCCCCATCCGGTGCTTGTAGTGCCAGAGCTCTTTCCCGGTGGCGGCGTCGGCCGCGTAGACATGGTTGTACGAGGTGGTGAGATACATGACGCCGTCGACCACGATCGGCGCGGTCTCCATCGACTCGTTCACCTCGGTCTGGAACACGAACGCCGGGCGCAGCTTGCCCACGTTCTGGGTATTGATCTGCGCGCCGGGGTAGTAGCGCGTCTGCGCGTAGTTGCCCTGCGTGTGAAGCCAGTTGCGCGAGTCGCTGCCCGCCTTGGTCAACTGGTCCTGCGAGACATCGATTTTCTTCGCCACCTGCGCGGGCGAGGGCGCCGCGGCGAAGATCAATAGAATGCTGCTGGCAAGCGCGATGTGCTTTGTCACGAAGGCCTCCCCTTGGTGAAAACCGCGCAATTAGTCTAGGCTTGGCGGGTGCCGGTTGCAAGGCAGGAGGGAAATTGGTTCGCCTGATGGCCGTCGCGTGCGCATTCATCGCGGCGGCAGCCCATGCACAATCGATAAACATCAATTCCGATCTGCTTGCTGCGGCGCGGCGCGGCGACGCGGGCGGCGTCCGGGCGCTGCTCGAGCGGGGCGCAGCGGTCAATTCACGCAACCGCCTCGGCGACAGCCCGCTCCTCATCGCGGCAAAGAACGGCTACACGCCGATGGCGCTGCTGGTCCTCGAGCGCGGCGCCGACGTCAATCAAAGGAATCTCTCGGGCGTGTCGGCGCTCATGGCGGCGGCGTTCGAGGGAAACGTCGAGCTGACCAGAGCGCTGCTTGCGCGGGGCGCCGCGCTGGCGAGCGTCGACCGGGCCAAGAAGACCGCGGTGCTCTACGCGGCCGGAAACGGCCACGCGGAAGTGCTCGGTCTGCTGCTCGAGCGCGGCGTGGACGTCAACCAGCGCTACGATAACGATCTCACCGCGCTGATGTGGGCCGCAGCCTATGGGCGCGAGGCTGCCGTGAAGCTGCTGCTCGAGCGCGGCGCCGACGTCTCGGCGCACGACAACCGCGGCAAGACCGCCGCCGACATGGCGGCGGAAGGCGGCCATCGTGGCACGCTCGAATTGCTTCGCAAAAATGCTTCCTGAAAATGCCTGAACGCTACGACAAGCTGGCGATCACGCTGCACTGGGTCGTCGCGGCGCTGGTGCTGTGCCAGATCTCGCTCGGCTGGTGGATGCTGGATCTGCCGAAGAGCCCGCCCGGCCTGCGCGCCGGATGGTTCAACGTGCACAAATCGATCGGCCTGACGATCGGGCTGCTGGTGCTTTTTCGCCTTGCGTGGCGCATCGGTCATCCGCCGCCGCCGCTGCCCGAGTCGATGCCGCGCTGGCAGGCCCGCGCCGCCCGTGCCAGCCACTTCCTGCTTTATGCCGCCCTCATAGCGCAGCCCCTCGTCGGCTACCTCGGATCGTCGTTCACCCCCTATCCGATCAAGTACTTCGGGCTCGTGCTGCCGTACTGGGGGTGGGATGCGCCGGCGTTGAAGGAGCTGTGCAGCGCCGTGCACTTCGGTCTCGCGTGCCTGATCACCGTGCTCGTCGCCATCCACATTGCGGCGGCGTTGAAGCATCTGCTCGTGAACCGCGACGGCGTCTTCCAGCGCATGCTGCCTCACCTGATTCTCGTCATGGGTCTTTTTTTTTGGCTGCAGCGCACGCCCAGACCGCGGCCAACCCGGCGACCGCGACCGAACTGCCCACCGTCGAGGTGATCGGCATCAGGCCGCTCCCCGGCCTGGGCACGCCGCTGCGCGATATTCCCGCCGCGGTGCAAAGTGCGACGGCGGGGGACTTGAGAGAGCGCGACGCGCGTGATCTTGCCGATCACCTCGGGCGCAGCTTCGCGGGCATCAACCTGAACGACGCACAGGGCAATGCGTTCCAGCAGAACCTGAATTACCGCGGGTTCACCGCATCGCCGCTCCTGGGGCTGCCGCAGGGCCTGTCGGTGTTCGTGGACGGCGTGCGGGTGAACGAGGCGTTCGGCGACATGGTCAACTGGGACCTGATCCCGCGCAATGCCATGGCGACGGCGCATCTCCTGTCCGGATCGAACCCGGTGTTCGGTTTGAATACGCTCGGCGGCGTGCTGTCGATCCAGACCAAGTCCGGGTTCGCCTTCCCGGGCACCGCGATGCGGCTGGCGGGGGGGGCTTTCGGCCGGCGCTCTGCGGAAGCCGAGACCGGCGGTCACGGCGAGCATGCCGACTATTTCGGCGCGGTGAACCTGCATAACGAGGCAGGCTGGCGCGAGCACTCGCCGAGCGCCCTGCGCCAGGCGTTCTTCAAGGGCGGCTGGCAGGATGCACGGACCGATCTCGACGTGTCGCTCGCCCTGGCGGACAACTCGATGCAGGGCACGCAGGCGCTGCCCCAGTCGATGCTGCAGCAGCCGCGGCAGGCCTACACCTGGCCCGACCGCACTGACAACGAGCTCGCCTTCCTCACCGTGCGCGCCAGCCGCTTCATTCAGAACGACGTTCTGGTATCGGCGAGCGTCTATCTGCGCACGCTGAATCAGAGCACCGTCGCCAGCAACATCAACGACGAGTTCGACCCGGCGGCAGCGACCGGTCCCGGCAACGCGCCCGGCTTCAACGACCGCGGCGCTCTGGGACAGCGCTCGGCCGGCGCGGCGCTGCAGCTGGTGATGAGCCAGGAGCTCGGCGAAACGGTCCACGAGCTCACTTTCGGCGCCTCGCTCGACGGCGCGGCGGCGACGTTTTCGCAGGAGCGCCAGGAAGCCGCATTTACCGCCGATCGCGGCACAGCCGGGCTGACCCCGTTCGCCCCGCACGTACAGGTCGGCGCGCGCACCGACTACCGCGGGGTTTATTTCATCGACCAGTTCGCGCCGCTGCAGAACTGGACGCTTACGCTCGCCGGCCGCTATAACGCCGCGCGCGTCGTGCTGCGCGACCGCTCGGGCCTGCGCCCGGCGCTCGACGGAGAGCATTCCTTCCGGCGATTCAATCCGGCGCTCGGGGTGAACTGGAATCCGCGCCCGGCGCTGACCTGGTTTGCCTCTCTCACCCAGGGCATGCGGGTGCCGGCGCCGGCGGAGCTGACCTGCGCCGACGCGAGCGCGCCTTGCTCGCTGCCGAACCAGTTCCTCGCCGACCCCGAGCTCAAGCCGGTCATCGCGCGCACCGTGGAAACCGGCGTGCGCCTGCGGCCGACGCAGCAGCTGCGCATGTCGGCGGCGCTGTACCGCAGCGTGCTGTCGGACGACATCCAGTTCATCACCTCAGGCGCCGCGACCAACGCGGGTTTTTTCCAGAACACGGGGGCCACGCTGCGTCAGGGCCTGGACCTGACCGTCGATGGAACATTCGGCAGATTCCGTCTGGGAGCCGCGTACAGTTACGTGCGCGCCGAATACCTGAGCGAGTTCAGGATGCGCAGCCCCAACAATTCATCGCGCGACGCCGCCGATGAGATCGCCGTGCAGCCCGGCAACGCGATAGCGGGCGTCCCGCAGCACAGCGTAAAGCTCGCGCTCGACTGGATGCCCGAGGCACGTACCTCGCTCGGTTTGGGCTGGGCCTGGTTCGGCCGTCAATACGCGCGCGGCGACGAAAACAACCGCGACCTCCACGGCGCCCTGCCGAGTTACTCGGTCGCGCAGGCGTTTGCCCGCTACCGGCCAGGCCGCGACTGGGAAGTGTCGCTCAAGGTGGACAATCTCTTCGATCGGCGTTACCAGAGCTTCGGCGTGCTCGGCCGCAACTTCTTTACCGGCTCCGGCGGCACTTTCGATGCGGCCGCGGCGGTTCCGGAGCAGTTCGTTACGCCCGGCGCGCCGCGCGCGGTGTGGCTTGCGTTGCGCTACGAAATGGACCGGAAGTAGCATGTCAGCCGCTTTTTCCAGGAGGAGCTCATGAACTCCATCTCCGCTGCAGCGGCTCTGCTGCTGGGCGTCACCTCTGCCAACGCGCAGACGCTAGATGACCTCAAGAGCGACGGCAGGAATACCGACCACATCCTTACCTATGGGATGGGCTACCACCAGCAGCGCTACAGCCCGCTCAACCAGATCAACAAGAGAACCGTCAGGCGTCTGGTGCCGGCGTGGAACCTGAGCCTCGACAACAACTGGGGCGAGCAGGCGCAGCCGATCGTCTACAACGGCGTGATGTACGTGACCAACGCCAGGGCGACCGTGGCGATCGACGTCGCCACCGGCAAGCAGCTCTGGAAGCACACGCTCGACTGGCCGCCCGAGACCCCGCGCGTCGTGTGCTGCGGCGTGTCCAGCAAGGGCGCGGCGATCTACAACGGCAAGGTCTATCGCACCACGCTGGATGCTCACGTGCTTGCGCTGGACGCGAAGGACGGCAAGGAAATCTGGAAGTCGAAGGTCGCCGAATGGAAGGACGGCTTTTCACTGACTGTAGCGCCGCTCATTGCGAACGGCGTGCTGATCACCGGGATCTCCGGCGCGGAGTTCGGCATCCGCGGCTTCATCGACGGCTGGGACCCGGCGACCGGCAAGCAGCTGTGGCGCCGCTATACGATTCCCGCTCGCGGCGAGAAGGGCAACGAGACTTGGCCGCAGGACAACAACGCCTGGGAGGTCGGCGGCGGCTCGGCCTGGATCACCGGGTCCTACGACCCGCAGCTCGACCTGATGTACTGGGGCATCGGCAACCCGGCGCCGTGGGCGTCCCAGACGCGGCCGGGCGACAACCTGTACACCTCGTCCGTGCTGGCGATGAGGCCCAAGACCGGGGAAATCGTCTGGCACTACCAGTTCACGCCGAACGACGCCTACGACTACGACGCGTGCTGGGAGCTGATCCTGGCGGAGCTGAACGTGCAGGGACGCAGCCGCAAGGTGCTCATGCAGCTCAACCGCAACGGCTTCGTCTATGTGCTCGACCGCGCGAGCGGCAGCCTGATTTCGGCGCGGCCCTACGAGAAGGTGAACTGGGCGAGCCACATCGATCCGGGCACCGGCCGGCCGGTCGAGACCGAAACGGCCAAGAGCATTCGCGCAGCGAAGCCCACCGAAATGTGGCCTTCGACGCGCGGCGGCAAGAACTGGCAGCACGCCTCGTTCAATCCGCAGACCGGCCTGCTCTATGCGGCCACCTTCCACGAGGGGCGGATGTACCAGCACCTGGAGGTCAAGCCGCATGTCGTCGGCCAGCGCTACATGTACATCGAGAACCTGCCGATGCCGCGCGCGGCCGGCTCGCCGATCGGTCATATCGACGCCATCGATCCGCTGACCGGGGAGAAGAAGTGGCGCGTGCCGCTCACCGACCTGCAGATCTGGTCGGCGACGCTGTCGACCGGCGGCGGATTGCTGTTCACCGGGAAGGAAACCGGCGAGTTCATCGCCCTAGACGCCGACACCGGTACGCAGCTGTGGCAATTCCAGACCGGCTCTGGCATCAACGCCCAGCCTGTGACCTATACGCATGGAGGCCGGCAGTACGTGACCGTGCTCTCCGGCATCGGCGGACTGTACTGGAACATCAACCGGGAGGCGCTCAAGAACGTGCCGCAAGGCGGATCGGTCTGGACGTTTGCGCTGATGCCGGATTGATGAAATGCATCATCGCCACGCTCGCTATGGCCTGCGTTCCGGCGATG
>Ga0209056_10007169_pt1 | contig 11486 bp, 8 predicted proteins | sample GraSoiAngelo_114_FD_185876 | JGI IMG/M metagenome (GOLD analysis project Ga0209056, IMG submission 185876) | Grasslands soil microbial communities from the Angelo Coastal Reserve, California, USA - 14_0903_13_40cm (SPAdes) (version 2) | ecosystem: Environmental > Terrestrial > Soil > Grasslands ... | reverse complement strand
CGTCGCTGCAAAACGCGACCACGGGCGTGCGGTAGAGGCGGCCGGTCTTCCGTCCGACGTGGTGCACCACGGCCAGCGGCGGGACGAGCCAGGCGACCGTCCCCAGGATGGGATTGGTCAACACCCGGTTCACGTTCCGCATGAAGCGCGGGATGTGCATGACTCAATACCCTATCGTTGCGGCCGTCCGCCGTCGATCCCGATTGCCTCGCCTCCGCCGGCGACCTCACCCGTGACCGCGACGGCATCATCGAGGTCGAGCGATGTATCCGAGGGCCTCGAGCCGGCGTCGGAGCGCGTCGTCCACGACGACGCCGTTCGTCGGCTCCTGCGCAAGCAGGCGGTCGATGCGGCTCGCATTTGCGGCCACGCGATGCGCGAGCCGGCGTTTCAGATCGGCCTCGAGAGACGGGGCGCGCCCCGAGCGATCGTCGTGCTCGGCGGCGTCGAGTCGCAGGTCGTAGACGCGGAACCGATCGCGCGCCGCGTCCTCGATCAGCTTGAGCCCGGCCGCCGTCCGGACCGAGCGCATCACGCCGCGGAGGGGCGCCTCGCTGAACGCGTCCCGAGCGCCTTGCCGCGCGTCTCCGTTCATGAACGCAACGAGACTCCGCCCTTGCATGCCGCGACGGGATGGGACTCCCGCCAGCTCCAGAATCGTCGGCGCCACGTCGATCAGCCGCACTTGGGCCCGAACCCGCGACGGTCGGAGCCGGCCAGGAAGCTCGACGACCAGCGGTACGTGAATCTGCTCATCGTACAGGGTGTAGCCGTGGCTGGTGGAGCCGTGATCGAGGAACTCCTCGCCATGATCGGCGGTGACGACGGTGAGGAGCGGGCGCTCCAGATGGGTCGAGTGCAGGCGATCGAGCAGCGCGCCGAGGTTCCGGTCGGCGTAGGCGATCTCGCCATCGTAGAGCGCCTCGAGATACCCGACATCGTCGGGGCCGAGCTGCGGGACCGGTCGTCCTTCACTCTCGACGACCACCGCCGTATCGGCAGGCGTCAGGGCTCCGGTGTAGCCCGCCGTCCACTCGGCGCCGAACGGCGGAGGTGGATCGTAGGGCCAGTGCGGGTCGTTGTAGTGGACGAAGAGAAAGAACGGCTCGGTCCGACCGGCATCGAGCCATTGTGTCACGCGCCGATTCGTCTCGCCGCCGCGCCGCTTCCGCGTCATCACGTCGCCCGAGTAGTCGGCATGGTCGTCGGCGTAGACGTCGAACCCGCGTCCGAAGCCGAAGACGCCGTTCAGATAGACGTTCGAGACGAAGCCGGCGGTGCGATAGCCGTGCGCGCGCAAGATCTCCGCGAGGGTCGCTACGGAGCGCCGGAGCGCCCGCTGCGTCACGAAGGGGAGGCGTCCAGGTGCGCCATTGTCCGTCCATTCGACTCCGCCATCGATTCCGTGAACCGAGGGATAGACGCCGGTCACCAGCGAGCCGACGGAGGCAGCCGTCCACGGCGCCTGGCTGATCGCCTGCTCGAATAAGACTCCGGCAGCGGCGAGCGCGTCGAGCGTCGGGGTGGTGGCGCGGCGATATCCGTAGCAGGAGACGTGATCGGCCCGGACGGTGTCGATGACGACGAGGAGGACGTTCGGCGCCTCGGCCGCCGCCGGGGCTCGAGGCGAGGGCACACGCGCGCTCGGCTCGCACGCGTAGGCGTCGCTGCCCGCATACCCGTTTGCGACGAGCCGGCACCTCCCCCGGAGCGCGGCAGCGAACGCGGGAAGGTGCGCCGCCACGATCGTGCTGTCCGCGATCACCACCGATGCCCGGCCCCGCGCCACGGCGTCGGCGAACTCGTCGTCGAGCGAGCCCGGACCCTGCGTTGTCTCGAAGCGACGGAGCACGCCTTCGTGCGCGAACCAGTGGAACACCGGCGTCGGCCGGAAGGGTGCGACGTGGTCCCACAGCGTCAGCACGGCGGCGCGCGGGGCCAGGGCGGACACGGTCCGCGCGAAGCGCATCTGCTCTTCGCCACGTGCCTCGGCCAGGTCGCGCGTCCGGTCGACGACAAACAGCACCGTTCCGGGGAGCAGCAGCACGACCATCGCCCGGCGTACCCGTCGCGCGCCAGCCGCGCGCGACGCCATGGCGATGGCGGCTCCGGCAAGGAGTGCGACGATGACGGCCCGGAGCGCGAGCGCCGGCGGCAGCGTGATGGCCGCGATGGTCAGCGCCGCGGCGATCCCCGGCAGGTCGCCGGTGAGCCGTCCGCGGGTCGTCGCATAGCCGACGCCGGCATCTACCGCGAGCCACGCAACCCACGGTACGACGAGGAACATGAAGGACTGCTCCCACGGGACCGGTGAGACGACGTAGGTGGCGATGCCGAACGCTGCCACGAGCGCCACGAGCGAGCGCTCGCGGCCCACGCCAGCGGCGCGAATGGCGTCCCGCGTCACGCCGGCGATCGACCGCAGCGCGAGCGCGACGGCCCCGAGCGCCGCCACGGCGCTCGGATACCAGCTCGCCTCGAACCCGACCTCGCGCGGCCACGACAGGTTGACCGCCACGGTGGCATCTACGAGCGGCCCGAGCGCTCCACGGGAGGCAAACGCGGCCAGGAGCGCGCCGATGGGGACAACCACACCGCCGAGGAATGGCAGCAGCGGGACGCGCCCGGCGCTCCCGTCAGACGACCCGACGCGCGACGAGAGCACCGCCCACGACGCCATGCCGAGCCAGAGGGGAATGGCCTTTGGTGTGAAGCACGTCGCGAGGCCCGCGAGGATCCCGGCGACGAATGCACTCCGTCGATCGGGATGTCCCGTGAGAAGGAGCGTCGCGCCGAGCAGGGCGAGCAGGGCAAACCAGTCCGCGCGCAGCTCGAAGAGCTTCCCCGCAACCGGGCAGAGGACGAGCGTCGCCGCGGCGGCCCAGGGCGCCGCCTCGGCGCTGGCGGAGCGCCGGAGCAGGAGGGCGAGCGCCAGGAGGATTCCGCTGAGGACGATCGCCGCGAGCATGCGGAGCTCCACCAGCAGGCGCCACGAGATGTCCGCCTCGCCACGCACCACGGGGGCGAGCAGGAGGTGGAGAAGCGGCGGATGGTGCTCGAAGAAGTCCCGGTATGGCACGTCGCCGTGCGCGATGCGCCAGGCGCCGTGGAGAAGCTGGAGCTCGTCCCACTCGAACCCGTGGGCCAACCGCGACGCGACGCCGAGGGCGAGGAGCGCGACCACTGTCAGGCAGGCAACCGGCCCGCCCGCAGCGAGCGCATCGCGGCGTTGAGCTGGCATGCTCTAGTCTGGCACAAAGCCGGCGTGGATGTCCCGCCGGGCCCGCTCGCGGCATCGCGCCGTCGCCGTCTCGATCCGGCGGTGATCGGGATCGGCGTCGCGGCGCTCGTGCTTCGCCTTCTCCATCTGCGGGCGGTCCGGCCGCTCCTGATCGACACGGCACCGCCCCCCGGCATGGACCGCTGGCTCAACATGGAGGTAGCGGCCGCGATCGCGCGAGGTGAATGGCTCGGCGGTTGGGCCGTACCGTACGACAGCAGCCCCGGGTACAGCTACGTCCTCGCCGCGCTCTACCGGGCGAGCGGCCAGCGTTGGATCGGGCCTGCCGCCGTCCAGCTGGTGCTCGGCGCCGTCGCTCCCATCCTCCTCGCCGGGGTCGTCCGACGGCTTCGTGACGACAGGACCGCCGTCGTCGCGGCGTTGCTCGGCGCGCTCTATCTGCCCGCGATCTTCTACGAGGGCCTGCTCGTGAAGTTCTCGCTCGTCCCGGTCGTCGCCTCGGCGTTGCTCTATGCGACGGTGCGTTTGCGCGACGGGGCACGGGGCTGGGCTTTCGGCACGGGCGTCGTACTCGCGGCCCTCGGGCTCCTCCGGCCGAACACCATCCTGCTCGCGCCGTTGGTCGGCTGGGCGGCGCTCCGGGGGGTGCGGGCGTCGGTCGCCGCCTCGCGCGCGGCGCTCGTCGGTGCCGGCGTGGCGCTCCTCATGGTCCCGATGGCCGTCCGCGACCATCTCGCCGCGGAACGCGGGGCGGCCTCCGCACTCGGAGGAATACACTTCTACATCGGGTCGAACCCACGGGCGGACGGGGAGTACGTCGTCCTTCCCCGCATCCGTCCCGACATCGTCGGTCACGTCGTCGACGCGCGTCGCGAGGCCGAGCGGCGCGCCGGCCACCGACTGAGCGCCGAGGAGGCGTCCCGCTTCTGGTTCCGCGAAGGTCTCGCGTTCATCCGGAACGATCCCGTTCGCTACGTCCTGCTCGAGCTCCGGAAGCTCTGGTTCGTGTTCGAGGCGAACGAGAGCGGTACCTTCGGCGACGATTTCGACGCACTCCGCCCCGCGTCGCCGGTCCTGAGGCTGCCGCTCGTGACGTTCGGTGTCGTGATGCCGCTCGCCGCGGTCGGGGCGCTTGGCTGCCTCCGGCGGCGGGCGTGGCTCCTCCCGGCCTTCACGCTGAGCGTCGTCGTCTCGCTCCTGCCGTTCTTCGTCGCCGGCCGCTACCGGATCCCCCTGGCACCGCCCGTGATCGCGCTGGCCGCGCTCGGTCTCGACGACATCGGCCGGCCCGGGCGCGTCCGCGGCAGCGTCCGGCTTGCCGCCGTCGTGCTCGGCCTCCCGCTGCTCGCGATCCTCTCCGGCGCCGACGACGTCCAGGTCGTGACGCTGCTCGTGACGCTCGCCATCGGCGTTGGCCTCGTCCGTTGGCTGCCGGTGTCGTCGACGGCCCGTGCGTCATTCGTTCACGTATCCGAGAGCGCGCAGACGGGCGAGGACAGCGGCATCGACCTCGGGCCCCGGCCGGAAGCCCACCACCGCCCGCCGTAGCCGCTGCCGCGCGTACCCGACGACTGCGAGGCGTTCCGAGGAGACGTCGCGGCGCTCGGCCCGATCGACGTCACGGTCGTAGACCGCGACCGGCGCGAGCGTCGCGACCGTCCCGAGATCACGGATCGCCTTCCAGCGGCCGGTCGTGATGCTGTCGCAGTGGACCCCGAGGTAGTCGAGATGCGAGGCGATCTCCGCGTCGCCGTTGTTCGTCTCCCCGAGCAACGACCGCCCCTCGAGGTCGTCGCTCGGGGTCACGCCGGCGAGCTCGAGGATCGTCGGCGCGACGTCGACCTGCTGCACCGCACGCGCGACCTCGCCGCGGCGCGCCGCGCCGGGCAGCCGGACGAGGAGCGGCACGTGCACGACCTCCTCGTGCAGCGTCTGGCCGTGGCCGATACCGTCGTGGTCGAGGAACTCTTCGCCGTGATCGCTCGTGAGGACGAGGACGGTCCGGTCGAGGAGGCGGAGACGCGCGAGGTCGTCGACGAGGAGTCCGAACGCCTCGTCGGCTGCGCGCACGTCGCCGTCGTACAGGTCGCTCAGCACCGCAACCCGGTCCTTCGGCATGGTCGTCGGCCGTTCACCCTGATGCTCGTTGCCGAAGAAGTACGGGCGGGCGGCACGGACGGCGGCTTCCTCGTCGGCGTGCGTCCGTCCGGCCTTCCGGAACGGCCGCGCATGCCGGGGTGCGGGGAGGTACGGCCAGTGGGGGTCGGTCGAATGAACGTAGAGGAAGAACGGAGCGCCGGTCGCGTGCCGATCGAGCCAGCGGCGGATACGACGGTGGAGGATCCGAGCGGGCAGGTACGTCGCCGCCCGCTCGCGCGGCCTTTCGGGATATTGGTGGAATTCCGCGAAGCCACGATCGAAACCGTACGAGCGCGACACCAGTGAGTTGGTGACGAAGGCCGCCGTCCGGTAGCCGCCCGCGCGAAGCCGCTCGGGAAGGGTCAGGACCTCTGGACGAAGCGCGGTCCCGACATCGACCGCGCCATGATTCGGTGGGGTCCTCCCCGTGAGCAACGACGCCGTTGCCGCGAGCGTCCACGAGCTCTGCGCGACCGCGTCCCGGAACAGAAGCGCCGAGCGTGCGAACGCGTCCATGCGCGGCGATGTCGGCCGCGCGTAGCCGTAGCAGCCGAGCCGGTCGGCACGCAGCGTGTCGACGACGTACAGGATCGCGTTCGGGCGATTGCCGGGCAACGGCTCGATCCGCGTCGGACGCGGACCCGGATCGACCCCGTCGAGCTCGAGCCGCCGCACCGCGCAGCGATGCCCGTCAGCACCGGGGATGGCTTCCGGACGCAAGCGGAGGTGGACGATCTGCCCGCGCCATGGGGCAAGGTCGAGCGCAACTCGCCGCCACGCTCCTCCGGTCGCCGATCCGCGATGGAGCGCCACGTCGGGCGCCCCGTCCGCTCTTGCCTGGACGATGAGTTCGGTACCGACCGCGACGTAGTCGAGCGCGAGCTTTACCGGGTCGCTCGCCACGCGCGCGTAGACGCTGGTCCACGAGCCGGTCGGCAGCCGCACGGCGTCTGGCTCGTCGGGGTCGCCGCGGTGCAGCGCGATCGATGTTTCCCGCGGCCAGCACCGTTCCTCGGTCGCGCACACGTCGGCGGCGGCGAGGTCGGGCAGCAGATCCATTCCGCCGAGTGCGGGTGGCGCGGCCGCCAGCCACGATGCTCCGAGGCAGAGCAACCCGACGAGCGCGCTGGAACCGCGTCTCACAAGCAGAGACGCTCCGTCAGCTTCGGGAACGTGAAGAAAAGCGCGCGCCGGCTCAGTCGTTCCAGCCCCGGACGAGCCACGGCAACCAGCTCGCCACTTGGGACCGGATCCGGGCGGACGCTCCGCTCTGGGATCCCGGCGTCCGGCACTGGGCCAGGCACGCCTGCATCGCCGCCGCGACCTGCTGCAAGCACGCTGGGTCAGCCTTCTTCCCCCCCCCGCAGGCGGCTCGGGCGCGCGCGTCCACGAGCTTGCACTGCTGGTCGCACTTGCACTGCTGGTCGCACTCGCCGGTGGTCCCGTCAGAGCCGTTGCACGCGAGATGACCTTGGTACCGATAGGAGCCATAGAAGCGAGACGACGAGAAGTAGGACAGGCAGTCGCCCTCCCCTTTGGTACGCTGGCAGCAGCCGTTGCAACGCTTCACACCGTAGCGTCCCGTGATCGCCTTCCGATCATGTCGTATCCCGGCTCCGATGCCCTGCATGCAGAGCTTCAGCCGAGACTTCGCGTCCGTGACGCAGGACTTGCCGGTACAGACCCCACGATCCGCGTTGAACACCTGGCGACAGTTGCTCGCCTGCAGGTTCCCGTCGCGCTTGATACACGCGCCGATCGCGCCGCTCGTCCGCCCGCATCCGGCCTTGCACCGCGCGATGTACCTCGCGTAGATCGCGCCATAATTCTTCTTGTACCCGCCGTACTTGCGAGCGAACACCGTCTCCGTCGTACCAGGGATGAGCAGGGGCGCCGCGATCACCGCTAGCAGCAGGAGCGTGATGAGCACATATCCGTTGCGGACGCTTCGAACCGGTATCGAGGGCATCAACTTTCTCCCTTCCCGCTGCGGGCACGCCCCGCGTGATGCTTGCAAGCTAGCTTATTGCCGACCCCCCAATGCCACAGTACGTTGCGCCAAGTCAAACCCGAAAAGATTATTGAGGTATGGGCTCGTCAAAAAGAGATGGTGTCACGGTAACTTGCGCGCGGATCCTCGACCTTTACACCCGCCGGCATAGCCGGCACAAACGCCGAAGGCCGCAACACTCTCCGGAGCCCGAATACGGTGCGGACGAAGCGGCTGTCAAGAAAATTGCGCGACCGGCGCCCGGGACCCGCTCGACGGGGGTCCGGGTGCGGCTTGGGCGGTCGCGTCCTGGCATACCCGAGCGAGGGGCCCGTGCCGGACGGCCCCCTCAGGCCGGCTGTCGGGGAAGTAACGGAGCCCCGGGAGGCGGGCCGAGGGGGCAGGGCGTCCGGGGCTCGGTCGGGAGGCCGAGGTGCCTGAGAATCGTGCGGATGACGTCGCGCGCCTCGCTCGTGGCGATCACGCACATGGGGCCCCCACGCCGGGGATCGCGAGGACATCGACCATCGAAGACGCGGCGCATCAGGTCGGCCCAAGCCCAGCGGCAGGGTTTCTCGGTGCCGCCCGCTCGGGCCCGGTCGGTGCCACCTCCGGGGTCGGGACGACGGACGGCTCGGGCACGAGCGGACCGGACCCGGCCTCGCCCGCGCGGGCCACCGCTCGGGCTTGCGCCCGCGCATGGGCCGCGAGAATACCCGTGGTACAAGACGAGGTTGATCCGCGGGCGTGGGGCGACGGCGGCGAGCCTCTCCGAGGGTGACGAGGACGCGCCCCTCGGGCGTGTGAAAAAGACGGTGTCTCCTCATCGAATCGCCGAAGATGGTACGTATGCCGAACTCTCCGATGAGCGTGACGATGGACAACCGGGTCGACGAACTGTCCCGCTTCATCGAGCGCCCGACCACGCGCCTCAAGGAGACCGAGCGTCTGCTCGCCCGTCAGCTCGAGGTCTCCGACCGCGAGCTGGTGTTGCTGCGGACCCTGGTCGCGGACGGGCCGATGATCACCGAGGAGTTAGGAGGCTGCTTCCGGGTGCCGGTGAGCACGATGACCGGCCTGGTCGACGGCATGGACCAGAAGGGGCTCGTGCGGCGCGTCCCGGGACGTCGCGACCGGCGCTCGATCGAGCTCGAGGCGACACCGGCCAGCGGAGCGGCGCACGGCATGAGCATCCCGCGCCCGATTACCACGGATCACGAACTGTTCAAGGAGGCTCGGCATGAAACCGTCTCTCGTGACAGGGGCCAACGGACACCTCGGCAACAACCTCTGCCGGCAGCTGCGCGCCCGCGGCGAGCGGGTGCGCGCCATGATCCGCGCCAGCGCCGATCCCGCGCCGCTCGCCGGCCTCGACGTCGAGGTGGTGCGCGGCGACATCATGGACGCGACGGCCACCGCGGCCGCGGTCGACGGCTGCGGCCGCGTCTACCACACGGCGGCCGGCTTCCTCATGTGGTCGCGGGATCCCGAGCGCGACATCATCCGGCCGAGCGTCGAGGGGACGCGCACCGTGCTCGAGGCGGCGGCGCGCGCCGGCGTCGAGAAGGTCGTGTACACCAGCTCCTCGGGCACGATCGGCCATGCCGGGTCCCCAGATGCGCTCTTCGACGAGACGCGCGCGAACACCGAGCCGCACACGCATTATCTCCGCGGCAAGATCGCCGCGGAGCGCGAGGCGTTCGCGATCGCCGCGCGCACCGGGCTGGCGATGACCTCGATCCATCCCGGCCTGATCCTCGGGCCGCGCTTCTGGAAGCCGAGCGAGTCGGTGGCGCAGATCGTGCAGTTCGTGAACCGGGGCGCGCCGGTCTACTTCGACGGCGGGTTCAGCGTGGTCGACGTCGAGGACGTGGCGCGCGGCGCGATCCTGGCGATGGAGAAGGGTCGGAGCGGCGAGAAATACATCCTGGCCGGGGAGAACGTGACCGTGAAGCAGCTCTTCGACCTGATGGCCGAGCTGACGGGCCTGAAGGCGCCGGCGGTGAAGCTGCCCGTGCCTGCCGTGCGCGCGCTCGCCACCGTGCTCGAGCTGGCGAGCAAGGTGACCGGCACGCGGCCAATGATCGATCGCAGCCAGGTGGACGAGTTCGCGGGAAAGTATGCCTACTTCTCGAGCGCGAAGGCGGCGCGCGAGCTCGGCTACACGTGGCTGCCGGCGCGCGAGGTGGTGGCGCGGACGATCGCCTGGATCGTCGAGCGGGGCATGGTCACCGCGAAGCGGCAGGGGCGCCTCCACCTCCACGGGGCGAAGGGAGTCGCTTCATGAGGGTTGCCTCGCCGCCGCCAACCGGCACAATGCTGACCCGGTGCGCGTCTCCCGTCGTCTCGTCGCGTTCCTCGCGGCGCTCGTGATGGCCTCGACTCCGGCCCACGCCGGCGCCCCGCGCGACGGCGACGTCTTCGTGAACGCCGCCGGCTCTCGACCATGGCCGGGCCCTCAGGTCACCCTGCCCTTCTTCGCGCGCAAGGCGTGGACGTCGCTCGTCGGTCGGGACGGCGGCGCGCCGCGCGTGCCCTACGATCGCGCCGCCATGCTCGAGAACCCGAGCCTCACCTGGATCGGCCACTCGACGCTGCTCGTCCGCATGGACGGCGTGACGTTCTTGACCGACCCGGTCTTCTCCGAGCGCGCGAGCCCGGTGTCCTTCGCCGGGCCGAAGCGTCTCGTACCGCCGGGGGTCCCGCTCGACGAGCTGCCGCCGATCGACTTCGTGACACTGTCGCACGACCACTACGACCATACCGATCTGCCGTCCATCGAGGTGCTCGCGAGACGTGGCACGCGCTTCGTCGCCGGCCTCGGGATGGGCGACCTCGTCCGCGGCGCCGGCGGCGAGGTGGTCGAGCTCGACTGGGGGGAGAGCGTCGAGATGGGCGCGGTCCGGGTGCACTGCGTGCCCGCGCAGCACTTCTCGGGGCGGTCCGTCGTCGGACACGATCGGCGGCTGTGGGTCGGATGGGTCATCGAGGGGGCCACGCGTCGCTTCTACCACGCCGGCGACACCGGCTACTTCGACGGCTTCCGTGCCCTGCGCGAGCGGTTCGGGCGGATCGACGTCGCCGCGCTCCCGATCGGCGCCTACGAGCCGGCGGCGATCATGCGCTTCGTCCACCTCGATCCCGAAGAGGCGGTGCGCGCCGCACTCGACCTCGAGGCACGGTACACGGTCCCGATGCACTGGGGGACGTTCGACCTGACCGATGAGCCGCTCGACGAGCCGCCGCGCCGGTTCCGCGCCGCGGCGGACGCCGCGCACCTCGGCCCCGACCGGGCGTGGGTGCTCGCCGTGGGCGAGACGCGGCGATGGTGAGCTGAGCCAGGGTCAACGGCGACGGGGAGCGCCGAGGACTGGCAGGTGCATCGCCCGGGCGGCGACCGCGAGCTCGCGGTCGTGCGTGGCGAGGGCCAGATCGGCGATCTGCTCGCGGGCGAGGACGGCGCTTGCGAGGTGCACTCCGTCCAGCGTGCCGAGCGCCGTCGGGAACAGCTCGGCAGCGCGCTCCAGAACGGTCCGATCCAGCGCGATGAGTTCGCTCGCTGGACAGCGGACGGGTGATGCGGCCCCACTCGTCGGTGTGACCTCGATCTCGGCACCGCGCTCCACCGCGCGAAGATGCTTCGACAGTTGCTTCTTCAACGCCGCGATCTTGACACCCTTCATGGCCGACGCCCGCCACGCATCGCTCCCGAGGGCGCGTGGGGGCCCACCGTCGGAGAGACGAGGTGATGGTGGCCGGGTCATCAGCGCCGTTTCCGAGGCGGCGGCTTTCGACGCTTCTGCGGGCGGCTCTGGTCCGCAGCGCGCCGGCCCTCCAACTCCATCAGATCGCGGATCGCCTCGGCGTGTGTGGCGAGGAAGAGCCGGTCCTTGTCGCGTCCTGCCCGCCGCTTGGACTCCACGATGTCGGCGAGGCGCGCTACCGGGATCTCCACGCCGTCAACCCGAAAGACCCGTCGGCGGCTCCAGACCCGCTGGAAGTCGAACCCGGCCATGACGAACGTGAAATCGACGTCGAGGCCGGCGCCGTCCGTGGCGCGGACGAGCGCCTGGCTGGAGATCACACGTTCCGCGAGAAAGCGGTCCCGCGGTCGAT
>Ga0209056_10007166_pt1 | contig 11487 bp, 10 predicted proteins | sample GraSoiAngelo_114_FD_185876 | JGI IMG/M metagenome (GOLD analysis project Ga0209056, IMG submission 185876) | Grasslands soil microbial communities from the Angelo Coastal Reserve, California, USA - 14_0903_13_40cm (SPAdes) (version 2) | ecosystem: Environmental > Terrestrial > Soil > Grasslands... | reverse complement strand
TGATTCCCGTCGCGCTGGACAACCCAAACGTGACGGAAGCGCAAGTACTCAAAGTTCTTTCACGCGAAAAACTGCCGACTGCGCTGATTCCTGCGATCTCGCATCATCGCAAATGGTCCGTCAGTTACAATGTGCGTCTCGCGCTAGTCCGCCACCCGTTGTCGCCGCTGGCGACAATTCTTGCGTACCTGCCGCACATCACGGTATCGGATTTGCGTGAACTCGCCGCGCCGGGTATCGTTCCCGAGAGCCTTCGAAAATATTTGCAAGCCGAAGTGCAGCGCCGGATGCGCACCGGCGGAAGAGGGGAGAAGCAGAGTGCTGCCTCGGAGGACCCTTCCGCGTCCAAGTCAGAATGAGAGGCGCTTATTCCCAAAATGCAATTGCCGGGAACAAAACATCCGCGACCGGCGTCGTATGTGTTGTGAGGAAAGATAGCGTATGCTTGGACGCAAGGAACGGCGATTCTGTCCCGGCGCCGCGGTATGTAATCCCTGGCAGGGGGTTGCACGAGAACTATGGGCAGTGGGGATCATCCGGACCGGCGTCTCGAACGGCGCTGGGCGACGCGGTACTCGTTTCGCGCCGACCTCGAGATCGAGTGGGGTTCCGCGGTACTGCGCGCGAGCACGCGCGATATCAGCGCCAATGGAATGTTTATCGAAGCCGTGGATCCCCTCTGGATCGGCGCGGGCTTCACGGCGCACTTGAATCTCAAGCAGCCGTTAAAGGTCGATTGCTCCGTGAAACGAATCGAACCGGGGCGCGGGATGGGCGTTTCCGTGGCACTTGCCGAATCCGAAAGCCAGAAACTCTACCAGGATCTTCTTTCCTCGCTCTCCGCGACCGGCGCTTGACAGCGATTTATACTAGAGCCGGGCGCTGCCTGGATGGCGTCCAGCCTGGGGAAGAATGACACGCTGCCTTGATTGCGGTTCCGAGCGCACGGCGGACCAGTGCTCCGCGTGCGGGCTGACTTCGGCGGCTGCCGAAGTGATGTTCCGCCGGCGATTCCTGAAGCGCACGATATTTTTTCTTGCCGGGTCGTTGGCGTTTCCCTATGTCAGCCAAATTTATGCGCCGCTCGATCTAGACTTGATGCTGGTGTTCTTCGGCGTAATTTTTTTCATAGCGCTGGCGATTGCCGTGCTGCTCGACCGGTGGGCACGCAATCGCCAGGACCTCGAAGTGCTGAAGCGCATCTACGCGGGTTTCATTCCACTGCCATGGATTCTGGCTGCGACCTTGTTCCTCAACGGAAAATTGGATTCGCCAAAAAAATTGACTTACCACGCTACAACGGTGGTCGGCCGCTACAACATGCCTGGAGTTGTGCGCGGCACGCGACGGGTCTTCGTGCGCTCGTGGCGCGAGGGACAGAAGTACGAGCGGCTGGCGGTGGATGCCGACGATTACGATCGTTTTCAGTCGGGCGATTCCGTGGTCGTGGGAGTCGCGCCGGGGGCGCTTGGGATACCCTGGTACTACGGCGTGTACCGGCGCTGAGGACCGGTAACTAGAAATTTGAAACTGGAAACTGTAATCGGGCTTTCAATAGACCGGCTTGCCGTCGGGTTTCAAAGGGATCTGCAGCTCCAGGATGTGACCGTCCTTGCCGAGGCGGAAAGACACGCGCAGCAATTGCCCGACGTTGCGCTCTTTCCATTCTGAGATTTCCAGGGGCTGATCCGGCGCGTCGGAATTGGACCACTCGACGCTTTCGCCACGCGGCTTTACGGTTTGCGGATCGATTTCGCGAACCTCTTGCTCTTTCATATCGAGGAGCAAGTAGCGCTTCCAGAGATGCACCAAGAGGAGGCCCTTCTTCTCCGAGTGATACATGTTCCACGATTTTGGCGCCTCGCCATTGAATTTCACGATGGCGAAAGCAACGGGCTTCCAAAGTGTCTTTTCGCCGGCCTGCAAGCCGATACTCAAGGAAAGACCCAACAACAGTATCCCGGCGGCGGAAATCAAACGATGGAATCTCATGACTCAGGTAGATGCTCTTTTTCCATTTGGCGGCGGAATCTCCCGCAATCCGTACAAGATTGGTCACTCAGTCCCGGTATTTCGAGTGTACGGAACGGGGCGGCGAAAGTCGACTATAGGCGATGAGGGCGCCTCGTGAAGTTTGAAACAATTCAGTGACACTAGTGTTGCAGTATTTTTGCTTGCCCTGAGGGGATTCACGCGTTACCCTCCCCCTACCTGCCGGACTAAGCCACCCCAATGGGACGAAATTGCGGGAAAGGCCCAACGAGAGTCCAAAGACGAGTCGAGTTTCGCGCAAAGGACGAGGTTGCGCGAGCGAGTGGTCCGTGCAAGTCGAGACGGATACGGCGATAGTCTCGTCCCGAACGACCGCGGCCACCCCAGGTTCCCAGGGAATTAAACTCTTTCTGGAGGAAGATCATGAAAAATCTCGGATACAAGATCGCAGTTGCGACAGCCCTCGCGCTCGCGACGGGTTTCGTTGCGAGTGTGAACGTGCGCGCGCAGAATGATGACCGGCCGCACCGCTTCTCCGCCAAACTTTCGACCTTTAATGAGGTGCCCCCCAAGGGCACGGGCGCTACGGGAACTTTCCAGGCCAGACTCAGCGAAGACGGAACGACCCTGAATTGGACCTTCACATGGTCGGGATTGACCGGCCCACCCCTTTTTGCGCACATTCACTTTGGCCAGCGCGGCGTTAACGCCAACGTAATGACCTTCTTCTGCGGCGGACCCAAGGGAAGCCTGGTTAATCCGCAAAAGCCCGACTGCCCGCAAACCACGTCCGGCTCGATCACCGGCTCGACCACTGCGGCCGACATCGTCGCGCTGAATTCAGGCACGACAGACCAAGGTCTGGACGCAAATGACTTCGCGACCTTCCTCCGCGCCATCCGCTCCGGCGACGGCTATTGCAACATGCATACCACGCGGTTTCCCGGCGGCGAAATCCGCGGACAGATTGCGGTCCATCGCGGCGACGTGGACGACGACGAGAATTAGCTCACGACCAGGCTGGAAGAAAAAGGGACGGACAAAGTCCGGCCTCTACGTAGCCAGGCCGATGCCGGCGATCAAGGCTTCGGGGTCGGGGGCTTGTACGAGATCTGTGTGACAGTTTGATTCACGACATGCTTCGGCGGTTTCTTCTTCGGCGGCTTCCTGACTTCGCGTCTTCGTGCGTCTTTGTTACCCATGGCCAACAGCTTGCCACAGGTTGCTGAGCATAGCTAGTTCCGCGTTGCGGTATTGCTCGTTGTTCAGAGTGTGGGTCCATAAACTGAACTCTTGCCCGTATTGAAGATGACAACTTAACGAAGTACTTAGCGAAAAAATATGGGTTTACCTTAAGATGTCTATACACCCCCGGAGCGGAAGTTTTTGGCTAGCAAGAGGAACGGATGGGTCTGGACTCCGATCACCCCCAGGAAGAACCTCGCCTGACCGAAGACCGTTTGTCTGTTTTTGACAAGCGCCTCATGGGGCGTCATGTGATTTTCTCCTTAGCCGTTGTCTTGGTATATCTCCTTCTTAATCGGCCCGAAGTCATCATGGTGTCTCAGCTTGGATTCACTGTCTGGTTTCCAGCCACGGGACTGGTCCTGGCGGTCATGCTCGGCGTCAGCCCTCGGTATTTTCCGCTAACAGTCTTTGCCGATGTGCTTGCCGGGGCAGCGATCTATCACCAGCCCTTGCGGTCCTGGAGCGCAATAGTGGCTTCCTTTCTCGGAATAGGCGGTTATGCAGTGGCGGCCTATTTATTGCGGGGCCCGCTGAAGATCGACGCGGGGTTACGAAGACGGAGAGACGTGGTGCGGTACGTTTCGATACTGCTGGTAGCAGCCGTTTTCGCTACTGCCATCGGAGTGGCCAGCCTGGCAGCGGACCATACCATTTCGTGGAATCAATACTGGAATTCGGCCTGGGGATGGTACGTCGGTGATGTAGTCGGCCTGGTTGGTTTTGCTCCGTTCCTGCTCATTCACATTCTTCCACGGGTTAGAAGAATGCTATCGCTCCCTCGAGAAAGGACCTTCCAGAAAGAACGGAGAATAAGGGATGCAGAACCGATAAGGCCGGTAGATGTGCTGGAAGCAATCGGACAACTAGCCAGCATTATCTTGGTGCTCTGGATCATGTTTGGGCGAACACTGGGATACAAACAACTCTATTATTTGGCATTCGTTCCAATCATCTGGGTCGCCATGCGCCATGGGATAAAGCGTGTCGTGACCGGCTTGGTTATCTTTAATTTCGGCATTGTCATCGCATTGAAACTTTTGCCGGTGCCGCCAGACTCGCTGACCAAAATTGGTTTGCTGATGCTAACAGTCTCAGGGACAGGATTGATCGTAGGGGCGGCAGTGACCGAGAGGCACCGGATGGCAAAGCAACTGAGCGAGCGGACAGCTTTTCTGAACTCGCTCATTGAGAACAATCCTTTGGGCATTGTCGTTCGCGATCAAGCGGGCCGCGTGCAACTTTGCAACGAAGCGTTCGCAAACCTCTTTCTCTACAGGCGGGAAGAGATTGTCGGACATTCCCTTGATTCGCTGATTTCTCTGCCCGGCGAAGCCGGTGAGGCCAATCCATTGTCAAAACACCCCACTCCGGGGCAACCGGTGCATCAGACCATAAGCAAAAAACGCAAAGACGGAAAGACGCTGGATCTGGAAATGCACGCTATTTCCATTGCTTTGGATGGCCAAATGGAAGGTTCGTACGCGATTTACAAAGACATTTCTGAACAAGTGAAAACGGCTGCGCAAGCACGGGACCATTCCGAGTCGCTTAATCGCCTGGTAAACGAACTCCAACTCCGCACCACGCAAATGACACTGCTCAATGAAATGGGTGATTTGTTGCAGTGCTCGTCGAGCAGTATGGAGGCACATGCAATCGTCGCGCAGACGGCAAGAAAACTCCTGGTAGCTTCCACCGCTGGTGCGCTCTACGTATTTAAGTCGTCCAGAAACTTGCTCGAGGTGGTGGCCCCCTGGGGAGAGTGTTCAATCTCGAGACAACCGTTTGCTCCGGATTCCTGCTGGGCGCTTCGCCGGGGACAACCGCACTGGAGCGAGCATCCTGGCGGGAGCGCGATCTGCCCGCATCTGGAGAATCCCGCTCCAGCAAGTTATCTGTGCGTTCCTCTGGTGGCCCAAGGCGACACTTTGGGCGTGTTGCATGTCCAATACAACCGAATCGAGAGCAACAACAGAACAGAGGCTTTCGAAAGCTTGCAGGAATCCGAGCAGCGGTTGGCCGTCGCCGTGGGTGGGCGCGTTGCGCTCTCCTTGGCAGGCCTGCTCCTGCGGGAAACACTGCGTGATCAGTCGATTCGTGATCCTCTAACGGGGTTATTCAACCGCCGGTTCATGGAGGATACTCTCGGCCGGGAGCTGCAACGGGCGAAGCGCAGGAGTCAACCTCTCGCCGTTGTGTTTCTCGATCTCGATCACTTCAAGCGATTCAATGACATTCACGGCCACGATGCAGGGGATGCTGTATTGCGATCCATGGCCGGGCTCTTCCAGCAGCACTTCCGTGGTGAGGACGTAGTTTGCCGTTTTGGAGGAGAGGAATTTGCGATCATTCTTCCAGAAGCCTCAGCGAAGAACGCAGCCATGCGCGTAGAACAGCTGCGCCAGACGGCCAAAAAGTTCAAGGTTTCCCACAAGGAACAGATACTAGACACCGTTACGTTTTCCATTGGCATCGCCGCCTATCCAGAAGACGCATCGAGCGGCGAGGAATTGCTGCAGATCGCCGATGCATGTCTCTACGAATCCAAAGCGAAAGGACGTGATTGCGTTACAATCGCGGGTCTTCATAAGGCTTGAATTTTCGTCCACGTCCGATGGAGCTTGCGCCTCGTGCGCGCAACGCGCGTTTCTTGAATGGTCGATCACCATGTAAAGCACGTCGATATCTCCTTGGAGTCCCTGAAGAGCCCCTGGGTTAGCGGTCACCGCAGAGGAGCGTAATGCCGGGCTTTAGCCCTCGAGTACTGTGCATTTTCTCTGCCAATTCCTTCTGAAACGTTTCATGGCCTTTTGACACTATGTTTATGCCACAGACCAGTCTCGGTGTTGTGATTTACCAAGGCGAGTCCACAGGGTTCAAAGAGCAAGCTGTGCGACAACTGACTTCCCCTTCAAGAAGGTTTACCTCGCGAGTCGAGGCCCCCGAGGACGTGTGGGTTTACTGGCGCTGCGATGGACTAGACGATGTCTCGCATGTTCAAAATATCAGCTTAGGGGGTTTGTTTATCGAAACGCCGAGGCGAACAGCAGAGAGTACTTCCGTTAGCCTGAGTTTTCTCGTTCGGGAAGGACAAGTCCGTGCCGATGGTATCGTGCGACACGCGATTCCGGGCACGGGAATCGGACTCAAATTCAGGGCCGTGAGGGAGGAAGAGCGGCCGTACCTGGCGGCCTTGATGGCAAGGGTTCGTGCAGAGCCCCGAACGCGAAGCGAATCCTGAGCGGACAACCCATGCGCGGGCCATTTCCGAGGCCACGGGCAAGGGACGTCGCAGCATTCGGTTCTTCAAAAATACTTTCTCTGCGAGGACGGTTTTTCCCCTCTGGAACCCCGCGCAAATTCTCTCCAATTCAAGCTACCGATACCTCATCCGCACAGGCGCAAGGAGCTTCTCTCCCAATGATTTGCTAAAGTGACTCTCTGGCCCCGGCGACAGGCGAAGAGGTACAGTGGTCGCATTGTGCAGTGAGACCGTCTTGCAGGCGAACATTCATCTTCGGCTTGCCATTCCTGGCGATATTCCTGTTTTGCAGGCGCTCATCGCTGCGTCCGTACGCGGCTTGCAGGCGCAGGATTATACGCCGGCGCAGATTGAAGGTGCGCTCAAGACCGTTTTTGGAGTGGATAGCCAATTGATTGCCGACGGGACGTACCTCGTCGCGGAGGCAGTACCTAGCGGAAGTGAGAGCCATGAACCAGAGTATGACGGAGCCGCGAGTCTGATTGCCGGTTGCGGCGGCTGGAGCAAGCGCAAGACTCTGTATGGCGGTGACCGCTGGACGGGCAGAGAAGACGAGCTTCTCGATCCCCTTCACGATGCCGCAAAGATTCGCGCGTTTTTCATCCATCCGGCCTGGGCGCGGCAGGGCATCGGCGGAATGATTCTGGAAGCCTGCGAATCGGCCGCGCGGGCGGCGGGATTCACGCGATACGAGATGGGTGCGACGCTGACGGGGGCAAAGCTCTTCGGCGTGAAAGGTTACGTCGCCGTGAAACCGATCTCCATTCCACTCATGAACGGTGAAGTGCTCCCGGTGATCCACATGGAGAAGCGAGTGTCCGGCACGCCATTGGATTCGGACACGCGCAGGTTCCGGCGGGTATAATGCCGGGCGATGATTTCAGCGGCTGATTTCTTGCGGCGAGTGTATCGCACGCTTGGGCGAGTATTCCCGCGATGCAGCATGATTTCGCAGGCGATTGCGTACAACCTGTTCCTGGCATTTTTCCCGGCGTTGCTGGTCGCGGTGGCGCTGGCCACGAGCCGAATCGGGGGCAAGACCAGTCTGCTTGACCTGATTACGGATTTGACGCGGTTCTTGCCGCCGGGAAGCCAGGCCATCGTTTCGGAGTTCCTGGTGAAGCGCGGCCCGGACACGTGGAAGATCGCGGCCTTGGGCTGGACTGGGACGTTGCTTGCAGGCTCGCAAGTAATGAAGCTGGTCATGCAAGGAATTCACAGCATCTACGGAGATAAGGAGCCGCTGGGATTTCTGCACCGGCAAGTGCGCGGTTTGATGCTGTTGCTGGTGACTATCGCGCCGCTGCTGGGGGCCGCGATACTCGGGATTCTTGGAAAGCCGCTGCGGCGATGGATTGCGCTGGAAATCGGAAAACACACGAATCTGCAAGGCTGGTGGAATTTCTTTTTTCCAGCGATGGCGATTGTGCTGGCGATGATGGCTTTGACGGTGATTTATCGCGTGGCGCGGCCGCGAGAGCACAGTCTGCGAAACGTCCTGCCCGGAGCCATGCTTGCGACGCTGCTATGGTGGCTGGCGAATGTATTGTTTGGCATTTACGTTCGGCGCGTACCGTACAACGTAGTATATGGTGGGCTGGCGGCGGTGATCGGTCTGATTATCTGGATGCAGCTTTCGGCGGTGATTATTTTCCTTGGTGCGGCCTGGAACGCGGAGCTGGCGGAAAGCCGGGAAGCGGTGCGAACTCGTGGCTGAGCAGATCGTACGCGTAGCGTGCTATTCCGGATACAAGGGCGATGAGCGTCCTGTGCGTCTATACTTTCGCGAGAAAGCCCTCGAGATCGTGGAGACCGAAGATCGCTGGTATTCGCCTGGCGCGACGTTCTTCCGTGTGGTCGTGGATGGCGGCGACCGCTACGTTCTCCGCCACGAAGAGGCGCAGGACGTGTGGAGCCTGATCGGGTACCGGGCGATTGCCTGATTGACACAAAAATTAACGAAAGCGTATAGTCAAGGCACTAATCTGCAGTAAGGCATCCCCAAGCGCCGGGCCTCGCGGCCACCGAGGGATGCGGGTGCCAGAAGGGCAGTGATGTCTCACCCAGGTTTCTTCCAGGTCTTCCGGCGTCTCACCATCCTGAGCCTCCTTTGCTGTGCATTTTTTCCCGGCAAGCGTGTGATTGCTCAAACACCCGCGCCAGCCCCATCTGCACAAGACACACAGGCCCAGCCAGATGCGACCGGCAAACCCGCTCAGCCGCCGCCATCTACTGACAATCAAGAGGTGTCGAGCCGCGATACCCCGACGACGTTCAAAGTCAGAGTCAACCTGGTGCTCGTGCGCGTGGTGGTCCGCGATGCGAGTGGCAAGGTTGTCAGTGGACTAAAAAAGGAAGATTTTCAACTGTTTGACAACCGGAAGCCGCAAACGATTTCGTCCTTCAGCCTGGAGACCCCGGAAACCCGCACGGCTTCCGCGGTGACTTCCCCCGGGGCTGCAGGGTATTCGTCAAGCGCCGATCCCATTGCCGGGAAGGCCATTGTTTTGCCGCAGCGATTTGTGTCCATGGTTTTCGATGATGTCCATCTCTCGATGGAGGATTCGACGTTTGTGCGCGACTCCGCCACGCGCTTTTTTGGCTCGCTTGCGCCCAGTGACCGCGTGTCGATGAACACCACTTCCGGACAGTTTGCCCAGGAGTTCACGGATGACCACGAGGCGTTGAAGAAGGCGCTGTTCGGGATTATTCCGCGGCCGCTCGGTGCCAACGGTTTTCATGATTGCCCGGACGTAGGCTATTACCAGGCAGACCTGATCGTGAACAAGTCCGATGGGCAGGCGCTTGCCGTGGCCACCGAAGATGCCGTGCAGTGCGCATTTGGCGGGGATGAGCGCATGGCGGCCCAGGCACAAAACTTGGCGAGAGCTGCGGCCTTTCGGGCCGTTTCAGCGGGAGACGCCTCGTCACAGTATGCCTATCGGCATTTGGAGGATATAGTGCGGCGGCTGGCGAGCATGCCGGGGCAAAGGGTGCTGGTATTTGTCTCGCCGGGATTCCTGCAGACCACGATTCAGTCCGAGGCTTCGGAGCTCGTGGATCGTGCGACGCGCTCAAACATCGTAATCAATACGATTGATGCGCGCGGCCTTTATGTGCCCGACGTGATGGGGGACATTTCCAGCCCAGCACATGACGCGTTTAGGACCGCAGGCTACAAGGCTTCTTACCGAGTGGCCGCGCAATCCGCACAAGACGACGTGATGGCGCAATTGGCGGATGGAACGGGCGGGACGTTTTTTCACAACCGCAACGACGTAGATGAAGCCATGCGAGAAGCGGGCGCAGCGCCGGCGCTCTCCTATTTATTGGGTTTTTCTCCGCAGAACCTGAAAATCGACGGGCGCTACCACGCGCTGAAAGTCTCGCTGACAAACAAGGAAAAATTCAAGATTCAGGCCAGGCACGGGTACTTTGCGCCGCGGTCGATCGCCGATCCCGCGGAGGCAACCAAAGAGGAGATCCGTGAAGCGTTGTTTTCGCAAGAAGAGATTCGCGACCTGCCCGTCGAATTGCAGACGCAGTTTTTCAAGAAAGACGAAGCTGAAGCGCGGCTCGCGGTCTTGACGCATCTGGACGTAAAGGGCATCCGCTTCAAGAAAGCGGAAGGCCGCAACAACGACAAATTGACAATCGTCACGGGAATCTTTGACGAGAATGGGAACTATATTACGGGCGGAGAGAAAATTATTGAGATGAAATTGCGGGACACAACGTACGATCGGCTGAGCCGTTCGGGGTTCACGGTGAAGTCGAGTTTTGACATAAAGCCGGGGACGTATCTGGTGCGGCTCGTCGTGCGCGACAATGAAGGCGCGCAGATGGCCGCCCGGAATGGGGCAGTGGTCATACCTTACTAGAACACCAGGACGCGGTGGTTCAGGCGGAGGTTCTCATGAGTACGAATAGCAGCTGGAACCGAAGAATTCAAATAGGCGCGTGGTTAGCTGCCGGTTTGGCGTGTGCAATTCCCTTGGCGGTGCGCGCCCAAGAGCAGCCCGCGCCGCCACCGCCGCAGGCGGCCCCGCCGGCTGCGCCGCAGCCCGGAGTGATGATCAAGAAGGAGTCGAAACTCGTGCTGGTCGACGCCGTCGTGACAGACAAGAAGGGAAACTACGTCCACGACTTGTCGCAGGCCGATTTCAAAGTTTTCGAAGATAACAAGGAGCAGCAGGTTTCTTCTTTCTCCGCGGGTGTGGATGCGGCTGCCCAAGCGAACGGGCAGCGGCGCTATCTGATTCTTTTCTTTGACAATTCGACGATGGCCATGCCGGACCAGATCCAGGCGCGTGGCGCGGCGAAGAAATTCATCGAGGCCAATGCCGGTCCGGATCGCATGATGGCGGTGGTCGATTTTGGAGGTTCGCTGCGCATCGTGCAAAATTTCACGGCGAACGCAAATTTGCTGCAAGCGGCAGTCTCGGGAGTGAAGAGTTCTTCCGTGGATCCCAACGCGCCGTCGTCGGATGTGCCCGTCACGGTGGCGTCCGCGGGTCTGCCCTCTCTTGGGAATGCCGCGGCGGACTTTGGCGCGCGAAGCATGCTGCTAGCGGTCCGCAGCCTGGCGAAAAACCTGCGAGGTATCCCGGGCCGGAAAATGGTCGTGCTCTTCTCCGGCGGATTTCCGCTGACATCCGAAAACCAATCGGAGCTGACGGCGACCATCGATGCTTGCAACAAATCGAACGTCGCGGTGTATGCACTGGATGCCCGCGGATTGACTGCGCCGGTCCCTGGCGGGAGTGCTCGGAGAAACACCGCGGCAGGCAAGACGCACGCAGTTTCGAATCGGGCGTCGAATCGCAGGGCTTCCGCGCGGCCGCGGATTTTGCTGGCGGCGTTTCCGGCGAGTGCCATGCCTGATCCGCAGCGGCCGGGCGGCGGCGGTACCGGAGGTGGCGGAACGGGTGGTGGCGGGGGAGGCGGTGGCAGGGGCGGAGGCGGTGGGACAGGTGGTGCCGGTA
>Ga0209056_10007164_pt1 | contig 11488 bp, 12 predicted proteins | sample GraSoiAngelo_114_FD_185876 | JGI IMG/M metagenome (GOLD analysis project Ga0209056, IMG submission 185876) | Grasslands soil microbial communities from the Angelo Coastal Reserve, California, USA - 14_0903_13_40cm (SPAdes) (version 2) | ecosystem: Environmental > Terrestrial > Soil > Grasslands... | reverse complement strand
GACCGATTTTCAAACAGCTCTCAATCACGCGCAACCTGGTGATGTAATCATTCTCCAGGCTGGTGCGACCTACTTAGCACCGCTCTGGGGCGGTTTTGTCCTGCCGCCAAAAGCTGTGCCGAACCCGGTGCCGCCTGGATTTAATCCTTGGATCTACATCCGCAGTTCAGCGTACGCAAGTCTACCTCCGCCGGGCACTCGTGTCTCACCGAGCCAGGCAAATCTCATGCCGAAAATCATCACTCAGGACGACCAACCCGCGATCCACACCGGATACGACAGATCAATTAATTGGGTTGCTGATTATCCCTGTAGCCCCAGCCAGGGAGATGGATGTCCAGCGCACCACTATCGGTTCGTTGGGATTGAGATCACCAGCCAACTCAACACCAGGGAGGGCTGCGCACCGTCAGGCTGCCCCTCGATATTCGACTTGGTTTTCCTCATGACTACGGACGTTGTTCAACAATCGCTGAGCCTGGTGCCAACAGACTTCGTCTTTGACCGATCTTACATTCATGGTACCCCCATGGATAGCGAACGAGGGGGGATCCTGATGAACAGCGCCAGAACTGCGGTCGTCGACTCCTACCTGTCTGAATTTCATGACCGTTACCACGAGGCTTTAGCGATCATGGCCTGGGACGGGCCTGGGCCCTTCAAGATTGTGAACAACTACCTGGAGTCGGCGGGCGAGAATGTCATGTTTGGGGGGAATGATGCGATTATCCCCAATCTCGTCCCTAGCGACATCGAGATCCGGGGCAACTACTTCTTCAAGCCGTTGTCGTGGAGGGGACCAACCCAGTGGCCACCAAATCAGTGGCATTCATGGACCTACTCGGATCCGGGTGATCCGTCGTTTGTTTCAGCTGACCCTTGTCCCAATCAAAATCCTCCTTCGCCACCGCTGCTAACGACTACGTGTTATTGGTGGGTCAAGAACGACTTTGAACTCAAGAACGCCCAATACGTGTTGGTGGAGGGCAACATCTTTGAGAATAGCTGGGTCGGATGGGATCAAGACGGATTCGCCATCGTGCTCACCCCGCGGAATCAGAACGGCGGCAACCCTTGGGCAATCGTTGCTGACGTCACAATCAGGAACAACGTTATCCGGCGCACTGTAAACGGGGTTTTCCTCCTCGGCGAGGACACCAACTACCCAAGCCAGCAACTGCAGCGGGTACTCATCCAGAACAATCTGTTTTTCGATATTGGCAAGTTCACAGACCTGAACTACATGGGCGAGCTTACGGCGATGCTCTTCCTCTTCAAGAGTGGTCCAAGTTATGGAACGAGGGACGTGACCGTTAACCACAACACCGCGTTCCTCATTTACCCAAGCTCACCTCCGAACACGACCAATTCGGGGTCCTTCCTTTTCGGAGTAACGCCGCCCACCCACACGGCGTTGAATTTCTTCAATACGATCGTCCCGAATAACCGGTGGGGGCCCGCGTGCGCTGGTGTTACACCGGGTGATCCTGTGGCTGCCATGGATACCTGTTTCCCGAATGGCGACGGGGGACAAAACGTGATTTACGGTCCCTGGGCCCCAGACCCTCAGACCACGATGACTCCAAGCAACTATGGGCGCTTCACCAGCAACAACTATTTCCCCGCCTCAGTTAATGCTGTGGGCTTTACAGATCTTCCGAACTGCAATTTTCGTCTACTGACCAGCAGTCCGTACTATACCGCAGGTAGTGACGGCACCGCTGTCGGCATCAATCAGGATGTGATTGAGGGTCCTCTTGGTGTCGGTCCTAGTTCTGGTGGCATGGGCCGAACCGTCTTGTCAATATGGCCCACTGCGCCTTTCTGCGGCTCATAACCGATTGGCGGGAAGACGAATGAGCGCAGTTGGTAGAAGCCCTTTAGGCGGGTCGTTCAGGGAGACCCGGTAGACGCGGTAGACTGAAATGAGACGGCGGGGCGATGACTCCGCCGTCTCATTTCTTGGAGCGGGCGATGGGAGTTGAACCACCCGACCGTCGCGCGCTGCGACCCCCATGAGCCTATAGCTCACGGGGCCCCAAGAGGAATTTGACGTCGCAGCGCGCTCCTCGGAGGGGCCAGCCCCTCCGAGACCTCCCCTTACCACTCGGGGGGACAAATGCATGAGTTACATTCTACTTCGCTGCTAGGCTTGAGAATTGCCTGGACTTTCGGATTCTACCACGTAAGTCACGCGGGAGCCCCCCACATCCCCCTTCAGGGCCGTGGGTTCAATCTTCCTGGAGCGGGCGATGGGAGTTGAACCCACGGCCCTCTGCTTGGGAAGCAGATGCTCTACCTACCCCCTCAAACCCCGCATCTGACGCGGCTTCTGAAGGGGTGAGCATCGGCTTTCGAGTTCCCCTGAACACCATCTTCGATCACCTCTCCCCATATAGTCCGGCGTCAGAGGCCCTTGCGCTCAGCCGCGCTCGTCCGCCTGCCTGCCGCCCTGCAATCCGCGCGAAGTATTGTTCGCACACCCTGCGCGCCGGTTAGGCTCCCGCATTTCCCCGCGCCAAGGGCCTGAACCAAATGAGGGCACATCCTTCAAGAAGTTTTGTGCGGAGACCCTGCGCCCACTCCTCAACACATCCCACTTGGTCTGCCCATTCGTCCTACCTAGTCCTCCGTCGCTGAGCGCGGACTACACGAGCCTCGGGAGGGCTGGTGGATCTCGAAACGGACGGCCCGGAAGGGGAAACCGCACTGAAGGCGTCGGGCCTACCACTGCCGCGCACAGCGACCTGGGAGAGCGAGCGGGGCCTGCACCGCATCTACCGCGCGGGTTGGCCGGTCGCGTCCCGTCGCCTGGGGCCGCGACTGGAACTGCGTGGCATCCGCGCGTATTCCGTCGCCCCGCCTAGCAGCGGGCGGACGTGGGTCGTCGGGCATATCGAGAACGTCGCCCCGCTCCCCGGTGAATGGACGGAGTTCCTGGGGGCCACGCAGACCGCACGCAGTGGTCCGGCGCTGGCCGTGCCGACGCTGGCGGAAGTCGAGCGGTGTGGCGTCCCCAAAGGGTTTCGCAACGTTACGCAGGCAAGATTGACCGGACGCTGGCTTACACAGCGGCATACGATGCAGGAGATCCTGGCGAAGACCGCCGCCTGGGCAGCACAGTGCGACCCGCCGTTGCCGGACGCCGAAGCCTACCAGGTGGTGCAGTCCGTGATCCGCACCCGGCGCAGGGGGCGGTCACTGGAGCGGGAGGCGTGGCTGTTGGCGCTGGACCACGGCCTCAGGGGGACCGCACTGAACGTCCTCAATGGCCTTGTGATCCTGTGGCAGGAAGGAGGCGGTGGTCTGCCGATGTTCCACTGTTCCCATCGGTTGCTGGCGAAGTTCGCAGGCGTCAGCCGCAACACGGTTGGCCCTGCGTTGGAGCGCTTACGGCAGATCAATTTCATCCGAGTTTATCCGGTGGCGATCCGCCCGTGGGAGGATAGGTTAGCAGATGTGGTTGAGTTGTGCGGGCCGCTGGCTGCTGCCGTGACGCGTCACACCACTGACGACCCCGAACTTCCTCACGCAGCAACCTACAACTGAAGGCACAAAAACAACGAACTACTACCCCACTGCTATTACCCTAACTGCTTGTGGCCCAATTCTGAGCATGGGGGGGTGACTTACGCTGACACCTGCTACCGTCGCAGCGAACTGCGCGGTGTCGTTGGCAGTCATTCCGCACTTTTCTTCGCAGAGGGGCTAAGGTATTCTGGCCAGTTGGCACGCCCGTCGAGACGACCTGGACATCGGTTTTTGGGCAACACAGGTTGCGGGCTTCCTTATGCTTGCTCTCGCAGTAAAATTCTGGCTATACTTGCTCGCTGCATACGCGGATGCTATGTCTTCCTGCTCGCTCATTGGTGGATCTGGATGTTGCCGCCGCGGAGCGTGCCCCCCTCCGGCGGTCCGGCGTTGACCCTAATCGTGAACGAGTCGCTAGTCCCCGGCTCGTCGTTGTCCATCACGTCGACCCTGAAGGTGCAGGGTAGGTCGTTGCTGGTACAGGTTCCACTGAAGGTGGCCATGTTGCCCGAGATCATGAAAGTGGTGAACATCACGCTGCGCACTTTCGTCTTGGTCGCGTGGTTGACATACTGGAGGTGCCCGTGAATCGAACTGTCTGCCGCCTGTTGCTGCACGATGAGTCCGAAGGTGCCGGTGCCGTTCGGAACGTTTATAGAGCCGCCGCCCGTAACCTTGCCCTCGGTTGGGCCTGGCGGGAGCACGACGTCGATGATCTTCGCGACGAAGGCATCGCCTTCGCCATTGTACGCTGTATCGAAGGCACCCATCGTCGTCGGGAAGTCCGCCGAGTTGGTCTGGCCCGTGACGTAGGCGTTCTCCAAGGCGTCGACGGCGATGGCGAGGCCATCTTCGAAGTCGCTACCGCCAAGGTAGGTGGAGTAGACCAGTGGCGCCGAACCGGTCGGGTTCAGCTTCGTCGCGAAGGCATCGCAGCAGCCACCGAGCGTCGAGTCGAAGGCCCCGGCAGTCGTCGGGAAATCCGATGAGCGGGTGTCGCCGGTGACGTAGGCGTTCCCCATGGCGTCCACGGCGATGCCGTAGCCGATGTCGTAGCCGGTCTCGCCGCCGCTACCGCCAAGGTAGGTGGAGTAGACTAGCGGCGCCGTGCCGGTCGGGTTCAACTTCGTCACGAAGGCATCGCTGCTGCCACTGAGCGTCGTGTCGAAAGCCCCGGTGGTCGTCGGGAAATCCGATGAGCCGGTGTCGCCGGTAACGTAGGCGTTCCCCATGGCGTCCACAGCGATGCCGAACCCCTCTTCGAAGTCGCTGCCGCCTAGGTAGGTGGAGTAGACCAGCGGCGCCGAACCGGTCGGATTCAGCTTCGTCACGAAGGCATCGATGCTGCCACCGAGCGTCGTGTCGAAAGCCAGAGGGGTGGTCGGGAAGCCCGAGCCGCCGGTCTCGCCCGTCACGTAGGCGTTCCCTGCGACGTCCACGGCGATGCCTCTGCCGGTGTCGCGGTCGACGCCGCCCAGGTAGGTGGAGTAGACCAGCGGCGCCGTGCCGCTCGGGTTCAACTTCGTCACGAAGGCATCGAAGAAGCCGTTGAATGTCGTGTCGAAGGCGTCGGCGGTCGTCGGGAAGTCCGACGAGAAGGTGTCGCCGGTGACGTAGGCGTCCCCCATCGCGTCCACGGCGATGCCTCTGCCGGTGTCGCGGTCGACGCCGCCCAGGTAGGTGGAGTAGACCAGCGGCGCCGAGCCGCTCGGGTTCAGCTTCGTCACGAAGGCATCGAAGAAGCCGTTGAACGTTGTGTCGAAGGCGTCGGCGGTCGTCGGGAAGTCCGCCGAGAGGGTTAAGCCCGTGACGTAAACGTTCCCCATGGCGTCCACGGCGATGCCGTTGCCCTGGTCGGTATCGTCGCCGCCCAGGTAGGTGGAGTAGACCAGCGGCGCCGAGCCGGTCGGGTTCAGCTTCGTCACGAAGGCATCGAAGAGACCGCTGGCCGTCGTGTCGAAGGCGCCGGTGGTCGTCGGGAAGTCCGCCGAGTGGGTTAAGCCGGTGACGTAAGCGTTCCCTATGGCGTCCACGGCAATACCGTGGCCGGAGTCGTTGAAGCCACCGCCCAGGTAGGTGGAGTAGAAGAGGGTCGGGTCGATGACCAGCGGCCGGCTCCGGTCATAAGCGGCCACCTGAAAACCGACCTGCTGCGATCCCCTGAGCACGTAGCTCCCCGCAACCTCCCGGCGGAGCCTGTCAACTTCCTGGTAGATAACAGGCTTGTGCTGACGGACCGGGCCAAGCGCGGTGTGCAGCACCAGGTCGCCCCGCGCGTCCACCTCCAGGTGGTCGGCCCCCTCGACGCCGAGACCGATCTGAGTAGGATCGGCTCCCGGACGCACCACGAGGTCATACTCCAGGTGCCGCTGATTGCCGTAATAGACCAGGTCAATGCCCGGGTAGAGATCGTCGTAGCGCACCTTCGCATATGTGGGCAGATTCGCGCGCCACTTCGTGGGATCGTTGCCGATGAAGTAGTTGACCTTTCCGGGCAGCTCCTCTCGCCCCGCCACCCGCGGCTGCGGGTTCGCGCCGACGAAGGTCATGCGCAGGACGGTCCCGGCTGCCGGTCCTCTCGGCCCCGGTCTGGTGAGCGCCGCCGGCTCGGGTGCTGATGGTTCGCGTTTCATCAACACCAGGACGGCTTCAGTAGAGGTGAGGAAAAGCGTGTACCCTGGGCCGCGGGACAGGAACTGGGCCTGTGGATCAGTCTGTCCCTGGTTGGCCTCAAAGTACAACGGCAGCCCGGCGTAGGCCTCATGAACACGGATCTTAGCGGTTGTATTAGATGTGATAGTCGGTACGACGCCAGCCGGTACGACGAGGAACAGCGACAAGACCAAGCCACCTGCACGAACCAATAGCCTACTCCAACTCCGGCCTGTCATGATTCCCACCCCTCTGACCGTGAGGTACATGTGGGATGCTGGTACCGTCGGAACGACTTCTGTGCGCGTTGTGGAGTAGTTACCGGAATATCTACTCCAGTTTTATCCAGTCTTATCCAGTAAAATGAGGCCAGCCACAGGAGAAAAGAGGACGGGGACGAGATTGCGGCTATTTTCGCACAAGAAAGAACTCAAGCCCGTAAAGCGCATCGTCCAAATTGACGGCATAGATGCGGATCTCCGGAATGGCCTTTGGAACGTTTTCTATGAATGGTACTGGACCAAGACCTACGGATCTGCTGCTTCCCTGTAGAGTCGACATGAGGAGATAGCGCGTGACACCTAGGGACATCGCTGACATTGTGGTGGCATTTGTCGCGATTGGAGGTTTTGTGTTTTCGGTGTACAGCCTCTACCTGCGTCGGAAGGAGAAGAGGCCATACTTGACCGCGAAACTTTCGAGCGGCTTCCTTACTCTTGGCCAGGACCTGAGCGAACCGATGATGATGCTGGAAGTCGCAAATCCCGGAGAGAAATCAGTAGTCGTGGCGGCTGTGGAAATCGATCTTGTGGGACGCAAGGCCGTGTTCCCCAACATGGAGGGTAGCGCAAAGATTCCATTCGAGTTACAACCCGGACGAAGCGCAACCTTTTGGACTCCTATTCGAGCCTTTGTCGTCTCACTCAGGCGTGAGGGGTTTCGCGGGACGATCAAGATTCGCGCGATTTTCCGCGACGCTGTGGGAAACTCCTATTACAGTAGCAGAATACCCCTGAACACGAATGAGCGACGGGACGATGCCTGAAGCCCGCACTGTCTTCAGTACGTCCACGGGGGAAACGTCGGAAACCGTGTAACACCTGCGGCTGGCCGCGGATAGGGCGCGATCATCGAGCAGAACAGGTTTCGAGCAAGAGAAATCATTCGGCAACTCCTAGCAGGCTCGACGCCGGAGGCGGAGCGTCTCGACGTGGAGATCAAGGGAGCAGGCCGACTGGACTCGCCCGAGTACGCGGCGCGAATCGCCAAAGCAGTGATGTGCCTCGCCAATCACGGAGGAGGGATCATGATTCTAGGCTTTCGCCGGGACCAACAAAACTACGTGGAGGACCCACTTTCAAACGAAACTCTCCAAACTTGGGAAGCAACCCGACTGCATGACATGCTTCGGACGTACATGGCTCCGGTTCCAGAATGCGAACTTGGCTTCGAGGATGGCAATGCCTTGCGACATGCGGTGATCCTCGTCCCCTCCCACGGCCCGACCCCCGTCGTATGTATCCGAGACTCGCAGCACACGACTCGGCGAGGGGCAGTCTACATTCGCAAGCCCGGCCCGACCTGCGAGGAACCGCACTCACCGTCCGAATGGGCACCCCTGATACGAAGAGCGATGCAGTTCGACAGGGAGGAACTCATCTCAATCATCCGTGAGATTCTACCTCCTAGGGCCGAAGCGCCACCCGCTCAGGATGAGTTCATGCAATCGATTGAGGAGGCTGATGCGCGTTTCAATTCACTGTATCGCTCCGATCCCCGAACTGCCCCACTCTCTTTCGGGCGGTGGAGCGTTTCCCACCAACTAGTCCCAGTCCCACCACCGGTGAGCCTTAGCCAGTTGTCTCAGATACTTCAACGTTCAAAGGGAACTGAGACTGGGTGGCCCATAGGCGTATTCCTGACCGGAGACGATAATCGGCCCCGTCCGTACCGGGAAACCATCGAGGCGTGGATACCGGAACGGGTTTGGGGCGGGATCGACTACTGGACTGCAAAGGCCACAGGATTCTTCTACCAGACTCGTGGTTTCGAGGAAGATCTCGAACTTCAGCCTGGGGCGGCTGTTTTTGACGTTACTCTCCCTATATGGCGGATGGGTGAGGCCATGCTACACGCCGCTCGAATGGCTCGAAACTATGGAACTCCCGTCGAACACATTCGCTTCTACTCCCGCTATCAGGGGTTGGCGGATCGTGTGCTTTGGAGTCATCGGCCCGAGGTTGACCTCTTCCGCCGTTACGTTTGTCGGAGCGATGTATGGTCCAATGAGATCAACATTCCCGTAGAGTTCCCCATAGAGGGCTTGGCAGGAATGGTGTACCAACTCCTATCCGCTCTGTATGAGCAGTTCGATCTCTTCGAAATGCCTCTGGATGCCTACAGGAACGAATTGAGGCGGATGCTAGAACGGCGGTGAAAACCGAACACCTATGTTTGCGGCTGTATGAGAGAGGGATCGAATAGATACGACCTGGCGTGATTTTCTTAGGTTCCTCGGCAGACTATTGAGGGACGGCTACCTAGTTGCTCTATTCATTTTCGATACTCTTTTCTTCAGCGCGGGATGGATTGCATCTGCCTACGGAAAACCAGTTGTGCCGACGATGCGTTTCTCCGGTTACTTGGCGCTCCTGCTCATCGGAGTGATCATTGCCTCGTATCGGAACGAGTTACGGTTCCGAGCGGAACTCGACGCTCAGAATGCCAGAATCAACGTGTCAAATCGATTAGAGCCTGACCTGTTTATGGACATGCGCACATTTGAGGCGTTGATCAAGCCTAAGTATCGGGCCGAAGGATACGAGTTGAAACTTCCGCGCCCCGAAAGAGTGCCTCTCTTTACGGCTGAGGGATGGGAGCCGGTGTATTGGACAGATGAAGCAGGTCGCAGACGGCGCGTCGTCATAGGTGACGCGAATAGGGTGGACAATGTTCCGATCCGGAAGAAGATCGGATAGGTAACAGTGAAAGTGAATCTGGACCCTCTAATCGGATGGGGTCATTCGCCATCGCCAACTTTTCCCTCATTGGGGGGTATTGATGTCGACTTAGCCTGCATCTCGCGAATCCAGTCCTCACGTTCCTTTTGAAGTTCCTTCTCAGTCACCGTTGCTACCCTAACATGATCCGATAGTGCTCTGCGGACATCCTCGTGGAGGCCCTTGAGTGTATGGGCGATCTCGTATTCAGGTGGCGGACTCTGAGACAGGTTTCTATATTCCTGGATATCTAGCACGAATGATTTCGTGCGTAACTCCCCTTCCGCATTCTTGTATCTCGCTTCAATTGTGATCGGACCTGCTGGCGGTTCCTTTAGCAAGTCGACTGCGCTACCAATGTAGGTTCGAATCTGTTCGCCTGGCGGCAGATAAGAGAGACCTTGGAAGAGGCCCAGGTCCAGAAGTCTTGCGTATCGACTTCGAGTCTCCTCATCTCGCGCAGTGATATTCCATTTGATGTCGTGGGCTGGACCTGCACCGTAGTTCCTCACGACCACGTCGATGAGGTTAACCCACCGTTCCTGCGGGATCAGATAGACGGCAAGTGATGGCTCGGTCTCAGCCTCTCGCATCCGAGCAGTTTCACGAACAAGTGTCTGGGTGAGCCGCGCATATTTCCAAGTCGAGTAGGCGACGGCGGCGCTAAACATGACGAGAAAAGCGCCCTGATTGGCATTCAGGAAACGCACGAGATCGGCGGGGAATCTAGCAAGGGTCTCGATCATGGCATTCCCTCCCATTCGCGTTCTACGAGAATTCATCAATTGCATCCTTCAGCGAACGCATTGAGCCGCTGATTCGCCCCCTTAGAGGAGTTGTGACGTTGCCACAGGACGGGTCCCCTGCGCTTCCAGCCCGGCCCCTGGAGCGCCCTCCCCGTGGGTGCAGGCACAGAGGTGTCGAAGAGGCTTGGGTCCACGCCTGCACCAAGCCCATCTACGCACGTCCTAATGGTTGCAGCGGGCCTCTAGCCGCCCTCAGCGATCAGGGCACCGATGCATCTCGGCGTCCGTCCGCAGAGTGGTGTCAGCAACCCCGTGCGCAGAGTCCCAGATGTGGCACCCGCACAGAGCACAGTCTCGCGAAGTCCTCGTCTTCTTCCAAACCGATCCAGAAGGTTCGGGAGGAATAGCCGACCATCTCTGGTCATCTCCCTGCCCGGAGGTTATCCAGCGGACTCGCCCGCCTGAACTTGGCGCTTACGTCCGGCTTGGTGAGATGCGCGTACCGGAGGGCCATCGTCAAGGTTTCATGTCTGAGGACCTGTCGCACCAACTCCAGGTCGCCAGTCTGTCGGAGGATGGACGTAGCCGCGTAGTGGCGGAGGGCGTGGGGGCCGATCTTGTGAGGCAACCCGGCCCGCACAGAGAGACGGTGGAGGATGTGTGTCCCGTGGTTTTGTGTAAGCGGGCGTCCCTGCCGGTCAGTAAACAGAAAGTCCTCCGGATGAGCGTCACGGCACTTGGCCAGCCATCCCCGCAGCGCCTGCGTCGCCTCCGCCCCGAAGAACCCCACGCCATCCTTGCCACCTTTGCCGCCCCGCACGGTGAGGTTGCGGGTGGCAAAGTTCACGTCCTCGATCCGTAGGCGCAGGGCCTCGGAGATCCGCAAACCACTGTCGGCCAGTAAGGCGACGAGCGCGCGGTTCCTGCGCCCCTCGAAGGTGTCCGGGCAGGCTGCCATCAGAGCGCGCACGTGGTCGTCCTCCGGCACCGATGGCAGGGTCTTGGGTGCCTTCATTGTTAGGCCACGCATGGGGTTGTCCTGGAGCAGGCCAGCCTCCACGCACCAAGCGAAGAAGGTCCGGAGGTTGCGGAAGTGCTGGTGAACGCTGATCGGCTTAGCCCTCTCATGGAGGCTACTCAGATAGCGTTGCACGACCAGCGGGGTGGCCTCCTCCAACCGCACGATGCCAGTGACCTGGGCGAACCGCGCGAGGTTGTAAGCGTAAGTCTGCAGGGTGCGGGCCGAGCAGTTAGCTACGCGGCGGTTGAGAAGAAACGCTTCGATGGCCCCCGACAGGTGAGCATCGGCTTTCGGGGACGCTTCTGAAGGGGGTAGACTTACGGAAACCCGCTCTGGACGAGGCTGGAGCGGGCGATGGGAGTTGAACCCCCGCCCAGCGCTCGCACTCGCCCTATCGGGCGGCTCGCGCTTCAGGGGGGACTAATCCCCCCTGATCGCTCGCGCCGGGATGGCGTGTTCAAATCGGCGAGTTCGTTCGCGCTCGCTGCCCCCCTTTACTACGCGGGAGAGTACCTCCCCCGCATCCCCCCTGGGCCGTG
>Ga0209056_10007163_pt1 | contig 11488 bp, 9 predicted proteins | sample GraSoiAngelo_114_FD_185876 | JGI IMG/M metagenome (GOLD analysis project Ga0209056, IMG submission 185876) | Grasslands soil microbial communities from the Angelo Coastal Reserve, California, USA - 14_0903_13_40cm (SPAdes) (version 2) | ecosystem: Environmental > Terrestrial > Soil > Grasslands ... | reverse complement strand
CGATGACGAGTCGTGGGTCCGCACGCTCCTGACCGACTACTTCACGGAAGAGGGGTACTGCGTGCGCCAGGCCAGCAACGCGGAGGACGCTCTTGCCGCGCTGCGCCAGAACCACCCGGACGTCGTGCTCCTCGATCTCGGGCTTCCCGGCACGGACGGTCTCGAGACGCTGAAGGGCATCCGCCGAGACGACCCGAAGGTGGCCGTCATCGCGATCGGATCCGCGCAGGAGCTCGCGCTGGCGCAGGCGACGCTCCAGGTGGGGGCCGTCGACTACGTATTCAAGCCGTTCAACCTCGACCAGCTCGATCACGCCGTTCGGTCGAGCATGAACACGCTCAAGCTGTTCGACGAGCCCGACCCGGTCTCCTTCGCGTTCTGCCAGGTGCAGGGGGTCACGATCGTCACCCCGAAGCGAAACCTCGACGCGGGGGCGGCCAGCCAGATGAAGGTGATGCTCGCCGAGCTGCTCGAGCGCGGCGCGTCGAAGCTCCTGATCGACCTCGTCGCCGTCGGCCACGTGGACAGCTCCGGCCTCGGAGCACTCGTGTCCACGATGAAGGAGGCGCGCGCGATCGGGGGAGACCTGAAGCTGTGCGCCGTCAAGGAAGAAGTCTGCGGGCTCCTGCGGCTGACCGGTCTCGCCAATCACATCGCCGTCTACTCCAACCGGCAGGACGCGGTCGCGTCGTTTCTCTGACCTGCAGTCAACTCCGCCAAGCATCCCGGTCCAGATCTCAATACGGGTGTAGCATCAACGCCGGGGGGTGCGCCATGCAGCGGATCGTACTCGGCTGCCTCGGCTTCGCGCTTCTCGTCGCGCTCGGCGGTTGCGCGACCATGGCGACGGAGCCAGGCCGGGACCAGCGCAGCAGGTCGGGTCCGTTCGCACCGAAGGCCATAAGCGGAAGCGCGGACAGCGGCGGTGTGATCGGCCGTTAGGGGAGGCGCCCCGCGGGCGCGGCGGCTACGGGCTTGCTGGCGGGCGTCGAGGGGCAGGCCTTGTGGTACCAGGTCGAGCCCAGCTTCACGTGGTTGCCGTTGCGGCGAATCCGCTTCTTGCATTTCGGGCAGGTTCCCATCCCGACGCCTCTCCTTCGCTCCCGCCATCCGCTCCCGCCATCTCGAAAACGCCACGCTATTATACACGCATGCCGGAGGCGCCCTGTCTCTTCTGCCGGATCGCCGCGCGTGAGAGCCCGGCCGAGATCGAGTACGAGGACGACCTGGTCGTGGCATTCAAGGATATCTATCCGAAGGCGCCGATCCATCTCCTGATCGTCCCGAAGCGCCACATTGAGTCGGTGGCGACGCTGACCCCGGATGACCGCGCGCTGGTCGGCCACTGCTTCCTGGTGGCGCGGCGGATCGGAGTGAGCAAGGGCTTCGCTGAGCGCGGCTATCGCGTGAACGTCAACTGCGGACCGGAGGGTGGCCAGGTCGTCTACCACCTCCACTTCCACTTCCTCGCGGGCCGGCGGGGCGGCTAGGCGGGCGTCGCCGGCTGCTCGAGGAGCTTGCTCTCGAGCGGCAACCCGGCGTTGGCCCAGCTCCCGAGGCCGCCCCGTAGAATTCTCACGTCGCGGTACCCGAGTCTTCGAAGCTCGCGCGCCACACTGGCGCTCGTCGCCTCGTCAGGTCAGGTGCAGTAGGCGACCACGGTGCGGTGCGGCTCGATCGTGAAGGCCGCCGAGCCCTGCTGCAGCTCCTGCGGTGTGATGTGAACGGCGTTGGGGATCCGCAGCGGACTCCTGGCATACGAGTTGGCCGATCGGACGTCGAGGATGACGGGCGGTTCCGGCGAATCCTCCAGCAGACGAACGACCTCCGCGGGGGCGATGCGGAATCGGTTCCGCTGGAGCCGTCGCGCCCACATGACGCCGAACGCGCCGAGGCTCGCGACCGTCACCCCGCCCGTCAACCAGCCCCAGGGGATCGGCGTCGGTCGCGACTCGGCCTCGGCGAGGATCCGCTTCACGTCGGGCAGGTTCGGTTGCACGGCGTCCGCCGCCCGGAAGTGGCGCGCCGCGCTCCGGTAGCTCTGATCGAAGAAGTCCTTGAGACCCGCGAACCACCGGTCGTTGAACCTGCTCCGGCCATCGAGCGTGACCTCGGTCCCTTGGACGAAGTCGCGGACGGCCGCGGCGGGGATGATGAAGTTGAACCCCTGGACGATGCTTCCCTCGGGCCCTGGCGCGAGGGTCACGAACGTGAGGACCCCCGTCACTTCCCCGTGGACGTTGACGGCGGGGCCGCCGCTGTTGCCCCACGCGGCGGGTGCGTCGGTCTGGATGACGGGGTTGTTGGCGACGTCCTGCTTGAAGCCGGAAATCGCCCCGTTCGTGACCGAGGCTTCGACCCGCGCGCTCCGATTCAGGAGCTCGTGGCTGAGGACCACGCCGGGAAAGCCGAGGATGTGAACGGGATCCCCGATCTGCGTGTTCCCCGAATCGCCGAGCGGGAGCACCGGGAGGTCGTTCGCGTCTACCTTGAGCAGCGCGAGGTCGCGCCCTGACATCTCGGCCCCGACCACCGGCGGACTGTACTTCTTGACTTCGGCCCGCAGGCGGGTCCCGTTCGAGAACACGACGAAGATGTTGGGATCGAGTTTGGCGGTTGCCGTGGGGAGCGCCGTGTCGAAGGCGCGGCGCTTCAGTTGCTCCTCCAGGTCGGGGCGGTCGCCGGGCTGTACGCCCATCCGCGCGAGCATGATCGGCACGCAGGCCGATTCGACGCCCTTCCGGGTCAGGGAGGAGATGAGCCACATCGGGGGGGTGTACGCGGGCTGGACCACGTGGCCGTTGGTGATGAGGTAGCCGCGTGCGTCGATCCCCCAGCCGGTGCCGGTTTCTCGAAACGGTGTCGGCGCTACGCGCGTGCGATCGCCATTACAGTCGACCTGCACGTCGGCGGAGACCTCGGACACGATGAGGGCCACCGCCGGCTTGGCCCGCAGCACCGCTTCCTGGACGGAGATGTGAGTGCCTTGTGCGCGCGGAGGCCCGAAGAGGGAGAGCCCGAGCACGACTATCGTGAGGACCGAGCCTCTCCGCGCCGCCTTGGGCAACGCCATGCTCCGCATTCTACCTCGCGCCCCCTCGGCCGGGAAGCCGGCGCGGAAAACGAAGGGCTCCAGGGGCGGCACCCCTGGAGCCCGGAAGGTTCGTGCCGAACGCGGCCGCTACTTCAGCCTGGCGATTGCCGCCGCGGCCTTGCTCTTCGCGGTCTTCATGTCGCCCGCCTTGCACGCCGCCTCGGCTTCCTTCACGAGCTTGGCGGCCTTGCTGGCGTCGATCTGCGTGGCGCCGGCGAGCGTCCGCGGCGCCTGGACATCCTGCATGCGTGGGGCCTGCACATCCTGCATCTTGGGGGCCTGGACGTCCTGCATGCGCGGGGCCTGCACATCCTGCATCTTGGGGGCCTGGACGTCCTGCATGCGCGGGGCTTGGATATCCCTGGCCCCGGCCAGCGTCCGTGACGCCGCGGTCTGCTTCGTCAGGGCCTGGACGTCCTGCATGCGCGGCGCCTGGACCTCCTTGGCGCTCACGCGCGGGGCCTGCACGTCCTGCATCTTGGGGGCCTGGACGTCCTGCATGCGCGGCGCCTGGACATCCTTGGCGCTCACGCGTGGGGCCTGCACGTCCTGCATCTTGGGGGCCTGGACGTCCTGCATGCGCGGCGCCTGGACATCCTTAGCGCTCACGCGCGGGGCCTGCACGTCCTGCATCTTGGGGGCCTGGACGTCCTGCATGCGCGGGGCCTGGACATCCCTGGCTCCGGCCAGGGACCGCGGGGCCTGCACGTCCTGCATCTTGGGGGCTTGGACGTCCTGCATGCGCGGGGCTTGGATATCCCTGGCCCCGGCCAGCGTCCGTGACGCCGCGGTCTGCTTCGTCAGCAGGTCCTTGGCCTGCGCGACCTCAGGCGGACACGAAGAGGCGGCGTCGCTCAGCGTCGGCACGAAGGCCGCGGCGACCGCCACTGTCAGCAGCGTTGCGAGTAGCTTTCTCATGTTCGGCGTTCCCCTTCCCTTAGTGAGGTGTTGAACTATCCGCGACTCCCACATCGATGCCCAAGCTTGGTGCAAGCCGGGCGCCAACGTCTAAGGGAGCGCGGCCGTCAAGTTTCTCCGCTACTTACGGCCGCCCTGCCGGCGGGGCCGACGGCGTTGTGCCCCGGCGAGCTCGGAGCCCCCTCCGGCATTCTGCCCCGGTCTGCCGGCTGGGATCCCCCCCGTCCATTCAACGCGCGCCGGGCGCGGAAGGATTCACGTCGAGGTCGGGGTCTCGTTAAACGCCTCCACCCGGTTTCGGCCCCGGTCCTTGGCGGCATAGAGGGCGGCGTCGGCCGCCTGCAGGAGCCCGGTCGCCGTGGAGGAGTCCTCGGGGAAGGTCGACACGCCGACGCTGATCGTGATCCGCCCGTCGTCGTGGCCCTCGCCGGCAACCACGGCCGCGGCGATCGCGGCTCGGAGCTTCTCGGCCACCAACCGCGCGTGCGGTTTAGTCGTCATCGGCAGGATCACGACAAACTCCTCGCCGCCGTAGCGCGTGACGATGTCGGCGTTCCGTGTCTGCTCGCGCAGCCGCTGACTCACGGCACGCAACACCTCGTCGCCGCGCGTGTGGCCGAAGGTGTCGTTGAAGCCCTTGAAGTGATCGATGTCCAACATGTTGAGGGAGAGGGGGAGGGCATACCGCCCGGCCCGGCGGACCTCGGTTTCGAGCGCCTCTTCCAGGTACCGGCGGTTGAAGAGGCCGGTCAGGGGGTCGTGGTACGAGAGCTCGGTCGCCCGGCGGTGGAGGGTCGCGTTGTCGAGGGCGATGCTGAGCTGCTTGCCGATCGCGGTGAAGTACGCGAGCTCCCGCTCCGAGAACGCCGACGGCGAGACCGAGTACAGCAGGAGGGCGCCGAGGACGCGGTCGCGCCCGATGAGAGGAACGGCGATGACCGAGCGCGCGCTGCGCGGCACATCCGGCCACGCCATCGGCGCCGCCGCCGTGTGCATCTCGGGGACACGCGTCCGGCAGACCTGGCCGGCCAGCCCCTCGCCGGGTCGAAGGCTCAGCTGCTGCAGGGCCTGCGCCGCCGCGCCGCTCACGCTCTTGGCCACGAGTCCGTTCTTTTCCTCCTCGTGCACGAAGAGGCCATAGCTCTCGATCCCGGTCGTCTGCGCGACCCGGCGCATCGTCGTCGTGAGGAGCTGGTCGAGGTGCAGGGACGCGCTGATCGTCTGGCCCACCTCGTAGAGCGAATAGAGGTCGAGCATGCCCTCCTGGAACGCATTCGCCATCGCCTCCAGACGCTCGCCTTCACTGGCCCGGATGGCTTTCGGCTGGAGCAGGGAGGGGAGGACGGCGGTAGCGATCAGGGCGCCGCCCACCGCGGCGAGGGCGACGGCAGCGGCAGACGACAGGAAGCAGGCCGCGATCACCACGAGGGTGCCAGCCAGCCCAGCGGGGATCTGCCATTTGAATGACAGAGCGCCAATCATCGCGGGACTGTCATCATAGCCTAGCCTCGCCGCGCCGCCTCAGGGTTTCCTCTTCGCCCCTGTGGTAGGCTACCGCCAGGCCGATCCGCGATGTTCCCGCTCAAGGACGACGTCCCGTCCCGTTCGGTCCCGTTCATCACGATCGCCCTGATCGCGGTGAATGTCCTCGTCTTCCTGTACCAGCTCTCGCTGCAGGTGGCGCCCGACTCGGAAGGGATCCAGAGCGCACGGGAGTTCGTGTTCGAGTTCGGGCTGATTCCGTGCCGGCTGACGGGCCAATGCGGGAGCTCGGCCGACTTCCCGAGCCCGGTGACGACCGTGTTCACCTCGATGTTCCTGCACGGGGGGCTCTTCCACATCTTTGGCAACATGCTCTACCTCTGGATCTTCGGCGACAACGTCGAGGACACGCTCGGCCACGGCCGCTACCTCTTCTTCTACCTCGCCTCGGGGGTGGTGGCGGTGTTGGCTCAGACGCTCGTGAACCCGGCGTCGACGGTGCCGATGATCGGCGCCAGCGGCGCCGTCTCGGGAGTACTCGGCGCCTACCTCATCCTGTTCCCCCGCGCGGGGGTGCTCACCGCCATTGTCTTTGGCTTTTTCATCCGACTCGTGCGGATCCCGGCCGTGATCGTCCTCGGGTTCTGGGTCGTCGTCCAGATCGTCAACGGGCTGATCAGCGTTGGTGCCGGCATGCTGGGGCGGAGCGTCGAAGACGGCGTCGCCTTCTTCGCGCACGTGGGCGGGTTCGCGGCGGGGATCGCGCTGCTCTTTCTGCTGCGGCCGCATCGGGCGCTTCGCCTATAATCGGGGCGGATGACGACCAGGAGGCGGATCGATCAGCTGCTCGTCGAGCGGGGGCTCGCCGAGTCACGGGAAAAGGCCGTCCGGCTGATCCTCGCCGGCGACGTGATGGTCGACGGGCGGCGGGTCGACAAGGCGGGCGCGCTGGCCTCCACCGATTCCGAGATCGACGTCCGGGGGCGGGCGCCGTACGTCAGCCGCGGGGGCGAGAAGCTGGTGCACGCCCTCGACACGTTCAAGGTCGAGGTGCGGGGCAAGATCTGCGCCGATGTTGGCGCCTCCACCGGCGGCTTCACCGACTGCCTCCTCCAGCGGGGGGCCGCCAAGGTTTTCGCGATCGACGTCGGGTCGGGGCAACTCGACGTCAAGCTGCGCAAAGACTCGCGCGTCGTCGTCATGGAGCAGATGAACGCGCGCGCGCTCGACCCGCGGCTCTTCGCCGATGTGCCCGAGGTCGTGACCGTCGACGTCTCGTTCATCTCGCTCGAAAAGGTCCTGCCCGCCGCGTTCGGCCTGCTGGCGCCGGGTGGCGAGCTGGTGGCGCTGGTGAAGCCGCAGTTCGAGGTCGGCCGGGGTGCGGTCGGCAAGGGCGGGGTGGTGCGGGATCCCGGGCAGCACCAGGCGGTCATCTCCCGGCTGGCCCGCTTCTCGGTGATCCGGGGCTGGCACGTCCTCGGCGTCACGGCGTCGCCGCTCAAGGGCCCGAAGGGGAACCGGGAGTTCTTCCTGCACCTGTCGTCGCACGGCCGCACCGCCGCCAACCTGGAAGGGCTCATCGCGAGGAGCGTCGAGGCCCTCGCGTGAAGCGGGTCGGCATCGTCGCGCGGCCTGACCGCGCGGAGGCGGCAGGGGTGGTCGCCGGGCTGGTCGAGTGGCTCACGCGGCGCGGCCGCGTGCCCGTCGTCGAGAAGGAAACCGCCCGGCTCGTGCCCGCGCTCGCTACCGCGGTCGTCGCCAGGTCGGAGCTCCCGGCTCACGTGGATCTCATCGTGGTCCTCGGCGGGGACGGCACCCTCCTGTCGATGGCGCGCATGGTCGGCGACCCGAGCGTGCCGATCCTCGGCGTCAACCTCGGCGGGCTCGGCTTCCTGACGGCCACCACGCTCGAGGAGCTGTTCCCGGCGCTGGACGCCGTGCTCGCGGGCGAGATCGTGCTCGACGACCGGATGATGCTCGCCGCCCGGGTGATGCGCGGGGGTGAGCGACTCACCCAGTACGTCGCGCTCAACGATGTGGTGATCACCAAGTCCGCGATGAGCCGAATCATCAACCTGTCCGTGTCGGTGGAAGGGCAGTACGCGACCGCGTACCGCGCCGACGGCCTCATCATCGCAACGCCGACCGGTTCCACGGCGTACTCGCTCTCGGCCGGCGGGCCCATCCTCTTCCCGACCATGGACGCCGTCGTGATCACCCCCATCTGCTCCCACACCCTCACCGACCGCCCGGTGGTGCTGCCCGGCTCGCAGCGCATCGAGGTCACGCTGCTGACCGACCAGGATGTGATGCTGACGATCGACGGCCAGGAGGGGCTCGCGCTGCGGGAGCACGACCGGGTGGAGGTCTGGCAGGCGGCCCCGCGCGCCCGCCTCGTCCGCTTTCCGCAGAAGCACTTCTTCTCGGTCCTGCGCGCGAAGCTTAAGTGGGGTGAGCGGTAGGGGACGGCCCCCGGGGGCCGCCGCCGGGACGATGCGGCTTGAGCGGCGGCCGCGCATGGCCTAGCATCGGCTCCGGATCGCGATGCTGCGCGAGCTGCGCATCAGGAACCTGGCGGTGATCGAATCGGCCGACGTGACGTTCGGGCCGGGGCTCAACGTCCTCACGGGCGAGACCGGAGCCGGGAAATCGATCGTGATCGACGCGATTCTCCTCCTCTGCGGCGTTCGGGCGCAAACCGACCTGATCCGGTCGGAGGCGGAGTCGGCCTCGGTCGAGGCCGTGCTCGAGCCAGCGCCGGGGAGTCCCGCTCTGGTCGCGCTCGACGCGGCCGGCATTCCGCTCGAGGCGGGTCAGCTCTTCATCCGACGCGAGCTCTCGCGCTCGGGCCGTCACCGGGCCTTCGTCAACGATTCGCCGGTCACGCTCGCCCTGCTGGAGCGGGTCGGCGATCACCTCCTGGAGGTCCACGGCCAGCACGAGCACCAGCGGCTCCTGGAACCGTCGCACCAGCTCGCCCTCCTGGACCGCTTCGCGGACGCCGACGGGTTGCGCGAGGCGGTGGCGACCCTCTTCGCCAAGCGGCAGGCGGCGCGGGAGGCCGTCGAGCGAACCCGGGCGGCGGAACGCGACCGCGCCCAGCGCGAGGATCTTCTGCGCTTCCAGGCCTCCGAGGTCGACGCGGCCCGGCTCACGGCGGGCGAGGAAGAGGGGCTCCGGGCCGAGCGGCGGCGGCTCCAACATGGGGAACGCTTCACGAGCGGCCTCACCGAGGCCGCGGCCGTGCTCTACGACGACCCGCGGTCGGCCACGGCCCTGCTCGCGCGTGCCGCACAGATCCTGGCCGATCTCCAGCGGCTCGACCCGGAGTTCGGCGCGCCCGCGCCGGATCTCGAGGCGGCCGCCTCCTACGCCGAGGAGGCCGTCGCCAAGATCCGACGGCTCCGGGCGGCGGTCGTGTTCGAGCCCGGGCGGCTCGAGGAGATCGACGCGCGCCTCGACGCGCTCACCCGGCTCAAGCGGAAGTACGGCGACAGCGTCGAGGCCGTCCTCGCCTACCGCGGGGAGGTCGGCGCCGAGCTCGACCGCCTCGCCCGGCACGAGGAGGTGCTGGCGGCGGCGGCGCGCGACCTCGCCGCCCTCGAGGCCGAGCTGGAGACGGCCGGGGCGGCCCTGTCGGCCAGGCGCGCGGCAGCCGCGGGTCGCCTTGGAAGCGAGGTGCAGCGCGAGCTGCGCCGCGTCGGGATGGAGCGCGCGCTGTTCGAGGCGCGGGTCGAGCGCCTCGCGGCGGTCGGCGCGGCGGGTGGCGATCGGGTCGAGTTCCGGCTGTCGACCAACCCCGGCGAGGACGTGAGGCCCCTCGCGCGTGTCGTCTCCGGCGGCGAGCTGTCCCGGACGATGCTCGTGCTGAAGAGCGTGCTGGCGGCGGGCGACCAGGTCGAGACGATGATCTTCGATGAAGTCGACGCCGGCATCGGCGGCCGCGTCGCCGACATGGTGGGGCAGAAGCTCGCGGAGGCCGGACGCGGGCGCCAGGTGCTCTGCGTGACGCACCTCGCGCCGATCGCCGCGCACGCGGCGCTCCACCTGCGCGTCACGAAGTCGGTCCGCGGCGGGCGGACCCGCACCGGGGTCGAGACGCTCGGAGGGGAGGCGCGCGTCGACGAGGTCGCGCGGATGCTCGCCGGTGAGACGGTGACGGGCGCCGCGCGCGACCACGCCCGCGAGCTCCTCGCCGCCGCCCAGGGCGCGCGGGCCAGCCGCGCCCGCACGGTCCGCTGATGCAGGGGCGGCGCGCGCCGGCCTCACCGCGGGAGGCGAAGGGTCGGAGAGGCCCCGCGCGGCGGCCGTGGCGGGGCCCCGCGGCAGAAGGTGTAAACTAGCGTCGATATGCTCGCCGCGCTCCTGAAGAAAATCTTCGGCACGAAGCATCAACGCGACGTCAAGCGCATGATGCCCGCGGTCCAGGCGATCAACGCGCTCGGGCCGGAGCTCGAGCGCCTCGCGGACGCCGAGCTGCGCGGCAAGACCGAGGAGTTCAAGAAGCGCGCCGCCGAGGGCGCGGCGGTCGAGGACCTCCTGGTCGAGGCCTTCGCGGTCTGCCGGGAGGCCGCGTGGCGACGGATCGGGATGCGCCATTTCGACGTCCAGCTCATCGGCGGCATGGTGCTCCACGAGGGCAAGATTGCCGAGATGGCGACGGGCGAGGGCAAGACGCTGGTCGCGACGCTCCCGGCGTACCTCAACGCGCTCACGGGTCGCGGCGTGCACATCGTGACGGTGAATGACTACCTCGCCCGCCGCGACGCCCAATGGATGGGCCCGGCCTACCACGCCCTCGGCCTGTCCGTTGGCGTCATCCAGCACGAGGCGTCCTTCCTCTATGACCCCGAGTACGTCACGCCCGACATCCGGCTGGCGGGGCTGCGTCCCTGCGGACGTCGCGAGGCGTATCTCGCCGACATCACGTACGGGACCAACAACGAGTTCGGCTTCGACTACCTGCGCGACAACATGCGGTTCTCGCTCGACGAGCTGGTCCAGCGCGACCTCAACTACGCGATCGTCGACGAGGTCGACTCGATCCTGATCGACGAGGCCCGGACGCCGCTCATCATCTCGGGGCCGGCCGAGGAGTCGACCGACAAGTACTACAAGATCGACCGGATCATCCCGAAACTCAAGAAGGCGGCGACGATCGTCGAGGGCAAGCTCTCCGAGATCGAGGCACAGGTCGAGGGCGACTACATCGTCGACGAGAAGTCCAAGGCCGTCTCGCTGACTGAGCAGGGCATCGCCACCTGCGAGCGGCTCCTCGGCATCGAGAACATGTACGACCCGCAGCACATCGAGACGCTCCATCACATCAACCAGGCCCTTCGCGCCCACGCGCTGTACAAGAAGGACGTCGACTACGTCGTCAAGGACGGCCAGATCATCATCGTCGACGAGTTCACCGGCCGGATGATGCCGGGGCGGCGCTGGTCGGACGGCCTCCACCAAGCGGTCGAGGCCAAGGAGGGAGTGCGAATCGAGCGCGAGAATCAGACGCTCGCGACCATCACGTTCCAGAACTACTTCCGGATGTACGCGAAGCTCGCCGGCATGACGGGCACCGCCGAGACGGAGGCCGAGGAGTTCGCCAACATCTACAAGCTCGACGTCACGGTGGTCCCGACCAACCGGCCGCTGGTCCGCGTGAACCTCCCGGACGTCGTGTACAAGACCGAGCGCGAGAAGTTCACCGCGGTGACGGAGGAGATCATCCGGAGCCACGAAAAGGGCCAGCCCGTGCTCGTCGGTACCGTGTCGATCGAGAAGTCCGAGCAGCTCTCCAAGCTCCTGAAGAAGCGCGGCATCAAGCACGAGGTGCTGAACGCGAAGTACCACGAGCGGGAGGCCGAGATCGTGGCGCAGGCGGGGCGGGAGCGTGCGGTCACGATCGCCACCAATATGGCCGGCCGGGGCACGGACATCCTGCTCGGCGGCAACCCGGACTTTCTCGCCAAGGAGCTCCTGCGTCGGAAGGGGCTC
>Ga0209056_10007160_pt1 | contig 11489 bp, 12 predicted proteins | sample GraSoiAngelo_114_FD_185876 | JGI IMG/M metagenome (GOLD analysis project Ga0209056, IMG submission 185876) | Grasslands soil microbial communities from the Angelo Coastal Reserve, California, USA - 14_0903_13_40cm (SPAdes) (version 2) | ecosystem: Environmental > Terrestrial > Soil > Grasslands... | reverse complement strand
CTGCGGGGCGGACGAGTTCGAGCTCGGCGACGGCACGCCGTGGGGCGACGAGGGGACGCCGGCCTTTGCCGCCGCCGTCGAATCGGAGCTCGAACGCAGGCTGGCGACCTCGATTCTGCGCGACGGCGCGAAGCTCGTTCGGCGTCGCGTGGCGCGCGGAGAGACGCTCGTCGAGCAGGGAAGGCCTGGTCGCGACCTGTACGTGCTCCTCGACGGGGTGTTCGACGTCGAGATCGACGGCGAGGTCGTCGCGCAGGTCGGTTCCGGCGCGATCCTGGGGGAACGGGCGGTGCTCGGAGACGGGCGTCGCACCGCAACCCTTCGCGCGGTCCGCTCTTCGCGAGTCGCCGTGATCGGTTCGGATGCGATCAGCAGGCCGGACCTCGCAGAGATCTCGGCGGGCCGCGCACGGGCTACGCCAGAGCGGCCGTAGCTCGCTGCTTGTCCGAGTAGGAGTCTTAGTGCGGCGCCTCAGACCGCGCGAAGGGACTCCACTCGGCCCTTTCCCAGAGCCGCTCGCCGCACACTGTGCAGCGCGGTAGTACCTGATGAACGGTTACGCGATTTCCACAGGCGGTGCAGGAGAACTGACCCTTCCCCACTGCACCGGCGGGCCAGAACTGCACGTACTCGTCCTCGTCGGCGGAAGCTGAAGAAACTCCGATCTGCGACTCCTCCACGTCATCCCCTTTCACGAGTGAACTCTGGATAGCGAGCCGCAGTGTTCTCCTTGTAGGTTCGAACGGAAGGTCTGTCAACAGGCCGCCATTGGCTTCCGCTGCTTGTCCCAGTAGCGCCGGAGCCCGGCATAGGACTGCCAGGGCGGCATCGCCTGGACGTACCCCGGCGCGTCTTCGCCGAGTTCCCCGATCGCGGCCGCCTCGAACTCCTCCTCGCTTGCGCCCTCTCCCACCAGCGCCGTCCATGCTCGCAGCCGCTGCCGCAGCTCGGCGAGGTGCTCGCGCGGGTCGTCGGCGACCCCGAAGTGGATCAGGGCGAGGCGCGCTGGACTCCTGCGTTCGAGCTCGTCCAGCGTCGACTCCCAGGCTACGAGGTCGAACTCGGGCGGCGGCGTCGGCGGCAGCACGAACCCGCTTGGCTGGATCCTGACGCCCGCAGCGTCGCCTGCGTACAGCGTCCCGTTGCGGTCGAGGTAGCAGACGTGGTGCGAGGCATGCCCGGGGGAGGGGAAGCAGTCAAAACCGAGCACGCGGTCGCCGGTCTCGCGCACGTTCGCCTGCGGCACGGGCGCCAGCTCGCCCCACAGCGTGTCGAATTCGTCACCGTAGAGCCGGTGTGCGCTCTGTTCCAGCCGGGTCGGGTCGACGAGATGCGGCGCGCCGATCGGCGAGACGTGCACCTGCAGCTCAGGGTGCTCGCGCACGAGCACGCCTGCCGCGCCTGCGTGGTCGAGGTGAATGTGCGAGAGCAGCAGATGCAGCACGTCCTGTAGCTCCAGCCCGCGCTCCCGCAGGGCCTGCTTCAGGGCCGGCACGCAGGTGGAGGGTCCGCAGTCGAACAACGCCGGCCCCTCGGGTGTTTCCAGCAGGTAGACACCGATCACGCGCTCGCGGCCGAGATGGAGCAGGTCGAGCGGCTCGGGCGGCACTCGCCGCCGCTAGGAACTAGTGGTTGCGGCCGAGACCGCCAGAGCGACCTCGAGGTCGGCCAGCAGGTCCTCCGGCGACTCGAGGCCGACCGACAGCCGGATGAGGTTCGGCGGCGCCGCGAAGGGCGACTCGGCAGTCGACATGTGGGTCATCAACGCGGGGATCTCGATCAGGCTCTCGACGCCGCCGAGGCTCTCCGCGAGCTTCCAGATCTTCGTGCGCTCGACGATCGCGACGGCCTCCTCCTCGGACTCGGCGAGGAACGAGATCATGCCCCCGTAGTCGCGCATCTGGCGTGAGGCGATCGCATGACCCGGATGGTGAGGCAGCCCCGGGTAGAGCGCTTTCTCGACGCGCGGGTGCCGGTCCAGGTAGCCGGCGATCGCCATTGCGTTGTCGCAGTGCTGTCGCATCCGCACCGCCAGCGTCTTGGCCCCGCGCAGAACGAGCCAGCAGTCGAACGGACCGGGAACCGCGCCCAGGGACTTCTGCAGAAAGTAGAGGCGTTCGGCGACGGTGGGATCGCTCGTCGCGACGAAGCCGCCGATCAGATCGGAGTGGCCGCCGAGGTACTTGGTCGTCGAGTGCAGGACGACGTCCGCGCCGAGAGAGAGCGGTTCCTGCAGGTACGGGGACGCGAACGTGTTGTCGACGACGACCAGCGCGCCGGCCTCGTGTGCTGCGTCGGCTGCGGCTCGGATGTCGATCACGTTCATCAGCGGGTTCGTCGGCGTCTCGAGCCAGACGATCCGCGTCCGCTCGTCCAGATGCGCCGCCAGGTTCTCGTTGATCTCGGCCGCGTCGACCCACTCGAAGACGTAGCCCTTCGGCTCGTAGACCTGCGAGAACATCCGGTAGACGCCCCCGTAGACGTCGTTGACCGAGACGACGCGGTCGCCCGGGTTGATGAGGTGCATCAGCGTCGTCGCCGCCGCCAGGCCGGAGGCGAAGGCAACGCCGTGATCGGCTCCTTCGAGCGACGCCAGGCACGCCTCGAGCGCGCTTCGCGTCGGGTTGGAGGCCCGCGAGTAGTCGTAGCCCTTGTTCTCGCCGACCGCGTCCTGGAGGTAGGTCGACGTCTGGTAGATCGGCACCGTCAAGGCGCCCGTCGTTGGATCGGGCTCCTGGCCGGCGTGGATCGCGCGGGTCTCGAACTCCATGCTCCCGATTCTAGTTGCGCCGCCTCGGGCGGCTGATTCCACGACTCAGTAGCTGAACGGCTTCGCGACCATGTCGAAGACGATCAGGAACATCAGCGCGACGTCCAGTCGGACGACGAGCAGGATCCGCCGCAGCCTTGTCTGCACCTCGGGCGACTGGGGCCCGTGGGCGGCGGCCTTGTTCAGCCGCTTCGCCTCGGGGCCGAGAAACAGGATCCCGGTTGCCGCGGAGAGCGCCCAGGCTACGAGGCCGAAGATGATCCAGAACTGGTTGTACGGGATTTCGCCGTTCGAGGTCATTGCGATCCCGAAACCGAGGACGACGAACGACATCACCGGGAAGAGGCGTCCGGCGACCGTCTCGGCCCAGTGGCCGATCTGCAGCAGCTGGTCGTCGTCGTTGGCGAGCTCGGCCAGCACCGCGCAGACGGTGAGGAAGAGGCCGCCGCCGACCCAGACCACGGCCGCGCCGACGTGGAGCATCTTGAAAACGAAGTACCACGGGGTGTTCGCCGCGAAGACGATCGAGACGACGATGAGCACGAGCGCGATCAGCGAGGTCGCGACGACGGACGTACGACGGCGGCTTTCAGCGCTCGGTGCAACGACTACTTGTTCCATGACCTCTCCCCGGACGAATGACTCGGACCGGGGCGGACTTTATCGGGGCGAGGGGACGGTGACTACCCGCTCGACGCCCGCGTTGCGGTAGTCAGGACCGAGCTTCTCCTCCAGCGTCCGCTCCAACTCGCCGCTCTGGGCGAGCTCCTCGACGATGTCGGCGCCGCCGATCAGCTCGCCGCGGACGAAGACCTGCGGGATCGTCGGCCAGCTCGAGATCGCGGAGAGCTCCTGGCGGATCGCCGGGTCGGGCAGGACGTCGACCGCCGTCACCGGCGCCCCCGCGCGCCGGAGGGCATCGAGCGCACGCGAGGAGTTCCCGCACATGACGAACTGAGGCGTGCCCTTCATGAAGAGGGCGACGTCCTCGGACTGGATCACGTTCTCGATCTGCTCGCGAAGCTCGCTCACTGACTCCCTTTCGTTTGGATGCGCAACTCGTGAATCGTGCCATCGCCAAGCGGGGCTGCGAGCGCCTGATTGACGAGCCGGTGCTGCTCGAGCAAAGAGAGGCCGTCGAAGCGCGCGCTCGCGACCGTGACCTGGAAGTGATCGCCGCCGCCCGTGCGGTCCTGGACGTCCACCTCCGAGCTCGGAAATGCCTCTTCGAGCAGGCTACGCAAACGGTCAACGGCCATGTTCAGGTCTTCGAGTTTCCGCGCTGGTGGGCGAGATACTCGAGCAGGTCCGAGCGAGTGATCACGCCGACCGGCCGCCCCTCTCGGGCGACGACAACCGCGTTCGTGCGCCCGGTCAGCGTGGGGAAAACCTCGTCGAGCGAATCGCCGGCGTCGATCGTCGCAAGCGGCGGTTGCATCGCGTTGGCGACGTCCTCGTGCAGGGCGTCGGGGTTCTTGAAGACGCGGTCGAGCAGGTCGCGGTCCTGAAGCGAGCCGACGACGTCTGAAAGCGACTCCGAGGCGCCGTCTCGCACAACCGGGAGCTGGGAGATCGAGTAGCGCTGCATCAGCTCGATCGCCTCGCCAACCTTCTGGTGCGAGCCGATGACGATGAACTCCGGCACCCCGGGCTCTCCGGCGCGCTTGGCTTGCAGAACCGCTCCGACGGTCGGAGCCGGCGTCCGCCGCTCGAGGAAGCCGTGGTCGAGCATCCAGTTGTCGTCGTAGAACTTCGACAGATAGTTGCGCCCCGTGTCGGGGATGATCGTCAGGATCTGAGCGCCGGCGCCGAGCCGCGCAGCAATTTGGAGCGCCGCCCACACCGTCGTCCCCGCGGAGCCGCCCGCGAGGATGCCCTCTTCTCGTGCGAGCCGGCGCGCGGTCAGGAACGAGTCGCGGTCGGAGACCCGGATCCACTCGTCCACGACCTCGGGATCCATGGTCTGCGGCCAGCTGTCCTTGCCGATTCCTTCGACCAGGTACGGGTGGACGTCGGCCTCCTCCTGCGCCGTGTAGACGGAGCCCTCGGGGTCGGCCCCGACGATCAGAGTCTCAGGCTTGCGTTCCTTGAAGAAGCGCCCGACCCCGGAAATAGTGCCGCCGGTACCCACGGAGATCACGATCGCGGCGAGCTCGCCGCCGGTCTGCTCCCAGATCTCGGGGCCGGTCACCTCGTAATGGGCGTCGGGATTCGCCATGTTCGAGTACTGGTCGGGCTTGAAGCCGCCGGGGATCTCTTCCGCGAGCCTGTCAGAGACCGAGTAGTAGCTCTCCGGCGAATCGGGCGGGACGGCGGTGGGGCAGATCACGACCTCGGCGCCGTACGCGCGCAGCAGCGCGATCTTTTCCTGGCTCATCTTGTCCGGCATCACGAAGATGCAGCGGTAGCCCTTGATCGCAGCGGCGATCGCAAGCCCGACGCCCGTGTTGCCGGAGGTCGGCTCGACGATCGTGCCGCCCGGCCGGAGCTTCCCCTCGCGCTCGGCCGTCTCGATCATCGGCAGGCCGATCCGGTCCTTGACCGATCCGCCCGGGTTCAGGTGCTCGAGCTTCGCGAGCAGCGTCGGCTCGATCTCCTGTCCGAGCTTGTCCAGCCGGACGATCGGCGTTCCGCCGACCAGGTCCAGCAGCGTTGGGTAGTCGCGGGCCATGCCGGGGGGAGCTTAGATTGCGGCCCCCGCTGCTTCCTGCTCGGTGACGTCTTCCGCCCGGACGCCGCGCAAGAGCAAGAAGGCTGCCACGGCACCAGCGACCGCGAGGAAGAGCAGTGCCCAGAACGCGTGCTGGTAGCCCGACGTGAACGCTTGCGCCTTGGTGTGACCGCTCTTCAGCAGATCCTTGCCCTGGGTCGTGAAGATCGTCGTCACCAGTGCGACGCCGATCGCGCCGCCGATCTGTTGGCTCGTGTTCAGCAATCCCGACGCGAGGCCGGCTTCGTCGGATTTGACCCCCGTGAGCGCGGCGATCGAGACCGGGACGAATGCGAATGCCAGGCCGACCGCGAAGACCAGATAGGCGGGCAGGAGGTCGGGCCAGTAGTGGCCGTGGACAGGAATCTGGGTGTAGAGGTAGAGGGCGACGCCCATGATCAGAAGACCCGCCGTTACGATCGGCCTCGGCCCCAGCCTGGTCGTCAGCGCCTGGGCGACGCCGGCCCAGATCGGCGTCGTGCCGGCGGTCGCGAGGAAGGTAACGCCGGTCCTCAGCGCCGACCAGCCGAGCACCTGTTGCACATAGAGCGTCAGGATGAAGAAGTTGGCGAAGATGACCATGCCCATCAGGAAGCCGACAACGTTGGCGGCGCTCAGCGACCGGTTGCGGAAGATTCCGAACGGCATCAGAGGCGCTCGGCCGCGCAGCTCGATGGCGAGGAAGCCGGCCAGGATCACCGCGGCCGCGATCAGCAGCAGGATCGTCTTTGCCGATCCCCAGCCGTCCTCGGGCGCCCTGGAGATGGCGTAGACGAAGAGCGCCAGGCCGCCCGTCACCGTCACGGCACCCGCTGCGTCGAAGCGGCGCGTGCCGATGTCCGCGCGGCTCTCCGGGATGATTCGTCCGGTCGCGACCAGGACGAGCGCGCCCACCGGGACATTGACGAAGAAGATCCACTCCCAGCCCAGGTACTTGGTGAGAATGCCGCCGAAGAGGACGCCGGCCGCGGCGCCCGAGCCGCCGAGCGCGCCCCAGATCCCGAGCGCCTTGTTCCGCTCGGCGCCCTCGGTGAAGGTGGTCGTCACGATCGAGAGTGCCGCCGGCGAGATGATCGCGGCGCCGAGGCCTTGCACCGCGCGTGCGCCGATCAGCACGGCCGCACTGCCGAGAGCGTGCGAGAGCCCGCAGGCGAGCGAGCTGAGGGTGAAGACGATCAGCCCGACAACGAAGATCCGCCGTCTGCCGAGCAGGTCGGCCATTCGGCCGCCCAGCAGGAGGAAGCCTCCGAAGGTGATCGAGTACGCGATGATCACCCATTCGACCGTCTGCTGGGTGATGTCCAGGTCGGTCTGGATCGACGGGATCGCGACATTGACGATCGCAACGTCGAGGATCGTCATGAAGAACGCAGTTCCGACGACCGCGAGAATCAGCCAGCGGCGCGGGTTCGGTTCGGCTGCAACGTCGGTCAAAGGTTCCTCCCTCTCGGTCTTGGACGAACGGCTACTACGGCCCTAGGGAAGTTGCCAGAACTCGCCCGTTAAGCCAAGTCGCTCCAGGATCGCCTGGTTCTTGTCGCGTGTGTGGGGCCGCCAATCGGGCTCGAGACGGTCGCTCCACCACGCGTGTGCGAGGTCGCAGAGCTGTCCAGCAGTGATCGTCGCCCCGGCCTTGTAGCCGTAATGCTCGAGCCATCGTCCTGCGTGCTCTTCCGACCGGAAGAGATTCATCGTGCTTCAGGTGAAGACGATGTCGTCCCACCAGTGCGCGGCCGGAACCGCGACGTGGAAGACGTGTTCGTCGGGGACGGGGCGCCCGTCGCGGATATCGATCTCGATCGGTTCGCCGCAGTCGGGGCAGGCGCTCGAGGCATGGCCGTCGACGTGGAGGGCCGCGGGGATTCCGAAGGCGTCCCAGGCGCAGTTCCCGTACCACGAGCGGCCGTCCGCCTCGACCCGGTACGGCGTCGGCACGGCCGAGAATGGATTCGCCATCCGGATCTCGGTCCGGTTCGGCTCGAGCACGAGCGCATGGGCGTCGTGGAGGCGGCGGAGCGCCGACTCGACGTCGTCGCCTAACTCGTCTTTCAGCTCGGCGAACGTCGGCGCCCGCCCGAGCTCGACAAACCGCCGGTAGACGTGGTTGCGGATCCGAAGGTCGCCCTCGTCCATCAGGCAACCTGGCTCCGTGAGGCGTGGCCCGGTGCCAGGCATGAGGACACGGCCGGAATGGACAAAGCGCCTGCAATCCGGCGTTTTCGAGGCGAAGCCGCGGACGTGTCCTCGCTCCGATTTGGTGCCAGGCACCAGGACACGCCCGGTTCGGACAGGACGCTAATGGCGGAAGTGCCTGCGGCCGGTGAAGACCATCGTCGCGCCGGCCTGCTCGACCGCGGCGATCACTTCCTCGTCGCGTTTCGAGCCGCCGGGCTGGATGAAGGCTGAGACGCCGGCGCGGAGGGCCAGCTCGGGTCCGTCGGCGAACGGGAAGAACGCGTCGGAGGCAAGGACTGCGTCCTCGAGCGCATGCCCCTGCTCGCGCGCCTTCTCGAGTGCGATCCGCACCGAGTCGATGCGGCTCATCTGGCCCGCGCCGATCCCGAGTGTCTGCAGGTCGCGCGCGAGCACGATCGCGTTCGAGGTCACCTGCTTGCAGACGCGCCAGGCGAAGAGGAGGTCGCCCCAGAGCGCCTCGCTCGCGGAGCCGCACACGATCTCCATTCCCGCTCGGTCCTCGATGTCCCAGTCCCGATCCTGGACGAGCAGTCCGCCGAGGACGCGCTTGAAGTCCCGTTCGCCCGGGGCGTCGCGCCGGCGCTCGCGGTCGACGAGGATGCGCGTCGCCGGCTTCTGGGCGAGCGTCTCGAAGGCACCGTCCGCGTAACCAGGCGCGAACAGCACCTCCACGAACTGCCCGACGATCAAATCGGCGAGCTCCTCGGAGACAGGCCGGTTCAGGGCGACGACGCCGCCGTAGGCCGAGACGGGATCGCCGGCGAGCGCGCGCTCGTAGGCGTGCTCGATCGAGCCCGCGACCGACACGCCGCAGGGGTTCGCATGCTTGACGATCACACACGCTGGGAGCTCGAACTCGCGCAGGCAGAGCCGCGCCGCGTTCAGGTCGTTGAGGTTGTTGAACGAGAGCTCGCGTCCGTGCAGCTGCTCGACCTGCGAGAGCAGGTGGCGCCGAGCGCCGATCTCCGCGTAGTAGGCCGCGCGCTGGTGCGGATTTTCGCCGTAGGAGAGATCGAGCGCCTTCTCGAAGGCCGGGATCAGCCGGTCGGGGAACGTGGTGCGGTCCATGAACCACGCTGCGATCGAGGCCTCGTAGGCGGCGGTGACCGAGAACGCCTCCGCCGCGAGCTCGCGGCGCGTGTCGAGCGAGAGCTCGCCGTCGTCCCGCAGCTCTTCGAGCACTCGCTCGTACTGCGGCCCGCGGCAGACGGGTGCGACGTGCGCGAAGTTCTTCGCCGCAGCACGCAGCATTGCCGGGCCGCCGATGTCGATCACCTCGACCGCGTCCTCCTCGCGAACGCCGTGCTTGGCGACTGTCTCGCGGAACGGATAGAGGTTGACGCAGACCAGGTCGAGCGGCTGGATCTCCTGCTCCTCGAGCGCCGAGAGATCTTCCGGCTCGTCGCGTCGGGCCAGGATCGCCGCATGGATGCGCGGGTGGAGCGTCTTGACGCGGCCGCCGAGCAGCTCCGGCACCTGCGTGATCTCCTCGATCCGCGTCACCGGGATCCCCATCTCTTCGAGGTAGGTGCTCGTGCCGCCGCTGGAGACGATCTCGGCGCCGAGCTCTACCAGGCCCTGCGCGAACTCGTCCAGGCCCGACTTGTCGTAGACCGAGACCAGGGCTCGCTTGATCACGCCGACGCCACCGGCGAGCTGAGCTTTCCCTCCAGAAAGAGCCGGACCGCCGCCGGCAGGAGCCGGTGCTCGACCTCCTGGATCCGCGCGTGCAGCGTCTCAGCCGTGTCGCCCTCCCGGACCTCGACCGCCTCCTGCAACACGATCGGGCCCGTGTCGATGCCCTCGTCGACGAAATGGACGGTTGCGCCGGTCACCTTGACCCCGTGCGCGAGCGCGTCCTCCACCGCATGCGCGCCCGGGAACGCGGGCAGCAGCGACGGATGAACGTTCAGGATCCGGCCCGGAAAGCGCTCGAGGAACGCCGTCGTCAGCAGCTGCATGTAACCGGCGAGGACGACGAGCTCGACGCCACGCTCGGCGAGCCACTCCGCCAGCTCCTCGTCGCGGCGCTCCCGGGAGTCGAACTCGACCGCCGGAAATGCAGCCGCCTCGATCCCGGCCTTCGCAGCCCGGTCGAGCGCCCTCGCCTTCGTGTTGTTGGAGGCGACGGCGACGACCGGCACGCGCGCCTCGAGCAGTGCTTGCAGGTTCGTTCCTTCGCCGCTGACGAGGACGCCGATCACCGGATCTCGCCGATGACGAGCTCACCGGTTGCCTCAGCCGCGGGCACGACTGCACAGAAGCCGATCCCGAGGTTGAAGACGTTTCGCAATTCGGCCTCGTCCACGTGCCGCGCGAGCCAGCCGAAAACCGCCGGCCGCTCCCAGGCCTCCCAATCGATCGCGGCCTCGCGCCCCTCGGGCAGCACGCGTGAGAGGTTGCCGAGGATACCGCCGCCGGTCACGTGAGCGAGCGCCCGGACGTCCGCTCGGCTTCGGAGCGCCTCCACGTCTTGGGGGTAGAGGCGGGTCGGCGCGAGCAGGTCCGGCCCGTCGTAGTCCTCGTCCTCGAGCACGCGCCGCACGAGCGTGAAGCCGTTCGCATGGACCCCGGCCGACGGAAAGCCGAGGACAGCGTCGCCTGCCTCGACGCGCGTTCCGTCGATCAGATCTTCGCGGTCGACGATGCCGACGCACGCGGCTGCGAAATCGAGCTCGTCCTCGCGGTAGACGTCGGGCATCTCGGCGCTCTCGCCGCCGATGAGGGCGACTCCCGCAAGCCGGCAGACCTCGGCTGCCCCCTCGACGAGCTCCGCCACCTGCTCCAGCTCGAGCCGGGCCGAGGCGACGTAATCCAGCATCAGCAGCGGCTTCGCGCCCGTCGTGATCACGTCGTTGATGCAGTGGGCCGCCATGTCGGCGCCGCAATTGCGGAGAGCCCCGCGCGGTCGCGCGACGATCGGCTTCGTCCCGATCGAGTCCATCGACGCGGCGAGCAGTGTCCGCTCGTCGAGCGGGTAGAGGCCCGCGAAGCTCCCGAACCCCTTCGCGCCCGTCGATTCGACCGCGTTTCGCAGCCGCTCGACCACGGCCTCGGCAGCCGTGAGGGAGACCCCGGCCTCGGCGTACGTCTTACGGCTCACAGCCCGAGTCTAAGCCGCGTTTCGGCTACGCGAACAGCTCGCCGTCGAGCTGCGGCCGGCCCGGAGGCCCACCCTCGACGAAGCGCACGAACGCGTCCCCGACCTGGACGCTGTGGTCGTCCACGACCGCGTCGAGCAGCTGGGCGAGGGCGCTTGCCTGCGCGGCCGGTTTCTCGGACCTCAGCCGCAGGCCCGCGAGGCGCATCGTCTCTCCCTCGGCGAGCAGGTCCTCGATCCATTCCCGCGGCGGGTGGATCTCGACGCGATAGCCGGCGCCGGTGGCGACGAAGGTGCGGCGGCCTGGGTATTCCTGGACGCGCAGCTCAAACCGCTGCGCCCGTTCCATCACCTCGATGAACTCGTCCTCGTCGAGCGCAAAGCCGACGTGGTCGATGCGAGGGAGGTCCCACTGCCCGGGCTGGACGACGACGTTGACGGCGCCCCGCTCGAGCTCCGACAGGCGCAGGCGAAAGCCGAGCCGGTCGAGCTCCTCCCACGGCACGCCGGCTTCGAAGTGCGTTTGCTCGTCGCCGATCCGGCCGTACCGCGCGACGAGCTGGAAGCCGAGCTTGGCGATGTAGCGTGCCTCGACGTCGCGCACCTTACTCGTCACCAGGTGGTAGTGGAAGAGCTGCACGCCATCTACGCTAGACCCTGGTGCTGCTGTACCACGTCTGGGTCGGCCCGAACGGGCCGTCGCTGCTGACGAG
>Ga0209056_10007157_pt1 | contig 11492 bp, 8 predicted proteins | sample GraSoiAngelo_114_FD_185876 | JGI IMG/M metagenome (GOLD analysis project Ga0209056, IMG submission 185876) | Grasslands soil microbial communities from the Angelo Coastal Reserve, California, USA - 14_0903_13_40cm (SPAdes) (version 2) | ecosystem: Environmental > Terrestrial > Soil > Grasslands ... | reverse complement strand
CCTGCCGGTGGTAAGATTGCCGCCAGCTCCGTTGCCTGCGGCTATGTTAAAACTGCCCGTTGTGGTGAACAGAGAGCGAAACCCAACAGCAGTATTGTTGTTGCCGGTTGTGTTGCTATTGAGCGCTTGAAAACCAATGGCTGTGTTGTTGCTGCCGGTTGTGTTGTTGGCGAGCGCACTAGCACCAACGGCCGTGTCTAGGGCGCCGACATTATTCGCGAGCGCGTCATCACCAAGAAATGTGTTGCCACTGGTGAGGTCGCATCCTTGCTGACAGACCGCTCGCGCTTCCGGCGCAAGCGCAAAACAGGCGAGCGGGATCAGTAGAAATGCAAGCCTGACGTGCGAACGGTTTACTAAATTTTTTAATTGGAGAGTTGTCGTTTTCATAATGAGCAGAATTCTGCCTGTTTTGCTCTCCACAAGGCAATTACAAAATGATAATGAACGGTTGGAATGAAACACGCGACGTACACGATTGCGGTTGCGCTTTTTCACTGCACGGCATCGGCTACACCGTCGCCAGTCGCGTTTGAATCGCCCTGCCCCTGCCGCGGCGAGCACGCCAAAGGGCGCTTGTCTGCCAAGAACGATCCCGCGCTTCCACCCCCGGATGCGCGCCCGATTCAAGCCGTCACACCTTCGGACGTTTACAGTTCGCCGGGAGCGGATGCGCAGTTGATGTGTCAATCAGAGCGCACTGGAATCGAGAACATGCGGTTTGCGCTTACTGGCCGCGTCGTCGATGTCCGTATCGAAATGGACGGCGATCTGGACATTGCGCTGCAAGATGCGACAGGCAACCGCGCCCGGCATTGTTGTCATCGAAATACCGGCAAAACCGCAATGGTGCGAAATCCGCCAAACGGTTTTCGGCTGGACCAAGACGCGCTTTCCATTTCAAACAACTCAATGCGAAAGCTGAACCTGAACGCCGCGCCCACCGTGGCGGTGATCGGAAAAGCATTCTTCGGCACAGGGCATGCACTCAAAAGCCACATTAATCGGCGCAAGCACATGCCACGCTATGCGGCGTGGGAGATTCATCCCGTGATGAAACTGGACGTTCGCTGAAAGAAATGTCGTAACTACGGCGTCTTTGGCGCGCGTTTGTATCCGGCCTGAATTGCGTCCTGTTCGGTCATGTACTTGCCCTTTTCTGTTGTGCCGTAAAAAGGCGAGCCTTCCCGGTGATAAACGCCTGCCTCGGTATTAACCCATACCAGCCCATGACCTCCGCCCGGCCTCTCCGGCTGGGTCGCTTTTTCGGTCATGCGTCCTGCGGAGATATTGCTTGGAGCCGGAGGCTGTGATGGAGCTTGAATAACAGAGAAAGCAGCAACTCCGATCACCAACATCACGGAAAATAATTTCGTCTTCATACCAAAAATGTTTCGTGTCACAACTGTCGCGTGGTTGCTTCGCACCATCTGTGAGCTTCCAAAGAGTTGCACCGCGGAGAACTGCATCTCGAATGCGATCCCACATCGCTTTAAAATGAAAGTATCGACGGCGTTACGGATTGGGTTGCGTGCGCAGTCTTCCGCTCGAGAAAACGCGACCTTCCGAACCACTCAACTTGCAAACAGGGAGCGTTGCGATGCATGTTTCTGCGAGCGATATGTTCCGACTCATACTAATTAACGTGCTCCCAATTTACAATCTGCCTCGCTAGGATTCGAACCGCGTAAAACTCTTCCCGTCACGCGGTTTTGATCTGCTTACAACGCTGGCTTGCCACACGAGACCGGTGACGCGCATCCGCAGTCAACCCGCTGGCCGATTTAGGAAGTACAAGTAGATGAGAAAGTTCTCGGTCAGGTTGGTGAACGGTCCAAAGCAGATTTGGCGCGGCAGGAAGCAAGCGTAACTAGATTTACAAAAATGGCTCTAATTCGCTGCTACGAGTGCGGCAAAGAAATTAGCTCGTTAGCAGCGGCTTGTCCCTCGTGCGGAGCTCCGATAGGATCGACCATAATTCCGCCACCGCTACCGACGCAAGCTCGCCCAGCCTCGCGGGCAAAACAGATTTTTGGGGGAACAATCGCGCTGTTAACGGGCGTAGTGCTGGTTTTGCTGATTCGCGGGGTGACAAATCAGCCGAACACTCCTTCAGTAGCGGCATCGCCAACCCCCGCGATCGCGGAAGCGGCTACAGGGAGTTCGCCGTCTATCCAAACAGCCTTGGTAAGTTCACCACGTCCTACCGCCGCGGAGACTCCGATTGCGGAATCGGCTGCAAGGAGTTCGTCGGGTATGGAGCCGGCTTCGGAAAGTTCACCAACTTCCAGCACCGCGGAGACTCCGATTGCCGGCGCGGCTACGGGGAGTTCGCGTATCCAAATGGCCTCGGAACCAAGTCCTACCGCCGCGGAGAGTCCGTACGCTTCAGATGCATCAGTGGCGACTGCAACGTCGCCCCGGGCGACGTACCAGGTGATCGGCATTCCCCAAGGCGATTATCTCAATCTTCGCGAGGGAGCCGGGCCGGATCATCAGGTGGTCACGCGACTTGAACCCGGCACGGGCGGCATACTGCTCGGCACCAAGCGTATCGCGAACGGCGCGACAACGTGGCAGGAGATAACTGTTCATGGACAGACTGGATGGGTAAACGGAGCCTACATCGCTCCCGAAACCCAATTACCCACGTCGCCAACGGAATCGTCGACAGCACCGTGAAGCCAATGAAATACCTTGTGCAAAAACCCGGTGACGTCGCTTTCCAAACCCATTCTCTCAGCGGGCTTCGTGTTGCCGTCGCGAGTGGGCAGGTTCAATTGGATTCGCAAGCACGGCATAATGGCAAGGAAATGACGGTAACCGAAGCGCTGAAAGAGGCTTCGACGTGCTACGAGTGCTACGAGTGCGGCAAAGAGATCAGTTCGCTGGCTGCGGCTTGTCCACCGTGCGGGGCCTCACCTAGAGCTGCGCCGCCGTCGTTGGGCTCCACAACAGCGTCTTCGGCATTAGATTTTCATTTCGCCCGCCAAGGGAGACGTTTTGGGCCTTACACAGAAGTTACTGCTCGAAACTATTTGGCGGATGGTAGGATCCGGGCCGACGATCTTTGCTGGCGACCGGGCATGGATACTTGGTTGCCGGTGTCGCATGTGTTCCAAACTTCCACTTAGTTTCGCGGTGTCAGCTCCAAACTTCCGCATCGCAATTCTATAACGCTTCTCAGCACGATGCCGGCTGCTTGTTCCAGGTCCCGGCAGGCCGTGCGTCCGCGCACACAGATCGCCGTTAACTTTCCGTCGACGGCACCGGGAGGTTCAACAGGTAGATACAAATCGCCGTTTCCAATTCCAGAAACGCGGTCGACAATGAAACGGTTTCCGTCGCCGCGATGCGCGTCAGCGACGAAGATCGTTCGGCCGTTGCGATCCACTGCCGCAACACAACCAACTCCATCCGGCTTTGCTCAGATGTCAGCGATGTCGCCGATTGAAACAAGTTCCCACATTTAATCCTTAATGCGTGTCAATTTGCCGCTGCTATACGACCAAATTCGCGCCGGTATTCGAAACGACGGTTGACGTAACCCGCCTCGCCAGATGCCTGAAACTTTTTGATTCAAGGGCTTTTTCCGAAGGAGGTGAAATCAATGAAGCGAAGAATTACAGGCGTAATTCTAATTTCCCTAGGTTTGGGTCTTTTTTGGCACGCACTAGCAGAAGGCCTAGACTGCCAAACCCGATGCCGGGCAAGCTATGACCAATGTGTTGACTTAGCTCACAAGGCTATCAATCCAATCCGCAGCTTAAAAATATGCAACGACACATATCACAGGTGTTTGGGGAATTGCGTTAATTGATAACCCACCGCCCCGTGTAAAACTCGAAAAACACAGGCCAGATCGTTCATGATGGTAACGCGAACGACGAAGGGGTAATGCAGCCTAAACTGCCTCCGTGTAAGCGCCGTAGGATGCCATCCGATTCTTGCAGGTTTAGATGGCATTCGCTTAAGAGCAGCCCGCTTTCTGATCTTTGGCAGCACGCGATTCATCTACGTTTTCGCAACTGACATTTCGCGGAATAGACTATCGATTCCGATTTTCCAGCAGCCAAGTCCTTTTGAATCGGTAAAACGCGCTTGCAGGCGCTCCCATGATTCGACTTCATTTCGTGCTCGCCGCGCACAGGGATCGCGCTCGATTTTTTCCGAATCAAAACCGCTCAGCTGCTCGCGAACAAGTTTCACAGCTCGCTCCTGCGCCGCTCTAGCTATTTCAAGCTGCAACGAAATCGCAGCTCCCACCTTCCTCTCCCATTCCGGGTTTTCTACCGCGAACTTTTAAATGATGTGCTACCTCGCTAAAATTCGAACCGCGTAAAAGGCTTCGGCTCACGCGGTTTCGCAGTGAGTGGCATCGCCACGTGCCCCGAAAGCTTTCGGGGTTTACGTGGCTGCCTCGCTAGGATTCGAACCTAGACAGAGAGATCCAGAGTCTCTAGTGCTACCGTTACACCACGAGGCAACGAGCGAGAAAAATAAGGATCGATGTGCCTCGCTGCAAGTCGAGCGTCGTCGGCTCCGAGGATAAATTTACGCCGCGGCGACGTTTTTTGTTTCCAGCAGGATTTCTCTGCCTTGCTGGGCACCTGCCACTTCCAGAAGTTTTCCGCTTTTTGCCACGAGTTCGCGAGCGGATTCCACCATCGTGTCCACCATTTTGTCGTCGTGACTTGGGTCGTGGTGAAAGAGTAAAAGCGTTCGAACCTCTGCCTCGAGTGCGAGGGAAACCGCGCTGGAGACCGAGCCGTGTCCCCAGCCGATGTGAGTCTGGTACTCTTGGTCGGTGTACTGTGAGTCGAGAACCAGAACTTCGCTGCCGCGCAAGAATTGCACCAGCCGCGTGTGCTCGTCCGCCGCGATTTCTTTGCTCTGGTCCGGCGGCAATTGCTTTTCGGCGGCTGCATGCAGAAAAAATTCATACGGCTCGTGATCCGGGAGAAAAGCAACTGAGCCGGCGCTGGTGAAAAGACGATAACCAGCGCACATGCCGGGATGATTTACGAACGCGGCGTGTACGTCCACTTTACCGAGCGAGAACTTCATCTCGGTCAATTTGTTGATGTCCATCTTCGCGGAGAGCTCACGCATGGTGATGGGAAAGAACGGCGCTCTCATCGGCTCGGTCATGATTTCACGGAACGTTGCTCCAGCGCCGTCAAAACCGAAAATGCGAATCTGATTGTTGGAATCGTACGCGGTCTTGAAGAATGGGAAGCCCTGAATGTGGTCCCAATGCGCGTGTGTGATGAGCAACGAGAGCTTGATCGGTTGCGCTTGGAACTCCTTTTGCAGAGCGACGCCGAGTGGTCTGATGCCTGAGCCGGCATCGAGCACGATAATCTCACCGTCTGCGCGTAACTCTACACAGGTGGTATTTCCACCATAACGCAGAGTTTCAGGACCGGGCACCGCGATCGAGCCGCGCGTGCCCCAAAACTTGAGTCGTACAGGGGATTCCAAAGCGCTGCGCATGTGGAGGGAGGCGCTGATTCTGCCACGCATTCTTAATTAAACCAACTGTTTTCAGTAAAAGTTCCTAGGGAGATCGCTGCCGGCAAATATCTACGACACTACAGCGGGATGAGCGCGATAAACTAAAAGAAAATAGGAATGATCAATATCGCGAGAATGTTAACGACTTTGATCATCGGATTGATCGCAGGTCCGGCGGTGTCCTTGTAAGGATCGCCGACGGTGTCGCCGGTAACCGCCGCTTGATGGGCGAACGAACCTTTGCCGCCAAGGTTGCCTTCCTCAATGAACTTCTTCGCGTTGTCCCACGCGCCGCCGCCGGATGTCATGGCGATGGCAATAAACAGCCCGGTGACAATCGTTCCTACGAGCAAACCTCCGAGCACGACAGGGCCCAATTGCGGAATCACCGCTACCGCCACCACGAAAATCAGCGGCAGCAGCGCCGGCACGATCATCTCGCGCAACGCCGCTTTCGTCACGATGTCCACGCACGTGCCGTACTCAGGCGTGTCCTGGCCGGTCATGATGCCGGGATGCACTTGCAGTTGCCGACGGACTTCGCGCACGACAGCGCCGGCCGCCTTGCCTACGGCGTCCATACTAAAGGCGGTGAAGATGAACGGAAGCAACCCACCGAGGAACAAGCCGATGATTACCTTCGGGTCAGTAAGCGAAAACTCGAACACGAACGGGTGACCGTTGCGTGTCACGTGCATTTTGAGTTCCTGCACGTAGGAGCCGAACAAAACGAGCGCTGCCAAGCCGGCTGAAGCAATGGCGTAGCCTTTGGTCACTGCCTTCATGGTATTGCCCACCGCGTCGAGTTGATCGGTGACGTTGCGCACTTCGCTGGGCAACTTGCTCATTACTGCGATACCGCCCGCGTTGTCGGTAATCGGGCCGAACGAATCAAGCGAAATGATGATCCCGGCCATGGACAACATTGCCATCACTGCGATGGCGATTCCGTAAAGGCCGCCAAAATGAAAGCTCACCAAAATAGCGATTGCGATGAAACCTACCGGCAGCGCGGTGGCGTGCTGACCAACGGCAAGACCAGCGATGATGTTCGTCGCATGGCCTGTCTCTGAAGCGCGCGCGATTTTTTGCACGGGGCGATAACGCATCGATGTGTAGTAATTCGTGATCACCACGACGACGGCTGTCATAACCAGACCGACGAGGGAAGCGAAATACAGTTGCGTTGGTGAGCGCAGCTGGCCGTTCACCATGATGCCGGTCGGGAACAGATAGTGCGTCACTGGCCAGAACAGGATGGCCGAAACGATTGCACTCGTGATTACGCCACCCATCAGCAGGCTGGCCGGTTTTCCGCCGGCAACGTTGACGAACAGCACGCCCAGGATCGCGCCCAGCACGGAAATTCCCCCGAGCACAAACGGGTAAATCACGGCTGCTGGGTTGCCAGGCAACGTGAGCGCGCCAACCAGGATCGCGCCGATCAAGCTCACCGCGTACGTTTCGAACACGTCGGCGGCCATGCCGGCGCAATCGCCGACGTTATCGCCGACGTTGTCTGCGATCGTCGCCGGGTTGCGCGGATCGTCTTCTTCGAGACCCTTCTCGATCTTGCCCACGAGGTCCGCGCCGACATCAGCAGCTTTGGTGTAAATGCCGCCGCCGAGTCGCGCGAACACGCTGATCAAACTCGCCCCGAGCGCAAGACCTACCAGGCTGTTGATCGCCATCTGCGGACCGACCATGCGCGCGACGACACTATAGAAAATCGATACTGCCAGAAGCGCGAGCCCAACCACGAGCAGTCCGGTCACGGCTCCTCCGTTGAAGGCCATTCGGAGCGCCTTCGTAATCGACTGCGTTGCGGCCTGCGTGGTTCGCACATTGGCGATCACCGCGATGCGCATGCCAATATAACCGGCCGAAAGCGAACAGAACGCGCCGATTACGAATCCGATCGCCGTCGGGCGATCTTTGAAAATGAAGAGCAAAATGAAAATTATGACTGCGATCGAGCTGATGGTGACCACCTGACGATTCAGATACGCCTTGGCGCCCTCCTGAATGGCACCGGAAATCTCACGCATCCGTTGGTTGCCGGCGGGTGACCGGACCACCGCGGCAATTAGGAAAAACGCGGCCGCAAGACCAATCACAGCGCAGACCATCGACAGCGGTACGCCGGAAGTAAGAATGTTGAAGGCGAAAAAAATCATGGGCGCATCAGACTGAAGCGCACGATTCTATGAAGAATTGTTGCGGTGGCAACTGCCTTACTTCAATCGTTCGCGACCATGTGGCTTTGTGAGATCGAGAAGCGGACCGATCGGAACGATGCGAGTTGGATTAATCGCCGTGTGCGTCATGTAGTAGTGCCGCTTGATGTGATCGAAATTGACCGTGTCGGCGATGCCGCGCTGCTGATATAAGTCCATCAGATAGCCCTGGAGGTTTGGATAGTCGATGATGCGGCGCAGGTTGCACTTGAAATGGCCATAATAGACGACGTCGAACCGAACGAGGGTGCAAAATAGCCGCCAGTCTGCCTCGACAACGCGATCTGGAAAAAGGTAACGACTCGTCGATAAACGAACTTCGAGTTCATCAAGCGCTTCAAAAAGCCTGCGACAGGCCCGCTCGTAGGGCCGCTGGCGGGTGGCAAAACCTGCTCTGTAGACCCCGTTGTTGATGTTGTCGTAGAGAAAGGAAGAAAGCTTTGCGTGCTCGGGTTCGATGTCTTTTTGAAAAAAATCTACGTTTTTGTTCTCGGCGAATTCGTTAAAGGTCTCGTTAAACATCCGGCAGATGTCGTCCTCGCAATTGTTCACGATGCGCTTCGTTTGCTTGTCCCAGAGGACGGGCACAGTCACTCGGGCGTCGTAGGCCGGATCCGTCGCTTTGTAGGCTTCCCTCAAAAATTGGAAGCCGTTGATCGGATCGGTGGATTCAAACGGCGCACCGGGCGGAATCTTGCCGGACGGATCGCGAAATGCCCAGCCTGAGTCGTCTCGAATCGGATCAACCACGGTCACGCCAATGGCTTCTTCCAGTCCTTTCAGTTTCCGAAAAATGACCGTGCGGCTCGCCCACGGGCAGGCCAGCGAGACGTAAAGATGATAGCGGCCCGCCTCAGCAGCGTAAGGTGTCGAGCCATCATTTGAGACCCACTCGCGAAACGCGTCCTCCTGGCGTTTGAATTCTCCGGACTTAGTCTCCTCGTCTGGAAATTGCGCTTTCATGTAACCACGAATGGACACGAATAATCACGAATTTGAAAGCCAAGGAAGTTATTTGCGTCGACGCGCGCTGGGTTCCACTCGCGTTGACACGGAAAACGGCCAATGATAGCGTCGGCCAATTTACGCGGAAGTCCGTAAAAGGCGGGCGATAACGCTGTTACCGTTACAGACTTGCACACATTATTGAACAGTCAGGTTTTGGTGCTCAACCGGCTCTGGCAGGCGGTGAACATCTGCTCTGCTCGCCGCGCCTTTTCGCTCGTATACGCCGGGCACGCACAGATTGTTTCTTCTGATGACGCGAACAACTTTTCCACGCACGATTTCGAAAGCTGGCGCGATCTTTCCGAGAACGCGCCCGACCATGAAGTGGTCACGACCATTTCGTTCAAGATCCGCATCCCACGGGTGATCGTGCTACTCGTGTTCGATCGGCTTCCGAAAAAGGAAGTAAAATTCACTCGCCACAACGTGTTCGAGCGTGACAAGAACACCTGTCAGTACTGCGGCCAGCTCTTCGATCGAAGCGAACTTAATTTGGATCATGTCGTGCCGCGCGACCGCGGGGGAACGACGATGTGGGAGAATGTGGTCTGCTCCTGCATTGCCTGTAATACGCGCAAGGGCAACCGGCTCCCGCGCGAAGCGCACATGAGCTTGATCCGCAAACCGAAGCGGCCGAAGTGGCGGCCGTTTGTGCAGATCACGTTTTCCGCTCCGCAGCACGATCTCTGGAAGCACTTCGTCGATCTCGCTTACTGGAATGTCGAGCTAAGCGATTAGCGTTCGCTCGCCGCGAACCGTAGAACTTGTCTGTTCACACGCCAGGCGTCTGACACAGACGCACGGCCTACAACCTTCTAACGTTTCAACGCCTCCAGAATTGGCTGTGGATACACGCCCAGCCAAATTGTCCCGATAATGAGCGCCGTGATTGCAATTCGTGACAAGCCGTTTACCGGGACAGCGTCGACATCGGAACTGGACTGCCAGTACATCGCGAGTACGACCTTCAGATAATAGTAGAATCCGCAGCCGACCGTGATCACGCCCACCACGACTAGCGCTATCTGACGCTGCAAAACCGCTGCGTAAAAAATATAAAATTTGCCGAGAAATCCGGCTGTGAACGGGACACCGGCCAGAGAGACCATTCCAATCAGCATCGCGAACGCAAGAAATGGCGAACGTTTGGCAAGCCCGTCAAAATCGGAAATTTCTTCACCGGTTTGCTGCGCCACGATTATCAGCACTGCAAAACTCAAGAGCGTCATCAACAGGTAAGCGACGAGGTAGAAAGATATCGCGCGAACATCGAAACAGACGACGCCGATTAGCAGATAACCCGCATGCGCGATGCTCGAGTACGCGAGCAGTCGTTTCAGATTCGTTTGCGGCAACGCTGCGAGGTTTCCGTAAATCAAAGTCGGCAGCGCGATCACAAAAACCAGTCGGTGTGTTTGCGGAAGATTCATGAACGGTTGCAGAACACGCAGCAGCACGATGAACCCGGCGGCTTTCGAACCGACCGAGAGATACGCAGTCACCGGCGTGGGCGCACCTTGGTAAACATCCGGCACCCAGATTTGGAAAGGGACGGCCGCAATCTTGAAACCGAGCGCGACCAGAACGAAAACCATACCTAACAACACTGCACCGGAGTTGCTGCCAGTATTCGCGAGTGCCGCCGTTAGCCGATAGAGATTTGTCTGGCCGGTTGCACCGAAAATCCAGGCGATTCCGTACACGAGGAATGCCGTGGAAAGCGCGCTGAGTATGAGATACTTCGTTCCCGCCTCGAGCGTCATGGGATTGCGCCGGGTAAAACTGACCAGCACGTAGAACGACACTGTTACCAGCTCGAGGGCGACAAAGATGAAAACGAAGTCAATTGCCGAAACGAGGTACATCAGTCCGGTGCAGGTGAAAAGAGGCAGCGCGACAAATTCGCCAAGGCTTGCCTGCGGGGGGCCACCGGGAAAGAAGCTGCGCATCACTGGTGCGTAATCGATCGTCATGATCAGAACGAAAATCGTGGTCACCAGCGCGAATTGCTTGAAGAAGATCGCCAGCCGGTCCGCTGTGTAAAAACTCCAGAAGCCAGTCGCGGGAGACGTCGATTGAGAGGGAGCGACAAAGAAACTGGCGACAAGAACTACCGCGAGCCCCGTAATCGCAGCGAAAGCTAAAACGCGTTTGTCGACTTTCTCAGCAAACGCTTCGATCATCAGGATCACCATTCCGAGCACCAGCACCGCAATTTCGAGAATGGGCGCGGTAATCGAGCTCATTTGTTTGCGGAGAGATATGTGCGAAACGCAGGAGTAACGATTCGCACGAAAAATTGCGGAAAGAATCCACAGCAAAGTAGCGCAGCCACGAGCAACGTGATGGGCATACGCAACGCCGGGCTAAGATCGGGCAGTTTTTGCCATTGCTCGCGAAAAGAGCCCATGAACGTTTTGCGGTAGGCGCGCAGCATGTAGACCGTCGATAGCACCACGCCCCATAGCGAAAGGATGGTGGCGATTTGAAAAATGTGAAATCGCCCGATTTCCCAGCCGTTCCTGAACGCGCCAAAAAAGATCATGATTTCCCCAGCGAAATTGGCAAAACCCGGAAGACCGATTGCGGCGAACACGCCAAATCCAAACGCAAGCCCGGCAAAAGGCATCACCCTCGCAAGTCCGCCGAGCTCATCAAAAACCAACGTGCCAGTGCGCCGGCGCAATTCGCCTGCGATGCCAAATAGCAACGCGATTGAGAGACCGTGAG
>Ga0209056_10007155_pt1 | contig 11494 bp, 10 predicted proteins | sample GraSoiAngelo_114_FD_185876 | JGI IMG/M metagenome (GOLD analysis project Ga0209056, IMG submission 185876) | Grasslands soil microbial communities from the Angelo Coastal Reserve, California, USA - 14_0903_13_40cm (SPAdes) (version 2) | ecosystem: Environmental > Terrestrial > Soil > Grasslands... | reverse complement strand
TCATTTTCGAGAGAATTTTAGAGGAGCAAATGGAATGAGTCCAAGAGATGGGAGGCGGACGCTACGCCTTTGGCTGTTCGCATTTTCATGCGCAAGCGCCGCTTTCTTCAATGAATAAAACGCGTTGTTCAAGCAAAGTTCTTGACATGCACAAGCTGGCAGAGTATAAGCCGCCTATCCCAAGGGTCTTCGACAGCGCGCCACGCGGCACGTTCTCCAATTAACCACTGCGACTTCGTCAACCTAATTTCCGGTTGCGACGCCGCCTTTGTCCCGGAGGGTGCTCTGATAATCGTCAACAATTATCTCGGGTACGTCATGCTTAGGCGGGGATCTAATTGTAGTCGTAACTGGTCTGCGCGACTCGTTCAAATCAGCATGAAGGAGATCTGAAATGTTTAATTCAGACATTCTCGACGTTGCGATCGGTATGATCTTTGTCTATCTCATTCTGAGCCTCATATGTTCGGCAGCTCATGAGATAATCGAGCTTTGGTTGAAAAAACGGGCGATAGATCTTGAGCGTGGGATAAGAGAACTGCTTGATCCGAGCAGCAGTTCAGGAAGCGCCGGGCTGATCAAGGATCTCTATGACCATCCCCTGGTCAATGGGCTGTTCCAGGGTCACTACGGCGACTCTGGAATTGGAAAGTGGTGGTCCACAATCAAGGGGACTAAGCTACCTTCCTACATTCCATCGCGCAACTTCGCCCTCGCTTTGATGGATCTTGTTCTACCGGGCACGGCTGCGACACCCTCCGGTGCGAATGCCGCAACCCCTCCCGACCTGAATGTCCAGCTCAATACGCCACCGCCGCCTCCGCCTCCTCCTCCAACTGTTCCCGGGACTCCACTAGCGGCCCTTCGAAACGCAATCGCGACAGGTCCGGTTCTCGCTGGCAGTCCACATTTGCAAACGGCGCTCTTACCAATAATAGACGCCGCAGGAAACGACGTCAGCAAGGCGAGAGAGAATATTGAAACGTGGTTCAACAGCGGGATGGACCGCGTCGCCGGATGGTACAAACGCCGGTCCCAGATCGCTATCTTTATTATTGGTTTCGCGATTGCCTTAGCGATAAATGCCGACTCGGTCTTTATTGTTAAGAGCCTCTCGACAAATAAAGCGCTACGCGAATCTTTGGTTTCGGTCGCAATAGACTACGCTAAGGCGAACGCATCACCTTCTCCGACTCCGGCTTCTGCGACCTCCGCGTCGTCTGCTGCATCTCCCGCCAAGGCCGCCAGCACGGCACCACCTACGCCCACGCCGCCTCCGGCCTGTGTGCGAGATGCGACTTCGCCAGAGTGCCAGCTCGAGAAGAATCTCGACATCATTCAGAATAATGTTCAGAAGATCGGTCTACCGCTTGGTTGGATCAAAGATAGTCCAGATCGAAGCCGAAGGTGGGCGGGGTTGCACTTCTTAACGGCAGACTTTTGGCAGAACTGGGCTTGGCAGTTTCAAAATCACTTGTTCGGCTGGCTCCTGACTGCCTTCGCAGTATCCGTCGGCGCGCCGTTCTGGTTCGACATGCTGAATAAGTTGATCGTGGTTCGCTCCACCGTCAAGCCGAAAGAGAAGAGCCCGGAAGAGAAGTCGAAGGATTGAGGATAATAATTGCCGAGACAGATCAAACGTGACGCACGAGAAACGTTTGGCCATCTCGCTCATTAGCAAGTAGAGGGATTGTTTGACCAGCAGAAGGGCCGACGACGAGCTTGTTCGGCACAGTTCCGAGAACGTTGCATCGACTTTTGCTCCAAGAGGATATTGATTCAAATGCCAACACCACCAAAATCAGCGTTGCTGAACCAGTTGCATAGCTTGCGACATACAGGCTTTGCGGAAAAACTCGATCGGTTCGCAAACAAACACAGCTTTCCTACGCCTTTCTTCTTTGCGATCGCGAGTCGCGAAACTAACTGTATCAACGAACTGGGCGACCCACGAAACGGAGAGTTCCATGGGGTTGGGATCGTCCAGATCGATATCCAACATCCGATAGCCCGACAGGCTCGCGACAGTGGAAGTTGGAAGACTGATCCCGATCCACTTATCGACTTTGGCGCTCAGATACTGCAAGACAACATCGCCAGAGCAAAACAGAGATTCCCCAATTTCAACACTCAACAGCAATTGAAGATCGCCGCGAGTGGCTACAATTGCGGCATTGATGCAGCCATAGCCGGTGCGCTGAACGGTGACAGCGACAAGCATACAACCGGCAAGGATTATGGCCGAGATGTGGTAACGCGAATGGCGATCTTCGAAGAACTGATCGCCGAGGGCAATTAAAGCCGTTAAAGGAGATGGAAATGGCGGTAAAAGAAACTCAGCATGTCGATCCCCAGGTGGACACAGTGGTGGATCTAAGAGTCGGGGAATATCTCTTGTACAAAATCACGGCCCTGGGTTCTACTCCGATGTTCACCTTGGCTGATGACCGCGGACGAACAATATTGACTTCCGAGGGAGTGTCACCACAGATGAACTACGAAAAAAGGTGGCCGCTAAGCCCGGACGACGATCCGATTCCGCGAAACAGTCAGCACGCGATCATTGGTTTAATGCCTCTGGTCACAAAATACAGGTACACGGTAGAACTCCACAAGAAAGACGACTCTCTCAAAGAGACCGTCATCGATAGTGACTATGATCGGATAGAACCACTTGATGATGCCGATCAATTCCGTCAAAACCTGGGAGTGGGAATAAAGAAATAGTGATCTCTTGCGCAAGGGGGTTGGATTACCCGGAGGTTCGACAAATGAAAAAACTATCTAGACATTTATGCCTGGCGACTCTCACACTGCTCCTGGCGACATTTGCATCTGCCCAGCAGTCACCATCAATCGAGCAACTCAGACAACAGATTCAGGCGCTGATAGCAGTTGAAAATGACCCCGCTACGGGTCCGGATGTAAGAAAAATCAATCACGGGTTTGTAGAGAAACGCCGGAGAGAGTTACTCACGCTGTTAAAGGCGAGATTAAGGGCTCTGCTGGACTATCAGAAAACGGTTAACGGTGTGTTAACTGCGGAGGAGAGTCGGGCTGTAGCCGGGGAAATTCAGAACACGACGGGGGAAATCGAGAGCTTGGATAGTGCACTGGCAGCCGACCCGTCGTCGGACGGGACGATGGCCAATCGGCCAGTAGAATTGGCCTCTCTGTCGACGAATCTGGACATTGCCAATCCAGCACCTCGAGACGGAAATGCGCCCAGCAGAACACCTTTACGAAGTCCGGAGCCACAACCAACTCCGACGGCTTCGCCGCAAGCGAACAATCTGAATAGCTGGCTAAGCAACAGGATCGACGAGAGAATCAAGGCCAGCGCTCAAGCCAAGATCGACCAAAGGTCGAACGTCAACCAAACAGAAGCACCCTCAGTCAGCGACAGCTCGACATCATTGGTTGACCAGAGTTCCGCATCCGACCTGGTGGGCGTGGCTTTAAACCTGGCCGGATTGACCAAGGGAAATAATAATTCCAACGAGAAGAATTCCGCTGCGATAACCGCCACCGCGTATTCCTTGTACTCCGCCCTAAGGAATGAAGAGCCGCTTGATCCATCGTTCTATAACCGACATCGGGATTGGCGTCGCTTGTCGTTCACTCTGGGCTTTGAGAAAGGGCAAGCGAATGCAGCCGGCCAAGACACCAGAGACACTACGATCGCCGGCGCAAAATATTTAATCATTTCCCGGCGCGATGCCTCATATCATCAAAAGGAATTGGGAATTGTTTACGAGAATCTCAAGGCCGCGGCCGTTAATTTCGCCCAACTCACAAAGGAACTCAAAAGCTTCTTGTTGTTCGGAGATCCGACACTCAGAAATAAGCTTCGCATAGCGGACGACGTTCGATTCTTTATTCAGACTCAGATTGATTCTCCGAATACCAATTCTGACGATAAGCAAGCGTACAAAGCTCTTCTGCTGGAATCCGAAGACGTTTGGTTCGATTTCGACAAAGAGGACAAATTCGCAAATGTCAGACAAGACATCAGGAAGATGGTTGATAACAAGTGGTTAGGCAAGGGATTTCCTAACCTCCTCAAGGCTCTCGGCGATGATGGCCTAAAACAAGTTGATCAATTCATTGACGCGAGACTTGAAGCCTTTACGAGTCTCAATAACGCTTCACGAAGGGCCATTGAGACGATCAGGAGAGCTCCGCAGCTTTCGTTATCTTTTCAGTCCAAGCTAAGAAAACAAGGCGCGGACGAGTATCTGGGCGAAGTGATTTTTGATTACGGCGTCCATGATAGGGTGAATCTCACTCTCAATGGCAGCTATAACTACAAGAACAGCTCGATCATTGGCGGTGACGTTCGGACTGGAAGATTCGCAGGACAGCTACAGTTTCAAATGACTCCAGAGAAGAGCCTGGTTGGCAGGAGTCCTTTGTACCTCTATTTGGGCTCAGAGGCTAACTGGGCTTCAGGTAAGCCTTCCATTTATAAACTACAAGGGAAAGTGAAGATCCCGATCGCCGAGGGTATCGATTTCCCTATCTCAATCACATTCGCCAATAGGACCGATCTAATCCAAGAAAAGGATGTGCGCGGACAGTTTGGATTTACTATTGATACAGCCAAACTTTTTAGAGCCTTCCTGTCAAAATAAGGAGGCCTTACCTAGTTCGATTTAGCTCCGAAGAATCAGCCGACGTAAGGGAGTCATCATGCCAATACTAAAACAAGGTTCATCAGGCCCGGACGTAACTAATTTTCAGCAGAAGCTGAAAGATTTAGGTTTCGATCCGAACGGTGTCGACGGGAATTTTGGGCCGGGTACCAGGGACGCAGTGATTGCTTTTCAGCAAAGCAAAGGTTTGCAGGCTGACGGGATCGCGGGACCGGCGACGTTGGCCGCGTTGGGACTTAGCGATGGTCAGGCTAGCGCCGACGCATCGAGTTCTGCGAGTACTGATGCGGGAAGTGACGAAGACTCAGCGAGTGCCGAGGCAGCAAGCTCTGCAGATACTGCCGCCGCCGGAGCATTGAATCTGGGCGGCCTTACCGGGAAGCTGCCCGCTGCGGTGATCGCGCAGATTCCTGACACTGCCAGGGAGTTCGGCATTACCACGAATTTAAGATTGGCCCACTTCCTGGCGCAGTGCGCTCTTGAGTCGACTGGATTTACAGCTACGCTTGAAAACCTGAGCTACAGCGCCCAGCGTTTGCTGCAAGTATTCCCAAAATACTTCCGCGGTGTGGATCCTAATGATTACGCTCGCAACCCTGAAAAAATTGGCAACCGCGTTTATGCCAACAGGATGGGCAATGGTGATGAAGCTTCCGGCGATGGATTTAAATTTCGTGGCCGCGGCTACATCCAGTTGACCGGCAAGAATAATTACACCAGCTTTTCTAAGTTTGTTGGTGAAGACTGCGTGGCCAATCCTGACCTGGTAGCGACTAAGTATCCGCTGGCGTCAGCCGCATTTTATTTCAACTCTAATAACGTTTGGGCGATCTGCGATCGGGGCGCGGACGACGCGACGGTGACGAAAGTTTCCATCGCCGTGAACGGCAGCCCTCCTCATGCAGTTCCGGAGAGGATTCAGAACTTTAGAAAGTTCATACAGGCACTCAGCTAACCTGAAAAGGCGGGTTTGCCGCGCTCTCGGGACCCTGCTAGGTTCCTGATCTTCAACAGCCATAGCAAGAAGGGAAATCAATGCGAGTCTTAAGAAAAGGAATGACCGGTGATGATGTCGAACGCTGGCAGTTTTTTCTCGTGGGCCAGAATCATCAGCTAGAGGTTGATGGAAATTTCGGCGGTGACACGTTCGACGCCACCTCCGCGTTTCAAACAGAAAACCATCTGGACGTCGATGGCGCGGTCGGCCCCGACACTCTCGGGCGGGCCCTGTCTTTGGGTTTCGATCCTCTCGAGGACTCTGCCGCGCCTGCGAACAGCGGTGCGGCCTTCCCGCCGCGTCCGAATTTTAATCCACTAATATCCACTGCCGACCGGCAGAAAGTCTTCGGTAAGTTTGATTTCGTTGCTGCTCCTGTTCCGAGTAATCCGGAAAACATTCGCATCCTCGGCACATGGGAGCAGGACAATATCGTACGTGTCCAATTGCCGCAATTGGTGGGCGTCCAGGGCGCGCCGCATAATGGCGGAGCAAGATTCCATAAGAAAGCCGCCGATCAACTCGTCGCGCTTTGGAAAGCCTGGGAAGACGCCGGCTTTTTGGATCGAATTTTGACGTGGGACGGTTCCTTCGTGCCGCGATTCATTCGCGGCAACCGCACGGTGTTGAGCAATCACGCGTTTGGGACCGCCTTTGACATCAATGCGGCATTAAATCCGCGCGGCACGCGGCCGCTACTGGTTGGCAAGAAAGGCTCCGTTCGCGAACTCGTGACGATTGCAAATGATCACGGCTTCTATTGGGGCGGCCACTTTGGCGCCAAGCCGGACGGAATGCACTTTGAGATCGCGATTCTGAAGTAATACCCGCTGATGGTCGTGAAGCTCGCCTGACTTGCTGCGCTTCATTTGCGCTTGGAATATCTCGCCAGGGTCTGCGGAAAGACGCGAACACCTGCGGGCATCTTATCCATTGAGATTTTGTTCGGGCCGGTGAGAATGTCGCGCGCGGTCATGCCGTAAACCTGAGTGTTATCGTCGTTGTCAGGCTTGATGACGACACCTTTCAATTCCAGGCCGGCGAAGGCGCCCTTGCTGCGCGAGTAAGAAAGAATCTGCGCATTCAATTTCACATCGGTCGAAGCGCTGGCCGAACGTCCCACTGGCCCAGCGGCAGCACTGCCTTCCCCACCGATTTCAAATTTATCACTGAGCAGACTCTCAACTGCGTGCTCGTTCATGAAAAGCAGAATATAGTCTGTCGAGGCCGCGCCGATTTGCAGACCGATGCTGCCGCCGCCGAGATCGAAAAACGCCGGCGCGCTCCAACCACCAGCCACCCGCCGGCTGATCACGCCACTACCGCCTCGGCCACCGACAATGAAACCGGCCTTGATGACGCCGGGAAATACTGCGACCGCTTCAGCTCTATCCAACAGATCTTGCGGAATCGATTTTTCGCGCGTCGCCATGATTTGATCGAAGACGCGCGCGGCTTTCGCGGATTGATCCGCTGCTTCGCGCGCTTTCCTGGCGCTGCGCTCGCGGTCCGTCTGGGCGGCCACGCAAACGTTCACGAGAAGAATTAACGAAATGCAAAGCGACAGAAAAACAGTGCTCTTAATAGATTTGCTCATTGCTTCCTCCATAGACGCAAACCACGTTAGTGGTGGAATGTTTATAGGTAACCCGGCGAAATCCACTCTCAACTCCTTCAGGAGTGAAATGTGACTCCGCAATTGAGAGAACGCAACTTATTGAACTCCTGACGGAGTTCTGCCAACGGTCGACACGCGCGGTCTATAAATATTGAACTCCTAACGGAGTTCTGATCAATTCAGCGTCGCGTTGAATATCGCGCCAGCGTGCGGGGAAAGATGCGCACGCCTGCGGGCATTTTGCTCATTGTCCATCGTTGCGTTGGCGAAAGAATCTCGGGTGCTTTCTTGCCGTAAACCGCAACGTTGTCGTCGTTGTCGGCGCTGATCACGACGCCTTTGATTTCGAGTCCGGCGAACAAACCCTTGCTGCGCGAGTAAGAAAGAATTCCTGCTTTCAACTGCGCATCAGTTGAAGCGCTGGCCGATCGGCCCACTGGTCCGGCAGCAGCACTTCCCTCGCCGCCAATCTCGAACTTGTCTTTCAGCAATCCGCCAAGCGCGTCCTGGTTCATGAAGAGCAGCACAAAGTCGGTCTTCGAGGCGCCGATTTGTAAGCCCACGCTGCCGCCGCCCAGATTGAAAAACGCCGGCGCGCTCCAGCCGCCTCGCCCACGTCGACTAATGACACCGCGGCCGCCGCGACCACCAATGATGAAACCCGCCTTTATAACGCCCGGAAATACGGCAATGGCTTCAGCCTTGTCGAGCAGGCTCTGAGGAATCGCTTTATCGGGCACATTCATGATTTCCGTGAAGACGTCCGACGCCTTCTGAGCTTCTTTGGTAGCGTCCGCGAGTTTCTTCGCATTCCTGGTTTGAGCTTGAGCGAGGCCGATAAAGGTTGCAATCAACGCTATTGACACTGAGATGTGCCCGCACCTCCGAATGAGATCAATTCCACTCTTCATTTTCGATTCCTCTTCTTCGACAAGTGTTTGCCCGCTCGCGTTCGCAAGCGGTTCTCCGACGGGGGCGCCTTCAAATGTTTCTTGCTCGTTACAGTAGAGCATACTTATAATCGCTCGCCCTGACAAATTCATCATGTCCATTGGCACTCCATTTCATGAAAGAACTTTCGCTCTGTGCGAGAGCCTGAACTATCGCGAGTGGTCGGGTTACTACACAGTTAGCGCCTACGAAACGCATCACGATCACGAGTACAATGCGATTCGCAATGCCGCGGCCTTGATCGACATCTCTCCGCTCTTCAAGTATCGCGTCACCGGAAGAGACGCGAGCCGCCTGGTCGATCGGATCATCACCCGCGACCTGTCGAAGATTTCGGTGGGCCAGGTCATCTACACGCCGTGGTGTGACGAGCGTGGCAAAGTAATCGACGATGGAACCGTGTCGCGACTCGAAGAGAACGTCTATCGCTGGACCGCAGCCGATCCAAGTCTCCGTTGGTTCACGCAAAATTCAGTCGGACTCGACGTGCAAATCGAAGACATTTCAGAAAGCGTCGCGGCGCTGGCTTTGCAAGGTCCCACTTCGGGGCGACTGTTGAAATCAATTGCTGAAGATGCGGACCTCGAAAACCTAAAATATTTTCGCGTGACGACTGGAAAGATGGCCGGCGTGCCGGTCGAAATCTCGCGCACAGGCTACACCGGGGATCTCGGCTATGAAATCTGGGTCGCTTCCGATCAAGCGCTCAATATTTGGGATGACTTAATTGAGCGTGGCCGCCCGTTCGATATCAAGCCGGCAGGCATGCTGGCTCTTGACGTCGCGCGCATCGAAGCGGGTCTGCTCTTAATCGATATCGATTTTAACAGCAGCAAGAAGGCCCTGATCGATGACCAGAAGTATTCGCCGTTTGAAATGGGATTGGGCCGTTTAGTAAACCTGGACAAGAATCGCTTCGTGGGCCAGCAATCATTGATTGAAGAGAAGAAGCGCGGGCATGCAAAGCAGATCGTAGGCCTGGAGATCGATTGGACTGAAGTCGAGAAGCTTTATGAAAGAGTTGGCTTGCCCCCGGCGGTTTCGCCGATCGCTTCGCGCGTGCCGGTGCCTGTTTTTCATGACGGCAGTCAAATCGGGAAAGCCACGTCGACCACCTGGTCGCCGGTGTTGAAAAAGATGATTGCCCTGGCAACTGTCGAAGGTGAATTCTCAAAGCCGGCCACGCGCCTCGAGATCGAAATTACGATTGAAGCGGTGAGACATCGAGTGCGGGCACAAGTGGTAAAGACGCCCTTTTACAATCCGAAGCAGAAGACTGCAACGCCGGTCCTGTAAAGTGGCCTTCGGAAGAAAGGTCGTCATTGGCAACCTGCAGTGACAGAGAACCTCACAGGTCAGGAAGGGTGGCTTGCCCCCGCTGGATGAGAAGACAAGCATGGCGGGGGCAAGCCACCCTTCCCAACCTGTGAGGGTGCAATGCTTGAATGGTTTTGCTTTGAGACTCATCAATGAAGCCAAAGCTAACTGCGATGATTGAAGATTATGACTCAAGCGCGCCGCTCGCTGAGGCCTCGACTATTCCTTCGGCGTGGTACACGGACGAACGCATCTTCAAACTCGAAAAAGAGACCATCTTCAGCCACTCATGGCAATTCGCTGCGCGCATCGATCAACTAAACAAGCCTGGTAATTATGTGACCAGCGAAATCGCCGGCGAACCAATCGTCGTCATTCGCGGCAGCGATAATAAGTTGCGCGCATTTTTTAATGTTTGTCGCCATCACGCCGCCGCCGTGATGACCGAGAGAGAAGGACATGCGAGCCAAATGCGCTGTCCTTATCACGGCTGGACCTATTCGCTGGAAGGTGAATTGAAAGGGACGCCGGACTTCGCGGGAGTCTGCCATTTCGATCGCGGTGAAAATGGATTGATGCCGGTCGAAATGGCGGCGTGGGAGAAGTGGGTGTTGGTGAAATTGGAAGGCGGACAAGTCCGCCTTCTAAACGAGTCAGGCGGTGATTTGGATGAGTTTTTAGGAATCGATCTAATCGAGCAATTTCAGAAATTAAATCTTGGCGATCTTCATTGGGTCGAGCGCCGTGGCTACACTCTCAACTGCAACTGGAAAGTCTTTGTCGACAACTATCTAGACGGCGGCTACCACGTGCCACACCTGCACAAAGGTCTCGACAGCGTTCTCAACCATAGTCAATACACGATTGAAAACGGCGAGCACTTCTGCCTCCAGTCGAGTCCGATGGCCCACGGCGACGATGATGACGTTAATGCTGTGCGAACGGGCAAACGCGCCCTTTACTATTGGCTCTATCCGAATTTCATGATGAATTGGTACGAAGGAATGTTGGACACAAACTTAGTTCGGCCGCTCGCAGTCGATCGCACAGAGGTGATTTTCGATTTTTATTTCGCGGACCTTTCACGAGCTGCTCTCGAACGAAACCTCGCGAGTATCGAAGTCAGCGATCGCATTCAACAGGAAGATCTGGATATTTGTGAATCAGTTCAACGCGGCTTGCAATCACGCGCCTACAAGGCCGGACGGCTTTCAGTGAGACGTGAAGCGGGCGAGCACCTATTTCACCGGCTTTTGCATGCAGACTTGCGGGCGGGATTGACGCCCTGATCAGTCTGGGAGTTTCTTCAAGGAATTCTCAATTGCCTTAAGCAAACCCTTGTCGTTCGCACTGGTCGCGTCGCCCCGCGTGAGCGGATTAGTGAAAACCAGCACCTCGCCCGTGTGGGCATCGACGACTCCGATCATCAACTGCAAATACGCCGGAAGCCCGCCCACCAGGAGGGTAAAAGCCGTCTTGCCTTTGGTTAGTTTCTGCCCTTGCCCTCGAATGAAAACGATCGCGTCGGCGTTTTTGTCGAGATGCAAGTTCAGCACCTCGTCGCCTAACGAGAAGCGCCCTTTCTTTACATCTTTTCGCTTCTTCTCGATCTTTGGCAACAGCGCGTCGTAGCGAGCTTGAATGTCTGCCACCTTGTATTTCTGCTGGGCGTCGCCTTCGCCGGCTCCGGCGGCGGCTAACACGGTGATATGTTTTGTCGCCAGCGCTTCGCCAACCAATTGACCCACGCGCGTGCTCAGCAAGTCTGACTCTGCGGCCATGCCTTCGGGACCTTTCATGCTCTGCCGCACAACTTCGACTTTAGCCGGCAACATCACGACGTTGCGAATCTGAGTTTGTTTGCCGGTGACTTTGGGATGAAGGTACTGGCCGTGGATTGGGCCGGCCACTACAAACACGAACAACGCCAGGAAGGTAAGTTTAAGTTTCATGATT
>Ga0209056_10007154_pt1 | contig 11494 bp, 10 predicted proteins | sample GraSoiAngelo_114_FD_185876 | JGI IMG/M metagenome (GOLD analysis project Ga0209056, IMG submission 185876) | Grasslands soil microbial communities from the Angelo Coastal Reserve, California, USA - 14_0903_13_40cm (SPAdes) (version 2) | ecosystem: Environmental > Terrestrial > Soil > Grasslands... | reverse complement strand
CCCCCCCCGCCCCGGGCTCCCCGCGGCCCTGAAGGACCTGGAGGGCGATGTTCACCAGCAGCGCCATGATCAACAGGATGAGCCCCAGCGCCAGCGCGAGACCGAAGTCGCCCTGGGAGGTGTAGAGCGCCACCGCCGTCGTGAGCGTGCGTGTCGATCCGCGGATATTGCCCCCGACGATCATCGCGGCGCCGACCTCTGCCACAACCTGGCCGAATGCCGCGGTGATCACCGCCGCCAGCGCGAAGCGCGCCTCTCGCGACACGGTCCATGCCGTGCGCCACGCGCCCGCGCCGAGTGTTTGGGCGGTGCGGCGGATGCGCGCGTCGACGCCCTGGATGGCGGCGGCTGAGAGCGCTGCGGCAATCGGCAATGCCAGCAGCACGTCGCCGACGACGATCGCTTGCCACGTGTACAACCAGCCGAGTCCGCCCAGCGGTCCGCGCCGCGAGAGCAGGCCGTAGAGGAGCAGGCCTACGACGACCGTGGGAAAGGCGAGCGCCGTGTTGACGACGGTGAGGGCGGCACGCCGGCCCCAGAAGCGACGCGTCGCGAGGAAATAGCCGAGCGGTAGACCGATCGCACATGAAACGAGGGTCGCGACGAGCGCGACCTTCAGCGTCAGCAGAGCGATCCCGTAGACCTCGGAATCACCCGCTACCAGCAATGACCACGCCCGCCTGAATCCTTCGGCTAGAAAATCCATCCGATGCCGAGACTGATCCAGGGATGCAGAGTCCAATCGGTCAATGGCTGGCTCAGTGGGACGACGCGCGACCCGTCCGTTGCCGGCGTGTGGAACGAGACGGGGTACCTGAGGCGCCAGAATTGCGCGCGGAGGTCGGCGTCGACCATGAGGCGTCGCGTTGGATACCAGCGAACGCCCGTCGCGCCGTTCAGCACGAACTTCGTCCCGAACCTGTACTCGCTCCGCGTGGTGTCACGACCGGAGCGCACGTCGTAGGCGAGCCCTATTCCGACTCCCGCGTAGGGCGCGATACCGCGCCACGTTTTCCCACCGGTGAGCCGCAACAGGATTCCAACGTCGGTGATGGCAATCGCGGCCGGCACGGGGCCGGTGCGCCGCTCCGGCGACGTGGAATCGGCTCGCGGATCGATGACGAAGCGATCGCCCTCCAGGTACGCTGCCGTGAACTGGAACAGCAGCGAGCGTCCCGCGGGGATCTCGTAGCGGGCGCCGAAGGTGCGCGCGTTGCTGATGCCGACGCCGGCGCGGCCGCGATCCGCAGATAAATGACCGAAGAAGAGCACCGGACTCGAACGCAACATGATGTCCTGATACGGAGAGTGTGCGGGGTCGTGGCCGACCTGGGCGGTTAGGCGGTTCGGCGGTTGGGCGGTTAGCAGTGTCGCCACGCCGATTGCCGTTCGAACCGCCCAACCGCTCAACCGCCGATCCGCTCTTTTCATCAGTCGCTCTCCCTCAGGTCCCGCCCCGTCATCTCTTTCGGCGGCTCGATTCCAAGTAACTGCAAGATCGTCGGTCCTACGTCGCGAAGCGAGCCACCGGCGCGCAGGGTGCGATCCTGCTGCGGAGCACCAGCGCCCACGATTACGAGTGGAACGGGGTTGGTGGTGTGGGCGGTATGCGGCCCCCCGGTGGCAGGATCGATCATCAGCTCACAGTTGCCGTGATCGGCGGTGACGATCACCGTCGCCCCCGCGCTGTCTGCCGTCTTCAGCACCCTCGCGAGACAATCATCGACGGTCTCGACCGCCTTGACGGCCGCGGGCAGCACGCCGGAATGCCCCACCATGTCTCCATTCGCGTAGTTACAGAGGATGAAATCGTGCTCCTTCTCCGCGATCGCGTTGCAGAGCACATCAGTTACGCCGGGAGCGCTCATCTCGGGCATCAGGTCGTAGGTCGCGACTTTCGGCGAAGGCACGAGCAGCCGTTCTTCGCCCTTGTAGGGCGGCTCGTAGCCGCCATTAAAGAAGTAGGTGACGTGCGCGTATTTCTCCGTCTCCGCCGTCCGAAACATCGTCTTACCACGATCGGCAAGAATCTCCGCGACGATGCGCGACAACACGATGGGCTCGAATGCCGCGGGGAAGGGCAGCGTCTCGTCGTAGCGTGTCATCGTCACGAGCCGCACTTCAGGACGGCCGCTGACGTCGAAACCGTCGAAGCCGGGGGCCGCGAGCGCGCGGACGATCTGGCGCATGCGGTCGGCGCGGTAGTTGAAACAGAAGATGCCGTCGCCGTCGCGGATGCGGGGGGTGCCTTCGATAACACGCGGTTTGACGAACTCATCCGTTTCACCTGCCGCGTAGGCTTGCTTGATTGCTGTCAGGGGATCGGGTGCCGGCACACCGATGCCTTTCACCATCGCATCGTACGCCAGTTTCGTCCGCTCCCATCGCTTATCCCGATCCATCGCGTAGTACCGACCGATGACGGTGGACACAGCCGTCCGCTCGTCCAGCGGTCCTACAGCCTCCAGGAGGTTTTCCATGAACCCGAGCGCCGACTTCGGCGGCGTATCTCGGCCATCGAGCCAGGCGTGAATCGCGACGGGCAGGTCGGCGCGACGGGCCAGCGTCACGGCAGCGACCAGATGCTTGTCGAGCGCATGGACACCGCCGGTGCCGATCAGACCCATGATGTGCAACGTGCTGTTCTTGCGACGCACATGCTCCACCAACTGCACGAGCGGTGGTGACTGGAAGAATTCCCCCGAATCAATCGACTGCGAGATGCGTACGATGTCCTGCGGCACGACACGACCGGCGCCGAGATTCAAGTGACCGACTTCACTGTTGCCGATCTGTCCTTCGGGAAGTCCGACGGCGAGGCCTGAGGCTTCGAGCAGGGTGCGCGGTGCGCGCTCCCACAGCCGATGCCACGTCGGCGTTTTGCCCAGCTCGATGGCGTTGCCCTCGCGGCCGGGACGAAAGCCCCAGCCGTCGAGCACGATGAGGACAACCGGACCGTTCGCCCTGTCCGGGATGCGCGTGCTGCGGCTCGTTGTCATATTGGAGGGGATGCAAGTTAGCCAGATCGTTCGTGCCCTACCAGTTATGCTGAGCGTCGCGGTTTCACAAGCGGCGCCGGCGCAAACCGCCGTTCGCTATCGCGTCACGGCAAACAACGCGTGGTTCTATCAGGACGTCGGTGGCCGACGGATCGCGCAGCTCGTCCGCGGTGCGGTCCTGAGGGCTGGAACGGGCAACGCGACACGCAGCGATTGGGTGCCGGTGATGCTCGACGGCTGGATCTTCGCAACGTCGGTGGGACGCAGCGGTCGGCCCGACTTCGATCTCGCCGTGACCCGCGCCCCTCACGAAAATCTTCGCGCCAAGCCTGCCGGTCCCCTCCTCGCCGAGCTCGCTCAGGGATTTGGGTTGAAGCGCGCGGGAGCGGCGAGCGATAGCGCTCACCCCAACCGGTGGATGCATGTGACGCGCGATGGCTGGGTACAGCGCAGCGCCGTGGAGCCTCTTGCCGACGTCGCCGACACGCGCACGGCGTCGGCATCCGATTCAGACAGTGTCGCTCCGCCCCCTGCGTCTCCGGCGTCCGCACCAGCCGGGCGACTCGATTCGACCCGCGCTCAACCGGTCCGCATGACGACGCTGTATCGCGCGCCCGCGGGTCCCGAAGCCGGCACGGTCGCGACCGATACGCCGCTGCGCGTGTTGAGTCGCAATGGCGAGTGGACACGCGTGCAGTTCGAGGGATGGGTGAAAGGCGGCGACCTGCAGGTGGCGCCGGCCGGTGTGATGGTCGGCGTGACGGCGGCGGAGCTGCGAGCGGAGCCGCAGCGGTATGTGGGGCAGCAGCTGCGCTGGCAGCTCGAATTCATCGCGATCCAGAAAGCCGATGACTTGCGGCCCGACATACCGAGCGGCGCGTCGTACGTGCTCGCGCGCGGGCCGCTGCCGGAACGCGGATTCGTCTATGTCATCGTCTCCGACATCAAGCTGCCCACATTCCGCGCGCTCACGCCGCTCGCCCCGCTGCAGGTGATCGTGCGCGTGCGCAACGGCCGCAGCCGCTACCTCGGCAATCCTGTGGTGGACCTGGTCTCGTTGGAGGGAGGAACGACGCCGTGAACGACGTGCTCGCTGAACGCATCCGGCGCAAGCTCGACGTGATGCCGGATGAGCAGGCATATCAGGTGCTCGACTACATCGAGTTCCTCGAATCGAAGTACGCGCAGCGCGCCGCCGGCGCGCCGGCGTTTCAGAAAGTCGCCGAAACGCTCGAGGACACGATGCGCGCGGGGCGAGTGCCGGTCACGATCATTCGGGGCACGATGGACGCAGTCGGCAAAGCGGGGCGGTTTCTGGAGGGTCTCGCCGCCGCCGGAAAGGCGGCGGTCGAAGAGGCGAAGAAGAAGACCTCGGTCCCCCCCGCCCCCCCCGGCCCCCCCGTTCCCCCGGTTGAGGAAACCAAGCCCTCCCAGTAACTTCCGCTATGGGAACCTTCCGACCCGACGTCGCCCTCACTTTTGACGACGTCCTGCTCGTGCCCCGTCATTCGACGGTGCATCCCCGCAACGTCGCCGTCACCAGCCGCTTCACTCGTGCCATTCCCCTCAACATTCCGATCGTCTCCGCCGCCATGGACACGGTCACCGAGGCGGAGATGGCGATCGCCATGGCGCGCCAGGGCGGCATCGGCGTGATCCACAAGAACATGACCATCGATCGCCAGGCCGCCGAGGTCGATCGCGTGAAGCGCAGCGAGTCGGGGATGATCATAAACCCGATCACCCTCGGTCCCGACCGGCCGCTCCGCGAGGCGCAGCAGCTGATGCTGCGCTTCAAGATCTCCGGGGTGCCGATTGTCGACGGAGCGGGGAAACTCGTCGGCATCATCACCAATCGCGATCTGCAATTCGAGCGGGAGCTGGATCGACCGATTCGCGACGTGATGACGAAAGAGAAGCTGGTAACGGCGCCGGTCGGCACCAACCTGGACGATGCAGAAAAGATTCTCGCCAAGCATCGCATCGAAAAACTGCCGGTTGTCGACAAGCAAGGCTTGCTGCGCGGTCTTATCACCATCAAAGACATCTTCAAGCGGCGCCAATACCCCGACGCCAACAAAGACCAGCATGGGCGGCTGCGCGTCGCCGGCGCGGTCGGCGGAACGCCGGATGCGCGCGCCCGGGCGCAAGCGCTGCTCGACGCCGGCTGTGACGTGGTCGTCATCGATTCCGCGCACGGCCACAGCCAGGGTGTGCTCGATACCGTGGCGTGTCTGCGCGACGTCTTTCCCGACGCTCAGCTCGTCGCGGGCAATGTGGCGACTGAGGACGGAGCGCGCGCGTTAGTCGACCGCGGCGTGGACGCGGTGAAGGTGGGCGTCGGGCCGGGCTCGATCTGCACGACGCGCGTCGTGACGGGCATCGGCGTCCCGCAGATCACGGCTATCGTGGACGCGGTGCGCGGCGCCGGTGACATCCCTGTCATCGCGGACGGTGGCATCAAGTATTCGGGCGACGCCGTGAAAGCACTCGCGGCCGGCGCGGCCAGCGTGATGATGGGCTCGATGCTGGCCGGTACCGAGGAAAGCCCCGGTGAGTCGTTCCTGCTCGAGGGCCGGCGCTTCAAGGTGATCCGCGGGATGGGCAGTCTGTCGGCGATGGAAGAGGGCTCCGCCGACCGCTATTTCCAGGAAGGCGAGGTGTCGCTCCAGAAACTCGTGCCTGAGGGGATCGAAGGGCGAGTGCCGTATCGCGGGCCGGTCGCGGACGTGGTCTTTCAGATGGTCGGCGGGCTGCGCAGTGGCATGGGGTACTGCGGCGTCTGCGACATCGCCGCCCTGCGCACCGAGACGGAGTTCATCCGCATCACGACGGCGGGCCTGCGGGAGTCGCATCCACACGACGTCGTCATCACCAGGGAATCGCCGAACTACAGTTTGTAGGCTCTGACGCTCCGCTCTATTGACAGATCGACGGCCCCGGCGAACGTTGGGTCCGTCTGCGCCACCCAATCGTCACCCTCGCGAACGGAGTTCGCATGAATCTGTTCCGCCGGAAAAGCGTCACCGAGCTGCAGGCGGAAGCGCTCACCGACCACAGTCTGAAGCGGGCCCTGGGGGCGCTCAACCTCACGCTCCTCGGCATCGGCGCGATCATCGGAACCGGCATCTTCGTCCTCACCGGCACCGTGGCTGCGTTGAATTCGGGACCGGCGGTCGTGCTGTCGTTCACACTCGCCGGTGTAGCGTCGATTTTTGCGGCGCTCTGCTATTCGGAGTTCGCGTCGCTCGTGCCCATGGCGGGCAGCGCCTACACCTACGGTTATGCCACGCTCGGAGAACTGATCGCCTGGATTATTGGGTGGGACCTGGTGCTGGAGTATGCGCTCGGCGCGGTGACCGTTGCCATTGGCTGGTCGGGATATTTCGTGTCATTGTTGCACGACTTCGGCATCAACTTCCCTTGCGCGCTGTCCGCGGCCCGCGGAACGCTGGTCGCCTGTCACGACGGAACACAGGTGACTGCGGTCTTCAACCTTCCCGCAGCCATCATCATCGCCATCGTCACCACCCTGCTCGTCATCGGGATCAAAGAATCGGCCAACGTCAACAATGTGATCGTGTTCATCAAGGGCGCGGTGGTTGTGCTGTTCATTGTTGCGGCGGCACACGCGATCAACTCCGCGAACTGGCATCCGTTCATCCCGCCCGCCGAGGGCACGGGCAAGTATGGCTGGAGTGGTGTGATGGCAGGCGCGGGAATCGTGTTCTTCGCCTATATCGGGTTCGACGCCGTGAGTACGGCGGCACAAGAAGCGAAGAATCCGCAGCGCGACATGCCGATCGGGATCATCGGGTCGCTGCTCATTTGCACGGTACTCTACATCCTTGTGTCCGGCATCGCGACCGGCGTTGTTCCTTATCGCGAGCTGAACGTTCCGGATCCGATCGCCGTCGCCGCCGACCGCGCAGGTCTAGGCTGGATGTCCACGCTGATCAAGTTCGGTGCCATTGCCGGCCTTTCGTCGGTGATTCTGGTGATGCTCCTCGGGCAGTCACGCGTGTTCTACTCGATGTCCCGTGACGGCCTCTTGCCGCCGTTTGTGAACAGGGTGCATCCGAAATTCCAGACGCCGTACATCACGTCGATCGTCACCGGTGTGGTAGTCGCGTTCTTCTCCGCCATTCTGCCGATCCGCGACGCCGCGAGCCTGGTCTCGATTGGCACGTTACTGGCCTTCGTGATTGTGTCGATCGGGATTCTGGTGCTCCGGGTGCGCGAGCCAAATCTGCCGCGCGTGTTCCGGACGCCGGCGGTCGGGGCGGTCGCGCCGCTGGGGGCCTTGTCCGCACTGTACTTGATGGTGAGTCTGAGCGGTCGCACGTGGGCGCGGCTGGGCATTTGGTTTGTGATCGGCATGGTCGTCTACTTCGTGTACGGCGTGCGGCACTCGCGGCTGGCTGGCGTGTCCGGTCCGACCCGCCCGTCGGGCCCCCCGCCCCCGCCCCCGCCCCCTTCCGGCGGTCCGATGGGCACCGCCCGAACGCCGCCGCCGCGGCGCTAGTGCAGTCATCGCGCCTGCCGCAACCTGACCAAAAGAGCTAGATCAAAGGTCGGGTTGTGGCAGGCGACGAGTATCAAGCGATTATCTTCCTCCTCTCGACATGAACTCGAACGGCGTTCCCGTTCCGCCTGAGCGTGCCCGGGCGGCTCGCGACGTTGCGGCGGCGCTCACCAGCGCCCGCCACGTCGTTTTGACGACGCATGTCAACGCCGATGGCGACGGCGTCGGCAGCGAGATCGGGTTGTGGCATCTGCTGCGCGCGCGCGGTGTGTCGGTGGCGATCGCCAATCCCACGGAGATCCCCGAGCGCTTCCACTTCATGATTCCCGATGGGGCCGATGCGAGCGATCGCGCGGTGCGTGAGATCGAGCGGGCCGATGTCGTCGCATCGCTGGACATTGGGGACCTCAGCAGGCTGGGCAACCTGGCGGCTGTGATCAACAAGCGAAAGCCGCCCCCCCCCCTCGTCTGCATCGATCACCATGTCGGTCCGGTGAAGCTGCCCCCGGGCCCCTGCCTCATCGCGCCGGACGCGACCGCGACGGCGGAGCTCGTGTTCGACCTCGCCAGCATCGCGGGATGGCCGCTGACGCCCGAAGTGGCGCAAGCGCTCTACGTGGGCCTGCTGACCGACACGGGTGGCTTTCGGTTTTCCAACACGACGGCGCGCGCGCTGCGTGTCGCCGCGGCATTGCTCGAGAAAGGCGTCGATCCCGAGTCGATCTATGCGTCGGTCTACGCGAGCGCGCCCGAGGGCCGTGTGCGCCTGCTCGCGGAAGTGTTGCAGACGCTCGTGGTCGAGCAGGATGTCGGGCTCGCGTGGGTGAGCGTGCCGGCGGATGCGCTGCGGCGACACGAAGCGACCCCGGACGACCTCGATGGCATCGTCGAGTTTCCGCGGTCGATCGCCGGCGTGAAACTGGCGCTGCTGTTTCGGCACATCGGCAGCGGCCGGATCAAAGTCTCGTTCCGGTCGATGGGTGAAGTGGACGTCGCTGTCCTGGCGCACCAATTCGGCGGCGGTGGCCATCACCGCGCGGCCGGCGCATCGTTGGCCGGTACGATGGCCGAGGTGGAGGACAAGGTGCTGAGCGCGGCCCGCCGGTTTTTGTCCAACGGCAGCGGCGGGGGCGGAGGCCAATCCTCGTGAGCGCGCACGATCTCAAGGCACACGTCGAGCAAGCGCTCGGCGGCGTTCGCAATCCGCGGAATGGCGGCGACGTGCTGGCGTCGAACATGGTGCGCGATCTCGACATCGATGAGACCGGTGCTGTCACGTTCACGTTTGTCCTCACACGAGATGACCCCGCTTCCCTCGCGCGACAGGCCCGCAAAGCCGTCGAAGCCGTGGCTGGCGTCTCGGCGGTGAAGGTCAACATCCGCGACGCTGCCGATGCGGCCGGCGCGCCGCGCCGCAGTCCGGTCAGTGGCACTCCAGCGCCGCACGCCCCGCCGGCCCCCCCCCCTCCTCCGACTCCCGATGAGCTGCCTGGCCTTGGTAAGGTGCTCGCGATCTCGAGCGGCAAGGGCGGCGTCGGGAAGTCGACCGTCTCGGCAAATCTCGCCGCGGCGATGGCGCGTGCGGGCCACCGCGTCGGACTGATGGACGCCGACATCTACGGTCCCAACATTCCGCGGATGTTCGGGCGGAATGAGAAGCCTGAGGTGCAGGGCGGCAAGATTCAGCCGCTCGAGGCCTATGGCGTGAAGCTGATGTCGCTCGGACTCATCGTCGAGCGCGACGCGCCGGCAATCTGGCGCGGGCCGATTATCATGAAAATCATCCAGCAGTTCGTGCGCGACGTCGCGTGGGGCCAGCTGGATTATTTCCTCGTGGACCTGCCGCCCGGCACCGGCGACGCGCAGCTGTCGCTCACACAGATCGTACGACTGCACGGCGCGGTGATCGTGACCACGCCGCAAGAGATGGCGGTCGGCGACTCGTTGCGCGGTGCCAAAATGTTCGAGCGCGTCGGCGTCAAAGTAGTCGGTATCGTCGAGAACATGAGCTATTTCGTTTGCCCGCATTGCCACGCACGTTCAGAAGTGTTTCTGGCCGGCGGCGGGGGGCGCCTCGCCGCCGAGCTGGGCGTGCCATTGCTGGGGCAGATCCCTTTGCAAGCTGGGATGGCGGAGCTTGCCGATCGCGGTCAACCGATCGTGGTCGGCGAACCCGATTCACCCGCCGCTGTAGCGCTGACCGAGCTCGCGCGCGCCGTCACCACGCGAGTCGCCGGCCTGTCGCCGGCATTGCCGATTACGGCGACGCCGCGCTGACGTGCTGGCGCTGCCGACCCTCCTCCTGCTGCTCCAAACCGCGCTGCCGCCGCGCCCCGACGTTCGCGCCGGGCTTGACACCTTGTATGGCGGCGACTTCGACCGCGCCGCCGCGTATTTCGCCACGTTAGCGGCCCGGCATCCCGCGGACCCGGCGCCCCTCGTGTTTCAGGCGGGCGCTTACATCTGGTGGGCGTCGGCGCGCGATTCCGCCGCATTCGAGCTCCGGCGGATCGATTCGTTGCTCGCTTTGGCGCTCGTGCAGGCACGCAAGACCACCGGCCGCTCGTCCGATTTCTGGCAGGCAACGGCGCTCGGCTATCGCGCCCGTCAACGCGAGGAGAACGGGCATGCCTTCGGCGCCGCCAAGGACGCGAAGGCGATGCGCGACATCTACCGCCGCCTGCTCGCGACCGATTCTTCCTGTGCTGACTGCTATCTCGGGCTGGGCGTCTACGATTACGGTCTGGCACGCGCGGGCGCGTTCGCCCGATTCTTTGCGCGCATCATCGGCCTGGGAAGCGGCAATGCGGAACGGGGGATCCGCTATATGCGTCGTGCGGCGCATGACGGTGATCTGGCACGGGTCGAGAGCACGTGGGTACTCGCCGCGGCGCTGGTGCGCGAAGCGGCTCGGGATCCCGCGGGCCGCGCCGTGCTGGAACGCGAAGCGCGCGGCTATGTCGAGGGACTCGCCGCGCGGTATCCTGGTAATCCGGTCTTTCAGCGGTTCTTGCGGGAGGTGCCCCCCCCGTGAGGACCTCAGCGGCTGAAGCGATAGGAGCGCTGGCTCGTGCGCCGAGGTCTGTGATTGCCGGACCGCCGGTCGGGCGGCATGAGCGCGGCGAGTTTGCCGAACATGTTGTGCACATGACGCTTCACCGTGTTCGTCGAGATGTTGAGCCGCTGCGCAATCTCTTTGTTGCCGAGTCCCGGCGCGATCAGCTCTTTGATTTCCTGCTCCCGCTTGGTGAGGCGCACGTTGCCGAGCGAGGGCGCACTGCCGCTCATGGTGCCGGCGCCCGCCGCGAGTCGATCGGCGGGCTCGCGTGCGAGAACATCGCACACGCTCGCGACGGTCCCGTTGCCGCGACGCTCCGCACGGCGCCGACGCTCGACACAGTGAATGGTCCAAGGCACACCCCACCCCCTCCCGGTTCTGGGCGTAGTGTATTTCGCGTCAAGAACCAGCGGCATGCATCGGGGGGATGAGTTGATTCATGACGAATCGCTCTTTTAGTTTAGCCCGGATGAGCCAATCATTACGTCGTGTGGCATTGTTGTTCGGGCTTGCCGCCGTCTACTTCTTCGCTGCGAAACTGGGTTTGCGGTTCGCCTACATCAACGGCAGCGTCACCACGATCTGGCCGCCCGCCGGCATCGCCCTCGCCGCGTTCGTGCTGCTCGGCTATCGCGTGTGGCCTGCGATTCTCGGCGCTGCGTTTCTGGCGAACTTCACGACGACCGGGGCGGTGCTGCCCTCGATCGGCATTGCGATCGGGAATGCCAGTGAAGGACTACTCGGGGCGTACCTCGTCAATCGGTTCGCGCGCGGGGGCCGCGTCTTCGATCGGGTGCGCGACATCATGCGCTTCACGATGCTCGCCGCGCTCGTCAGCACGATTGTCTCGGCCACGATCGGCATTGCATCCCTGGCGTTCGGCGGACTCCTGTCCTGGCATGACGCTCCCCG
>Ga0209056_10007150_pt1 | contig 11499 bp, 7 predicted proteins | sample GraSoiAngelo_114_FD_185876 | JGI IMG/M metagenome (GOLD analysis project Ga0209056, IMG submission 185876) | Grasslands soil microbial communities from the Angelo Coastal Reserve, California, USA - 14_0903_13_40cm (SPAdes) (version 2) | ecosystem: Environmental > Terrestrial > Soil > Grasslands ... | reverse complement strand
AACTTGATCCATTGGTACCCCCGGGCGCCTGCGTCGTACGTCGAGTCCAGAGCCTTCGCCATGAGGCCTTCACATCCCGCCTGAAGGGCCTCGTCGAAGAAGGCCTCGGCCTGTTTCACGTCGTCCGTCACGCGGACGGTCGAGTGCCGGATCCCTTCCATCGGTTTGACGACCGCCTCGAGGGCCTTACGTCGCTCCGTGTACGGCCGCGCCGTCAGGTCCTCCTCACCCCGCAAGAGGCAGTCGAACGTGAACAAGGTGACCGGAAATTCCTTCGACATTCGGTCGAGGTCTGTCTTCCGCCCTCGGCGTCGGCTCACTTCCTGAAAGGGAAGGAACTCGCCCGTGTTCGGATCGACCGGGACCGCCTCGCCCTCCACGATGACGGCTCGATCCCGCACCGCGGCTCGGAGGCCATCGACGATCTCGGGGAACTGCACGGTGATGTTCTCGAGATGGCGGGAGAACAGCTCGATCTTCTTCGGAGAGACGTGGGCCTGAACGCGCAGCCCGTCGTACTTGTATTCGAGCGCGGCTTTCCCCATCCGCTCGAAGATCGCCTCGAGCGTCTCGAGCCGTTCGGCGAGCATCGCGCGGATTGGGCGGAAGAGTTTCAGGTGGATCTCGTTCAGGCCGTCGATGCCTTTCGACGCGAGGACCCGCGCGACCTCCCCGAGGTCGGACGACACATTGTACGCGCGCTCGACCCGGCCTCGGTCGGCCTTCGTCGCGAAGGTGGCCGCGAGAGCATCGACGATCGTCATGTCCGCTACCCCGAGGCGCATCTGCCCGACGACCATCCGGACGACGTACTTCGCTTCCCGCGGGGCCGCGTTGCCGAGCAATTCCGACAGCAGCCGAATCTTCCGTTCCTGACTTCCTTCCCCGGCTTCCCGCGCGATCGCGTCGAGATGCTGATACACCTTCGAGACCGTCAGCGGACTCGACTCCAACGGCTTCTGCCGCCGCGCGGCGATCGCCTCCTGCGCGACGAGCCCGAGGTCCCCCTTCTCCTTCCAGAGGCGCATGACGCGTGCGTCTTCGAGGCCGGTCGCATGGGCGAGAACCCGGATCACCATCTTCTCTGCGAGGCCGAGCTCGATCCCTTCGTAGTCCGGGTGGATCCGACCTTGCGTCAGGTACACCACCCTGTCGAGGTCTTCTTTCGGGGTGTCCCGTAACAGTCCGACGAGGAGCTCGGTCATCTCGAGGCGCTTTGTCGTCGCTTCAATCTTTTCGTATGCGTCGACGAGGCGCGCGAACTGCATCGCTCGATCGGAAGTCGCGGACGCATCTTAAGGGTTCGCGGGACCCACGCGAGCCCTCCGCCGACACGTTGTTATCCGGTGGCGCCGATGTCCGAGCGTGGCCTTGCGTGCGTTCGTGACCGGGGGTGCGGGCTTCATCGGAGGCCACCTCGTGCGACAGCTCCTCGACGACGGATGGTACGTGAACGCACTCGTGCTCGATTCGGAGCGGAGCCGACTTCCGAACCATGAAAACCTGGATTCGGTCGTGGGAGACATCACGGACCCCTCGACCCTCCGAGATCAGATGGACGAGGCCGATTCGGTGTTCCATCTCGCGGCCCTCGTGGACTCGTGGGTTCGGGATCCCCGCGACTACGTTCGCGTGAACGTCGAGGGGACCGGCCACGTGATCGACGAGGCGTTGCGGGCCGCCGTCCCGCGGTTCCTCTTCACGAGCAGCATGTCCGGGATCGGGGTGACGCCCGGCGTCGTCATGCGGGAGGATAGCCCGGTCGGGAAGTCCTTCGGGCCCTATGAACAGTCGAAGGCGGACGCGGAGCGGCTCGTAGCCCAGGCCGTACGAGAACGGGGGTTGCCCGCGATCACACTCATCCCGAGCATCGTGATCGGACCGGGCGACACCCGCAACACCGGGAAGTTCCTGCTGTCGTATGTGAAGGGCGAATTCCCTGGCACCTTTGCGGAGGACTCGGTCCTTCCCGTCGTTGATGCGGACGATGTCGCCCGCGCGCATGTGCTCGCATATCGAGGGGGCCGCGTTGGTGAACGGTATATCATCTCTGGCGAGAACGTGCGGTGGGGCGAGTTGCTACGGATGGCGAGCATCGCTTCGGGGACCCCCATGCCATCGCGGCACATCGGCGGGCGGGCTCTGCGGTTCGCGGCTCGCACGGGGGAACTTTTCTCGCGGGTGACCCGGTCCCCGCCTCGCCTCCCGTCGTGGCTCGCGGATTTCCTCCTGACCGGCGCATCGATGGAGAACGGGAAATCGGTCCGCGAGCTTGGGATGACATACCGCCCGATTCGCGAGTCGATTCGCGACTCGATCGGATGGTTCCGCGACGAAGGCTTGTTCGAGGGACCCGAGGCCCCCGCCGCTCGAGAACTCGAAATCTCGGCGCCTGTTGAAAACCCGCCCGTCGGATCCGAGATGACGATCAAACCACAAACCCCGGAGACCGCGACCCCAGGAGCGGCGCAACTCCGACGTCCGAAGCCGCCCGAGGGCCCGGCCTAGCGGACTCTCTTCACGACCGCGTCGACGATCGCGAAGCTCTCGCCGAGGTACGCGTTTGGATCCATCGCCGACTCGATCTCTCGCTTCGATAGGAGTTTCGTCACCTTCGTCTCAGCGAGCAATGCGTCCCGGAACAGGATCTCTTTGGCCCTCGCCTTCTGCGCAGCCTCGCGCACAAGCTTGTGCGCCTCCTGCCGTCCGACTCCCTTCGAGACGAGGGCGATCATCACCGCTTCGGCCATGACCTGGCCCTTCGTCGCATCGAGGTTCTCCTTCATCCGATCCGGATCGACGCGCAACGTCCGGAAGATTTCCGAAGTCCGCGCGAGCATCTCGTCGATCAGGACGCATGCATGGGGGAGGATGATCCGCTCCGCCGCGCTGTTCGTCAGGTCGCGCTCGTGCCAGAGGGGGACGTTCTCCAGGGCAGGCGTCACGAGCGACCGGACGATCCGGGAGAGCGAGCAGACATTTTCCGAGGCGACCGGGTTCTCCTTTTGAGCCATCGTGGAGCTCCCGACCTGCCTCTTCGTCTCGAAGGCTTCGGCGACCTCGCCGATCTCCGTGCGCTGCAGATTCCGGACTTCCGTGCAGAACTTCTCGAGGGAGGCCGCGATGTTCGCGAGGATCCCGATGAACTCCGCATACCGATCGCGGCCAACAACCTGCGTCGCCGCTTCTTCGACACCGAGACCGAGGTCCCGCATGACCGCCGGCTGGATGTCGAGGGCATATGGCCCGAACGCCGCACCCGTCCCGACGGCCCCGGACATCTTGCCGACGAGGATCCGCGGGGACGCCTCCCGCAACCGGTCGCTGTGGCGCGCGACCTCGGAGGCGAAGACCGCCATCTTGAGTCCGAACGTAATCGGGACCGCGGCTTGCCCGTGCGTCCGGCCGAGCATCACGGTCCGCTTGTATTTCGACGCCAGGCCCGCAAACACGGTCGTCAGTTCGCCCAGGTCCTCGCCCACGATGCGGATCGCATCCCTCAGCTGGAGCGCCGTCGCGGTATCGAGGATGTCGTTGCTCGTCGCGCCGAGGTGGACGTATTTTCCCGCCTCGCCGTCGCACGCTTCGGTCAGGGCGAGGACGACCGCCATCAGGTCGTGACGCGTCTCCTCCTCGATCTCCTGGACGCGCTTGACCGTCACCCGCTTCGTCGTGGCCTTTTTCGTGATCTCGGCCGCCGCGGGCTCGGGGATCAACCCGACCTTCGCCTCCACGCGAGCGAGCGCCGCCTCGACCTCGAGCAGGCGCTGGAGCCGCGACTCTTCCTCGAAGATCCCTTTCATCTTCGGCCGGCCGTAGCGGAAGTCGATGGGGCACAGCAGCGACATGGCCACCGACGACCGCAAAGCCCGGAGGTATTATGGAGCTTTCTCCCGCGGGCGCGGGCCTACGGAGGAGACGGGGTTTTCGGGAGGACCACCGTGAAGGTCGATTCCTCGCCGGGGGACGACACGACCTCGATCGTGCCGCCGTGGGCGCAGACGAATTCGGACCGATTGGGGTCCATGCGCCGCTCACGCTCATCGGGTCTTCGGTCCCCTCTGCAGCGAGCAACGCTCGGCTACAACTCGTCGCCCGGAGGCTCCGGCGGCTCGGAAGCCGGCATCCGCTCGGGTTCCTTCTTGCGTCGGCGTCTCAGCAGGATGATCACGAGCCCGGTGAGCACGGCCCCGATGACGAACGCGATTGCGGAGTAAGCAATTGCAGACGTGAAAGCCACCGCGCCGCCTGGCGGACCCGCCACAACGGTTAGGGTCGAGGTCGAGGAGACGCCTGCCGAATCCGTCACCTTCAGGGTCACCGTGTACGTGCCGGCGGCCGTATACGCGTGGGTCGGATTCTGTGTGTTGTCGGTGCCTCCTTCCCCGAACGTCCACGCGTACGTGTAAGGTCCCGTCCCGCCGACCACGGAGCCGGTGAACGTCAGCATCTCTCCGGCGTTGGGGGCGTTCGTCGAGGCCTTCGCGGTCGCCGCAGGAAGCGCATTGACGGCCACGAAAACCGTAGAGGTCGAGGTGGCTCCAACCGCGTCCGTCACCGTCAAGACGACCGCGAACGTCCCCGCTTGTCCATACGTATGGGTCGGACTCTGGATCGTCGCAGAACTGCCATCGAAGAATGACCACTGATAGGTGAGCGGCGCGGTTCCTCCGGTGGCCTGGCCTATCAGGGCGACGGTGACACCGACATCCGTGGTGGTCGTCGCGGGCGAAGCGCTCGCGGCCGGCAGCGGGTTCACGGTCAAGGTCGACAGCGGAGCCACCGACGCGCCACCGGAATCGTTCACCCAAACCTTGACGGTAAACGTTCCCGCCGATCCGTACGCATGGGCGGCCACGGCCGTACTCGCGGTGGCTCCGTCGCCAAATGCCCATGCGTAGGTGTAGCTGCCGCTACCGCCCGAGGCGGAAGCCACGAAGGAGACGCTCCGACCCACATCGGTCGCGGTGGGAGACGCGGCCAGTTGCGCGGTCAACGCGGTCGTGACGGTCACGGAGGCCGGGGACGCCGCAGAACGCCCGAGCGCATCCGTCGCCGTCACCTCGGCCGAATAGGTCCCCGGTGCGGCGTAGGCGTGCGTCGGACTGGCGCCCGTCCCCGTGGCCCCGTCTCCGAACGTCCACGCATAGCTGGTCGTGCCCGCCGAATTCGTCGCCGTCGCGTGGAACGTCACGGTGACCCCCGGGTCGGTCAACGCCGGACTTGCGCTCGCGGTGACAGCGAGAGGCGAGCCCTCCGGGGCAACGGCTACCCACGGGTCTGCCTGAAGCGTCCCGCTCTCCGAGGCGTAGTTGCCCGTGAAGGAAACCCAAATTTCTCCGCCGAACGCATCCGCTTGGAGGTAGTCCCCATATTGAGGTACGACAAACGAGCCACCGAAGCCGGCGCTGGCGAGGTAATTGTACATCACGGGGTCTGCGTCGGGCTCATTGGACACGTTTGTGATCCGGTGATGGCTGAAGGACGCTCCCTGGTTTGTCGAGACATCTGCAACGACGTCCGTGCGGTGGTTGAATGGATCGTACTCGGTGGTGTAGTAGACGACCACCACGTTCCCATTCAGAGGATCTACGGTCACCCAGGGCTGAACGTTCACGGCCGGCGATGAAAGGGTCACCGGGGTCGACCAGGTGGCCCCGCCGTCGGTGGACCGCGAGAAGAGGGTCGCCGACAGCCCGCAGTTCCCATTCTCGACCGGGGCGACGAATACGAAGTTGTAGTAGTTCCCCGTCGTGCACACATCCACCGTGAAGTAGAGGTTGTTCGAGATCGCGCTCGTGTCGGCTGCGATGACCGGAATGTTCGCGGTTCGGAATTGCTCCGTCGCGAACCCGACGAGGGCCGTGTCGCCAGGGAGATCGGTCCCGGGTCCATCGAAGCTCACGACGTGGTGGATCAGACTCCATGTGGACGTGGCCGGGTCATACGAACGTTCACTGCACGTCAGCGGACCAAGCGTGAACGCCGTGCCGTAATTGCACCATGTGAAGTATGCGGTCCCGTCCCGCCCCACCGTGGGCGTTGTGAATGCGGGATAAGGGTCCGGTCCGGAGAGGGCGGGCAGACTGTCTCCCGCGAGCATCGTGCATGACAACGCGGGCGTACAGCGGGACAGGTAGCTCTGGGTTGCGCCGAACGGGTACTGGGCGTTCGGGGAAATGAAATGGTCCCATGAGACGTAGACGTCCCCGTAAAAGGCAGACGCCGGGTTCCGATCCACCGCAAGCAACTCCTTGTCCTCGAAGGTCGCGGCTTTGTCCGTGAGGTTTCCGAAGACCATCGCGTGGTCCCAGCACGGATTGTGCGCGGGGTCCGAGACGGGGGTCCTGCAGGCGGCTGAGGGATCGAAGAGCCCTGCATTCGAAACGGAGAGTTCGATGCCATTCGCATTCGACCCCTGAGGGAAAGTGGTCGCGTTTACGACGTACGTGCTGATCAGCAACGTAGCGTAGAAGAATTCCCCGTTGACGCCGGCTACGACCGAAGGATCGCCCCAGGAGGCCATGAATTCATTCACACCGGTGCCATTCCACGCTCGCACGCTCTCGTTCAGTCCGGGGAGGTCGTCGCTCTTGAGGATCGATCGAGCGCCGTCGGCCGAGGCGGTGAACCCGCTCACCGAAAGGGTGTAGCCGCTCGGGCAGTCCGCCGGCACGAGGAACGGGTCGCTGCAGAAAAAGTAGCGGCCGTCATTCACGCCGCCGACGACGTGATTCGTGTTGGTTGGGTCGACGGCGATGGTCGTCTCGCTCTGCGGCATGTAGCTCAGGTCGTTGATGAAACGAACGGCATTGACGGGCACGCTGGGCATCCCGGCGGCCACGGTGGGTGGAGCCGCGACGTTGGGTGAGGAGCCGTGCAGGGAGAATTCCCGATCAATTGCTGCCTGTGCGATGCTCGACAGGGGAGTGTGGAATTGCGATGCCTTCCCCGTGTTGTACGATGCGATTGGAATGGTCACCGCGCGATTCGATGAGGGCGCGCGGCCAATGAGACCGAGCCCCCCAAGAGTCATCACGAGGGCCACGAGTACGACGACCATCACGATTCGAGATTTCCGCACAGAGCTCCGCCTCCAAACGAGAAGGGCCGGCCGCGTGCGAGATGCGCGACGGACGTGGTCCGGCGCGGTGGACCCCACAAGGGAACTCCGCCTGGTTGCCATTGGCGAGCACAGCTCACATGGCGCCCCTCCCAACGCCGCGCATGCCCAGACGCACATATAACGGTTGGCCGAAGAGCGTCCATCGAAAACGAGAGGGGCTCTCAGCAGAGAGTATTTTCAAGTGTTCGCAATTTGGGCCCGACGCGGTGAGAAGCCCGACCCTCCGTTGGCAGAACGAGCTCAAAGCGCCGCGACGAGGCGCGCCTGTCAGGCAGGGCCCCGGATTACCTGCGTTCCGCCCATGAACGGCTGAAGCACTCTCGGCACGACGACCGAGCCATCCCCTTGCTGATAGTTCTCGAGGACCGCGACGAGGCCGCGTGACGTGGCCATCGCAGTGGAGTTCAGCGTATGCGGGAAGAACTTATCCCCGCCGACCTTTCCCGCCCGCGTGTTCAGTCGACGGGCTTGGTAGTCCGTGCAGTTGCTGCAGCTGATCACCTCGCGGTACGCGTTCTGCCGAGGAAACCAGGCTTCGATGTCATACTTCTTCGCCGCGACCGTGCCGATGTCCCCGGTGCACACGTTCACGACGCGGTACGGGATCTCGAGGGCGCGATAGATCCCCTCGCCGTTCGCGCGGAGTTTCTCGTGCCACGTCCAGCTGTCCTCCGGGCGGCAGAACACGAACTGCTCGACCTTGTTGAACTGGTGCATCCGGAAGAAGCCCTTCGTGTCGACGCCGTGGCCGCCGATCTCCCGCCGGAACTGCGTCGCGAGTCCGGTGAGCAGGATCGGCAAGTCCCCCTCATCGATGATTTCGTCCATGTGCATCGCGCCCATCGGGTGTTCCGATGTCGCGATGAGGAAGAGGTCCTCTCCGTCGATTTTGTACATGACGCTCTCGAAATCCCCGAGGTCGACGACGCCTTCGTAGGCGGCTCGGCGCATCATGAACGGCGGGAAGACCGGCGTGAAACCTTGCTTCAGCATGTAGTCGATTGCGAAGGTTAGGAGGGCTTGGTCCAGTCGGACGAGGTCCCCGAGCAGATACACGAAGCCCGAGCCCGCGATCTTGCGCGCCCGTTCGAAGTCCGCGAGCCGCAGCGCCTCGAGCAGCTCGCCGTGCGACTTCAATTCGAAATCGAGTTTCCGGGGAGTGCCCCATCGAGCGACCTCGACGTTCTCCGTGTCGTCCTTGCCGACGGGGACGCTCTCATGGAGGATGTTCGGCAAACGCAGGAGACCCTCGCGGACCTTCGCCACGAGTCCGTCGATCGTCTTGTCGAGCGCGTCGATTTTTGTCGGGAGGCCGGCGGCCTCCTTGCGCAGCTTCTCCGTCGACTTGCCCGCCTTCTTCGCCTCGGCGATGTCCCGCGTGATCTCGCTGCGGCGCCGTTTCAAGTGATCCGCTTCGGCGAGCGCCTTGCGCCATTCCTGATCCCACCGAATCACGTCGGCGAGGAGCTTCGCCTTGTCCGGCGCATTGCGCTTCGCGAGGTCTTTTCGGATGAGCTCGGGGTTCTCCCGCACGAGCCGGATGTCCAGCACGTCGTCCCCATGCGGCCGAGGCTATTTGTAAGTTGTTTGGAGGGCCGGCGTGGTGTGGGGGACAGCCTGTTTCTCCGGGGTGATTGTCACGGATGATAGAAGCGAGCGGACGCATGCGCTCCCAAATCTATCGCCTGCGAGAATGTGCGGTCCGGCCTTTTATAGCCCCACGCAAACCAAAGAAATGTCGGAGGGACCGCTGTGCCATCCCGGACGCTCCTCATCCATTCGGCCTTCGCGGCCGTCTTCGTGGTCATGGCCGTTTTCGCCATCGCGACGGCAAGCGGGACGACCGCCGCGTGGTTCTCCCCGGCCGTCTCGTCGCAGGCCTACGCGGCCTCGCTCATCGGGGCCGTCGTCGTTGCGATCGCCCTCGCCACGACGGCCGTGAGCCACTTGGGCCGACTCGAGGACGCCCGCCGCAGCATCGCGCTCCGCATCGCGGGGATGCCGGAAGCGGACCTGTTGCCGGCGGGCGAGGCGACCCTGGTGACGGCCGAGGCGATCAAGATGATGCCGCCGAGCGATGAAGAAGTCGATGATCTCCTCACCGCCCTCGCGACGCCCGTGCCGGGCGCGCCGCCTGGGATGGAGATCGAGGTGACCGGAACCCTCTTCGAAGTGTCGGCCGCCCTCACGGCCGCGCGGACCCGAAAGGAACTGATGAAGGCGCTCCTCATCGAGCGCGGACGCGTCGAATTGGCTCGCGCATCGGCGGCCCCGAGCATCGCCGGTCCGATCGCCGTCGCCTTGCTGTTCGCGATCGCGGCGGGCGCGATGCTCCCCGGAGCGGAGACCTTTGCGGCCTCCCATTTCCAGTTGAACACCGCGCTCCTGTTGTTCCTCGGGTACGGATGGATGTTCCTCCTCCTTTGGGCCGTCCTCGGCCTTTCACTTCTGACGACCCGAAGCACCTTCGACGCGCGAAATCTGGTCCTTGCCGCCGAGTGACGGCGTCCGCGACGATGCGGCCGCTTCCGCCTCGCGACGGTTCGACGCCGCACGAGAATGGGATCGTTTGACCTCGCTCACGGGTCGTGAGGTTCGTCCCGATGCGCGAAGGGCCCCATGTTGCGACGATCGCCGAACGGCTCCTCGGGCGAGATCGGGTCCGTCGCTGGTCTGGACCCGAAGGCCATTTCGGACAGCTCGGGGGAATCCGCGGTTCGCACGGCCGTCTTCCGTTCCCACGTCGCCTCGATCAATCGGTGGTAGTTCTCGAGGTACTTCGCGGGCGTGTGATACGTCTCATAGGCCATGCGGGCGGCCCTCCGCTGGGCGTGGGCGAGATCGTCGGACTCGAATTGCTCGATTCCCGCGAGGATCCCTTCCGCCGTCGGCTTGATCGTCCGGCCACACATGCCGCCATGGAGGATTTCGGGGAGCGCTCCGGTCTCGGAGGCCAGAATCGGCGTCCCCCATGCGAGCGCCTCGAACGCGACGAGCGGCGCGTTCTCGTACCAGATCGAAGGAAGCAGCAGGGCACGGGCCCGTGCATAGGTCGCATCGCGTTCCGCTGCCGGGAGCCAACCATGGAGCGCGAGCCGGGCCGCACCGTCCCGCGCCGCTTCGAGGACGGGGGCCTGGTTCCCCTTTCCGACGACGACGAACCGATGCGGTCCGCGGTACTGGGTCGCCGCGGCCGCGAGCTCCGGGATGCCTTTGTAGAACTCGAGGCGGCCGACGTAGAGGTAGTAGTCTCCCGGAGAACTCGCCTGGCCCGACGGATTGGGGTCCGGTGCGAAGTTCGGGATGTGGACGACCGGCGCGCGAAGGTACGGAGCGATCATGCCCCGAAGGAAGTCGCTCGGCGCGATCGCGACGTCCAGCGCGTCGAAGGGCTTGAGCCCGGAGGGCAAGTACCGCCAGAGCTGCGGCGGCTTCCCGGAGATCGTGAGACAGGTCAGGCACGTCGGCTTCTCGCAGAGCCGTTGATTGAACTTGAACAGGTCGTTCCTCGGGCAGCGGACCCAGTAGTCGTGGGCCGTGTACATCTTCAGCGCGGTGCTTGGGACGTTGATCAGGTCGAGTCCGAGCAAGGACAGGTTGTGGTAGTGGATGATGTCCGGTCGGACTTCGTCGACGAGTTGGTGGTGATGCCTCCGGACGCTGGGAGGCGCGCCGAAGATCCACGCGCTCAGCGGCTGGAAGCGCCCCGTCGTCGCTTTGATCGGATGGCGGATCACACCACCGTCTCCGGCGTCGTCGAGGTCGGGCCGTCCGCGTTTGAGGGCCAAGGCGGCGGGCGAGTATTCGACGTGGACCTCGTGGCCTTGCGCGGCCAGGGCTTCCGCCAGATAGCGGACATGGTTCGCGTCCCCGCCGAGATGGTACGGTGGATAGAACGCGGCGGTCATGACGAACTTGAGGGTCTCCATTCAGCCCGTCCCTCCGCACCGCAGATTCTCGTCGGCGGGGCATCGATCGAGCTCCCGCTCGGAGAGAATGGAGATCCAGCTCCCATTCTGGTTCATTGCCTGAAAAAGCCTCGCTCCGTGCAACCGGAGTGAAAATGGTGGACCATGTCCTATAACCTTTATGCTTCGTGCTTTTGACTGCGGGGGCGATTGACTCCGGCACGGTTTTGAAGGACCACTGAAATTACGATGGACCTGTTCCCATGGCGTACCCTCACGGCGAGGCCGGCGGCCCGAAACCTCCGAATCCCGTGGCCGCAAGCGAGCCGCTTCGGCGATGGGTCCCTCGAGTCTACGCAATCGTGGGACCGGACGGAGCGGGAAAGACGACCATCGCGCGGGGCATCGTGCACCGATTAGCCCGGCGCGGGATCAGGACCCGGATCGTATGGATGCGGTCGCCTC
>Ga0209056_10007148_pt1 | contig 11500 bp, 8 predicted proteins | sample GraSoiAngelo_114_FD_185876 | JGI IMG/M metagenome (GOLD analysis project Ga0209056, IMG submission 185876) | Grasslands soil microbial communities from the Angelo Coastal Reserve, California, USA - 14_0903_13_40cm (SPAdes) (version 2) | ecosystem: Environmental > Terrestrial > Soil > Grasslands ... | reverse complement strand
AGTCGATGGCGACGGTGTCGCCGGGCTTCACCAGGACGTCGATGACGGCGACGTCCTTGAAGTTGCCCATGTCGGGCACGCGCACTTCGACGAGGCTCCGTACCGCGTTCATGTGGCCCCGCGGATTTTCACACCTTCCATGGCACCGGTTTCGCCGGATCGATGCCGAGCGCCTTGATCGCTTTCTCGACCGTCGCCCGATCGACGCGAGACTCGTCGGCGAGCGCCTTGAGCGCTGCCACCGCGATGTAGTTGCGGTCGACCTCGAAATGCCGCCGTAGCGCGGCGCGCGAATCCGAGCGCCCGAAACCGTCGGTGCCGAGCGTCACGTAGCGGCCCTCGACCCACTGGCGGATCTGATCCGGCACCGTCCGCATGTAATCGGTGGCGGCGATCACCGGCCCCTCGCGGCCCTTGAGCATCTGCCGTACGTACGGCGTGCGCGGCTCCTCACCGGGGTGCAGCAGGTTCCAGCGCTCGCACTCGAGGGCTTCACGGCGCAGCTCGCTGAAGCTCGTCACCGAGAGGACATCCGCCGGGATGCCGTAGTCGTTCTCGAGAATCTTCGCCGCCGCCAGGCACTCGCGCAGGATGGTGCCGGATCCGAGGAGCGTCGCGCGCACCTTGCCGCGGCTGCCGATCTGCAGCAGGTACCCGCCCGCGAGGATCCCCGCCTCGACGCCCGCGGGGAGCGCCGGCTGCGGATAGTTCTCGTTCATCACCGTGATGTAATAGAAGACGCGTTCCTGCTCGGCGTACATGCGGCGCAGGCCGTCGTGAATGATGACGGCGAGCTCGTACGCGTACGTCGGATCGTAGGCCACGCAGTTCGGCACGGTGCTCGCGAGAAGCTGGCTGTGACCGTCCTGGTGCTGCAGGCCCTCGCCTGCCAGCGTAGTCCGCCCGGCGGTCGCGCCGACCAGGAAGCCCCGCGCCTGCATGTCGCCGGCGGCCCAGATGAAATCCCCGACGCGCTGGAAGCCGAACATCGAATAGAAGATGTAGAACGGCACCATGTTGATGCCGTGGACGCTGTAGGCGGTGCCGGCGGCCAGCCACGAGCAGAGCGACCCCGCCTCGTTGATGCCCTCCTCCAGCATCTGGCCCTTCTTGTCCTCGCGGTAGGACATGAGGGTCTCGGCGTCCTGGGGCGTGTAGAGCTGCCCGACGGAGGAATAGATGCCGATCTGCCGGAACAGTCCCTCCATGCCGAAGGTGCGCGCCTCATCGGGCACGATCGGCACGATATTGCGCCCGACGTTCTTGTCCTTGAGCAGCACGGTGAGAGCGCGCACGAACGCCATGGTCGTCGAGATCTCGCGGTCGGCGGTTCCCTCGAGGAGCGCCCCGAAGGCCTCGAGCGGCGGAATGAGGAGCGGCGGGGCAGTGCGGCGGCGGGTCGGCAGGAAGCCTCCGAGCGCCGTGCGCCGCTCGTTGAGGTAGCGCGCCTCTTCGGTCTCTGCGTCGGGCTTGCGGAATGGCAGCTTCCCGAGGTCCTCATCCGAGACCGGGATGTTGAAGCGATCCCGGAACGCGCGCACGTCTTCCTCGGACATCTTCTTCGCCTGGTGCGCGATCATCTGCCCCTCGCCGCCCTTGCCGAGGCCGAAACCCTTCACCGTCTTCGCCAGGATGACGGTCGGCTGGCCGTTGTGGGCCGCGGCCGCGGCATAGGCCGCGTACACCTTGCGGGGATCGTGGCCGCCGCGGTTCAGCCGCCAGATCTCCTCGTCGGACATGTTGGCGACCATGGCCTTGAGCTCGGGATACTTGCCGAAGAAGTGCTCGCGCGTGTACGCCCCGCCCTTGGCCTTGAAGTTCTGGTACTCGCCGTCGACACACTCCTCCATGACCCGGCGCAGGAGTCCATGGGTGTCGCGCGCGAGCAGCGGGTCCCAGCGCGAGCCCCAGAGCACCTTGATGACGTTCCAGCCGGCGCCGAGAAAGGCCGCCTCGAGCTCCTGGATGATCTTGCCGTTGCCGCGCACCGGGCCGTCGAGGCGCTGCAGGTTGCAGTTGATGACGAAGATCAGGTTGTCGAGTCCCTCGCGCACCGGCATCGTGAGCGCGCCCATCGACTCGGGCTCGTCCATCTCGCCGTCGCCCAGGAACGCCCAGACCTTCTGGTCCGAGGGCTTCACCAGCCCGCGGTGCTCGAGGTAGCGGGTGAAGCGCGCCTGGAAGATCGCCATCATCCCACCCAGGCCCATCGACACCGTCGGGAACTGCCAGAAATCCGGCATCAGCCACGGATGCGGGTAGGAGGAGAGCCCGACGCCCGCGCCGCCCGCTTCCTGGCGGAAATGGCGCAGCTGCTCCGTGCTCAGGCGTCCCTCGAGGTACGCGCGCGCGTAGATGCCGGGCGATGAATGACCCTGGATGAAGACCAGGTCGCCGGGATGCTGCTCCGAAGGCGCGCGCCAGAAGTGATTGAAGCCCACCTCGTAGAGCGTCGCCGAGGAGGCGTAGCTCGAGAGATGCCCGCCGTACTCGGAGGACACGCGGTTCGCCTGCAACACCATCGCCAGCGCATTCCAGCGGATGTAGGCCTCGATGCGCCGCTCGAGCGCGCGGTTGCCCGGATAATCCGGCTCGCGCCCCGTCGGGATCGTGTTGACGTAGGCGGTGTTGGGCTTGAACGGGAGATACGCGCCGCTGCGGCGCGTGTAGTCGATCAGCCGCTCGAGCAGGTAGTGGGCGCGTTCGGCGCCGTGAGTTTTCAGCACCGAATCGATCGATTCGAGCCACTCCCGCGTCTCGACGGGATCGAGGTCTTCGAGCTTCGGGGGTTCGGTCATGAGATGCTCGCGCGGTGCTCACCGCGCGCGTGGTCTGCCGGCTCGCGATAGAATGAGTAATGATGGCGAGCAGCGTCAGGTAAAGCAAGTGAGTGTCAGTGCTCCCGGCGCGCCCGGCGGCGCTCTGCTGCCGAGCGCGCAGGTGCTAGCGCAACTGGAGCGTGCCGCATGAGCACGCTCGTCATGCGCCGCCCCGACGACTGGCACCTGCACCTGCGCGACGGCGCATCGCTCGAGGCGGTGCTGCCCTTCAGTGCGGCGCGCTTTGCGCGCGCCATCGTGATGCCGAACCTCGCGCCGCCGGTGACGAGCACCGAGGCCGCCCTCGCCTACCGCGGCCGCATCCTCGCGGCACTCCCGCCGGGGGCCCGGTTCGAGCCGTTGATGACGCTCTATCTGACCGACGCCACGCCCGCCGCCGAGATCGAGCGCGCCCGCGCGAGCGGCTGCGTGCTCGGCTGCAAGCTCTACCCGGCGGGCGCGACCACCCATTCCGAGGCGGGCGTCACCGACGTGCGCCGCATCGATCCGGTGCTCGCGCGCATGGCGGAGCTCGGCATGGTGCTCGAGGTGCACGGCGAGGTCACCGACCCGCAGGTCGACGTGTTCGAGCGCGAGGCGCGCTTCATCGACGTGGTGCTCGCGCCGCTCGCCGAGCGCCACCGCGGGCTGCGCATAGTGCTCGAGCACATCACGACCCGAGCCGCGCTCGATTTCGTGCTCGCGGCCCGCGATGGAATCGCGGCCACCGTGACCGCGCATCACCTGCTGATGAACCGCAACGCGCTGTTCGCAGGGGGACTGCGGCCGCATCACTTCTGCCGGCCGGTCCTGCAGGCGGAAGCCGACCGCGCGGCGCTCATGGAGGCGGTGGCCGGTGGCAGCCCGCGCCTCTTTCTCGGCACCGACAGCGCCCCGCACGCGCGGGCGGCGAAGGAGACGGCCTGCGGCTGCGCCGGAATCTTCAGCGCGCACGCCGGGATCGAGCTGTACGCGGAGGCCTTCGAGTTGGCCGGGGCGCTCGGACGGCTCGAGGCCTTCGCCTCCGCTCACGGCGCGGACTTCTACGGCCTGCCGCGCAGCGGCGCCACCCTCACTCTCGTGAGAGAGCCATGGGAGGTGCCGGCCCGCTATGCGTTCGGGCGGGATGAGCTCGTGCCGCTGCGTGCCGGCGGACGCATCGCCTGGCGCCTGGCCTGCTGAAGCGGCGCGGGTATCGTCGCCCCCATGAGCGAGGCATCGCCCGAGACTCCCGCACCGACGGCCGCGACCGCAGCGCTCATGGCGCGGCGCTTTCGCGGTTACCTGCCGGTGGCCATCGACGTCGAGACGGGCGGCTTTCATCCGGCCACCGACGCGCTGCTCGAGATTGCGGCGGTGCTGATCGACATGGCCGAGGACGGCAGCCTGAAGCGCGGCGCGACCCATGATTTCCACGTGCAACCCTTCGCGGGCGCGCGACTCGATCCGGCCGCGCTCTCGATCACCGGCATCGACCCCCACCACCCGCTGCGCCCGGCACTGCCGGAGCGCGATGCGCTGCAGAGAGTGTTCCGCGTCATCCGCCACGCGGTGCGCGCCCACGGCTGCCGCCGGGCGATCCTCGTGGGTCACAACGCCGCCTTCGACCTGGCATTCCTCAACGCCGCGATCGCGCGCTGCGCGGTGAAGCGCAATCCGTTTCATCCGTTCTCGTGCTTCGACACGGCGACGCTCGCCGGAGCCGCTCTCGGGCAGACCGTGCTCGCCAAGGCGGTCACGGTCGCGGGGCTCGAGTGGGATCCGGGGAGCGCCCACAACGCCCGCTACGACGCCGAGCGCAGCGCCGATGTCTTCTGCCTCGTGTGCAACCGGCTGCGCGACAGCCACCAGGCGGCCGAGGAGCGCGCACGCGCGCTCGGCTGGTGGAGCGCGGCGGCCGAGCCTGCCCCGGAGGAGCCGGACGCCGAGGAGCCGCCGCTCGAGACGGATTTTCCATCACCTTAAGTCGGCGGGAGAGAGGCCGCCGCGGCCTGCGGCGCGCCCCGCGGAGGCGCGAGGGTGCGCCGGCTCCGAAAGCTCAGCCCGCCGCGCCGACCTCGGTCAGGAGCTTCTTCAGCTCACCGCTGCGGTACATCTCGAGCGCGATGTCGCAGCCGCCGACCAGCTCGCCCTTCACGTAGAGCTGCGGATAGGTGGGCCAGTTGGAGTAGCTCTTGAGCGCCTCGCGCATTTCCGGCTCTTCGAAGATGTTGACGGACTTGAACTCCGCGCCCACGGCGCGTAGCGCCGCGACCGTCTGCGCGGAAAAGCCGCACTGCGGAAAGTCCGGGGTGCCCTTCATGAACAGCACCACGGGGCTCGAGGAAAGCTCGGCCTTGATCCTCTCGACGACATCCATATTGCACACTACCTCTTCAGTTTCCGCCGCTCGGCAAGCTCATCCAGCAGACGCCATTGCTCGGCCGCGCTCATGTACAGCCAACGTCCGATCTCGTCCCCGGTGCGCAGGCACCCGACACACAACCCGCCGGTATCGAGGGAGCAGACGTTGATGCACGGCGATGGCGGACGCTCCTCGGGCTTCAGCGAGAGTTGCTTCAAAGTGCGTTGAATTATGGGGGTGCCTCGCCTATTCTTCAAACGCTCTAAGGTCCACCCGGCCCGCGGAAACAATAACTTGGAGATCTAAGGCCATGAACCCACTGAACAACCACCGCCAGTCCCTGATCCTCGGCATCGTCGTCTCGCTGCTGCTCGCGTTCGCGATCGGCGGGTTCAGCTTCAACGAGCTCGGTTTGGCGCGCTGGTTTCACATCGTCTCCGGCGTGTTCTGGATCGGCCTGCTCTACTACTTCAACGTGGCGCAGACCCCGGCGCTCGCGGATGCCGCCGCCGACAAGGGGGGGCCGGGCGGCGCGGGCGTCACGAAGTATGTGGCCCCGCGGGCGCTGTTCTGGTTCCGCTGGGGAGCCGTGGCCACCTGGCTGGGCGGCGCGTGGCTCCTCGGCCGCGCGGGGAAGTTCGTCGGCGCCTTCACCCTCGGCGCGGGCGTCGATGACCCGACCCACTACTTTCTCATCATCGGCACGGGCGCGTGGCTCGGCACCATCATGCTGTTCAACGTTTGGGTGCTGATCTGGCCGAATCAGAAGAAGATCTTGGGTGTCGTCGCCGCCACCGACGAGGAGAAGGCGCGCGCACGCAAGGTGGCCGGCATGGCTTCCCGCGTCAACTTCGTGTTGTCGATCCCGATGCTCATGTGCATGGCAGCGGCCAGTCACGGCCTGCCGTTCATTCACTGACGTCGCACGTGGAGTAAGGGGCGGTAGTGCCCGAGCTGCCCACGGATCTCGCCGCCCAGGTCGATGCGGCGCTGCGCGAGGACATCGGTAGCGGCGATGTGACCGCAGCTCTCGTGCCCGCGGCGCAGCGCGTGCGCGGCGCCGTCATTGCGCGCGAGGAGGCGGTGCTCTGCGGGCGGCCGTGGGCGGAGGAGACCTTCCGCCGTCTCGACCCGCAGGTGCGCCTCGCCTGGCGCGCGAGCGACGGCGAGCGCATCGCCGCCGGAGAGGCGCTTTGCGAGATCGCCGGGCCCGCGCGGGCGGTACTCACGGGCGAGCGCACCGCGCTCAATTTCCTGCAGCTGCTCTCGGCCACCGCCACCGTCACGCGGCGTTTCGTGGACGCCGTCGCCGGCACCGGCTGCCGCATTCTCGATACCCGCAAGACCCTCCCGGGGCTGCGCAGCGCGCAGAAGTACGCGGTGCGCTGCGGCGGCGGCGACAATCACCGCTTCGGCCTCTACGACCAGGTGCTGATCAAGGAGAACCACATCGCGGCGGCCGGCTCCATCACCGGGGCGATCGAGGCGGCGCGTCGCACGGCGCCGGGGCTCAAGGTCGAAGTGGAGGTCGAGTCGCTCGCCGAGCTCGAGGAGGCGCTCGGGGCTGCGCCCGACATCATCATGCTCGATGACTTCAGCCTCGCGGACATGCGCACCGCGGTGAGCCTTGCCCGGGCGCGCTCGCGGGCCGTGCAACTCGAGGCCTCCGGGAGCGTCTCGCTCGAGACGGTGCGCGAGATCGCCGCCACCGGCGTCGACTACGTCTCGGTCGGCTCACTCACCAAGCACGTGCGCGCGGTGGACCTGTCGATGCGGCTGGATTCCGGCGGTGGGTGAGAGTCGGCAACGTGACCCGGCGTTGCCTGGGCAGTGCCGAACGGTCCCGGCATCCCCGGATGCATATCCCCGGAACACCGCCCTGCGCGCGCCGGTCATAATGACGCGGACTTCAGTGGCGGCGACGAGCTGTCGAGGACGCCCGATGACACGACTCTCCTTAGGGCGAGCCACACGGCTCGCGACCCTGCTCGCCTGTGCCTGTCCTGCCGTGGCGCAGGCCCAGGTGCCGGCCCCCGAGCCTCCTGACAAGGCGAAGGACCTGGCGTTCGCGCACGCGCAGGTCCTGGACGCCCCCGAAGTTCCCGATGCGATCAAGGTGCAGCCGGGTGAGGAAGTCCTGCTGCGCGCGCGCGCATCGGGCGTGCAGATCTACGTCTGCGGGACGGGCACGGACGGCAAGCCGGAATGGACGCTCAAGGCGCCGGACGCCGAGTTGCTCGACGAGCAGGGGGCGGTCATCGGTCATCATTCCGCGGGTCCCTCGTGGACGCACCGCGACGGCAGCGCGGTCAACGGCAAGGCGACCGCCCACGTCGATGCTCCGGATCGGGACTCGATTCCGTGGCTGCTGATTGCCGCCACGAGCCACAGTGGCAAGGGCGTGCTTGCGAGCGTCACCTCCGTGCAGCGAATCAACACCCACGGAGGACAACCGCCCGCGCCGTCGGGCTGCACGTCCTCGGGAACGGGGCGGAAGGTGAGGGAGGCGCGCGTTCCCTACCGCGCCGATTATTATTTCTACGCTCCGGGCGCCAGGTGACGGAGCGCGCACGCACTCCTTAAGAGCGCCCTAAGAAACGCTACCGGGCTGCGCGCTCAAAGGTCCTCCGGCGGGCCCTTGAAAAAAGACACCCATGCCCCACCTCGCCGGCTGTCAAGGTTTCAGTCGGGGATGTTCAGCCGAAAGGAGGTTGCCGTGAATGCCACCATGAGTGACAGGCGGATTTGCGATCGTAGGCGCGAGGGGCAGGCGCGCGCCCGTGGCGCACACAGACCGTACTCGGCGTTTGAGCGTGGCGGAGTGCGGCGCCTGGCTCAGCCGTCGTCCGTCGTCTTTCCGCGATTCAGGGTGTCGTAACAGCCACGCACGGGCGCACGCCCAGTCGGACAGCGGTCGCCCCGGCGGCCCGGTCTTCGGACGAGCGCCCGGAACCGGCCGCTCAGGCGACCGCTGACTTCAGCACGCGCTGCGGCTGGGCGACTCCGTAGCCCTGCGCGTAGTCGACGCCGAGGCTCGTGAGCATCTGGATGATCTCGGCGTTCTCGGCGAACTCCGCGATGGTCTGCTTGCCGGTGAGGTGACCGATCTCGTTGATCGAGCGCACCATCTCGCGGTCGATCGGGTCGCGCAGGATCTCGCGCACGAAGCTGCCGTCGATCTTGAGGTAGTCGACCGGGAAGTGCTTCAGGTATCCGAAGGACGACAGGCCGGTGCCGAAGTCATCGAGCGCGAACTTGCAGCCGAGCTCTTTCAGCGCCTGGATGAAGCGGTTGGCCTGGGAGAAGCTCGCCACCGCCGCGGTCTCGGTGATCTCGAAGCAGATCTTCGAGGCGTCGAGCCCGCTCTTGTGGAACTGGTCGATGACGAACGGCAGGAACTTGTCGTCCCCGAGGCTCTGGCCCGAGAGGTTGATCGAGCAGCGCAGGAGCTTCTCGCGCTCGTCCGCCTCGGATACGAGCCACCGGAAGGCGTTCTCGATCACCCAGCGATCGATCGCCGGCGTAATGCCGTAGCGCTCCGCGGCGGCGATGAAATCGTTCGGGGCGACGATGCGCCCGCCCTCGTCCTTCAGGCGCAGCAGCAGCTCGTAGTGCGCGCCGGGCTCGGGCCGCTGCAGCGGCTGGATCGCCATGCGGTACAGCTCGAACCGCCCTTCCTCGAGCGCCGCGTTGATGCGCGCCGCCCACTGCATCTCGCGTCGCCGGCGCATCAGCTCGATGTCGTTCTCCGCGAAGCTGTGGACGCGGTTGCGCCCGCCCTCCTTGGCGGCGACGCAAGCGCTGTCGGCCGCGGACAGGATCGAGGCGACGTCCTCGTTCTCGGAGGTGATCGGCACCACACCGATGCTGGCGCCGAGGCGGAACACCCGGTCCTCCCACGTGAAACGGAAGTTGCGTACCCCCTCGCGCAGCGTCTCGGCGGTGCGCATCGCCTCATCGAGCGAGGAGCTCTCGAGAAGAATGCCGAATTCGTCGCCCCCCAGGCGCGAGAGCGTGTCGCGCCAGCGCACCTTGGACTTCAGCAGCGCGCCCACCTGCCCGAGGAGGGCATCGCCGGCGCTGTGGCCGCAGGTGTCGTTCACGATCTTGAACTGATCGATGTCGAGATAGCACAGCGCATAGGAGGCCTCGCGCGCCTTGGCGCTCTTCAGCGCCCGCTCGAGGCGGCTCTCGAACTCGCGCCGGTTGACGAGCCCGGTGAGCAGGTCGTGGCTCGCGTGGTACGAGAGGCGGCGGTTCAGCTCGCGGGACTCGCTCACGTCGTGGAACACCAGCACGCCGCCGGCCACGTGGCCGGTGCCATCGCGGATCGGCGCCGCGGTCGACTCGACGTAGAGCTCGTTACCGTCGCGGCGGATCAGGAGCACCGGGCGCACCGACTTGATCGGGCGCATGCGCCGCACCGAGACGCTCAGCGGATTCTCGAGCGGCTCGCAGGTCTCCTCGTGGAAGGCGCGGAAGACCTCCTCGATCGCCCGGCCCATCGCGTCCTCCAGACGCCAGCCGGTCAGCTCCTCGGCCACCGGGTTGATGTAGTCGACGGTCGAGTTGGCGTCGGTGGTGATGACGCCGTCGCCGATCGACTGCAGGGTGATCTGGGCGCTCTCCTTCTCGCGGAACAGCGCCTCCTCGTAGAGCTTGCGCTCGGTGATGTCGAGCTCGACTCCCACCAGGCGCAGCAGCCGCCCGTGCTTGTCGACGCGCGCGGTCGCGCGGCTGATGACCCAGCGCCACTCGCCGTTGCGGTGGCGCATGCGATGCGTGCTCTCGAAGATCGGGGTCTTGCCGGCGACGTGGTCGCGGATCGCGGTCTGCACGCGCGCCAGATCGTCCGGGTGCACGAGGCTGCGCCAGTCGGGCGCGCCGCGCATGTCCTCGTCGGCGTAGCCGAGCATCTGCTTCCAGCGGGGCGAGAAGTAGACCTCGTTGCTCTCGACGTCGAAGTCCCACAGACCGTCGTTGGCCGCGGCCTGGAAGAGGTTGGTGCGCTCCTCGAGCTTGGCGAGGCGTGCTTCCGTGCGGATACGTTCGAGCCCCGTGGAGAGGCTCGTGCCGATCAGCTTCATCAAAAGCTGCAGGTTCACGTCCCAGGCGCCGCGCGGCATGGTGTGCGCGAGGCCGAGAAAGCCGGCGGGCTTGCCCTGCACCCGCAGCGCCACGAGCAGCGTCGAGCCGATGTGCAGCTCCGCGAGCTTCGCCGCCTCGGTCGCCTGCTCCTTGCGCGGAACGCTGGCATCGCGCAGCTCCGAGAGCCGCAGGTGCTCCAGCCGGCCCTTCAGCCACGGGAGCGAGGCGAGCGCGATCCCGGTGAGCCCTTCGGGACGGCACTGCGCAAAGGCGCTGCGCGCGAGCTTCACCTCGCCGATCGTCGAGTCCTCGGGATTGAGCGGCGCGAGGAAGGCGCAGTCGCAGGCCGTGGCGCTGCGCAGCAACTCGAGATTGCGCGCCACGCACTCATCCACCGAGTCGCGGTGCATGTTCTGGAAATCCACCGCGATCTTGGTGCAGACGACGTCGATCCCGAGAACGGGCTTGGGGGCCCGGCCGGTCCAGGCGTCGGCTGACAGAATGTCCGAAGCGGTGAAATCCGCCGGCTTATCCGGCGGCGCGGTCGTCATGGCAGACGCAGCCTCCCCACAGTGTAGCCGCCGCAGCCTAACCCTTTACCGCCCCCTGGGCGTGACGCGCGTTCACGGAGTCGAGCATTCGATGCTCGAATTTTCCAACTGATTGCACGGGATTCTCGCACACTGCATCAGGAACACAAGCTAACGCACTGTTCTCTCGCGCATTACGGACTTGACAGAATCTGTGGACTTTTCTGGCCCCCGGTGGGGTCCGTGCCGCTCTGGGGTGAAACCCTAGCGCGCGCGGAGCGCCGCGCGTGCCACACCGTAGAGCCGCTTGAGCTCGCCTTCCATCTCCCCAGCTAAGCGCTCGAGCAGCGCCGCGTCGGTGACCCGCGGCACATAGAAAGGCGGGCCGATGGCGATCGCGATGCGGGAAAACGGTACGGGGATCACGAACTTGTCCCACTTGATGAGCCAGGCGCGCGAGGCGGCGTATGCCATCGGCAGAACGGGGCGGCCGGACATCTGCGAGAGCAGCAGCGCGCCGGGCTTGAACGCGAAGCGCGGCCCGCGCGGACCGTCGGGAGTGATGACCGGGGAGATGTCGTCCCGGACGAGCGCCTGGTAGTAGTCGCGCAGAGCCCGTGCGCCCGTGTGGGTGGATGAGCCGCGGATGACCGCCCCGCCGAAGCGCCGCACCATCATCGCGCCGAGCTCCCCGTCCACCGAGGGGCTGATGAGCCAGC
>Ga0209056_10007146_pt1 | contig 11503 bp, 8 predicted proteins | sample GraSoiAngelo_114_FD_185876 | JGI IMG/M metagenome (GOLD analysis project Ga0209056, IMG submission 185876) | Grasslands soil microbial communities from the Angelo Coastal Reserve, California, USA - 14_0903_13_40cm (SPAdes) (version 2) | ecosystem: Environmental > Terrestrial > Soil > Grasslands ... | reverse complement strand
CTGACACGAGAGAGCTTTGTTTAGTCGGGGCGAGAGGATTTGAACCTCCGACCCCCTGGTCCCGAACCATGTGCTCTAGCCAGGCTGAGCCACGCCCCGAGGCAAAACCAAATCATTTTAGCATGGCTTAGGATTGGGAGACTTTGGATCTGATCGTTTTCGTCAGTGATTGATTTGCCGATTCCAACGATTAGCGGAGTCCCCTTCGACATGCCATTTGCTCGATGAAGCGGGCGACCATCTGCGAGAAAATGCCATCTTCTCGTTGAAGCGCGTGACGTTCCGTTGCCTGTCCGTTGCCGCGTGTGATAATTTCTCCGCCTTGGCTTCTGATCGGGGTTCCGTCATGTTCGCCTGAATACGACAAAACAAGGCGAATCAGACTGAAAAATCGAGCGGATTGTACGTGAGCAGTGGAGACAAGTCTTAGCGACAGGTATGCACGCGAACGCGTTCTGGCGATGCTGGCAACGATCGGCATCGCGTTCGGTTGTGTGCAGCAGCCCAGAGTGCCGGCGTATGCACAGCGCGCCGTGGATCCGTACGTTGCCAGACGATGGAGTTCTCCGGTTTTCACCACTGCGCACGCGACCTTCGGAGATGCGGCCAGGGATTATCTAAACATCAAGCCGAAGGCACAGCAGCCGATCGATTTCCCTCATAAGATCCATACCGATGATATCGGCGTCTATTGCGACACCTGCCATACCGGGGTGAGCAAGGGGGCGCGCGCGGGAATTCCAAGCATCAATGTCTGTATGAGTTGTCATGAGGACATTGGCGACGCCGGCGATCCGAGAATCCAGGCGCTGCGCGATCATGCAAAGCGTGGAGAAGACCTCGCCTGGCAACGCGTTTACGGGTTCCTTAGAGAATCTCACCTGCGGTTCAATCACGCGCCGCATATTCGAGCAAAGGTCGAGTGCTCGACCTGTCATGGCGATCTCACGCAGATGACGGTTGCCGAGCGCGCCGTCGACCACACCATGGGCTTTTGCATTGATTGCCATAGGCAAAAGGCGGCGTCCATCGACTGCCTGACGTGCCACTACTGACGGATGTGGGGGGACCGGCCCGATGGCCGGTCAAAGAGGCCGCCGAAAGGCGGTGTACAGACAGCAGCCGGGCCGGTGGGCCCGACATTAAAAGATATGGATCGGCGCCAATTCATCAAAATTTCCGGCCTCACCGGATCCAGCGCGACGCTCGCCAGCTGCGGCAATCCCGAATATCATCTCATTCGTTTCATTCCCGAAGACCGGATCGTGCCGGGCACCGCGGTATGGAGGCCCAGCATTTGTCCGCTTTGTCCTGCGGGCTGCGGGTTGATCGCACGCGTCATGGACAGTGAGGTGGAGGTCCTGCGCAACGGACAGCTGGGCCTCACCAGAATGGGCCTGGCGAAAAAGCTGGAAGGCAATCCCGATCATCCGATCAACCGCGGAAAACTTTGCACGCGCGGGCAGGCGGCGGCCGAGATCACCTATCACCCGGATCGCGCCGGGCACCCGCTCAAACGCGCGGGCGCGCGCGGTGAGGGCAAGTTCGAAGAAATTCCCTGGGATCAGGCGCTGGGCGAACTGGTTTCGAAACTCGATGCGCTCGAGGCGGCGAATGACCAGAAGAAACTCGCAATATTGCTGCGGCCGCAGCGCGGCGCTCGCACGGAATTGATCCAGCAGTTCGCCGCTCGCTTTGGCGCCCCGGCCCCTGTAGCCTTCGAGTTCTTCAATGATGATGTCCTCAGGCGCGCGAACGCGCTGAGCTTCGGGATCCATCAGCTTCCGACATTTGATCTTGCCGAATCGAGATATGTGCTTTCATTCGGCGCCGACTTTCTCGGCACATGGAATTCGCCGGTGGCGCAAAACGTTGGATATGGCCAGATGCGTCAGGGAAAACCGGGCAGCCGGGGGAAGTTTGTCCAGGTGGAATATCGGATGTCGCAGACGGGAGCGAATGCAGACGAATGGGTGGCGGTGAGGCCAGGAATGGAAGGAGTTCTTGCGCTTGGCATCGCGCAGGTCATCATCAAGTCGGGGGCGCGGAGAGCGGCTGATGCCGGTCCCGCGGGAATGCTGATCGATGGTTGGTCGGCCGGACTCACCGAGTACACGCCGCCGGATGTCAGCAAGCGTACGGGGATTTCCACGGCTCGGATCGAACGTCTGGCGAAAGAATTTGCCGAACAAAAGCCGGCGGCGGTGGCAATCATCGCGGGAGCAGCACTGGCGCAGACGAACGGATTATTCAATGCGCTGGCGGTGAATGCGTTGAATGCGCTGGTGGGGAGTGTGGGCACGCCGGGTGGGGTGTTCTTCATGCCGCAAGCGGGTGCGCAGGAAGACATCGCCGGCGGGCCGCGAAGCGCAAGCGCGACAGCGCGCAGCCTCAATAGTGGAACGCCGCTACAGGAAGAATTCCGCGACGCGCAGATATTGCTCATCGACGGCGCCAATCCGGTGTATGCGGCGCCGCCAGCGTGGAAGGTACGGGAAACGCTGATGCAGGTTCCCTACATCGTCAGCTTTGGGAATTTCATCGATGAGACGAGTGTGCTGGCGGATGTGATCCTGCCGGATCACTCGTTTTTGGAGTCGTGGGTTCAGTCGATGCCGGAGTCGGGGGCGAAGACGGCGGTCGTGAGTATGGCGGGGCCGGTAATGCAGCCGTTGCACGAGACCCGGGCGACGGGGGATGTAATTCTCGATGTTGCCCGGCGACATTTGAAGAAATGGTCAAAGCGGGACCCTCACCCGCGGCCTCTGCTTCTATTGAGGCTTCGCCCTATCGGGCTCGCGCTTCGCGGGGAGAGGCCGCGAGGAAGTTCGTGGAACCTCAGTTTGATGGCGATGCGAGCGAGTATGCGTTTCACTTTTTGCCGTATCCGTCCCAGGCGCTGCTGGATGGATCGCTTGCGCATTTACCGCTGCTGCAGGAGCTGCCGGATCCGATGTCGAGCGCGGTATGGAGCAGTTGGGTGGAGATCAATATGCAGACCGCGGACAGGCTTGGGGTCCGGCAGGGAGATTGGGTTGAAATCACTTCGCGGCAGGGAACGATCCGGGTTCCGGCGTTTCCATCGCCGGGAATTGCTCCGGACGTCGTGGCGATGCCCGCCGGCCAAGGTCACGAAAACTTTACGCGGTATGCCACGGGGCGTGGAGCGAATCCGATCAGCATTCTGGCGCCTATCGTAGAGTCGGAAACCGGCGCCTTGGCGTGGGCAGCAACACGGGTGAAGATCACGCGAGCGGCAGACGCAGATGGAAGTCTGGTTTTGTTTGCGGGATCGCTGCGGGAGTATCCGCCGGAGAAACCGCACAGGTAAGACGGTATGACACATCGATGGGGAATGGCGGTGGATCTGGACCGGTGCACGGGTTGTGAGGCCTGCGTTACCGCATGCCGGACGGAAAACAATATCCGCATTGCCGGACCGGAACAATCCGCAAGGGGCCGCGCGATCGCGTGGATCCGCGTGGAGCGGTATTACGAAGGCGATTTCCCCGATGTCCGCGTGAAGTTCCGCCCCGTGATGTGTCAGCAGTGTGATGCCGCTCCGTGTGAGCCGGTCTGTCCAACTTACGCGAGCCACCACACCGACGAAGGACTCAACGCACAGGTCTACAACCGATGCATCGGCACACGTTATTGCGCGAATGCCTGTCCTTATAGTGTCCGCTTCTTCAATTTCGGGAATCCCGTTTGGGACAGGCCGCTGGAACTTCCCCTCAATCCCGACGTATCGGTGCGCGAAGTTGGGGTTGTCGAGAAGTGCACGTTTTGTGTGCAGCGCATCAATGCAGGCAAGGAACAGGCGAAGGCGGAAAACCGGGAACTCCAAGACGGGGAAATCAAACCGGCCTGCGTACAGTCGTGTCCGGCGTCGGCTTTGGTCTTTGGCGATCTGAACGATGCGGAAAGCGAAGTCTCCCGGCTCTCGCGCTCGTCGCGTGGAACGAAGTTACTTGAAGACCTTGGCACGCTGCCCAAGGTCACTTACCTCCAGCGCCAGTTCTGATATGGACCTCGCCACCGAACGAAAGATCAATGAAGATCTGTTGCGGCCGTTGCGGCAGACGTCGGTCTGGTTCTTTCTGCTGATTGCAGGCCTGGGCATCATCGTTCTTGCGGGTGTCGGTTCCTGGATGTATCAAATATGGAATGGCCTCGCGGTAGCGGGAATCCGTTGGCCCGTCTTTTGGGCGTTTTACATAACAAATTTCGTGTTTTGGATCGGCATCAGCCACGCGGGAACGCTGATCTCGGCAATCCTGCGACTCGTGAATGCGACCTGGCGGCGGCCGGTGACGCGGTGCGCCGAGGTCATCACCGTCTTCGCTCTGATGATCGGAGCGATGTTCCCGATCATTCATCTTGGGCGGCCGTGGCTTTTCTTCTGGCTCATCCCGTATCCGAGCGAACGGCAAATCTGGCCGAACCTGCGATCGCCGCTGGCGTGGGACTTCTTTGCGATTTCGACATACCTGACCGGGAGCACCCTGTTCCTGTTGCTGCCGCTTATTCCCGATTTCGCGCTCCTGCGCGATCAGATGAGGGGATGGCGGAAGAGAATTTATGCTGTCCTTGCCCTGGGGTGGCAAGGCACGACAAAGCAGTGGCATCGGCTGGAAGCCGCAATGCAGATCATGGCAATTGCCATTGTGCCGGTTGCGGTATCCGTTCACACGATCGTCTCTTTCGACTTTTCGATGTCGTCGGTGCCGATGTGGCACTCCACGGTCTTTGGTCCATACTTCGTCGCGGGCGCAATCTTCAGCGGAATTGCGGCGCTGATTCTGGCGATGGCAGTCCTTCGCAAGGCTTTGCATCTGGAAGAGTATTTGCATCCCGTCCATTTTCAAAATCTTGGAAAGCTGTTGCTCATGATGAGCCTGCTTTGGGGCTACTTTACATTCGCTGAGCGGCTCACAACGTGGTATGGCAATAACTCGGCAGAAATGGCAGTGTTTTGGGAAACTCAGACCGGCGCATACTCGCCATTATTTTGGACGATGGTATTCTGCAATTTCGTCATTCCCTTTCCTTTGCTGGCGATCAGAAGGCTGCGCACAATAACGGGCACTGTGATCGCGTCCTCGCTCATTGTCGTTGGTATGTGGCTGGAGAGATTCCTGATTATCGTGCCTTCACTTGCAACGAAGCATCTGCCCTATGCGTGGGGAGCCTATCGGCCTCAGCCGGTCGAAATCATGATCACCGTCGCCACATTTGCAGCCATGGTGCTGCTCTACGCGTTGTTCGCGAAAGCGGTTCCCATTATTTCGATTTGGGAACTCAAAGTAGGAGGCCATGCTCAGCCTGTTCTCACGCCGGAGGAGCAAGAGGAGCAGCGCGAGTTGTGGAAGGCGCGACCATGAAAGCGATCTACGGCTTGTATTCCGATCCCGACTCTGCCCAACACGCCGTCGAATCGCTGCGGCGGGCCGGCGTGGCGGATGATTCCATCTCGGTTCTCGCGTCCCAACCGTACGAAGAATACGAGTTCAGCCACCGGTACAAGCAAACCTGGCTGTTCTGGATCGCCGCAGGAGGGGGTGCGCTGGGGTTGTGGCTTGGCCTGGGATTAGCCTATCTCACCGAGACTCGCTGGCCTCTGGTAACCGGAGGAATGCCAATCTTCGCCTGGTGGCCGAATATCATCATCATGTTCGAACTAACGATGCTCGGTGCGATTATCGCGACAGTTGTAAGTTTGCTGGTGATGACGGAACTGCCGACAATCCGCTGCAAGGTTTACGATCCCGAGGTGTCGCAGGGGAAGATTTTAGTGGCAGTGGAGAATCCGGCGGATGGGGAGATTTCTACCCTTGAACGGACATTGAAGGGAAGTGGGATAACGGAAGTGAGGAGGGTCACGTAGGGAGATGCGAATAAATTGAAAAGTCGGGACGAGAGGATTTGAACCTCCGACCACACGCACCCCAAGCGTGTGCGCTACCAGGCTGCGCTACGTCCCGATGCACTCAATTTAGGTGTTCCGCCTGAGCAAAGTCAAGATGTCCCGCAATTCTTCTCGAATTTGATGCAGGATCTTCTGGCCGTGTTCCTTCGGTCGTGACCGGGACAGTTGTTTACGGGCGCCGGCAATCGTGTATCCCCGCTCGTAAAGAAGTTCCTTGATTCGAAGGACCATTTCGATGTCCTTCCTCTTATAAACGCGGTGTCCGGATTTCGACTTTGCCGGGGCGAGGTTGGGGAACTCCGTTTCCCAAAACCGGAGGACGAAAGGCTCGATATCCACGATCTTGCAGACTTCTCCGATACGGAAGAAGAGCCTGTTCGGGATTTGAGTTGTTGGCATAAACAACGAAAGAATTGGCCACACAGAGGCATAAAAGACACATGATTCTTGCACCTTGTGGCTAATCCCCGCTTTGACGCGCGACGCTCTTCGCGCGTTGCTTAATTATAATTGGCGTCCCGGGGAATGGGAACCGCTCGCGGATCCGATTCTCCATAAACCGCTCAAAGGAGAAGTGCAGCTTCCTGACTTTGTTCGAGAACAGGACGAAAGTCGGGGGATCGACCTTCACCTGAGCGATGTAACGGATCTTCACATCCAAAGGCAATCCCCCTCGGGCCAAGACCTCCTGGCGCAGAAATTCGTTGAGGGCGCTTGTCGGGATACGGACGAACCGGGCTTTGTGAACTTCATCAATGGCGCCATATAGTTTTTGGACGCGCTGCCCGGTCTTGGCGGAAATAGAAACGATTGGCGCGAAGGATATGAACTTCAATTTCTCGCGGATGTCGGCCTCGAAGTCGGCCGTAACCCGATGGGTTTTCTGGATCAGATCCCATTTATTAACAGCGATAATGACGGAACGGCCGGCCTGATGGGCGTATCCGGCGATATGTGCGTCCAGGGCGGTCACACCCGCGGTCGCATCGATAACCAAAATGGCTACGTCACTTCGTTCCAGGTGGCGGCGCGCCATGACCACGCTGAGTTTCTCAGCTTTGAGCTCGGTCTTTCCTTTTCGCCGGATTCCGGCAGTGTCGATAAATCGGATTGTGAGGTCACCGCGCTGAACCAGGCTGTCGACCGAGTCTCGAGTAGTCCCGGCCACAGGCGAAACCATCGCCCGCTCCTGGCCGGCAAGCTTGTTCAAGAGCGTGGACTTACCCACATTTGGCCGGCCGATAATGGCCACGCGAATCTCACCTTTCCTATCCTCTTCATTTCTTTCCGGCGCTGGCACTGAAATTGCAACATCATCTAATAGTTCGGTGATGCCGCGACCGTGCTCGGCAGAAATCGGAAACACACGGTCGACGCCAAGGCGATAGAACTCCGAGGCTTCGGAAGCCTGCTTCTCCGAATCGATCTTATTGACAACCAGAAAAACCGGTTTCCCTGTACGCCGTAGAAGCCGGATGAGTTCTTGATCGGGAGGTGTGATGCCGGAGCGGCCATCAACGACAAAGAAAATCAGCGCTGCGGTTTCCATGGCGATGCGGGCCTGCTCGAAAATCCGGACGGGAATCTCGCTGTGTTCGCCTGGAATCAGGCCGCCGGTGTCTACAACCTCGTAGCTGTGTCCATGCCAACGGAGGGTTCCGTAAATGCGATCGCGCGTGATTCCCGGTTCATCCGTTACGATGGAGCGCCGCTGGCTGATCAAACGATTGAAGAGTGTGGATTTGCCGACGTTCGGCCGTCCAACGATAGCAATGAGCGGCAATGAGGACGACATGAAGTCATTCTCGCTTCCCTTTCGCAAAATAACACATCCAATGTTCTGGGACCTGAATTGTCTGACGTTGATCTATAGTAGTATCGACGAAGACAGGAAGTTTGAAAACCCAGCGATCGGAACCAACTCTAGGGCGACCGCGAAGCGCAAGCGCAACAACAACGCGCAGCCTCGGCGATGCGCGCGGTCTCAAAGACAAACGGGCGCTGCAGTCATCCGATCGTTTTGTTTTTTGGCCGATGAAAAGGTGAATATATGCAAGAGCAGGTAGAGTCCGTCAGTATTCTGAGCGCCATCGCAAATCTGCAGAGCGCCCAGGAATATCAAGAACTGCATTGGGAAGGATCGCTCGAGGACTATCTGAAGTTGATTCAAGACAGTCCGCGGGTGACTCGGAATGCGTTCCAGCGGATTTACGACATGATCCTCTCATACGGTATCGAGGAGCATGTCGAACACAAGAAGAAGAGCACACGCTACCGCTTCTTCCGTGACGAGATGCACAACGGCCGGGACGCGGTTTACGGCATCGATCAAAGCCTGAATCACCTGGTGGATATCTTCAAGTCCGCCTCGCGCAACTACGGTACGGAGCGGCGCGTCATCTTACTTCACGGCCCGGTCGGCAGCGCCAAGAGCACCATCGTGAGGCTGCTCAAGAAGGGCCTCGAAGAATATTCGCGCACTCCCGATGGCGCCATGTACTCGTTCGCGTGGACGAATATCGCCAACGATCTCGAGAAGGAAGTCTACGCGATGGTGAACGATGAGTTGCCCTGCCCGATGCGCGAAGAACCCTTGCACCTGATTCCGTCCGGCCAACGCGAAAAGCTGATCGATGAACTCATGCGCAACAGCAGGGATCCGAAGTTTCCGATCCAGGTGGAAGGCGACCTGTGCCCGGCGTGCCGCCAGATGTATCGCGAACTGACGCGCCGCTATAAAGGCGATTGGTTCAAGGTTATGGATCACGTGAAGGTGCGCCGTCTGGTTCTGGCGGAAAAAGACCGCATCGGCATCGGCACATTCCAGCCGAAGGACGAGAAAAATCAGGACTCGACGGAACTGACCGGCGATATCAACTATCGCAAGATCGCCATCTACGGCTCGGACTCGGATGCTCGCGCGTTCAATTTCGATGGCGAGTTCAATGTCGCCAATCGCGGCATCATTGAATTCATCGAAGTCCTGAAGCTCGAAGTTGCCTTCTTGTATGACCTGCTCGGCGCAAGCCAGGAACATAAGATCAAACCGAAGAAATTCCCGCAGACCGATATCGACGAAGTCATCATCGGCCACACCAACGAACCCGAATACCGGAAGCTGCAGAACAATGAGTTCATGGAAGCGTTGCGCGACCGCACCGTGAAGATCGATATCCCCTACATCACGAAACTCACCGATGAAATCAAGGTCTACGAAAAGGACTACAACGCCCAAAGAATCCGTGGAAAACACATCGCGCCTCATACGATCGAGATGGCTGCGATGTGGGCGGTGTTGACGCGCCTGGAAACACCGAAGAAAGCGAACCTGACGCTGCTCCAGAAATTGAAGCTCTACGACGGCAAGACACTGCCAGGCTACACCGAAGATTCAGTCAAGGAGCTTCAGAAGGAGGCGGCGCGCGAAGGCATGGATGGCATTTCGCCGCGCTACATTCAGGACAAGATTTCCAACGCGCTGGTCAATGAGCAGTTCGCCGGCTGCGTGAATCCGTTCATGGTGTTGAACGAGCTCGAGAACGGACTACGCCATCATTCGCTCATCAAATCGGACGAACAACGCAAGAACTTCCGCGAGCTCTTGACCGTCGTGAAGCATGAATACGAGGACATGGTGAAGAACGAAGTCCAGCGCGCTATTTCGGCGGACGAGGAAGCCATCTCGCGGCTCTGCTCTAACTATATCGATAACGTCAAGGCGTACACGCAGAAGGAACGTGTGAAGAACAAGTACACCGGCCAGGATGAGGACCCCGATGAGCGCCTGATGCGGTCGATCGAAGAAAAGATCGACATCCCGGAGAGCCGCAAGGACGATTTCCGGCGCGAGATCATGAACTATATCGGCGCCCTCGCCATCGAAGGCAGGCAGTTCAACTATCGCACGAACGAGCGGCTGTACAAGGCGCTCGAGCTGAAGTTGTTCGAAGACCGCAAGGATTCGATCAAGCTGACAAGCCTTGTCTCGAACGTTGTGGACAGAGAGACTCAGGAAAAGATCGACGTCGTGAAGAGCCGTCTGAAGAAGAACTACAGCTATTGCGACGTTTGCGCCACCGACGTGTTGAATTATGTGGCAAGCATCTTCGCGCGAGGAGACGCGAAGGAATAATTTGAAATTCGAAATTTGAAGTTTCAAATCTCAAATCGGTATGGTCCTCAACATCGAGCAGGATTATCTTCGATTCCGGCAGATCGTCCGCGGCAAGATCAAGCAAGACTTGAAGAGATACATTTCGCAGGGAGAGCTGATCGGTAAGAAGGGGAAGGATTTCGTCAGCATTCCGATCCCGCAGATCGAGTTGCCTAACTTCCGCTTCGGCCGCCGCAATACCGGCGGTGTCGGCCAGGGTGAAGGCGAGCCGGGAACTCCGCTCGCCCCGGGCGACGTGGATGAAAACGGCGACGGCAAAGCCGGAAATGCGCCCGGCGCCCATATCCTGGAAGTGGATCTCACCATGGAGGAACTGGCGCAGATCCTGGCGGAAGAGCTCGAACTGCCGCGCATCCAGCCCAAAGGCAGCGCACAGTTAAAGACCGAACGCGACCGCTATTCGCAAATCTCGAAAGTCGGACCGGAATCGCTGCGCCACTTCAAACGCACCTATAAGGAGGCGTTGAAGCGCCAGATCACGGCGGGCACATACGATCCGTTGAATCCCTACATTGTCCCAATTCATGAAGACAAACGTTTTCTCTCCTGGAAAACCAAACAGCGCCCGGAAAGCAATGCGTTGATACTTTACATGATGGATGTGTCGGGATCCATGGGCGATGAGCAAAAAGAGATCGTGCGGATCGAGTCCTTTTGGATCGATACGTGGATTCAGACGAATTACAACGGCGTGGTGACGCGATACATCATCCACGATGCCGTCGCGCAGGAAGTCGACCGCGAAACCTTCTTCCACACTCGGGAGAGCGGAGGAACGGTTATTTCGTCCGCGTACGAGCTGTGCAACAAGATTATCAATGAAGAGTATCCGCAGGAGCTCTGGAACATCTATGTTTTCCACTTCTCCGACGGCGACAACTGGTCCGGAGGAGACACCGATCGATGCATCCATCTCTTGAAAACGGACCTTCTCCCGAAGCTCAATCTGTTCGGTTACGGCCAGGTGGAAAGTACCTACGGAAGCGGCCAATTCATCCGCGAGCTCGATAACAATATCACCGACATCGATAATCTCGTGCTTTCGCGCATCGAGAACAAGGAAGACATTTACCAGTCCATCAAGGATTTTCTCGGCAAGGGGAAGTAATGTCGCCCATTCAAAGCCACAGGCAAACGCTGACGCCCGAACTGGCGCGGCTCAACCGCGACATCGAGCAATACGCGCGCAGCTATGGACTGGATTTCTACGAAACCATTTTCGAGGTCCTCGACTTCGAAGAAATGAACATGGTTGCCGCCTACGGTGGGTTCCCGAACCGGTATCCCCACTGGAAGTTCGGCATGGAATACGAGCGCCTCAACAAGAGCTACGCCTACGGCCTGCACAAGATTTACGAAATGGTCATTAATAATGACCCGTGCTACGCGTACTTGTTGGA
>Ga0209056_10007137_pt1 | contig 11510 bp, 13 predicted proteins | sample GraSoiAngelo_114_FD_185876 | JGI IMG/M metagenome (GOLD analysis project Ga0209056, IMG submission 185876) | Grasslands soil microbial communities from the Angelo Coastal Reserve, California, USA - 14_0903_13_40cm (SPAdes) (version 2) | ecosystem: Environmental > Terrestrial > Soil > Grasslands... | reverse complement strand
CCGGCGGAAGTCGCGCTGGCGACGATCAGCCCTATACTTGCCAAACAGAACGGACACATCGCATCACCTCTCGGTCGGACGGCGAAGCGTGACCACTTAGCCGCCTCTGTATGGATGACGGGGATGCAGGGGTTCTACATCGGCCGACGAAAGGAACTGAGAGGCGAAAGCCCACTGATAACGCAGGACTTACGCTCGGATCTCTGTCAGCCTGAGGCGGGCAGGCCGCGAGCTTTCGGTCTCAACTTTCCCTTGTACGTTCGACCGACCTGTACTCCTTTCCTCCTCTAACTCGCAGGCTATGCATTCGATCGCTCAATCTCTTCGTTCGGTGTGTTACTCCCTTTTCCGTCAGATCAACCAAGTTCAAATAGTCCATTTGGTCTAGCAAAAGCCGCTCCGGATTTCCGGCAAGAATTGCGAGACCCTGCCGAGCCATGTGTTGCGACGGCAGGATCGAGTGAACTTTGCAGATTGAATATAGGGCTTGACGCAATTCTAATAGTTCATCTACGGTTGAACTATGGATGAAGAAGCCGAACGGCTGGCCGAGGTCAGTGCCCATCTCGCCAACCCCGCGCGCGCCGCCATGGTCCTTACGTTGATGGACGGAAGCTCCCGGCCTACAGGAGAGCTCATGCTCGCGGCGAACGTCTCGTCCTCGTCTGCCAGCGGCCATTTGACCAAGCTAGTGCGCGCGCACGTTCTCAAAGTCACGAAAGAGGGGCGACACAAGTATTATCGAATCGCAACCGCGGCCGTTGCCCATGCAGTCGAGGCTCTCGACACCATTGCGTCTCCAGGTGCGGCATTTCGCGTCGCCGTGCGATCTCGATTAAATCCTTTCGCGTTTGCTCGAACATGTTTCGACCATCTGGCGGGCAAAATAGGAGTGCAGCTGGCGATAGCCCTGCAAAAAGAGGGGCTGCTCCGGGTTTCCGGCAAGAATTATGAGGTGACCGAGCAGGGATCTTACTGGCTGATAGACCTAGGTATTAACTGGAGGGAATTGCTGGGTGGTAGAGGCATGTTTGCCCCTCAGTGCCTCGACTTCACGGAGCGCCATCACCATATTGCAGGCGCACTTGGGGCCGCGCTGTTGCAACGGATGATTGAACTGGATTGGATTCGCAAGACGCGTGTGCCCCGCGCTGTCCGTCTGACCGCGACCGGAAGGGCAGAACTGAGCAAAAGGCTCCGGCTGGTATTTACAGAGGGCCAGGACGTATTCTACAAAGCTAATTGATTCTTTGGTGGTCCTTACGGGTTCGGTCTCTGCGTCACACTTATGCGATCCGCCCTTACTCCTCGCACTCTCCGTCAAATTATAGCAGCACTTCTTATGAGCGAGGCTTAGCGGGACTTACGCTCGGATTTGAAGTCAGCCCGCGACGAGCGGGCTGCGACCTTGTGAGACGGAGCCACATATTTTTTGATTTATGACAGAGGGAAGAATTAACTGCGCTTCTCGAGCAGGAACCGTCTCACCGCAGGGTCTTCCGCTAGGCCAATGGCTCGGTCGTAGGACTCTGAAGCCTCATGGGTCTTCCCGAGACGCTGAAAGAGGTGAGCACGAACGGCCCAGTAAGGCTGATAGTGCGACACAGCGTCCAGGTCAATCGACTCTAGAACGGCAAGTCCTGCTTCAGGTCCCTTCGCTTCCGCAACCGCAGCGGCGTATCCAGCTCGGGTGCCGAGCGCCGGGGATATCTTGAGGAGTTGTTCGTAGAACAGCACGATCGCCGCCCAGTCGGTCCGGCCGCTGCGCGCACGCTCAGCATGTACGGACTGAATTGCAGCTTCAAGCTGAAATCTCCCGGAGCTTCCTTGTGTGAACGCTTCGCCGAGATGGCGCTCCGCCTCTTCGATCAGTGGAAGCGACCATTGCTTCGGGTCCTGCTCGGAAAGAGGAATGTATTGGCCGTCAGGCCCTCTTCGCGCGGAGCGTCGTGCTTCGCAATGGAGCATGAGAGCTAACAAACCTCGAACCTCGGCTTCACCGGGCATCAGCTGCAAAAGGACTCGCGCCAGCCACATCGCTTCCTCGGCCAGGTCGCGCCGGCACTGGTCGGCGCCCGCCATGTCGTCCCAGCCAATGCCGAAGGCGGCGTAGATTGCTTCCAGCACGGCATCAAGACGTTCCGGCAGATCGCGCTGTTGCGGGATTTCGAACGGAATACCACCGCTGCGGATTTTTGTCTTCGCGCGGAACAGGCGCTGTCCCATGGTCTTCGGTGCAGTGAGAAAGGCTTGGGCGATGCGTGCCGCATCGAGGCCCAACACCGCCTGCAGCATAAGGGGTGTGTGCATCGCCGCGTTGATCGCCGGGTGAGCACACACGAAGAGCAGTTTGAGCCGTTCATCGGGAAACTCGGTCGACAAGGCCGCCTCCGTGGAGTTTTCCTTTAGCAGGACGAGAGTTGGCTCGCTAGCCTGCATGACGCGTTGATGACGGATGACGTCAATGAGCGAACGACGCGCCGCTGTCAGCAGCCAAGCCTCGGCATTTTTCGGCACGCCATCGTGTGGCCAATGGTTGAGCGCCGACACCAACGCGTCGCTGAGAGCGTCCTCGGCGCTGGCCAAGTCGTGCGTGTGGACGGAGAGATATGCCACCAGGCAGTTTTCTCCTTTGGCGCAATTCTGTCGGCTTGCGGCGCCTGCCTGTATGACGGGCGAGAAGCAGTCCATTCGACAGCCTTTAGGAAATCTGCCGGAATTTCAAGTGGGCTCAAAGGGGTCTGAGGTTCCCTAACGTGTGACGTTAGCGCTTTATCGGAGGCGTATTGAGTGGTCTGGCTAATTTCCAGGTGGAAGGCAGGCGCGTCCCCCTACCTGCATGCGAGTTGGCAAGCATTCGGCTGCGAGCCGAGTGCTTGGTTTCATCGCCATTGATCTGATAAACCGCAGAAACATCTGCCGCAGTTAAGCTTCGTTCGCCTTCATTAATCGCAATTAATCGTGATTCGCGCAGTCGACACTTCATCATCGAAGGGCCGAATTTCCTGAAAATGTTCGCAACTCATTGAATGACAAAGGAGTTGGCTCCCCGGGGAGGATTCGAACCTCCAACATTTCGGTTTTGAACCGAATGCTCTTAAGTTGGAGTGTCGCATCAGGTTATTCGCTGGAGTCCAGACTGTCTCTTAGTCAGATTTGTTCGAACGCGCAAGAAAGGGGTTGACTCTGGACTATACTCCAGGGTGTAGCTTCTACAGAGGAGCCAAGGTAATGCAAATCGGCATCGTCGCCAAGAAGATTGGGCTCAGCGTGGACGCGATTCGCTTTTACGAGCGCAACGGTTTGCTTCCGCGACCGCCCAGGACAGAGGGAGGCTTCCGTCGGTATGCAGAAAACGACGTAGAGACGCTGGCCTTCGTCCGCCGCGTACAAGGCTTGGGATTCAAACTCAGTGAGATCCGAGGACTCTTGAGGCTGCGAGGGAACCGCTTGCAGCCTTGTGCACCGGTGCAGCGCCGACTGCAAGAAAAGCTGGCCGATGTACAGCGGAAACTTAACGACCTTCACAAGCTGGAGCATGAGCTGCGATTGGCTCTGCGCAGTTGCAACAAAGAGCTGCGCAAGCGAGACGCTCATTGCCCAATTTTGAGAGAAACAAACAACAGCAAACCGGAGAATGCCAAGTGAGAGTTGAAACTGCCAAAAGCGGTTCCGACCAGACTGGCTCTGGCGCGCTTCTTGTCGGAGGTTTGGCTGCCATCCTGGCGTCGACTTGCTGCCTGGGGCCTCTGGTTTTGGTTGCTCTCGGCTTGAGCGGAGCATGGATTGGGAACCTCACGTTACTCGAACCGTATCGTCCGTTTTTTATCGCTGGCGCTCTCGTAGCCCTGTTCTTTGCGGGCCGACGGATCTTCCGGCCAGCGCAGGCCTGCCAGCCGGGTGAAGTGTGCGCAGTGCCGAGGACTCGCCGCATTTACAAAATCGTATTTGGGATAGTTTCGGTTCTCGTTCTCGTCGCGCTGATATTCCCGTACGTGGCGAAGTTTTTTTACTGAATCTCGATCCGAGGAGGAGTTGTCATGAAGAACATCAAGACTCTGCTGCGTGGCTCTATTGTTGCGCTTATGTTGGTCACTCCCGCCTGGGCGTCACCCAAAACCGTAACCTTGAATGTCTCCGGCATGACCTGTGCAGCGTGCCCCATAACTGTGAAGAAAGCGCTCGAAAAAGTACCGGGCGTTTCAAGTGTGGACGTGCGATTCGAAAAGAAGCAGGTTCTAGTGACTTTCGACGATACGAAGACGAACCCAGATGCTCTAGTGAAAGCCACTACAAATGCGGGCTATCCGTCGCAACCCGAGAAGGTCACCAAGTAAGGAACCTGTGGGCAACGTGGAATAACAACACGGAATGAGGCGAGGAGACCTGTATGTCTGACTGTTGTTCCGTAAATGCGAACACTGAAGCCGCGCCAGCGGTGATGGCTTGTCCAGTGAACGGCGCGCGCTCCAAACAGGTCGATATGCTCACGGTCAAGAGTCTCGTGCGTCAGCTCCCATTGGGGATGCCTAACACGCTGTATTACTTCTGCGACTCATCGGACTGCGAAGTCGTCTACTTCGCCTTAGACGCAGAAGCGCCGAGATTTTGCCGCGAAGACCTGGTCGTGAGGGTTGGTGCTAAAGAGACGGTGGACTCGATTCCGATCTGCTACTGCTTTGGTTTCACCCGTCAAGACATTTGGGGCGAAATCCGTAGTACGGGGAAATCAACCGTGGCTATGCGAATTACGGCGGAAGTTGAAGCAGGCCGCTGCGCCTGCGAAGTCAAAAATCCTTCCGGCAAATGCTGTCTGGGTGACGTCACACGGACCGCCAAGGACAGACTGGTTCAGAAAGGAGAGTCCAAGTTATGAAAGAGCACAAGGCAGCTTGCTGTAGCTCACCCGCAGCGATGTGCTATTGGCTCGCTGCGTCTCTGATAGCGTGGGGAGTGCTTAGCCTCATAGGAATCTATTGGCGTCCTCTCCATGGATCGTCCGCTGCTACGATCCTTTTCGCCATGGCAATCGGCTGCGTTGCCAACTGGGTTAGGAATCGCACTCTTCATTGCGCTATCACTGGGCCATTATTTTTGATCGCTGCCGTCGTGTTCCTGCTCTCAGACATGAGTACCACTCACGTCAACAGTCTTTTGGTTTGGCCATTCGTTCTCATCGGAGTGGGCGTCGCTTTTCTACTGGAATGGCGGTATACGAGGCTTTCTGCGTAGTAGCTTTGAAGTATCGAGCAGGGCGTCTGGACACCCAGGAATTGTCGCCGCAGGCGGGGTTGCGCCAGCCACCGGGCAGATTCTCGCGGGTGGACGCCCAGCATCCATTCGCGAGATCGCTCGCGCTATCAATGGACGTTGAGAGCAAAAACAGGCGAATCATGGAAACCCTCTGGCAAGATTTGCGATACAGCCTGCGGACGCTGCTCAAAAAGCCAGGCTTCACCTTTGTGGTGGTGACCACGTTAGCTTTGGGCATTGGTGCCAACGCGACGATCTTCACCTGGGTCAAGGCAGTCCTTCTGGCATCTTTGCCCGGCATTGAGCAACCGGAAAAACTAGTCGAGATATGGGGCGCAACACGCAACAACTCCGCTCTCTCGTCGTCCTACGTCGACTACCTGGACTACCGTGCTCAGAATAAGGTCCTCTCCGGTTTGATGGCCCACCAAGTGCTACCTCTTAATTTGGGCCGCAGCGAGAAGCCAGAGCGTGTGTGGGGAGCTATCGTTTCGGGCAATTACTTTGACGTCCTCGGCGTAAAAGCGCTGATCGGGCGCACGTTTCTTCCCGAAGAGGACCGGACACCCAACACGCATCCAGTCGTTGTGATCGGCTATGGATTGTGGGAGCGGCGCTTCGGTGCTGATCCAAACGTTCTCGGACGAACGATCACCCTAAACGAGCATGACTTCACGGTCATCGGGGTTGCTCCCAAGGATTTCGCCAGCCCCTTTGCGGGGCTCGCACTCGATGTGTGGACACCGGTGATGATGAAGGACTACGTAGCCCGCCCCCATTTCTCCCTCACCGATCGCGGTAGTCGTTGGCTGATGGTTATGGGCCGCCTCAAGCCCGGCGCGACGGTGCCCCAGGCACAAGCGAATATCGCCGCAATCGCCGGTCACTTGGAACAGGAATACCCCCAAACCAACGAACAGCTGGGCGTCGCGGTTTACTCGGTGATGCAGTCGCCGTTCAGCTTGAAACAGGACATGCGACCAGCGCTTGGGATTCTAATGGCTGCAGTTGCCGTCGTGCTGCTGATCGCCTGCGCCAACGTTGCGAACCTGTTGTTGGCGCGCGCTGCCTCACGGCGCAAGGAGATCGCCGTGCGTCTGGCGTTAGGCGGTAGCCGGGGACGATTGGTACGGCAAATGCTGACCGAGAGTTTCGTGCTCGCTTCACTCGGCGCCGCACTGGGGCTTGCGATCGCGTTCTGGACGGCCCGATCGCTCGCGGCATTCCTTCCGCCCTATGCCAGTCGAGCTACTTTTGACACTCGGCCGGATGCAGTTGTCTTCGCGTTCACTCTCGGGCTGACAGTGATTACGACGCTCCTTTTCGGTTTGGCTCCAACGCTGCACGCCTCTAAGCAGGATCTGGTCACAGCCATGAAAGACAATACGGCCCCGGTCGGACGAGGACCGCGCAAAGTTTCCCTGCGACACGCACTCGTGATCACTCAAGTGGCCCTCTCGATGGTCGCGTTGATCAGCGCGGGGCTATTTGTCCGCAGTGTGAGGGAAGCGTACAAGGCTGATCCGGGATTTGATCCTCACGGCGCTCTGCTCGCTTCGTTCGACCCGTTCCTGAGCGGCTACGATGAAAGCCGCGGGCGCGAGTTCTATCGCCGCCTGGTCGAGCGCGTCAGGACGGTACCGGGCATTCAGTCGGCGACCCTGGCGCGACACTTGCCTCTCACCGATGGCGGAATTGCGTTCGCAAGCGTCGCGATCGACGGCTACGCGCCGGCTAAGGACGAAGACATGCGCCTCAACTATGAGACCGTCGGCCAGCGGTATTTTCAGACGATGCGCATCCCGTTCGTGCATGGCAGGGACTTCGATGAGCGAGATCAGGAGGGCGCTGCTGGTGTGGTGATCATCAACGAGACGATGGCGCGGCGCTACTGGCCCGGAGGCGAGGCCCTCGGGAGGCGCATAAAACTGACCAAGGATTGGCTGGAAATCGTTGGCATCGCCAAGGATGTGAAGTACCGCAGCTTGAACGAAGCGCCCCAGCCATTTCTCTACTTGCCCTTACTCCAGGACTATCGCTCGAACATGATTTTGGTCGCGCGCACGGCAATCGAACCGGAAAAGATGTTCCAGTCGGTGCGCGCCGAAGTCGCTGCAATCGATTCCGAGATGCCCATCTTCGACTTTAAGACGTTCGACGAACACGTCGGCATCTCGCTCTATTTACAGCGCATGGCAGCAACGCTCTTGAGCATCTTCGGCCTGCTCGCGCTTTCGTTGGCCGCAATTGGACTTTACGGCGTAATGGCTTACTCAGTCAGCCAGCGCACGCGTGAGCTCGGCATTCGCGTCTCCGTCGGAGCGGAGCGACGCGATATCTTCAAACTCATTCTTGGGCAGGGATTGGCCATATCTGTCGTCGGCTTGCTCGCCGGTCTGGTCGCCGCTCTCGGTGTGACCCGCTTGACCGCTAGGTTGCTGTACGGGGTCAGTGCAACCGATCCGGTTACGTTCATCGTGATTGCCCTACTGCTCTTGTGCGTCACGTTGCTGGCATGCTACCTCCCGGCGCGCAGGGCGACCAAGGTCGACCCTATGATTGCGCTGCGATTCGAATAACGCACATCAGTGCCAAGAATGACGAACTCAAAACCGGTGTCGCACGCCCTAACTGCCATCCACTTCGGGGAGGTATTCGATGAGCAAAAAGATCGTCGTTTATAGTCAGCCAGGTTGAATGTTCTGCGCCAAGGTGAAGGAGTTTCTTTCACAGAACAAGATTGAATTCGTGGATCGAAACATTGCCGGCGATGAGGCAGCGTTGGCCGAACTGGAGAAGCTTGGTTACATGACGACCCCGGTCACCGTGATTGACGGACAGGTTGTCGTGGGCTTTGACCGCGACAAGCTGGAGAAGCTTCTGAAAACTCCGTAAGCAGATCAGCAGAGTTCTAGTATCTTTGTCAGCGATTCCCGCCCGTAGATTGTCCGTTGGGTGTTTGAACTCAGACTGGCTCGCGTTAATTGGAGCCGTCTTCGGACTGATGGCTCATACTCCTCATCACATCTCAAAGTCCGCACAACAATCTATTTAGGTTATGCAACACTCACAACCTAATTTGGACGAATGAATGGCTATCCATGCCTCCCGCAGAATGAGGGGGGTGAGAGCAAGAGCAGCTACCGGATCGGCCCACGATTTGCCCCAGATGGCGTTAACGGCCAGACCCGCGAGGGCGATCCAGGCCATATAACCGCAGAGGGCAGATTCCGCAGCGTCAGCTTTCAGAGCGGCGCTCGATGTAATGGCTGCTAACTGCCGTTTCCGGCTGGCGAGCCAAGGCATTGCAACTGCGGCAGCCAACAAGATTCCAATTCCGACTAGACTCCGCTGCGCTTCACGATATCCAAGAAAATTCAGAACGGAAGTCAGCATCACGAGTCCCGCCAATGCGAAAAGCAAAACTCCCGCAATCCGAGCTGCCCGTGCCTCGTTGAGTTCGAACCGAAAACGCCAGAACACGACGGCTGCCGAAAGCAGCTCGATCAAACTGTCTCCTCCGAAAGCTACGAGAGCCGGACTATGCGAACTCCAAGCCGCCCCGAGAGAGACGGCGGCCTCCGCGGTCATCCAAACGATGGTGAGAACTTGAAGTTGAAGAACGCGCCGAGAGACATCCGGCAGTTCGGATGATGTGGCTGCGGTCATGGCGTGTTACGGGTGATTCTGCTCATTCGACCTTGCAGTGGCAAAACAGAAACTGCTGGGTAGTGCCAAATGGTGTGCGATGCAGTTCTTTAGAGCTTTTCACCAAACGGAAGCGCACGCCAAACTGTTCGTGCAGTGATTCGGCGTCATAACGAACAACGTCGAGCCCACTGCATTTAGTGGGACCCTCTGGCCCGAATGTGCTGATGATCACGTGACCACCAGGCTTGACGGCGTGGCCGACCTGTCGAACATACGCAGCACGGTGCTCGCTTGCAGTAAGAAAATGAAACACCGCACGGTCGTGCCACACATCATAAGCGCCGTGTTCGAGCTGTGCATCGGTGATGTCGGCCACGAGCCAATGGATCTGCTCTGCGGCCAAACCCAACCGCTTCTTGGTCACGTCGATAGCAATTTGAGAAACATCGAGGACAGCGATGTCCTCATAGCTCCGAGCAAGGAGGTCATCAACGAGGGTGGATTCGCCGGCTCCGACGTCGATGATGGATGATGAAGGGTCAGGAGCCGCGCGCTCAATTAAAGCAAGCGACGTTTCAAGATGCGCGCGATACCAACTGACGGCCCCCGGCGCCTTCGTCGCATAAACCTTCTCCCAATGACTTTTTGCATCCATGCTGGCTCTGCCTCTCACAGCTTTGGAGAGTAAGCGAAAATGGGGCCCTTGAGAGTGCCCACATAGAGAACTTGATCAGAAGTTCCGATGCCGCGAACTGTCTCTGGGAATTGGTGTGACCATTCGCGAGCACCGTCCGAGGAGCGAAACGCCACTAATTCCCTGCGATTGCCGGCCAGGACGGCTCCGTGCCACAGATAGGGTCTGGCTGAAGTCCACTCCTTGGAGGCTTCCTCGGACCAAAGCATCTTTTTCAACGAAAGATCGAGACTTGTCAGGACTTCGTCACCGACAAAAGCAATGAGGGAGTCGCCCGCAATTAGGAGGCTCCATCTTGGTTCGGATTCCGTGGCAAAGTCGCTGAGCACCTCGCCGGAACCTGTGTCCAGGCGATAGAGATGACGCTTTGCCGTGCCGACATAGAGATCATGCCCGTGGACGGCTACCGAGGTAGTAACGCGTGCGGCCAAGTCTCTCTTCCAAATGAGCTTGCCGGATTGAGCGTCAAGAGCGTAGACGATTCCGTCGAGCCCGCCGAAATAGACGCGGTTGTCGGAAATCGCTGGTGTGGAAGTCCAATGGAAATTCATAGCCTGATCGGAATAGCCGCTGCGAAACGTCCAATTCATCTTTCCATCTTCTAGGTCAAGACAAACGACCTCATTACGCAGGGTGACAGCGTAAACGTTGTTCTTGAGACGAAGGACATCCGATACAACGCCCCAGTCGTTCACTCGGTATTTCCAGCGCACGACTCCTGTCGACCGGCCGAAGGCATACACATGCCCGATCTTGCCATCGGTCCCGATAATCACAAGTTCGTCGGTGACGAGTGGGTCTCCATGAAACTGGCTCTGTTCCCCGTCCTTGCGAATGTCATAGTCCCACTTCTGCTGCCCGGTTTCCTTGTCGAGGGCGCGGATCATTCCGTTGCAGGAACTTACGACAAGCAGGTCGCCCACGACCGTGGGAGTGGAGAACACTCAGCCGCCGGTATCGAACTCCCAAAGCATTTGGGCATCGTGGGCGGCAGGTGGTTCACCCGGTTTTTGCGCTACCGCTAAAGTGGGAGGAAGGAGAAGGAAGAACAGGCTGCTTAAAATCCGCTGTTTCATACAATGAGCACGATCGTGTCCAAGCGACAGTCTTCTCAAACTGTAGGAGGATTAAGGACACGAGTCAAGAAGTCGTGCTACCGTCACGGCCGTAGTATGTTTGTTTGTCGAGTTCGACGATGCAATGAAATAGTTTGCTCTCGGTCTGATTGAGGAAAACAACAGTGAAACGGACCATATTGTTGATCGCTGTCTTTGTCCTAACGCCCCAAGTGCCAGAGCATCTAGCGATTGAAATTGGTGAAGATCGATTGCTCAGTGTGGATGGCCCTGCGCGACCTCTCGTTGAATCACATTTGAGTGCGGACCCCAACAATGCGAATCATCTACTCGTCGGCGTGATCCAATTTGATTCTCCCGATGGAAACAATCGCACATGCGTGGCTTGGGCCTCATTTGACGGCGGGCAGCATTGGATTCGGCGCGCTCTTCCTGTCCAGTGCGGCGGTGACCCATGGGGAGTCATACTCCCGGATGGCTCAGCGATTATGGTAGTGCTTGGCTACGTAAAGGGCCAGGAAGATAACGCTTTCTTACTACGGTCGCCCGATGGTGGGCGCACGTGGCCTGAGACGCCGCTGGGTCTTGGATCACACCACGATCATCCGATGGTAATCGCGCGAGGCAATCAGGTCTACGTGGCGTCAGGGGGAGGCGTGCACAACAGTTCCAACCAACACCGAGACTCGGTTTCCGTTGCCCACTCGGGGGATGGCGGAAGGACCTTTGGCCCGCCGACTGATGTCATCGCGAGCAACCTGGGATATCAAGCAGAAGGGCCGGTGGTTCTCAGTGACGGCACGTTTGTGGTTGGGTTTCACGATTACTGCTGCCAA
>Ga0209056_10007136_pt1 | contig 11510 bp, 13 predicted proteins | sample GraSoiAngelo_114_FD_185876 | JGI IMG/M metagenome (GOLD analysis project Ga0209056, IMG submission 185876) | Grasslands soil microbial communities from the Angelo Coastal Reserve, California, USA - 14_0903_13_40cm (SPAdes) (version 2) | ecosystem: Environmental > Terrestrial > Soil > Grasslands... | reverse complement strand
CCCATCAGGACGAAGAAGCCGAGGTTCGTGTAGAAGCGATACCCGGAAAGGACGAGGAAGACGGCGGCGAGCGCGTAGAAGAGGAGCGAGCCGAAGTAGAGCGCGAGCTCCTTGCGAGCGATGGCGATGACGATCATGAGGATCGCACCCCGTTGCCGACCAGGCCGAGGAAGATCTCCTCGAGGCCGGGCGCCTCGTGGCGCAGCTCGAGCACCGTCCAGCCATGCTGCTTGATCGCTTCCCCGGCCGCCCGCGCCAGCTCCGCCTCGCCCGCGCCCTCGACGACGAAGCCGTCGGCCGCCCGCTCGACGGCGAGGACGCCGGGCGCGGCACCGAGCGCGGCCGCGACCTCCGCCGGGGGACCGTCCACCTTGAGCACGACGCGACGCCGTCCGCGCAGCCGGTCGCCGAGCTCGTCGGGCGAGCCCTCGGCCACGAGCCGGCCGCGCGCGATGACGATCACCCGCTCGCACAGCGCCGCCACCTCGGCGATGACATGGCTCGAGAAGAAGACCGTGCGCTCGCCGCGCAACCCCGCCAGCAGCGCGCGCATCTCCACCACCTGGGCCGGGTCGAGGCCGATGGTCGGCTCGTCGAGGACCAGGATCGGCGGGTCACCGAGGAGGGCCTGCGCCAGGCCGACGCGCTGGCGGTAGCCCTTCGAGAGCGTGCCGATGCGCCGTCGCGCCACGGCTTCGAGCCCGCAGGCGGCGAGCGCACGCCCGACCGCCTCCTCGTGCGCCGGCCGCGCGATGCGCTTCAAGCGGGCCACGAAGGCGAGGTACGCCTGCACCCCGAGGTCGGGGTAGAAGGGGGCGTACTCCGGGAAGTAGCCGACCGCACGGCGGCAGACGAGGGGCTCGCGGATCACGTCGTGGCCCGCGACCCTCACCTCCCCCGCGGTCGGCGGGAAGATGCCCGCCAGGATGCGCATGGTCGTCGTCTTGCCGGCCCCGTTGGGCCCGAGGAAGCCGACGATCTCGCCGGCGGCGACGCGGAACGAGACCCCCGCCACGGCCTCGACGCGGCCGAACGTCTTCCTGAGGTCGCGCACCTCGAGCGCCGGCTCGCCGTGCATCGTGCCCCGCTAGGTCAGCCGGCCGAGCAGCTCGGCCGTCAGCTCGTCGAGCGACGCCAGACGGCAGGCGCAGCCCGTGAAGTCGTTGTCGAAGGTCAGGTCGTTCGGCACCGCGATCACCGGGATGCCGGCCGCGAGCGCGGCCGCCGCGCCTCGCTCCGTGTCCTCGACCACGGCGCATTCCACCGCCGCGAGGCCAAGCGCCGCCGCGGCCGCGAGGTACGCGTCGGGCGCGGGCTTCGCACGGACGTAGTCCTCGCGCGTGATCGTCGTGCAGAGGAACGACGCGAGTCCGAGCTGCTCGAGGATCAGGTCGACCTCCGCGCGGGCGGTGTTGGTCGCGAGGGCTAGGCGGTGGCTCGTGGCCAGACGGGCCAGGGCCTCGCGCGCCCCGGGCATCGCCCGTACGCCCTCCTCGAGCAAGGCGCGGTACACCGGCGCCTTCAGCGCGCGCAGCTCGTCGGGTGCCACGGGCAGGCGGTACGTCCGGCAGGCGTACTCGGGACCGATGCCGCGGGCGATGAACCACCGCCGGTACTCCTCGAGGCCCATGTCGACGCCGAGCTCGAGCAGCACGCGCCGGTAGGCGGCCCAGTGCAACCGCTCGGTGTCGGTCAGCACCCCGTCGAGGTCGAACAGCACGGCGCGGATCACGGCGGCTCCCGTCCCGTCACAGCGTCCAGCCCGTCAGCTTGCCGTAGACTTCCCGCCACCTGTGATAGCGCTCGTCGTACTCGGCCGTCTCCCCCGCCACGGGGTCGACCGCCACCGCCTGCGAGACGTCGGCATGGAGCCCGGCGCCGACCGCGGCCAGGATGGCGCAGCCGAGGCTTGCGCTCTCGACCACGGTCGCGACCGCGAGCGGCACGCCGAGCGTGGTCGCGAGCAGACGCGCGAGCGTCGGGCTCTGCGCCATGCCGCCGCTCACGGTGAGAACGGGAATCGGCCGGCCCGTCGCCGCGCTGAGCTGCTCGCAGTTGCCGCGGATCGCGAAGGCGACGCTCTCGAGGAAGGCGTGCAAGATCTCACCGCGCAGCGGCCGGTCGACGTGCAGCAGCGGGAAGCGGAAGAGCATGCCGGCGGGCTTGAGGGGGTTCATCTCGCGCAGGTTGAAGATCACCGGCCCGAGGTGGCAGTAGACCTGGCGCGGCGCGGACTCGAGGCTCCGCATCGCCTCCTCGGCGCCGACGTACGCGCTCGTGTCCGCGGTCCCGAACATGAGCTCGAGCAGCCAGCGATAGGAGTCGCCGGTGTCCCCCGCGTTGCTCTCGAGCACCCAGCGTTCGGGCACGACGTGACAGCTCGTCCAGAGGTTGCCGCGCGGGTCGATGAGCGGGCGGTCGATCACCGTCTGCACCGGGCTCGTCGTCCCGAGCACGGCGCCCGTCTCGCCCGTCTCGTACACGCCGGAGCCAAGCAGCGCGCTCTCCGTGTCGGCGCCGCCCGCGAACACGGGCGTCCCTTCGGGGATGCCGGTCTCGGCAGCGGCACGGGCGGTCACGCGGCCGACGCACGTCCCGGGCGCGCGCACCTCCGGCAGGATGGCCGGCGGGACGTCGAGCGCGTCGAGGATCTCCGCCGACCACTCGCGGCGCGACACGTCGTAGAGCATCGACTCGCCGGCGTTGGAGGGCTCCGCGACCGCGACCCCCGAGAGCAGGTAGGTGATCCAGTCGTTCAGCATGAAGAGTCGCGCCACGCGCGAGCCGTCGTGGTGCTTGCGGTACCAGACGTAGCGGGCGACGGGGAAGATGTAGGGCGGCGCATGGCCGGTGATGCGGTGGAGCCGCTCGGCGCCGATCCGCTGCTCCACCTCCATTCCCTCGGCGAAGGCCCGTGCGTCGAGGTTCGGGCCCGCGTACAGCACCTCGTCCGCGGCATCGAGAAAGACGCAGCCCTCGCGCTGGCTGGTCGCGATGACACCCCGGACCTGCGCGCCGGCCGGCAGCGCGCCGACCGTCGCCCGCGCGCAGCGCGCGAGCGCGCCCCAGAAGGCCCGGGGATCGAGGTCGAAGCCGCGCACGAGCGGCACGCTCGGGTTCGTGAACAGCCGGTAGCGGAACGGCTCCTGCGCCGACGCGAGCGGACGGCCGCCCGGGTCGAAGGCGACGCAGCGGCCGGACCCGGTGCCGGCGTCGAGCGTGACGACGCAGTCCATGATGCGCTCAGCGCCGCCCGTCGAGCACGGCCGGGTTCGCGATCCAGCGGGGCCGCTCGCCGCGCAGGTAGCGCTCGATCGCCTCGACGATGACCTCGCTCTGATGCCGCACGACGTCGACCGTGGCGCCCCCGATGTGCGGTGTCACCACGACCGACGGCAGGGCGAGGAAGCGGTGGCCGGGGCGCAGCGGCTCGTCGCTCACGACGTCGAGCGCCGCGCCCGCGAGCCGCCCGTCGCGCAGCATCTCGTAGAGCGCGTCCTCGTCGGCGAGGTGCGCACGCGCCGTGTTGATGAAGAAGGCCGAGGGCTTCAGCAGCGCGAGCCGGCCGCGGGAGAGGAGGCCGTGCGTCTCGAGCATGAGCGGCGCGTGCAGCGACACGATGTCCGCCTCGCGCAGCAGGTCGTCGAGCTCGACCAGCGCGACGCCGGGCGGGACCTCGGCGGGATGTGGATCGGCGGCGATCACGCGCGCCCTGAAGGCGAGGAGCCGCCTCGCCACCTCGCGCCCGACGGCGCCGAGGCCGACGAGCCCGATGGTGAGGCCCCCGAGCTCGAACCCGGTGAAGCTCGTGTAGAGCGCGAGAAAGTCGGCCGCGTTCTCGAGCCGAACATCCCCTCCGCGGAACGCTTCCTGGACCGCGGGCAGCCGCCGGACGAGCATCAGCATGAAGGCGAGGGTCAGGTCGGCGACGGCGTCCGCGTTCCGCCCCGGGGCGTGGAAGACCGGCACGCCCTTGGCGGTGGCCAGCTCGAGGTCGACGTTCACCGGGTCGCCCCGACAGCAGCCGATCATGCGGAGCCGGCACCCGTTCAGCACCTCGGCGTGCACCAGGTCCGCCTCGACGATCAGCACCTCGGCCCCGACGTCGCGGATGTGGGCGGCAAATTCCGCACCGTCGAAGTAGATCGTCCCGCGCTCCTTCCAGTCCTCGTGCACGACCTCCATGAGCCGCTCCAGGCGCGCCCGCGCGACCGGGTCGAAGGAGGCCGTGATGAGGGCCCGCATCGGCGTTCAGGCCGCGAGCAGCCGGTGCACCAGCTCGATCACGTGCCGGCGCACCTGCTCGCGGATCGGGGCCGCGTGCACGCTGCCGCCGAGGAGGCTCCGATAGGCGGTGCTGTCGAGCAGGTAGACGAGCAGCACGGAATGCACGGAGAGCATGAAGAGGCGCGATTCTGCGTCGCTGAACGGGCGTCCGAGCCGCGCGAGCCACGCCGAGAACTGCTCCCAGCTGGGAGCCAGGACGTCGCGCTCGATGCCGAGGTCGGCGTCCGCGTCGTCGATGATGCGACGCAGGAGGAGCTTCGGGACGTTCGGGTTGCCCGCAAAGAAGTCGAAGAGCGCCCCCATGGCGACGTCGACGACGGCACGCCGGTCGCGGTGGCGGCCGAGCAGCGGCGGCAGGGTGTTCTCGAGCAGGTCGACGATCTGGTCGAAGACGTTGCGGAAGACGGCGAAGTAGAGCGTCTCCTTCGATTCCCAGTGGTAGTGGAGGCTCGAGATGTTCACCCCGGCCCGCGCCGCGATGTCGCGCGTCGAGGCGCCCTCGTAGCCCTTGGCGGCAAACACCTCCTCGGCCGCCCCGAGGATGCGCGCCTTGGTCGAGCCCGGCGCCTCACGCGCCTTCTGCAGCGCCGATTTCATTCCGTCGCCCGCGTTGATTCAATCGATTGACCTAGATGCTATCGCCCGTGCGAGCGGGAGTTGTCAAGGCTCGCGAAGCGGATACCTTCGTGGAGCGCTCGACACGGGCGTGGTTCGTTATGGCACGCCCGTGGGGTCCTTCGTAATCGACCCCCTGCTCAAGCCGACGGTTGACTCCCCGCGCTTGCGCTTCCCATATACGGGAACCATGGGAGCGCGCCGGGCCTACGAGGACGAGCTGCGTGCCTCGTTGGATGCGATGCTGCGAGAGGCCGGGGACTACTTCGCCATGGGAGGCCGCCTGCATGAGACGGTGCGGCGGCTCGCGTCCCGCCTTGAGGCCGAGGGGATTACGTATGCGCTGCTGGGGGCAATAGCACTCGGCAGGCACGGGTACGTCCGGATGACGGACGATGTCGACGTACTGCTCACGCCCGAGGGCCTCGAGCGATTCCGCGAGCAGCTCGTGGGGCGTGGCTACATTGGCACGCACCCAGGGGCGACGCGCTCCTTTCGCGACACGGAGTCAGGTGTACGCGTCGAGATACTCGTGACTGGCGAGTACCCCGGGGACGGGAAGCCCAAGGCGGTCGCGTTCCCTGATCCGCGCACGGCGGCAATCGAGGTAGAAGGCCTGCGCATTCTAACGCTTCCCACGCTCGTCGAACTCAAGCTCGCCTCCGGGATGAGCGCCCCCCACCGCCTGCGCGATCTCGCCGACGTCCAAGAGATCATCAAGGCCCGCCAGCTCGATGATGGCTTCGCTGCCGAGCTGGACCAGAGCGTTCGTCCGACGTACCTGGACTTGCTGCGCGCCGTGCAATCGGCGCCGTCGTAGGCGACGCCGAGCCGCCGTCGACTCAGTGAACGATCTTCTTGCGCAGCGCGAAGCGCACGATCTCCGCGGTGTTGTGGAGATCGAGCTTCTCCATGATGTGCTTGCGGTGCGTTTCGACCGTGTTGATGCTGACCGACAGCAGCGCCGCCACTTCCTTGTTCGTCTTCCCCTCGGCGATCAGCTGCAGCACTTCGCGCTCGCGGTCGGTGAGCAGCGCGAGGTTGTCCTCCACGTCCTGCCCCGCGGCGTCGCCGAGGTAGCCTTCGAGCAAGACCTTGGACACCGCCGGGCTGAAGAAGGAGCCGCCGCGGCCGATGGCCTTGATGGCCTTCAGCAGGTCCAGGTCCTCGGAGTCCTTCAGGAGATAGCCGCGCGCGCCGGCTTTCAAGGCCTGACGGACGTACACGTCGTCGGCGTGCATGGTGAGGATGAGGACCCTCGTGCCGTCGTTCCGTTTGATGATCTGGCGGGTGGCCTCGATGCCGTTCAGCTCCGGGAGGGCGATGTCCATGACGACGACGTTCGGATGGATGCGCTGCGCGAGGTCGGTTGCCGTGCGGCCATCGCCCGCCTCGCCGACGATCTCGATCTCTTCGTCGGACTCGAGGAGCCGCCGCAGGCCCTGTCGCACGACGGTGTGGTCGTCAACCAAGAGGACTCTGATCTTTCCCATGATGCTTGCCTTCCGGGCCGCTTCTCACCACGGCTGGCTGGTCAGCCGTCTGCAGAGGTTCCCTCCCCTCCCGGTCCCTTGTCAAGGGCTTAATCGATGCCGTCGTTTGGCGGGGCTCCCTCCCCCCCTCGAGGCGAGCCTCGCACTCCGCGAGCCGCCGCGCGAGCTCCTCGGCGCGCGCCTCGTGATGCCGCAGCGCGGCGATCTCCTTCAGCATGGCGGCGAGCCTGCGGTCGGCAGCCCGCCGCGCCGACTCGAGCTGCCTGGCGTGCCGGCGGCGCTCGGTCTCGAGCGCCGCCGAGAAGCGCGCGACCTGTCGCTCGAGCGCTTGCACGGTGCGCGCAGACCCCGTCGTGCGGGCGGGCTTCCGAGGCGGATTGACCGGGAGGCGACGGGACGGCACGTCAATACAGCCGCGGCGCGCCGGGCGGCCGCGTCTTCCACCGCTTGTGCATCCAGAGCCACTGCTCGGGGTGGCGCCGGACCATGTCCTCGAAGACGGCCGAGAAGCGTTGCGTGTTGCGCACGACGTCGGCCCGCGGATCGCCCGTCCGCTCGACCTGCATGATCGGCAGAACGTGCACCCGGTGCCGGGCGCTTCGTCCCTCGCGCACGATGAAGGCGGGGACGATCGGCGCATCGGTCCGGAGCGCGATGCGGGCGAGGCCCGCGTTGGTGCTCGCCGGGACGCCGAAGAAATCGACGAAGACACCGAGCCCGCGCGTCGAGTTCTGGTCGAACGGCAGCACGAGCAGGCCACGCTCGTGCAGGGCCGCGAGCACCGCTCGCGCCGCGTGACGCTTGCGGATCGTCCTGGTCCCGGCGCGCGCGCGCAGCGCGTTCAGCCATCGATCGAGCAGCGGGTTGGCGATCGCGCGGTGCACCATGTGGACCGGATGCCCGCGCAGGCCATGCGCGAAGACGAGGAGCTCCCAGTTGCCGAAGTGGCCGCTCAGCACGAGCACGCCTGTGCTTCTCTCCCACGAGGTCGCCTCGCGCCACCATTCCTCGTCCACGAAGCGGACCATGTCGCGCAGGCGCTCGGCCGAGAGGCGCGGGAGGCGTGCGAGCTCGGCCGCCATCCGGCCGAGGTTCAGGAACGACGCGCGCAGGATACGACGCCGCTCGCGGACAGGCTTCTCGGGAAACGCGATCGCGAGGTTTCGCATGCCGACGTGGCGGTGCGGCCGGTCCAGCACGTAGGCGACCAGCGCCGCCGCCTCGCCCGCGCGCAGTGCGGCCCCGAGCGGCAACGCGGCGAGCGCGCCGAAGGCCGCACGGAGTGCGAGGTACTCGAGCCAGTCGCGCACACGTGGCTGCGACTCGCCGCGCACCGTCGCGCGCATCCGGCGACGTCGCCGCGGCACGGGAGCGAGCGTTCGCTCGGCGATCGCTGCCATGGCGGCCGTCTATATGACGGCACCCCTCCCCTGCAAGGCGCAACCAACGGCGCGACGTTGGGTTGCCTTCCGCCGAGGCGCTGTGGTATCGGTTTTGATGCTCGCTGGTCGTTGAGGAGAAGGCAGTTCCGTCTGACCCTCAAGTCATCCGGCGCAGTCAGTAATCAGGGAGGACGCAACTGTGGCCCAAGGTAAGGTGAAGTGGTTCAACAGCCAGAAGGGGTACGGCTTCATCACCACGGACGAGGGTGAGGACGTGTTCGTACATTACTCGGCGATCGGGGGCTCGGGCTTCCGGACGCTCGAGGAAGGGCAGCGCGTGTCGTTCGAGGTCACGCAAGGTCCCAAGGGGCTGCAAGCGGCCAACGTCAGCAAGGTCGCTTGACGGCGCCGGGCCGCCCCGCGCGCGACTCTTGCCGCGCGCGGTAGCTAGACGGCTCTAGAACTCGATCAGTACCTTCCCCTGGGCCGTGGGGCGCGTGAGCGCCTCGAACGCTTGAGGTGCGTCCTCGACGCCGACCACGTTGGTGACCAGGGGATCGACGTCGAGCCGTCGCTCCTCGAGCGCGGCGAGGGCGGCTGCGAACTCGGACTTGGCGTAGCCGAGCGCGAAGCGCACCACGAGCTCCTTCAGCACGGCCAGGCCGGGAACGATCTCGTCGGCGCCGAAGCACACGCCGAGGACGACCACCGTGGCGCGCACGCCGGCCTGCGCGAGCGCGTCGTTCAGCGTGCCACGGACGCCGACGCACTCGAACACCGTCTCGGGGTCGCGGCCGGTGAGCGCCTGCAGGCGCGAGCCTGCATGCTCTCGTCCCGGATGCACGGTCGCCGCCGCCCCCAGGCGGCGGGCGAGCGCCGCACGACCCTCGGCGGGTTCCGAGACGACCACGGTGGCACCCGCCGCGCGACACCAGAGGAGCGTCGTCAACCCGATGGGACCGCCGCCCATCACGAGGCAGGGCGTGCCGGCGCCGACCGGCGCCATGCGGACCCCGTGCAGCGCGACGGCCAGCGGCTCGACGAGGGCGGCGGCGCGAAAGCCTACCCGCTCCGGGATGCGCAGGCAGCTCGCGGGCTGGACACGCACGTACTCCGCGTAGGCGCCGGGCAGGTCGCCGAGGCCGAGCGAGCGCACGGCGGCGCAGCGGATGCCGTCGCCCGCCAGGCATGCGGCGCACTTGCCGCAGGCCATGTAGGGCAGCGCCACCACTGGCTCCCCCACCTGCCAGCCCGACACGCCGGCCCCGAGCCCTGCCACCTCGCCGGCGAACTCGTGGCCCATGACCGTGCCGGATGGGAGGGTCGCCGCCGCATGGAGGTCCGAGCCGCAGATGCCGCAGTCGCGCACCCGGACCAGCAGCTCGCCGGGCTCCGGTTCGGGCCGCGGGACCTCCTCGACGACGAGACGGCCCGCTTCTCTCAGCACCGCGGCGCGCACGGGACCCTCCGTTGACGGCCGGGACGCTACACCTCGGCTCGCGAGCGGGTCAACCTGGCGCGCGACCGCTGTCGTCGCCGTCGGAAACTGATCAGCGCGCGAGCGGGCGCCACGAGCCGCCGTGGATCCAGCGGACGTAGGCGGCCAGCGCGCGGACGTCGTCCTCCGGGAGGAAGCGGCCGAAGGCTGCCATCTTGATCGCCTGGCGACGGAAGAAGAACGCGCTGACCGGGTGCTCGGTGATTCGCCGGTTCTCACCCTCCGCGATCCAGTGCCAGAGCTCCTCGTCGCTGCGCACGAGATCGTCGAAGTCCGCACCCCAGAAGCCCGGCACGTAGCCCTTGAGCGAGCCCGGGTTGGCCACGCCGCCGGCGCCGAGCGGACCGTGGCAGGCGAAGCAGCCGAGCTCCGTGGCGAGATCGGCGCCGCGGGCGGCGAGGGGCTCTTCGGGCAGCACCTGGCCGGAGGCCGCGCGCAGATAGGCGACCAGGTCCTCGAGCTCGGCGGCGCTCAGGTAGCCGCGGAACGCAGGCATGCGGTGCGCCGCCGCCTCCATGCGGGCCCGGTAGTCCGGGTTCTCGCGCTTCCGGCGGGGCGCCCCGTCGAGCACGTACTCGCGCAGGTCGTCGGCGCTCTTGACGAACATCATCTGCGTCTGTCCGGTGAAGGCCGGCACGCTGCCTTCCTCGCTGCCCGGGTTGCGCGTGCCGCCGGTGCCGTCGGGGCCGTGACAGCCGAAGCAGCCGAGGCCCGCTGCCACGCGCCGGCCGCGCGCCGCCGGGGTGTCCTCGAGCGCGAGCACGCGTGCGCGAACGAGCGGGTAGGCGAGCCAGGCGGACTCGACGAGCGCCAGCGTGATCAACGCCCGCGCGATAAGAGTACGGATGTGCGCTCCCCACATGTTCGCCCTCGCTTGACAGCTGCACGGCGCACGCGATTCTCTGGATCACCCGCATGTCGTGCCGGCTCGTTCTCATGGCCCTCGTGGCCGCCGCGGCGACCGCCCGCGCCCAGGGCCTGGCCGAGCTGCTGGGCGGCGTGGCGGCCAACGCGCGCTTTGACGTCCCGGCGCGCGCCGACGTGCGCATCACGCGCGACACGGCGATCAGCCGCGCCGTGATGCTGGGCCGCGGACGTGTCGTCTACTTCGAGGTGAAGGAAGGCGTGCGCGCCCTGATCCATCCGGGCAAGGCGCTGGTCCAGAGCGGCGGGCGCGCGGCTCCGGCGGTGATGGGTCTCGCGCTTCCCGCCACCGACCTCCTGCTCGAGGACCTCGCGGCGTTCACCGCCGCGACGCTGCGCACGCCGCTGGTGAGCGACGACAGCCCCGCGGGCGTCGTCGTCAACGGCGCGCCGGCCTACCCGTCGGCGTACGCGTTGCTCGTCTACACCCTCGACCGCGAGCGGCGGGCCATCGTCCGGACGCAGTACTACCGGGGCACGACCAGCAACCTGGTGAAGATCCGGCGCGACGGCGCCCTCGTCCAGCTCGACGGCCACTGGCGTCCCGGCGAGGTCACCGTCGAGAACCTCCCCGAAGGCACGTCCACGCAGCTCCGCCTGGCGTGGCGGGCTGTGCCGGACGTCCCCGCCTCTCTTTTCACGCCTGCCGGACTTCGCGGCCCGTCGAGTATCGATTGGCCGCCGGACTCCTAGGGGACCCGCCGCGGGACGGTGGCGACGGGCGCGCGGCGGGCTGCCCCGGGCGCAAGGGCCGCGGCGCGCGGGCTCGGCATGTCGACTCAGTGGAGCGTCTCGGAGCCGCCCGGGCCGCTCGGTCCCTCGTGCTCGTCGGGCTGGGGCGCGGCATGGGCCAGCGCCTCGTCGGTGGCGTAGAGGCGGAGCGCGCCGCGCACCGCGAGGCCGACGCCTTCCTGCGCGGTACACGCGACCACCTCCGGCTCGCCGCCCCGCACCAGAGACACGAGCGCGCGCAGGTGGCCGTGCGCAACGTCGAGCACCACCTCGCTCGCCACCAGACCTGCCGCCCCGAGCTCGGCGAGCACGAGGTCGGCCAACGAGCGCACGTCGTCGAGGGGCCGCGCATCGGAGAGCTCGCGAGCGCGCGCCGGATCGAGCGGAACGGTGAGCGCTCTCCCGTCCTCGCAGCGGAGCTCGGCCCGGCCCCGGCCGCACCGCTGGCAGAGGTGGACCCGCGCGAGCTCGAGCCGCTTCATGACCGCCCGCATAGCGCCCGGTACGCGAGCGGTCAACCAACGAGCCCGTGACGGCTCGTGCTGGTCGAACGACGCCGGATCCCGGGTACGTCGCGCG
>Ga0209056_10007134_pt1 | contig 11513 bp, 16 predicted proteins | sample GraSoiAngelo_114_FD_185876 | JGI IMG/M metagenome (GOLD analysis project Ga0209056, IMG submission 185876) | Grasslands soil microbial communities from the Angelo Coastal Reserve, California, USA - 14_0903_13_40cm (SPAdes) (version 2) | ecosystem: Environmental > Terrestrial > Soil > Grasslands... | reverse complement strand
GCTGTTGCTGCACGTCGTCGACATAACACACCCGGACGCCGAGGAGCAGGCGCGAACCGTGGAGGAGACGCTAGGCGAGTTGGGGCTCAAGGACCGGCCGCGAGTGACGGCGCTGAACAAGGTCGACGTGGTGGTCGACGGGAGTCAGGAGTCAGGCGCTAGGACCCAGGGAAACGGATGGATGGCGCCGGTATGGGCGCGTGACGGCGTGCTGGTGTCGGCGGCGAGGGGGTCGGGGCTGGAGGAGCTGCGGGCGCGGATCGAGGTGGCGCTGGCACAGGCCGCCGAGGAGCGGCGGTTTGCGACGGCTGAGGGCTAGTCAGTGTCGCAGGGGCCACGCATTATCTCCAACATCGCGTTGTCCTGCGGCAGCATCTCCTCTAAGAGCTCGAGCAGCTCTCGCTTGACCTGCACGTAGTGCTCGAACGCCACCGGTGGCTCAGGGCCGGCCATCACCTCCACGTTGTGACGGCCCAACGGAAGCTCCGCGGTACCCCGCCATCTTGCGCGCGGTCGCCTCGAGCCGGTGGGCCGCCTCGCGGTGCTTCCGGACGAGCTGAGCGTAGGCATCGTGCTCGTTCCGCGAGTTCTCGTCCGTCAGGTCGAGCGCCTTCATATGCGTCTCGAGGACACCCGCAAGAGCTCTGCGATCAACTCGCTCAGCTTCTTCGGTAGCGCTGAGTTCTCGGCAAGTCCTTTGCCGCGGGTCTGTTCTTCTCCGGCCATATAAGCGCGCCTCCTCAGTGCTACTCGACTAAAGAGGAGTAACGTCCGTGATCGACAGCAAGCGGGCCGCCTGCCGAATTCTAATGACCTCAACATCCTCACCCCGCAGTCGATAGACGACGCGGTACGAGCCCACAATTAGTTCTCTGAGGGATCTCACGCCAAACTCTGGAACAACGCGCCCCGATTCAGGGAACTCACCAAGCCTTGAGACAGAATCGATCAATCGCAGAATCAATGCGGCGGCGGCGGACGGAGCATCCTGCACGATGTCCTTATGAATCGCCGCGAGATCCTCCCGCGCGTCGGGAGTCCATGTTATTTGAGCCAAGTCTTGACGAGCCGGACGATTTCTCCGTGAGGGATCAGTTCACCTGCCTCGGCCTGGGCGAGGCCGTGCTCGACGGCAATCATGAAGACGAGGCGCTCGACCGCGTCATCGATCGTGGCGTCTTCGGGCAAGTCCTCAAGCGCCTTCATAACTTCAGCCTTCGTGGCCAATAGTTCGCCTCCCGTGAAGTCGGAGTCGCGGGGTATAATCAGCGCACTCAATTTCGTAGCCTAGCACGCGTTTCATCCAATGTGAAAGGACCGGCCCAGTGAAAGCAGCAGTTTATTACGAGACCGGAGCCCCTGACGTCTTCCGCTACGAAGAGGTGCCCGAGCCCGTCTGCCAGCCGGGCGGCGTGTTGATCGACGTCAAGGCGATCAGCATTGAGGGCGGGGACGTGCTCAACCGGGCGGGCGGCGAGATGCCGTCGCGGCCGCATATCGTTGGCTACCAGTGCGCGGGCGTCATTCGAGAGGTGGGTTCGCAGGTGACGGACCGCAGCGTTGGCCAGCGGGTTGTGAGCGTAATGCCGTTCGGCTCGCATGCCGCGATGGTCGCCGTGGCGGGCCAGCAGACGTTCCCGGTGCCCGACGAACTCGATCTCGAGCGCGCCGCCTGTATTCCAGTCGCCTACGGGACAGCAAGCGAGTGCCTCTTTGAGTTCGGCCACCTGAAGACCGGCGAGACTGTACTCATCCAGGCGGGCGCCGGCGGCGTCGGCCTGGCCGCTATCCAGATGGCCAAGGGGACGGGCGCGACCGTCTTGGCCACGGCGTCCAGCGACGAGAAGCTGGAGCGGCTGAAGGAATTCGGGCTGGACCACGGGATAAACTACCGCAACGACAATTGGGTCTCGGAGGCGCGGCGTCTGAGCGGCGGGCGCGGCGTCGATCTGGTCGTCGATTCCGTCGGCACGACGATTGCTGGGAGCATCGAGGCCACCGGCTACCGTGGGCGCATCGTGCAGGTCGGAAACGCGGGGCGGGCGGAGGACCGGCGGTTCGATCTGAGCGTTCTCAGTCAGATGAACCGCTCGTTCACGGGTGTCTTCTTCGGCGGCGCGCTGATGTTCGAGCCGCAGCGCGGGCGCCCCCTAGTCGAGCGGCTGATCGGCGACGTGGCGAACGGCTCGTTGAAGGTCGTGATCGACCGCACGTATCCGCTGGCCGAGGCCGCCGCGGCCCACGCTTATATCGAGAGCCGCCAGGCGTTCGGGCGCGTGGTGTTAGTGCCGTAACGTGCGCCCAGCGGGGCGCATATAAGCGGGTGGCCGGTGGTAAATGGCTCTCAGTGTCCCGGGGCATCCGAGACTGAGAGTCTTGTCCTCGGACAGATCCTTCCTTCGTCAGGATGACAGTGGGCGGCGGCGGAGCTCCCAGAAGGTGTCGGTAACGTCGGGTACTTCGGCGGCGATCTTATTGTCGATGTTAGCGATCAGGTCCTCGATCTCGTGCGTGTACAGGTCTCGGCTGAGCTCCAGTTCGCCGGTCACAAGGATGCTGTGCGAGCCCAACTGCATCGACAACAGGCGGACTACCTGGGTGACTTCTGGGAACGACATCACCGTGCGATGGAGCGCCTCCCGCACCTCTTCACTCGCGGCCGCGCCGAGGAGCAGGTGGCGCGCCTGCATGCCGAGCATGAGCGAAACGGCGGCGAGCACAAAGCCGATGGAGATTGAGGCGATGCCGTCCCAGACCTCGTTGCCGGCAATCTCCGAAAGCGCGAGGCCGCCGGCGGCCAGCAGAAGACCCGTGAGCGCCGCAGAGTCTTCGAAGAACACGGTTTTGATCGTGAGGTCGGGCGAGCGCTGGAGGTAGCGGATAATGCTCCAACCGCGTCGCCGGGCGCCCGCGATCAGGCTGCTAATCGCGACGGTGAAAGAGAACGACTCGAACAAGAACGCCATCCCGAGGACGCCGAACGCGACGATGAGGTCGAAAGAGCTGCGTTCGTGCGCTTCCTCCTGAATGAGCGTGCGCGTGCCTTCGAAGAAGGAAAAGGCGGCGCCGGCGACGAAGATGAAGATCGCGGCGAGGAACGACCAGAAGAACGCCTCTTTGCCGTAGCCGTGCGGGTGGGTTTCGTCCGCCTTGGTGCGCGAGAGGTTAATGCCGAGAAGAAGGAATACCTGGTTCACGGTGTCAGCGACGGAATGACCGGCCTCGGCGAACATCGCCGCGCTGCCCGTAAGCGCGCCGGCGACCAGTTTGCCGCAGGCGATCGCCAGGTTCGCCGCCATCGCGGCGAGGACCGCGCCGCGGCTCTCCTCGCCCGGGCTTTCGGCAGCGCTAGGGACTTGGGTGGCGACTTCACTCATGGCGGGAAATAACGCTATCACGTCGGGCGAACACGAGACATCCGAGCGTGCGCTTTGGGCCGCCCGCTCCCGTCCCGCTTATTACGCGCGGGCGAGCTTCTTGGCCGCGCGCAGCGTGAGCAGGTGGGCGCCGAGCTCGTCGTGGCCCTTCCGCTCGAGGTGCCGGTGGTATACCGGCAGGTAGCGGAACTCGCCGAAGTGGCGGATGACGTGCTTTAGCGTCTCGTCCGCGTCGAAAGGGAGACGCTTCTGGCAGTAGCCGCAGCGATAAGTGTCTTCGGTCTTTGCCATATCTATCCCAGTGAGTAGACGCGTCATTTTCGATGCTGTTACTTTTCGCGGGGATATTGACAATCTTCTATAAGCTGCCGTATTATGCTCCTCGTGATGACGACCGAAATGAGTGTCCAGCGCGCAACCGAGCTTTGCTGCCAGATCCCTGAGCGGCATTTCCACCCGGAAGAGAACGACGGTGCGAAGGAAGCGGCCGCCGTCTTCCGCGCGCTCTCCGACGAGACGCGGCTGCGCATCCTCAAGGGGATATCGCAAATGGGCGAGCTGTGCGAGTGCAATATCGTGCCCGTGTTCGGTCTGTCTCAGCCGACGGTGAACTACCACCTGAAGGTCCTGCGTGCGGCCGGGCTCGTGAGCTCTGAGCGGCGCGGACAGTGGGTGTACCACCGCGTGAACCAGAAGGCGGTCCTGGGGGCGGTCAGGGATCTGACGGAAGTGGCATGAGCGAGCGAAGTTCACCCGACCGAGATGACATCATAGAAGTCCTCGAATGTGATCTTGGCGCGCGCCCCACGACAGCACCGGGCGTCGACTCGCTGGTTCCCCACGTCCGCGGCGTTGCGAGAACCACCGGCGCCCTGCTGGTCGAATTCGATGAGCACGCGGCTGAGACTCTCTCAGCGTTCGTGGACGCGGAGCGCATCTGCTGCGCGGGGATCGGATGGGAGATTGAGCGCGGGCCAATGCTGCGGTTGCGTATAACGGCGGGCGATGGCCAGCTGGAAGCCATGGCATCGCTCTGGAAAAGCAAGCCAATATAGAAGTTTGTCGATAAGGAGGCACCATGGCGACTGAGCAAACGATTAAAGAAGAGGTGCGAAAGCGCTACGGTAAGGCGGCGACCCGCGCCCGCGAGAACGCCGCCGACGGTGGCTGTTGCGGTGGCGAGGGTGACAGCAACGCGATCAGCTCGCACCTTTACACGACCGACGAGATCCGGGACCTACCCCAGGAGGCCGTGGTGGCCTCGCTCGGCTGCGGCAACCCGGTCGCGATCGCGGCTCTGATCGAGGGAGAAATCGTCCTCGACCTGGGCTCCGGCGGGGGCATCGACGTGCTGCTCTCGGCGAGGCGTGTCGGGCCGTTAGGCAAGGCCTACGGGCTGGACATGACGGATGAGATGCTAGAGCTTGCGCGGGAAAACGCGCGCAAGGCCGGCGTGAGGAATGTCGAGTTCCTGAAGGGCGAAATGGAAGACATGCCGCTGCCGGATGCGTCAGTTGACGTAATCATCAGCAACTGCGTAGTCAACCTCTCGCCGGACAAAGACGCGGTTCTGCGCGAGGCCCATCGCGTGCTAAGGCCGGGTGGGCGGTTTGCCGTCGCGGACATCGTGACGCGCGGCAAGATGCCAGCCGAGCTCAAGCGGAGCCTCGAGCTGTGGGCGGGCTGCGTTGCCGGCGCGCTTTCGGAGAACGAATACCGCGCCAAGCTTAACGCGGCGGGCTTCGGCGAGATCGAGGTTGAGGCCGTCCGAGAGTATACAGCGGATGACGCGGAGAGCGGTGGCCTCGGCGAACTGGTCCAGCGCTATGCGAAGAAAGGGGCCGAGCGTCTCGGCATCATCAGCGCGATCGTGCGAGCGCGGAAGCCCGGCGGTCTCGATACCAAGCCGTTCGCCCAGACGGGCGGGCGTCTGCCCGAGCCGATTCCCGTCGTCTCCGCTCAGGGCTCGGTCTGCGGGCCGGGCGAGTGCTGCTAGTCAGCGAATCTTAGCGGGAATAAGCGAATCGGGTGAAGCGAGAGGCGGTGTTAGGCCCGCCTCTTTCGCAAATTCGGCGTCGTTCTGCGGGTCGGTGGCACACTGCGTTGACAGGCTTGCGGGATGCTGCCTAGCATGACGACAGGATCATGTGTCGAAGCATCAAGACCCTACGCGGTGACGAGACCGCGGGCGACGAAGAGGTGCGCGCTGCTGCACTTCAGTTCGTGCGCAAGGTGAGCGGGTACCGCAAGCCTTCGCGCGCCAATGAGGAGGCGTTCGAGGCGGCCGTCGTCGAGATCAGCGCAGCTTCGCAGCGGCTGCTCGAGTCGCTGCAGCGCAAATAGCGCAGCTTTTCGCGAAGAGGCCGCCTGACCGCTACGGTGTGCCGCTTATCTCGATCGAGCCCTCGCTGAACGTCGGCGTGTACTTGTGCTGGAGGTTCAGGTCATCCAGCCGATCGTTGATCATGTTCTCGACCTGCCCTTTGAGCCGGTCCGCGGCGGAGCTCGGTAGATTGCCGGCCTCAAACTTCGTCATTGTGATCTTCGGCTGCGCGCCGCTGAAGTCAATCGTGCCGCGGGCCAGCATCTGGCTCTCGAACGCTCCTCCGACGCCGGGGAGGTCGCCCAGGACGGGCAGCTTCACCTTGCCAGACGCTTCGGCCTCACCGTCGTGGAAACAGATGATCAGGTCCTTTAGCGGCGCTTCCTTCGAATCGAGATAGCGGGTCGCCCGGGAGGTGGACTCGCTCTCTGTGAACGAAACGCTCGCCGGCTGACCCGCGTCGAGCTGCTGGTCGAACGTCGACCACTTGGTCTGCCAAGCGGTCGCGAGCACGTCTTCGTTGTTTATCCCGCGGACCTCGCGCTGACCGGAGGCGTTCGCCTGATCGCTGCGGCAGCCGTTTGTCTCGCTTGGGCCACCGGTCGCGGCCAGGGCCGTCAGCGTAATCGCGCCGATGATGGCAGCGACGACGCCCAGCCCCATCAACGAGGTGATTACCGCCAAGATCTTTTCTGTCATGGGTTGCTCCCTGTCCGGGCCGCCCTGAGGCGACCCTATGGGCAGGATGTTCGAGACAACTGCCCGCGATATGCAACACTAACGACGAACGAGACCGGCGCCGCGTTACGGATGTGGAGCAGCGATGCTCCTTAGCTGGCCGTCTTCGCCCGCTCCTGCTCGATTAACTCCCGGCGGAGAATTTTGCCCGAGGGTGTTTTCGGAATCGCCGCGACGAACTCGATTTCGCGCACCTTCTTGTACGGCGCCACCCGCTCTTCGACGAAGCGCATGAGCTCATCCGAAGTCGCTTCCTGGCCCGGACGGAGCAGGATAAAGGCCTTCGGGACCTCGCCGGACTCGGCGTCGCGCTTGGGGATCACCGCTGAGTCCATGACCGCGGGGTGCTCCATGAGCAGCGCCTCAAGCTCGGCCGGGGCGATCTGGTAGCCCTTGTACTTGATCATCTCCTTCTTGCGATCGAGGATCGTCACGTAACCTTCCTCGTCACACTGGACGATATCGCCGGTCCGGATCCAGCCGCCGCCCGGCAGCGTTTCGGCGGTCTCCTCTGGCCGCTGCCAGTAGCCTTGCATAACCTGCGGACCGAACGTCAGCAGCTCGCCCACCTCGCCGACGCCGAGCTCGCGGCCGTCATCCAGCGAGACTACCTTTTCGACGGTATCGGCGATGGGCGGGCCGACGGTCGCGTCCTTGATGCGGTTCATCGGGTTGACGTTCGTGACCGGGCTTGTCTCCGTCATCCCGTACCCCTGGAGGACGACGGTGCGCAGGGCGCGCGCTGAGGCCTGCGCGACCTCTGGCGGCAGGGGAGCGGCGCCGCTCATGATCATCTTGAGACTGGAGGTGTCGTACTTATCGGTGCCCGGGAAATTCGCGAGTGCCAGCAGGGCCGGTGGGACAGCGAAGAGGTTCGTTACCTTGTGCTTCTGGACGAGCTCGAGGCAAAGTGTTGGGTCGAAGCGGCCCATGATTACCTGCGTGGCACCGGCGGCGAAGCCGCAGGCCATGAGGACGACCATTCCGTAAATGTGATAGAAGGGCAGGAAGTCGAGCAGCACCGAATAGGAGCTGCTCATGCCGGTCGACAACGTTTGCCGGACGTTACTGACCAGGTTGTAGTGGCTCAGCATAACGCCTTTTGGAAGGCCGGTGGTCCCGCTGGAGTAGGGCAGAGCGGCGAGGTCCTCCTTCGGATTGAACGAGACGGGGTCTGGATCGCCCTTCGCGTCGGCGGCAAGCGACCAGACATCTTCGATAGCGAAGACGTGTCGCAACTCGGGCAGGTGCTCGCGAACGCCGTGGACAAGGGGCTGAAGCGGGCCCATGGCGAAGGCGGCGCGTGCACCGCAGTCCTCGAGCTGGTGAAGGACTTCGCGCTCCTTGTACAGGGGGTTGAGCGTGGTGACAACGCCGCCGGCGAAGAGCGTCCCATAGAAGGCGACGAAGTACTCGGGGCAGTTTGCCGAGAGGATGGCGATCCGGTCACCCTTCTGGATCCCGGAGTCCTGGAGGTCCCGGCCCAGCCGGCGGCTCGCCTGCCACGCCTCGCCAAAGGTGTAGCTCTCGCCCTCGGGCGTGAGGAACGCCGGCTTATCGCGAAAGCGCTCTGCGGCGGGGGCCAGGAGCTGAGTCAGCGGAATCTCCGCGTACGGTGCGAGGCTGAACCAGGGGCTGTGGTAGAGCATATGAGTCGCTCCTTTCACGAAGGCGTACCGGCGCCGAACAGTCTAACAGCAGTCCCGGCAACGCGCCGCCCAAGCGCCCGCGCCTGGTGCCGGTCATCCTCGGTGACCTGACCGTGGGCCGTCGCACCATAGTAGGAGCCGGAGACACGCATCCGCTCAGACCAGGGCAGCCCGACGACGAGCATGCCGTGTGCGAACAGCACGTGCAGCAGCTGGAGAAGCGTGGCCTCTGTCCCTGCCGAGCGGGAGTATCCGGCGGTGAAAGCGGCGCCTACCTTGCCTGCCAGCTCACCGCTCTCCCAGAGGTCGCCCGAGTAGTCGATCCAGTCCTTTAGCTTGCCGGTCATGCCGCTCCAGTTGGGCGAGCCGAGGATCAGCGCGTCACATTCCTTAAGCTCTCCGACGCCGGCTTCCTCCAGACGGTGATACTTGAGCGCCGCCTCGGGAACGCTACTCACACCTGAAGCTATCGCTTCGGCCAGTTGTTCGGTGAGCCCGCCCCGAGAGTCGAAAAGCAGCAGGACGGCGGCCAAGAGGTCTAGTCGCCGAGGGCGGTAGGGTAACCCAGGGCGACGATATCCTCGACATATTCGGAGCGCCAGCCCGGGTTCGGGACGGGCGAGCGGCGCTCGCGGAACCAGGCGTGGATCTTCAGGTACTGCTCCTCGAGGTAGCGGCGCCAGTTGTTCTCTTCTTCGAAGAGGTCCGGGTCTACTTCCTCCAGCCGCTTGTCCATCTCTTCCGGATCGATGTCGAGGTCCTCTCGCCAAAAGTCAGCGAGGTAGTCGAGGGTCTCTTCGAGGTTGCGACGGCACTCTTCCAGAAGCGAGTGCATAAAGCCGTCCTCGTCCACCCGGCGCCCGCGTAGGCGCACCTCGGTAGAGCAGTTCTCGCAGAGCAAGACGAACTTGCGCGCGTCGCAGTTCTCTCGCTTCGTGCAGCCTTCGCACAGCGGCGCCCATTCTGACGCCTCGGGCGTGCGCAGGTAGCCGACGAATACGTCGTCCGTAAAGCTGCCGCAACGTGGACACGACAGCTTCTTGGCGAGGATATCGTTGATGGCGCGTTGCCAGTCGATCTGCATGTAAGCGGTTAATCCCGAATCAGGCTCTTCGGCACGATACATGATATGGTATTTGGCCGAAGTGTCAACCAAAGCCCGGCGCCCGTCCCGGCGATGACCTACCGCATAACCCTCGAACGCAATACCCTGCGTTTCGCGTCCGCGCACTTCACTACTTTCGGCGGGGAGTGCGAGCCGATCCACGGCCACAACTACGATGTATTCGTGGAGATTGAGGGAGAGCTGACTAGTGATTCGTGGGTGCTCGACTTCAGCGAGGCGAAGAGCATGATCGCTGCCATCTGCAAGGAGCTGGACCACCGATTCCTGCTGCCCACGAAGGGCGCTGCTCTCAGTATCGCGGAGCGCGGTGCCGAATATGAGATCAAGTTCGGTGACAGGCGCTACGTGCTGCCGAAAAGCGACGTGGCTCTGTTGCCGATCGATAATTCGACCGCAGAGCGGCTCGCCGAGTGGCTGAACGGGCGCATCCGTGCGGCGCTTTCCGCCTCCGGGGCGTCCAGGATTACGCGCATCATCGTTGGTGTGGAAGAGGCGCCGGGGCAGGCCGGCTGGTTCGCCAGCGACGCCGAGGTAGGCTAACCTTTCTCGGAAAAACATTACATATTCATTTCCTACCCATTTCTGTTGCAATCGCGCGTCTTTGTGATATATGCTTCGCTCGCAACACGCGCCCACTAGGGGGGAAATAAATGACTGACGTAGCTACCAGCGTCCGGAGGACTTACCCTTGGACAACCAACGTTGACGGAGTGCGCCTCACATTCCGGCTCATGGAGCCGTCTGACCGCGAGGCCATCCTCGATTTCGCGCGCACGCTGCCCAATGACGACCTGATGTTTCTGCGCACCGATATTACCCAGCCGCAGACAGTGGACGCCTGGATCAACTACATCAAGAGCGGCCGCACGATCACGGTTGTGGCCGAAGCGGACGGCAAGATAGGTGGCTACGCGAGCATCCACTTGAACGACGCCCTCTGGACGCGCCACGTCGGCGAGCTTCGTGTCCTCGTCGCCCGAGACTTTCGAGGACTGGGCCTCGGCAAGAGGCTGACGAACGAAGCGTTCGCGATCGCGAAAGACCTTTCGCTGAAGAAGATCACCGCCCAGATGCCGACGGATCAGCGCGGCGCCCGCCAGGTGTTCGAGCGACTTGGCTTCCGGCCGGAGGCCCTGCTCGCTGACCACGTGATGTCCCGTGATGGGCAGACGCACGACCTGCTGATAATGTCCTACGACGTCGCCGGCTTCAACAACGACGCTCAGGGCAGGTCTCGAAACTAGAAAGCAAGGCTCAGGAAGGCAAGAGTAGGCCGCCCATTATCGGGCGGTCTCTTTGTAAGTGGACTAACCGGCGTCCGCCGCCATGCGCTCGCCCGCGGCGTGCGCAGCGGATCCCCGCCTGCGGCCACCCCCCCTCGAGGGCTGCGGCGCGGCGCCCACCCGCGGGAGATCTGACCTATCGACTCCGGCGGCCGACCGGAGCTCAACGAATGCCTGGTCCAAGAACTCCTTTAGCCTTGCTACGTCAGGAGCGGCGTTCGGATCAGCCATGAGGCCGAAGTACAGCCTCTGGTCGTAGCTCGTGACCCCGCAGCCGACGCCCATCTCCCAGGCGAGCGGCATCATCGGGTAATGAGCTTGCAGGCGGTGGCCAACACTATACAGTGGGATCATCGGCCCGGGAATGTTCGTGCAGACGAGATTCGCCAGGTTATTGGGCGGCAGTGGCAACAGCCCTGCGAGCGATTGAATGGCGGGCGGTACCCCGCCAAGCAAGTCGCTAAGGATCTCCGTGCCAGAGGCGACGTTCTGTCGCTTCAGCTTCTCGGTCGTGTCGGTTATGGTCCTGAGGCGGGTAACAGGATCGCGTTCACCTGCCGGCGCCTCAATGAGCAGCATGGAGACACGGTTTCCGAGGTTCCCGCGCTCGTCCTCTCGACGGACGTTGACCGGCGCCAGTATGCGCACATTGCGGTCCTGGGTACTCTCGCCGTGCATCTCGAGGTAGCGTCCGAGCGCTCCGGCGAGGACCGTGAGCACGACGTCGTTGACTGTGCCGCCGCAGGAAGCCCGAATGCCACGTATCTCAGCGAACGAGAACTCGCTGCAGGCTAGCCGGCGCTCTCGCGTTAGCGGCTTGTTGAAAGGCGCCCGCGCTACGGGGTTCGCCATGTAGGGCTGCGTTGCCTCGAGGCTACGCAGCGCGGAACGGGTACGGCTTTCGCCCGTGAGCATCGAGTCGACAGTACTCTTCTGGAGGTCGCTCAGGCGGTCAAGGCGCTCGGTCATGTTGTCGAAGATCGCGTCGATAAAGCGGCTAGGCGCGGGTGGAATCGG
>Ga0209056_10007131_pt1 | contig 11517 bp, 10 predicted proteins | sample GraSoiAngelo_114_FD_185876 | JGI IMG/M metagenome (GOLD analysis project Ga0209056, IMG submission 185876) | Grasslands soil microbial communities from the Angelo Coastal Reserve, California, USA - 14_0903_13_40cm (SPAdes) (version 2) | ecosystem: Environmental > Terrestrial > Soil > Grasslands... | reverse complement strand
CAACATCGATGCGGCTCAGATGGTTGTACATGGTGACCAGGCCTTGGCCGTGGTCGAGGACCACGGTGAGCCCGTTGAAGAAATAATCGCCGATCTCGATCACGGTCCCCGCCGCGGGCGCGGCGATCGGCGTTCCTTCCGCAGCCGCGATATCCAAGCCGCTGTGGGGCTGCCGCGGCTCGTCGTTGAAGAAGCGCCTCAATCCGAACCCGCCTGAGACGCGCCCCTCCGACGGCAAGTCGAAAGCGAGGGTGTCCAGCGCGGTATCGCTGAAGGTCGAGAACGCCCGCACAAGGGATTCCTGCTCTCGCGCGATCCGCCGGAGGTCTTCGGGTTCGGGGTCGACCTGACGGCGGTTGGCGAGCGTCACATGCTGGGTTTCGTAGTCGCGCTTGCCGACTTTGAAGGGGATCGCGCGCGCGGTTCTCTCGCCGTCGAGCACGGAGAGCTCGTACGCGCCGGGCCGCAACGCGAGCGGCAAGCCGACCACGGCGTGCCAGACATCCCCCACACGCGCAACCAGCACGCGCTGGCCGTCGAACGCCACCTGGGGAGCCGGGCCGGGGGCCCGCCCGACGCAGACGATCGCGACCCCGCCAGGCACCGGCGCCGTCAGGGGCAAGTCGCCCTGCGAGGCCGACACCGCTGCGGTGAGCGCGAGACCGGTTGCGATCTCACCAAGGAAGTGCGGGGTACGCATTTCGTTCCTTTGGTCGACGACCTCCTATTTTCCCCCGATTTCCGACTTTGCGAACAAGCTGGGATATCATGCCGTGAGGGCCGGCGATCCAACGGTGTCGTCGCGGCGGTCGGGAATTTTCTGCGGTGTGAAAAATGAACGCGCTCCGATGACATGCCCGGGGGCATAATTGCCGGTTCCGGCCGAGCGCATTCCCGCCCTTGTGCAAAAGATGATCGGCGAGAGCAGTCCCGCGAGCTCCTACAACACTTCGGTGGCGATGGAGTTTTTCCGCTTCGCCGGCAGACCCAAGACCTTCGCCAAGGGCAGAAAGATCTTCTCCGAGAACCAGAAAGGCATTCCGTTTCTGCTCATGCCGAACCGCATGTACCTCCTCCTCGACGGGGAAGTCGGCATATTTTCGAGAGACAAACCCGTGGCCACGGTCCGGCCGGGCCAGATCTTCGGCGAGATGTCTTCGATCGACCAGGGGCCGCGCTCCGGGACCGCCGTGACGAAATCCGCTTGCCGCGTCATCGGGCTCGACAACCGGCAGCTCCAGACAGCCCTCGGGAGATACCCGGAGTTCGCTCTCATGCTGATGAGCGTCATGATCGGCCGCCTGCGCGAATCCATCAGCCGGCTCGCGGGCCCGGGGTCGCCCGTGACCGGAACCCAGTGGAGGAAATCGACACCGCTCCGCAAGGACCTGATCGAGGATCTCGGGCGCGTGCTCGGTTCCGACGCCCATCTCAGTTACGAATCCGGGGCCACCATCGTGAGGGAAGGCCAGGTCGGGGTGCTGATGTACGTGGTCCTCAAGGGCAGGGTGGCGATCCGCGTCGGCGGGAACCTGGTGGAGAATGTGGGCCCGAGGGAGCTGTTCGGCGAAATGGCGCTGGTCGATCGCACGCCGCGTCTCGCAAGCGCCGTCGCGGAAAGCAACTGCAAACTGCTCGCGATCAACCGCATCGCGTTTCTCAACCTGGTCAGGCACAGCCGCCGTTTCGCCGCCTCGCTGCTCGCCGCAGTGAGCGCGCGGGCGCGATACACGGCCACGCGTTAGGGCGGAAGACTCATGAAATAAAAACGGCGGCGCAGGCCGCCGTTTTTGCGTTCTGTTTCCGGCAGCTCAGTAGCCGAGCCACTTGGTGAGCACGGCGAGCTGCTGTGGGTCGCCGTTCTCGTAGCCCTTGTAGCCGATCTTCGCGAGGACCTTCTGGCCGGCCTCCGACTTGTCCAGGCCCAGCATCACCGCGCGCACCTTCTCCAGGTCCGTGGGGCTCACTTTCGTCGAGGCGATCATGTGCTTGATCGGCACGGCCTTCGACTCGTAGAGCACCGCGCCGCCCTTTTCCTGCCACTGCTTGACCACTGCGCCGGAAGCCGACACGCCCACGTCGCTGAATCCGTTCTCGACGAAGAAGGGCACCGCGTCCTGATACCGGGTGGTGCGAATGTCCGCCTTGCTCGAGTCGATGCCGAGGTCGCGCATCGTGGCGCGCGTGATCACCGCAGTGATCGAGTCCGGATCGGGCATTCCGAAACGCTTTCCCTTCATGTCTTCCGGCTGCTTCATCTTCGCATCCTTGCTTACGAAGAAACGCGCCTTGTATTCCGTGTACCCCTTGGTCAGCACCACTAGCCGATATTTGCCGTCGCGCAACGATACGAGCGAATGATGAGCCGGGTGCACGAACGCGAGGTCGTACTGCTGCTCGTCCAGCCCCTTCCTGAGGACCGGGTACTGGTCGACCGGGACGACTCTGACGGTCGTCTTGAGCTGTTTTCCGAGCAGGTCGGCCAAATCCTTGTATTTCTCGCGGATCTCCGCGGGCGTGACGTAGTAGGTGACGCCTTCGTTGACCGCGAGAACGAGCTCGGCCTGTGCGGGCGCCGCGGTGAGCAGCGCGACGACGAACGACGCGAGGACGGAGGCGAGCAATCTCATGTTTATTCTCCGAAGATTCGATTTTGACAACCTTGCTTAAAGCAACATACATGCCCGCGTCATGGATATAGAGCCGATCAGGGACGGCCGTAAGCTCCTTGTCAGGTTCGGGGTTCCCCCCGGGGGATTCTCAGGCGCTCCGATACTTTTCCTTCGCTCCGCGGGCGAGCGCCATGCCGTGCCCGGGCCGCTCGGGAACGCGGAAGCATCCGTCCCTGCATTCAGGCATCTCTTCGAAAAGGTCGGGCGGCGTCCAGTCGATGAACTCCACGAGGAAACCGTTCGAGAGCGCGCCGACGACCTGCAGCGACAGCTCGTGCACGACGTGCGGCGCGACCGCGACCTGGTGCGCGGCCGCATGGCGGCCGATGCGCATGGTTTCGGAGAACCCGTTGGCGCGGCAGACGTCAGGCATGAGAACCCTCGCGGCGCGGCGCTCGACGAGATCGCGGAACTCGAAGCGCGTGTAGTTGTTCTCGCCGGTCGCGACGGGGATCTTGATCGCGCGCGCGACCTCGGCGCACGCTGCGATGTCGTCGGCGAGCACCGGCTCCTCGTACCACACGAGGTCGAACTCCTCGAGCGCCTGCGCCTGGCGTATGTTCGCGAGCACGTCCAGGCGCTGGTTCACGTCCACCATCATGCGCACGCCGTCGCCCAGGGCGCGACGCACCGCCGCGACGCGTTTCGCGTTCTCGCGCGGGTCGGGATGGTGGATCTTCATCTTGTAGTACTTGCAGCCCTGCGCGGCGTACCTTTCCGCTTCGGCGATCAGTTCCTTTTCGCTGTACTTCGACCAGCCGCCGCTGCCGTACGCGGGAATGCGGTCGGTCACCGCGCCCCAGAGCTTGTAGAGAGGCTGCCCCGCGACTTTCCCCGCGATGTCCCACAGACCGATGTCGAGCGCCGAGAGCGCGTAGGCGACGACGCCCTGCTTCTTCATCCCCATGTCCGTGCGGAACATCTTTTCCCACAGGCGCTCGACGAAGAGCGGGTCTTCGCCGACGAGAGCGGGCGCGAGGCGCATCGCTAGATACGCGTGCACGGCTTCCGCGCCTCCTCCGCCGAAGACCAGGCTGTAGCCGAGGCCGTTCACTCCCTCGTCGGTCGCGATCTCCGCGACGACGAGCTTCTGCGCGGCGTAGTTCCGCGCCATCGGCTGCGGCGTGGGTACGGCGAGGACGAAGGTGTCGATGGCGACGATCTTCATTGCGTCGCCATCGTAGCATCCGCGACGACGCGCGTGGGCAGGTTGCCCCGGGCAGGGCCATGTCAGACGAGCGTCAGGTCATCGCGCGCAAAGTTCATACTTCCAGCGAGAGATTGTCATGAAACCGGAAAACCTTCGTGCGGAAATCAAGCGCTGGGGCTGGATGCGGATGCTGTTCAAGTGGCTGATGTGGTCCCTCGGGAAATACGCGGGTCTGCACATTTATCGTGTCAACAAGCGGCCTTTGGGCAGGTATCCCGGTACGCCGGACCTCCCGAGCGGCATCGGCTTGGCCATCGTGCCGCCCGAAAAACTGCTGGATGCGGCCGTCGATCCGGAACTCGACATCGAGCCGGGCTTCGTCCGCGCAGCCCTCGCGCGAGGCGATCTTGCCTTCGGGGCGTTCGATGGCGATCTCCTGATCGCTTACGTGTGGCGTACCTGCACTGCCGCACCGCACGCGGAAGGTCTGTGGGTCAGGGTCGATCGCCCTTGCCATTACGCGTACAAAGCGTTTACGCTGCCGTCCTATCGGGGCAAGCGAATTCACATCGCCATTTCGCTCTTATGCGACAAATATTTTATGGAGCGCGGCTACATCGCCGAAGTGGGGTTCAGCGAGATCTCCAACTATCCCGCCATCGCCGCCGCCAAATTCTTGGGAAGGCGCAGAGTCGGATTCGCGGGATACGTGAAGTGCTGGGGGCGCTGCATTCCGTTCAGGACGCCCGGCCTGAAAAAACTCGGGTTCGAGTTTTTTGAGCCTAATCCATCCGCACCTAGCCCGCCAAGCCGGCGGCCCAATCGACGATGAATACGAAACCGTACGCCGCTGCCGGGGCGAGCACGAATACGACCAGGCCGCGTACTAGAGTCTTCGGAATGCCGATCTCGTCCAGGTAAACGTCTGATGAAATGGCTCGCGACGAAAAATGCGATCGTCGCGAACACGAAGCTGAGCATGCGCCCATTGTACCGAGGGTCCGCCGATCCGCCGCGACTCCTCCCGGCTTGCCGAGACGGACGGAAAGGTGCATTCTGGTGCGCGGAAAAGCATGGGCTTCGGCGAACGCGGGACCGGATAATCAGACTTCCATTGCGGCCCTCGGCCGCTTCCAAAGGGGGATTCATGAAGACGAGAAAGACTTTGTACTTGGGCGTCGCAGCGACCGCTGCAGCCGCGCTTCTGACCGCTTGCCTGAGCACCCAAGGCACCGGGAGCGCCGGCGCGAGCGACATCGGCGGCGTCGTGACCGGTCCGAACGGCCCCGAGGCCGGCGTCTGGGTGATCGCCGAGACGACCGATCTTCCCACAAAATTCGCCAAGCTCGTCGTCACCGACGATCGCGGGCGTTTCCTGATTCCCGATCTGCCCAAGGCCGACTACAGCGTGTGGGTGCGTGGCTACGGGCTGGTCGATTCGCCCAAGGTGAGCAGCACGCCGGGAAAAACTCTAAACCTGACCGCAGTGCCCGCGCCCAGCGCAGCCGCGGCGGCGGAATACTATCCCGGCATGTATTGGTATTCGATGATCAACATCCCCGCGAAGAGCGAATTTCCCGGCACCGGCGAGAAGGGCAACGGCATCTCGTCGAACATCAAGACGCAGGAGGAATGGGTCGACACGGTGAAGAACGCCTGCCAGTCGTGCCACTCGCTCGGGAGCAAGGGCATGCGCACGGTGCCGAAGGAGTTCGGCCCCGGAATCGCGGGCTGGGCGCGCCGCACGCAATCCGGGCAGGCCCTGACGCAAATGGCCCTCGGACTCGGTTACATGGGTGCCGACGCGGCGCTGAAGAACTACGCCGACTGGACCGACCGCATCGCGGCGGGCGCGGTGCCTTTCGCCAAGCCGGAGCGGCCGCAGGGCGTCGAGCGCAACATGGTGGTCACCATGTGGGATTTCTCGACGCCGAAATACTATCTGCACGACGGCATCTCGACCGACCGGGACAATCCGCGGCTCAATGCCAACGGCCCGATCTACGGCGCGCCCGAGGAAAGCACGGACCTGATCCCGGTCCTCGACCCGGTGACGCACACGGCCTCGCAGATCAGGCACCCCGTTCCCAATCCCAAGACGCCGTCGTCCACGGACTTGCCGATGCAGCCCTCGGCCTACTGGGGCAAGGAACCGATCTGGGACGGCCACTCGAGCATTCACAACGCGATGATGGATAGCGAGGGACGCGTATGGTTCAGCGCCAGGATCCGGCCGGCGCCCAACCCGGATTTCTGCAAGAAAGGCTCCGATCATCCGTCGGCGAAAGTCGCGCCGCAGGAAAATTCCGCGCGCCAGGTGTCCGTGTACGATCCGAAGACGGGCAAGTGGCAGCACGTCGACACCTGCTTCTCCACGCACCACCTCTATTTCGCCAAGGACGCCAACCGGACGCTATGGCTGAGCCAGGGCGGCCCGGCGAGCGGCGTGATCGGCTGGGTGAACACCAAGCTGTTCCTCGAGACCGGTGACTCGGCGAAATCCCAGGGCTGGACGCCGATTATCGTCGACACCAACGGCAACGGCAGGCGCGATGAGGGCGACACTCGGCTGACGGCATCGGCCTACGGCATCATGCCGAGCCCGGTGGACGACTCGGTCTGGGCTCAGTCGATGGGCATCGGCTTCGGGCGCATGAACCAGCCGGGCTACGTGATGCGGATCGTGCCGGGACCGAACCCTGCGGAGACCGCGCTGACTGAAGTCTATGTGCCGCCGGAGGGCGCATGGAGTCCGCGCGGCATCGACGTGACCACCGACGGCGTCGTCTGGACGCCGCTCGCGAGCGGGCACGTGGCGAGCTTCGATCGCAGGAAGTGCAAGGGACCTCTGAACGGACCCGGGGCGGCGAACGGCAAGCTCTGCCCGGAAGGCTGGACGCTCTACAGAATGCCCGGCCCGCAGTTCAGGGGCCTGGACTCTTCGGGCAGCGCGAACCACGCCTATTACATCTGGGTGGACCGCTACAACACGCTGGGACTGGGGGCGAACGTGCCGATCGCCTCGACCAACGGCGCCGAGTCGCTGCTCGCGGTGGTGGACGGCAAGATGGTGGACCTGCGCGTGCCGTATCCGCTGGGCTTCAACACCAAGCTCGTGGACGGGCGCATCGACGATCCGGGCGCCGGCTGGAAAGGCAAAGGCGTGTGGACGATGTCGGGCACGCGCACCGTGTTCCACAACGAAGGCGGCACTCAGAACCGGCCCAAGGTGTACAAGATTCAGATTCGTCCGGATCCCCTGGCGAACTGACAGCACATCCTTCCCAAAACAGAACGCCCCGGGATTTCCCGGGGCGTTTTTGTTGCAAGGCGCGCCGGCCCGGCCGGCACCTGACACATTCAACCCCAAGGAGGATTCGCCATGAACGAAGAGAAACCCGCTCGCACTTCCGCCGCGCTCGCCGCCCTTGCATCCGGTGCGCTCGCCTTCACCTTCGCCGCCGCGCCCGCGCGGGCGCAAAGCGGCAACCATCTGGAAATCATCCACCACCCGAACTACGACAAGAGCGTGTTCATGCCGTTCTCGCCCGCGATCAAGGTGAAGAGCGGCAAGATCCTCTGGCTCGCCGGCGGCACCGCGCTGCCCGTGTACCACGACCATCCGCACAAGCGCGAGCAGATCCTCAAGTACCTGACGAACGACCTGGAGGGTCAGGTGCGCCAGACGATGGACGGCATCATGGAAACGCTGAAGGCGGCGGGCGCCTCGCCCAAGGACGTGGTGCACGTATTCATCTTTCGCGCTCGCCCGCGCATGGGCGACATCGGCAAGGCGAGCGCGGTGGTGAACTCCTACTTCGCGCCCCACAACCACAAGCCGACCACGACCAACCTCGCAGTGCTCGAGCTGGGCGAGCCGGAGCAGCTGGTGGAGATCCAGGTCGTCGCCGTGGTGGATTGATCCGCCGCTTGCAAGCGGCGCCGCAGCGCGCCGCTACACCCTCAGCCGCGGCGATCCTTCGTCGGCCATGCTCCGACCGAGATCGGCCGCGTAGCGAACAGCGCCTTTCGCGGTTTCGAACAGCGGGGTCAGCCCGGGAAACGACTGGCTCTTCGACAAGGCGTTCGCACACGCCATCCGCGTCATCGTGAGCCGGGGCTGCCACTTGTTCCCGTCCCCGAGGTGAAACGCGCTCGCCTCGATCAAATATCTCCCGCGCTCCTCGCGGTGCATCGCCATGAATCTCCTTCCTCGCAGCGATCACGGTAACACATTTACGGATCGCTCAATGAAGGCCGGAGGGGTCAAACGGTTTTCAAATCGACCGCAGAGGTCTTGCCGTTCTGCCCTTGTTCGAGCTGGTAGGAGATCTTTTGATTCTCGTTGAGAGTGCCGAGTCCGGCGCGCTCCACCGCCGAGATGTGCACGAACACGTCCTTGGACTTGTCGTCAGGCTGAATGAAGCCGAAACCCTTGCTCGGGTTGAACCATTTCACGGTGCCGATAGGCATGGATGCTCCAAGTATGAAGTCGCCCCGCGCCGGAGTGCGCGGGGCATCAAATTGTCGGTGGGAGAAACCAGAATCGATGCAGCCCGAAAGGGATGCAGAGGACTGACCCAAGTGGAATTCGATCGCGTCAGTATAGCAAGGACGCAGGCGAAGCGCGTTGGAGTCGGCGGCGGAAACGAAAACGGCCAGAGCGCGCCCCGGCCGTCTCCCCCGAAATCACGCTTGGTCTTCAGGTGCCGCGCCCCCACAAGCCGCAGTAGCGCCGCGTCACGAACTGCAGGTTGTTCTCGTAGCCGGGCCATTTCTCGTACTTCGGCAGCTTGACCTCCTTCTCCGCGGGTTCCCAGCATTTCCCCTCGCGCGCCGCGGCCTTCACCGCCGCCGAGGCGTCCTGCAGGAAAGTGAGCTGATCCTGCACATCTTGCTTGGTCCCCAGCCGGTCGCCCGGCCCGGGATGGCCGGGGACGAGGCGCTCCCAGTCCATCGCCAGCACCTGTTTGATCGACTGCTCCGCCTCGAGCGGATAGAAGTCGATCATGCCGCGTCCCGGCACCGACCCGACCGGGAGGAAGTCCACCACGAAAAGGATCTTCTCCTTCGGCAGGCGCATGACGAGCGAGCTGTCGGAGTGGTTGAGACCGAGATAGGTCAGCTCGAGCGCGGTGCCGCCGAGCGTGATCGTCCTCTTCTCGTCGAACGTCTCGTCGGGCAGCGGCGTGGCTGGATCCCCGAGGACTGCGAGGCGCTCCTTCGCCTTCCTGTGGGAGACGATTTTCGCGCCGGCATCCTTGAACGCCTGGCCGCCGGCGACATGATCGTAGTGGTGATGGCTGTAGACGAGGTACTTGATCGGCTTGTCGGTGACCTTCCTGATCTCGGCGACGTACGTCGCTCCGCCGGTCGGGCGCCCGTAGGCGACCGGGTCGGTGGCGATCACGCCGTCCCGGGTGACGACGAACATCGCCTGGTGATTGCCGTTGCGGAAGATGTATACGCCTTCCGTGCCGTCGACCTTCGTCGTCGCGATCTGTGGGCGTGCCGGCGCCTGCGACCAGACCGCGGAAGCGGCCGCCGCCAGTCCGCAGGCGAGAGCTGCAAGAAATATGCGTTTCATGTCTCCTCCTTGTGTGATTGTGTGATGCCCTGGTAAAACAGGTCGCGGGCCGCGATTATTCCCCTTGGACCGAGCCTGTTTCGCAATGTTACTTGGAATGCCCTGCCTTGTCCCCTGCAAAGGCTCCTGCCCCCCGGCGCAGCGCGCTACACTTCTCCATGCTCGAATCGCCGCGCCGCATCATCCACGTGGACATGGACGCGTTCTATGCGTCGGTGGAGCAGCGCGACTACCCTGAGCTGCGCGGCCGGCCGGTTGCGGTCGGCGGCCCGGCGGAGTCGCGCGGCGTGGTGGCCGCCGCGGCTTCGGGGTGCGCTCGGCCATCCCGATGGCCCGCGCGCTGCGCCTGTGCCCCGAGCTCGTCATCGTGCGGCCCGACTTTGCGCGCTACCGCGCGGTCTCGCAGCAGGTGATGGCGATCCTGCGCTCCTGTACCCCGCTCGTCGAGCCGCTGTCGCTCGACGAGGCCTACCTCGATGTCACCGACAATCTCTGGGGCGAGCCGCTCGCGAGCAATGTCGCGAGGAAGCTGAAAGCGCTCATTCGCGGGGAACTGAATCTCAGCGCCTCCGCGGGCGTCGCGCCCAACAAGTTCCTCGCCAAGATCGCCTCGGGCTGGAAGAAGCCCGACGGGCTCACCGTGATCGCGCCCGAGAGAGTCGAGGAGTTCCTTCGCGAGCTGCCGGTCGAGGCGCTCTCGGGCGTGGGCCCCGTCACCGCGAAAAAGCTGCGCGCGATCGGCATCGAGCGGCTGCTCGACGTGCGCGCGGCCGAGGACGAGCGGCTGCGTCGCGCGGTGGGAAGCCTCGCCGGCTGGTTGAAATCCCTCTCGCGCGGAGAGGATCCGCGCCTGGTCGAGCCCGACCGGCAGAGGAAATCGCTCTCCGACGAGAACACCTACGAGAAAGACCTCACCGACCTGGAGCAGATCCGCGGCGAGATCGAGCGCATCGCGCGCCGCACCGCCGAAGGGTTGGCGAAGAGGAAACTGCGCGCACGCACCGTGACCATCAAGGTGCGCTACGCGGATTTCACCACCGTCACCCGCAGCCACACCGCGGCCGCGCCGACGTGCGATGCGGCCGAGATCGCCGCGCGCGCCCTGGCGCTGGTCGAGCGCACCGACGCCGCGCGCCGGCCGGTGCGCCTGCTCGGCGTCGGAGCTCACGGGCTGCTCGAAGAGAGCGAGAGCCTGCCTGTTCCGGGCTCGCTGCCGTTCTGACTTGTCAGATGCAGTTTGTCCTGCAAACAAAGGAGGCGACATGATCGACCGCCGCGAGTTCCTGGAGATTGCCGGCTTGACGGCCGCCTGGCCTTGCGCGGGCGCGTGGGCCCAGCCCGCGGGCGTCGTCGTGAACGATCTGCACTCGCAGCTCAATCCAACGCGCGTCGATCGCGTCGTGGAACCGGAGACGCTAGCTGCCGTGCGCGCGGCGATCGCTGCCGCCAAGGGCGAGAACCGTGCGCTATGCATCGCGGGCGGCCGCCACGCGATGGGCGCTCAGGCCTTCGCCACCGACGGCGTGCTGATCGACATCCGCAAGCTCGACCGCGTGCTCGGCTTCGACATGGAGCGCGGGCAGATCGAAGTCGAGTCCGGCATGCAATGGCCGAAGCTCCTCGCCGAGCTCACCGAGGCGCAGCGCGGGCGCGCGAAGCAGTGGGGCTTCGCGCAAAAGCAGACCGGCGCCGACCGACTCACCATGGGCGGCTGCCTCTCGGCGAACGTGCACGGGCGCGGCCTCACGCTTCCGCCTTTCGTGGGCGACGTCGAATCGTTCAAGCTGCTCGACTCGGGCGGCGATCTCAGGAACTGCAGCCGCACCGAGAACCCGGAGCTCTTCCGCCTCGCCATCGGCGGCTACGGCCTGTTCGGGTTCATCTATTCGGTGACGCTGCGCCTCGTGCCGCGGCGCAAGCTCCAGCGCGTGGTCCAGGTGCGCGACATCGCGGAGCTCCCCGCGGCCTTCGCCGGCCGCATCCGCGACGGCTTTCTCTACGGCGATTTCCAGTACTCGATCGACGAGAGCTCGGATGGCTTCCTTCGCCGCGGCGTCTTCTCCTGCTACAGGCCGGTAGCCGATTCGACGCCGATCCCCGCGGCGCAG
>Ga0209056_10007130_pt1 | contig 11518 bp, 11 predicted proteins | sample GraSoiAngelo_114_FD_185876 | JGI IMG/M metagenome (GOLD analysis project Ga0209056, IMG submission 185876) | Grasslands soil microbial communities from the Angelo Coastal Reserve, California, USA - 14_0903_13_40cm (SPAdes) (version 2) | ecosystem: Environmental > Terrestrial > Soil > Grasslands... | reverse complement strand
GCGAAAAAAACAAATACGAAGGTAAATAATGCCGAAAGATATTTCATAGGTATGATAGCACAACTAACGCCCGAGGTGAGCGACGGGGATGAGCCGCCACCGACGTTGCAATTGACACTGAGCTGAGCGGCTCATCCCCGTTCGCTCCACCGACTTCGGCCATTCATACTCAAATGTCTATCCGCCAAGGTCGTACTCCCATTGAGGTTGCTTCTCATTTGCATTGCGGACCAGGTAATAGACCCCGGAGGCGCAGTAGAGCACAGAGGGAACGAAGATCAGAGTCCAACCGAGAAGCGTCGGATAAACTATTTGGGTAGCGACGACGAACACAGGAATCAGCAGCGGGAGCATCTGGTAGGGGCGCGCTCCAGAGTGGAAAGCCAGTTCGCCGGCGAAGAGCCACGCCGTCAGCAGGTAAGGGATGAGCCACAGCACATGGGCCCAGGTAGCGCGACGACCGCGGCGGCACACCAGACAGCTAACCACCGCGAGGGCCGTGTTTCGTGATAGACGTGTCATTCGAGTCGGGTCGCCGAGCGACAAACGTTAGCGACGGGAGGCAGCCGCCGATGACTCACGAATGCGCTGCGACCTGAACGACTGCCTCCCGTTAGATCCACGCTCTGGTTCGGCTTCAAAGTGTCCCTCGGGATATGAATCCGGATCATAGGCTGATGCGAATTAACGCCCAAAGGAGGACGAAAGCGAGCAAGGCTGTAGAACTCAGGGCGCTGACGGCAATCGCGGATGCCGTGTTTAGTCTGGGGATCGCGAAAGAGCCGGCGTAGAGAACTATTGCGACGAAAGGCGGGACCCACGTGAGTTTCAGGATTCGCATCAGCAACAGAACGTCCACTGGGTGTAGTCCGCCCGCGGTGCGAGTGTTTTCAAGCCTCGGCATCGGCAACGCCGAGACTCGCCAGAGTACCCAGAACACCGCAGTCAACAATAAATACGAGTGCCGCCATTGTTCACAGAAATCACGCCAACGAACCGCGGCGCTTGGCCGGCGGGGATAAGTAGGGGTCGATTGGAGTTCCGTGGACATATACGGTTAAGCCGAACATTGTTGCTCAGGCACGGCGCGGCGACGGCGTGCGCCATGGAACAGGAGCGTCATCGCGCCGTTGCCTGAAGCAGCCTTGTTCGACATAGCTAATCCAGAAAAAGCTCTGACTCGACCGGGAACCGACGAAAACGCTTGAAGTCCTCGTCCGTGCACTTGGCGTGCTGCGCATCCGTCTGGTCTTGACCGTTCCAAGCCGTGTTGAGGTGATGGTAAAGATGGCCCATGTCCACCTGGAATTCCTCGGGGCCGTAATCGCCGCTGCTCTCGAGATTCTGAATTGTCTCCATTAGCTGCTCAGCAGCCTCGCACAAGTGAAATAAAACAACGGCACGGTTCATAGTGTTGTCGAACGTCCGAGGTAAGCGACGGCCACTGACGTTGCAATTGTCACTGAGCTGAACGGCTCATCCCCGTTCGCTCCACCGATTTGTTGATGCAATCCTCACAAACTCTGTTTCAACTCATCCAAAGTGATTTTCTCTCTTTTCGCGCCCGGAGTAAACACCTGTGGCGGCGTCTTGAAATCGCCGATGTCGGACGACCAGCCGATGAACTGACCATGTGAATCGAACGTATATCCTGCCGGGCCGGAAGCTAGATAACGACCGGCTGGCGCTGTGACCTGATAATACACCACTCCGTCGGAGGTAATCCGATATGCTCCCATCGGCTTTTTCAACCACGCCAAACACGATGAAACATCAGTTACGGTCTTCGGCGGTGTGGCGCGAGAATGAGGAATCTGGTCGAGTGCAATACAACCGATCAGGAGTAAGAGCGGCACTGCCACACCAACGCAAATGACTTTGATAACGCGTTGCATCTAACGACCCAGGCTCAGCGACGGCGGCCACGAGGCGCGCCGATTGCAACCGCGACGGCCCGCCGCCGTTCCCTGCAGCATGGTTGGGCCGTCAGTAAACCAAGTTCGCGCCAAAGTCCGGAATTTTCCCATCTTTGATTTCCTGAATCCATTGGTCCAAGCTTCCTCCATGCATCTTCCAAAACTTGCGACAAAGCTCAAGGTATTGGATCACCACATCGCGTTCTCCTTTTTCAAGGAGGTCTTTGGCCAGACTTACGTTGGGTCCAAAACTGTTCATCTGCGGTGAGCCGGGACTGTTGCCTGCGGCGAGCAAGTATTGTTTCGCTTCGTCAACACGACCGTCCTTAACAGCAATACGACCCAGTACGAGATTGGCGTCTTGCACCGCATTCCCGTAATTCCAATCGCCCGGAAATTTTGAGAGTAATGTCATCAACTCCTGTGCGTACTTCCTGGCATCCTCCGCGTTGCCCGCGACGAAACTTTCCTTTGCCGCGTCATTCAAAGCGTAGAACCTCTCCTGTGGTGTCTTGGCTTTGGCCAATTCATTTGTCGCCTTGGCGAGGCGCCCTTGCGGAGTGAAAGAACCACCGCAACCGCAAGCAAGCAACAATCCGCAGAGTAAGAATGGTGTGATGTATCTCATATCGCGTAGCCGGCCTAACGCCGGAACTTCGTTAGACGGCCAGCTCAATCATTTCGATTCGTTCCGCGAACAATTCAATGTGGGTGCAACGGGCGCACTTCAAGCCTGGGGCCGCGGTTATCACCGAAGGAACGGTCACCGCCAACGGGATCTCCGTGAATCGGTCATGGCCGCAATGGGAACATAGGACTGGCTTACCGCGCGCTCTGTATTGCTGCGGGCCGATCGCTCGGCGTGCGGCCTTCCAAGCACGCTTCACAGCTTTGACTGTCTTCCTCATAATAAGGCTATTCAACCTTGTCGTTGCCGTGTTCGTATATTAAGCCTTGGAAATCCAATATGCAATTCGTTTGATGCGAGAAGCTTGTGTGCTCCGGCATCTCTCCATCAACACCGAAAAAAACCTCCCACTGGCTCGGCTGATCGTCAGACTTTTTCGAAGGCTAGAACGTATCCACCAGTATCGTAGAAGCTTCAAAACGAAGATATTATTTGGACTTCCGATCAACCGTAACTAGTTGGTCTTTGGTCATCAGGACAAATTCTTGGTGATTCACAGCCGCGTGAGCGCCAACAGGTAATCGGTCCTGGTAATCCCGAGTGACTCAGCGCGGCGATCAATCCGCGCTAGCTCATCTAAGGGGCAACTGATCGAGAAGGTTCTATTGCCGGCGTTTCGAGTCGGCAGCCGGCCTTTTTTCGGTGCTTTTGTTTGTCGTGTGCGATGCGTTGTCATGCGTTGTTATTGTGCAACAACAGATGCTAAGCATGAAAAATTCAATCTTTAGCTTGTCGCCCCGTCCTGTTTGTGTATTATTGAATAGCTCAAGGTGACCCCGGAGGAAACAGCCCGTGAGGAAATCGACGCGATGCCCAATCATGACGACAAACCTATGAATCGCCTTGGAGGAAGAACCGCGTCGCGTCATCTCGCGGCGGGCTTGCGTTGGTTCCAAAGACGGCTCGTGTTAATGACCGTGTTTGTCTGGTTTGGATGCGCCGCTCTCGCAGATGACGCGCCCGAAATCTTGTGGATGCGAGGAGGGGCTGGGCAGCAGGTTACCAGCCTCGACATGTCGGCAAGCGGCTCACTCCTGGTATCGGGCGATATATTTGAACTCGTTAAAATCTGGCGATTGCCCGACGGGGTAATGCTCAGAACTCTCGAAGGCCACTCCAACGTGGTCGAGAACGTGGCTTTATCACCGGATGACAGCCTCGTGGCGTCCATCGACGCGGGTGGCACGCTGAAATTGTGGAATGTCCAGGACGGGAGGTTGCGATGGAGCGTAACTGCGGAGTTCAGCAATTTGAATCTGGTGCGCTTTGCTCCGGACGGCCTGACGATCGCTACTTCCGGCGGAGATAAGATCGTAAGACTGTGGCGGGTGGCCGATGGAGCGTTCATCCGCGAAATGGCCGGGCACTCCCAGCCTGTCCAAGGGATTGATTTCTCTCCAGACGGACAACTATTGATATCCACGGGGTGGGACCGCTTGCTCCAGGTTTGGCGGGTTTCCGATGGTTTGCTCGTTGGGACGATCGACAACGTGTTTCGGGGATGGTCGGCGGCGTTTTCGCCCGACAATGCGACGGTGGCAGTGGGCTCATCGAGACACGTGCGCATCTGGAGAATATCCGACGGCTCGCTCGTTCACGTTCTCACGAATCACACCGCCAACGTTATCTCGGTCCGATTCTCCGCGGACGGCTCCACGCTGGCAGCCGGCGACGTGAGGGGTGCCGTCAAGCTTTGGAACGTGGCTTCGGAAACGGCCCAGGACATTTATCCGGAGTCCAGCACCGCCGTGATGACTTCTCATCCGGTGGCGCTCTCGGGTGATGCCACGGCGCTGGTTTTTAACACTCCGGCGCAAAGCCTGAAGTTGTGGCGGACCAACAATCCATCCCAACTGGGGACGATTTCCGCATATAATTACTTTGCGAGGTCCGTCTCCTTTTCTCCGGATGGACGCCTGCTGGCCACGGCGGGTGCAGGCGAGAGAGTTCACGTATTCCGGACCGCCGACGGCGCGCCCGACCCGATCCTCGAAGACGTTTCGCCCACCATCGGCAGGGTGGTGGCCTTCTCACCGGACGGAACATTGCTCGCCGGCGGAGATAACAGCGGGCAGATCACGCTCTGGCGCGTAAGTGACGGTCAATTGGTCCGTCAAATCCCGGCGCACGCGGCCACGCCCGAGTCGATCGTTGCCCTGGTGTTCTCGCCCGACAGCACCCTGATCGCTTCAGGAGGCGCCGACGCGGTGGCAAAAATCTGGCACGTTGCCGATGGATCGCCGTTGCACTCGTTGAGCGGGCACAGTTTAAACATTTACACGCTGGCGTTTTCTCCGCAGGGGGATGTTTTGGTTTCGGGCAGCGGCGATACGACACTGAAACTCTGGCGCGTGGCGGACGGTAATTTGAATTACACCCTCACCAACCACACCGACCTGGTTGTCAGCGCCGCTTTCTCTCCCGATGGCACCACGTTGGCATCAGGATGCTTTGACGGAACCGCCCGGCTGTGGAACGTGACCGATGGCAGTAACGTCGGCACGTTGCAGGATGGATTTGCTGTGAGGGGACTGGCCTACACCAGCGACGGCAATCACCTGTTTACAGCCGGCGCCGCAGTGTTTCCGGGTTTGCGGGGAACACTGCGTATTTGGCACTTGCCAGACGGCACCAACGTTCAGACTTTCTCACGTGAGCTGGCCTTTCCCACTACCCTGCGCGTCTCTTCGGACCAACGGTTTATTGCCTATGGCCGCTACGACGGCACGGTTGTGCTTGCGAAAAATCCGCTGGCGCCTCCTTTGGGTCCACAATTAAGCCTTCAGCGATCGGCACCTGAATGGCTTCTGCGGGTGACGGGGATCTCCGGCACAAACCTCACCATGCAGACCTCCTCGAATCTGGTCGATTGGTCAGATGCAAACCAATTCCCCAATCCTCCCAATACGCTGGATTTGCCGCTTACCCTGGACAGTTCGAGACGCTTCTATCGCGCGCTCCAACGTTGAGCCACTGTCCCCGGCTTCCGTCCTCAGCCTTCAGACTTCCCAACAACCCGCTTGTCGCCCCGTCTTGTTTGTGTATTCTCGGCGACTGTAGATGAGTCCGGAGGAAACAGCCCGGCAGCGAATCGACGCGATGCTTACCGCATCCGGCCGTTCCACTCACTTTTAACGTTCATCAACTTGATTGACCCATAGGAAACGACACTTCCGCCTGACCGCCATGTTCGAACAAGCCTTCAAAAATATCGACGACGTTCTCCGAAAAGAGGCCGGTTGCACCACCGAGCTCGACTACACCGAGCAGACCTCATGGTTGCTGCTGCTTTGGATAAAACAAAATGGCCTGAGCTTTTTTCGTGGCTCATGAAGTGTTTGAAACAATTCACTGATGTATTCGGTCCGGTGGTAAAGGGCTTGTGAATATGATCCGCCGCCGAGCTCGACGCCATCCTCAACCGCGCCTTCAAAGGAGAATTGTGAAACGGAGCCCCGCACGAACCGAAAACAGATTTTTGGTTCTGTGTAGCCGGGCTAACATTGCGCTGATGATCCTCCTTATTCTCACCGGCACCTCGGCCATTCAGGCAACCGATTCGCCGCAATGGCGCGGGCCGAATCGTGACGGTGTATGGACTGAAACCGGGATTCTTCAAATATTCCCGGCCGAAGGACTGAAGCTTCGCTGGCGGGCGGCGGTGGGGCCCGGTTGGTCAAGTCCGGTGGTGGCCCAAGGCCGCGTTTACTTGACCGACATGCGGCTGGAGAAACCGAGGGCCTGGGAGCGTATTCAGTGCTTTAAGGAATCAACCGGCAAGCCGCTCTGGAGTCGTGCGTACGAACTGGTCTACCCGGATTGGGCCTTCATCCCTGAGCATGGCGGCGGTCCGGCCGCGACACCGATCGTCGAGGCAGGAGAGATTTACTGGTTTGGCCGAAGCGGTCAGGTGGATTGTCTGGACGCGAGGAACGGCAAAGTCATTTGGGAAACACATCTGGACAGGGCATACGAAATCGGCGTGCTGAGTTGCCGTGGATCACCTTTGATTGAAGGAAATCTCTTGATCCTTTTCGCCGGCGGCAAGCCGGGCGCGTGTGTCATGGCACTCAACAAGCAGACGGGCAAGGAGGTTTGGAAGGCATTGGATGACACCGTGTCCAATAGTTCGCCCTTGATCATCATGGCCGGCGGCAAACGGCAGTTGATTGTCTGGACGGACAACGCCGTGAATTCCTTGAATCCCGCTACGGGCGAGACCTACTGGCGAGAACCGATGGTGACAGGCAGCAACGATTCGATTCCCACTCCGGTGTTCCAGAAGAACCGGCTGATGATTTCCGGTTTGATGTTTGAATTAGACGCCAACCGACCGGCGGCCAAGGTGCTTTGGCCGGAAACAATGGCCCCCTCCAAAAGAATTTTGAGCAATACCTCGACCCCTGTCTTGCAGGGCGATTACGTGTATTCTGCGAAGTCCAGCGGCGAACTGGTCTGTCTGGAGGCGAACACCGGCAAGCAGGTTTGGGGAACAACCAACGTGACGGAGCTGAAATTCGGCGCCAGCATCCACCTGACACCAAATGGTGATGCCACGTTTCTTTTTACTGACGAAGGAAACTTGATTTTAGCACGGCTCGCGCCCGGCAGTTACCGAGAGATCAGCCGTGTGCATCTGCTCAAACCGACTTCAATTTTGGGGACTCGAAAGTTTGCGTGGATTCCGCCTGTTTACGCCAACGGTCACGTCTTTGCCCGCAACGACGAGGAACTGGTCTGCGCCTCACTGGAAGCCAAGCGATGAAACGAAAGAGATGGGCTTGATAGTTCAAATGAATGTTCGTGATGGAATGAGCGACACGATTCCTGAGTCGATCGCGACGCTGTAGCGGTTGCAAGCCGAGACCGCCGCCGAGTTGGAAGCCTTTCCGCCTTCGCCGAGGCTATGGCGGACAGGCCTCCCCGCCATCACCAACGGCGCCTTCAAGAGAATCATAATCGCCGATAAATACGGACATCAACGACTTACCGCCTTGAAGACAACCTCTCTTTCAAGCAGTGCCAGTGCCTGGGCCATCGTGTCCCGGTAAGCAGCATATTCAGATGCCTTGGATTTTACTTTCGGCTGACGGCATTCAAACTCCAACTTAAGCTTTCTGCCTTCCAGCTGAATCTGCCCCTTGCAGACCGCGAAGCGTGAATCCAATTGGGGCACCAGGCGCGCCGCTTCCTCTGCGCGGAATCCTTCGGGAATATCAATGGACACGGTACTGTGAACGGAGAGTGGAATTGTTGTTTCGAAGGGGGTCAACCGATTATCTACAGGGTCTGCCGTCAAATAAGATCGCTCGAAACCAGCCCGCAGAATTCCGGTTAACTGATCGTTCAAGCGGTGAAGCTGCTTCTTGCAGGTGTACGTGCAGCGCAATTGCAGGGGCGCGTCCGGCTCATCCAACGGCTCGGCTCGGAAGTCCGACAATTCCACATCCGCCATGCCCATCTGGCGTTGCAACATCATGCGTCTGGAGGTCGGAGGAATCTGCAGCAGGAAGTCGCGCAAGTATGCTGCATGTACACCGGTGAGGGTCAGCGTTTCCTCCGTGACAACGTCTGCCATGTCCACGAGTCGGAGGTTCCGTTGCACTTCAATCCCGGAAGCGTTCTCCGGATAGGATGGAATCGTTTCAAAGTGTGGGTTCGTGGCTTCGAGGATCAACGCGTCGCGTCCGGCCAGCCCAATCGGGATGGCATGAGCCGCGTCCGCGCCTTTGTCGGTGCAATCGACGAATCTCCCTGTTTCCGGGACATAAACAATCATGTGATCGAACTGGTCGAGTGACGGCAGCTCCTTGAGGACAGGGCCACGGTGGCCAACTAAAGCCAACCGCGCGGGCACCCCCGCCGCTTCGAGCATCTGTTGAAGTAGAACGGCGTGATCTTTGCAATCGCCATACTTATTGCGGACAATGTCGGCGGGCTTGTTGGGAACCCGGGCGCGACGGCCGAATTCAATCGCCTTGTAGGTAAGATTAGATTGTACGTGGCGGGCGATTGCGGCGATTTTCGCCTCGTTGTTTTGCAGTCCCGCAACAAGGCTGCGAGCATGATCACGTATGGACGCATCCGGCTCCAGCCGGTTACTAATGGAGGCGACCCCGCCAATGCGAGGGCCAACAAGACGAACATCAGCGAGAGCGCGCACTTACGGTTGGTGCCGGGGCGGCGTGAGATTGCCCAGCACTTCAACGCACCTGCGAGAAACGCAAGCGGAACTATCAATTGACCCGTTACATAGCCCGCGTCTGTGGGATTCACATTACTGTACATAGTGCATATATTAATGCGGTCACTAACCGCTAAAAAGCCGTTCGCCGTTAACCTCGCTATTTCGTCTCGGAAGCACATCACTTCCGAGAGACTTGCGCGGTATCGCCCATCGCGAAAAGCAGGTTTCAGTCCATTGTCTGATGTTGGTGCGTCCTAATGTGGTAGTTAAGAGATATGAATACAGAGGTTGTCTTTCGCACACGCATGACAGGCGGCGAAGAGCGCACACTTCAAATGTCGGCAAAGATAGCGTCTGAATTTCGCGAAAGTTCCCCCATAGCTGGATCGTTAGTAACATTCCAATCTTTGGACATTCAGGATCGCGACATCTTTCGTCTGCTGGTACGGGAGGAATTCGAGACGCTGCAGGAGGGAATTCCGGCGGCGTTCGTTCCAAAACTCGTGGCCGCCAATCAAACGGAATGCACGTTTTAACCGTCTTCGCCCGGAGGGGCGGGTTTGGGTACTCCGGCTCCGGTGAGCAATCCGCGCCAAATCTTGTCATGTAAATGGTATTTATGCTTTCCTTGGTTCGTGTATAACTAGCCGTCATTCGCGCTCCATGAAGAACGTCATCATTTTCGCCATCGTAGCGGTTGCACTCATCGTGGTATTTGCTGTTCCACGCTGGAAGCAGGCACAGAGAGCCAAGAAGTTTGACGGCTATTTTGAGAAGCAGTATGCCGCGCTGGGTAAGACTACCGATGAGATTTTGGGTCACGAGAACGCCACAAACACATTCACAGTTTTGGGCGCACTTCATTGGCGCATCGGCCAGAAGGCTGAGGCGCGAGGTGAGCACAACCTCACCGACACCGAACGCAGACTTCTCGCAGCTTACTGGGTCGAGGCGGAAGTGAACAACGGCGGTTTTAACCAGTATTTTTTCAATTCGACAGGCGACAACGCGGAGGTGGCGCTGGCTGGACTCAAAGAGATGGGGGCTGCTGGTGCAGCGGCACTCTTGGAGCAAGCGATGGCGGTTTTTCCGGGCGACAAGCCGCCCGTAGACCGGTTCAAGCGACAGGAAGTGATGCAGCAGATTGCGGCACAATCCAAGCCGGTGTGGGAGAAGTGCGACAGTGGGTTTTACAAACGCAAGGAGAGCATCAGCGATCTGTCACTCGCCTACGCCAAGAAGAAGAGAGCAGAGATTGTTTTGCCATGACCATGAATAACTTCGGATGACCTATATTGGTTCGTTCGGCATCGCAGCCATTGAAACGATTTATCCGCCAGCATCGCGGCGAATACAAACATTCTTCTTGAAAGGAAAGAAGCCGAAGCCGACGCTTTACCTCTGCCAGCATCGGTGAGCTAATTTGTCACAGATGAACAGGACCGACGAGTTTGGATGGAGGGTCGATAGGCGCCGTCGTCCCTTGAGTGATCGACGCAAAGCACTGTGGATGTTGAACGACGAGCGTAGAGTCGTAGCAAACGCCGTAGCATGAAATCGCGATGCTCAGCAACCCGTTGATTTTGTTTGGCTACTTACTCACACGCGCCTATCTCGAAATCAGGCTTAGGGGTAACCCTAACGCGAGTTCGATTCTCGCTCCTTCCGCCAGTTGTTCCAGGTGCGCACCAGGACAACCACGCCGGCGCTTCGCCAAATGAATCAGAATTCGAAGTCCACAAAACGGTTTGCTGTCGCGCTGGCGGCCGTGTTGGGTGGAGTCGCGCTGGGTTCCTTCATCGTGATAAGGAGGGATGAGCCGGGCCAGTCGCAGCGGCCACTTCCGATCCCTTCGGGCCCAGGCAAAGGCGCGCAGAGAGACAACTCCTGGACGAATGGGATGGTCTGGATTCGGGGCGGGACTTCTTGGATGGGTTCGGCGGATGGAAGTCCGGATGAACAACCGGCGCACGAAGTCACGGTGGATGGGTTTTGGATGGACCAGACGGAAGTCACCAACGAGCAGTTTGAAAAGTTCGCACGCGCCACCGGCTACGTCACGGTCGCCGGGCGCAAACCTGACCCAAAGGACTTTCCCGGCGCATCGCCCGAGATGTTGGTGCCTGGCTCAGTCGTCTTCCAACCGCCGCCAGGCGAAGTGTCGCTGGACAATCATTACATCTGGTGGAAATGGACTCCCGGCGCAGACTGGCGTCATCCAGAAGGCGCCGACTCGGACATTAAAGGGCGTGAAAAGCATCCCGTCGTACATGTTTGTTGGTATGACGCGATGGCTTACGCCAGGTGGGCGGGCAAACGATTGCCGACGGAAGCGGAATGGGAATATGCTTCGCGCGGCGGCCTGGATCGCAAACCGTACGTTTGGGGCGAAGCGCAAACGCCCAACGGAAGATGGCAGGCGAACATTTGGCAGGGCCGTTTCCCAAATGAAAACACTCAAGCCGACGGTTTCCGTGGAACCGCCCCGGTTGCCAGTTTCCCGCCCAACGGCTACGGGCTTTATGACATGGCGGGCAACGTTTGGGAGTGGTGCAACGATTGGTATCGGCCTGACTACTACGCCAGCAGTCCGACGAAGGGTCCCAAAGGCCCGACTGAAAGCTTCGATCCGAACGAACCGGGCGTTCCGAAAAAAGTTCTGCGGGGCGGTTCTTACTTGTGCAGCGACCTTTACTGCACCGGCTATCGGCCCAGCGCGCGGATGAA
>Ga0209056_10007129_pt1 | contig 11518 bp, 9 predicted proteins | sample GraSoiAngelo_114_FD_185876 | JGI IMG/M metagenome (GOLD analysis project Ga0209056, IMG submission 185876) | Grasslands soil microbial communities from the Angelo Coastal Reserve, California, USA - 14_0903_13_40cm (SPAdes) (version 2) | ecosystem: Environmental > Terrestrial > Soil > Grasslands ... | reverse complement strand
TGCGGCTGCCACGGCCTGGCGTGGCTGTGACGCGAGCTGGTTGGCCAGGTCCCGCACCTCTTCCTCCAACCGCTCGGCGGGAACGATGCGGTTGATCACTCCAAGCCGGTGGGCATCCGCCGCCTGCAGCGGCTTGCCCGTGAAGAACATCTCGTAAGCGATCCCGGTCCCGGCCAGCCGCGGCAGCAGCCAGCTGACACCGCCATCGGGAGCGAGCCCGATGTTGATGAACGCCTCGAGGATGTACGCCTCTGGCGTGGCGATCCTGATGTCGCAGGCAAGCGCGTAGCTCGCGCCGATGCCGATCGCGGGGCCGTTCATCGCCGCGATGACGGGCTTTGGCATTGTGCGGAGTCGCATGAGCATCGGCATGTATTCGTTGCGCAGCACGTTGCCCACGTCTTCGGGCGTTCGCATCCCTGCACCCGGAGCCATCTCGGTCACATCGGCGCCCGAGCAAAACGCACGACCTGATCCCGTGAGGACGACGACGCGCACCGCGTCATCGCGCTCGGCCTGCTTGATCGCGTCGGCCAGTTGGGTGCGCGTGACCGCGCCGATCGCATTCATCTTCTCCGGCCTGTTGAAACGAATCACAGCGATGCCGCCATGAGTCCTTAGATCTACGTGCTGCTCAACTTCAGTTGCCACCAGTCACCGTCCTTTGAACACGCCTTTTCGCTTCTCCAGGAACGCGTGCATGCCTTCCTTCTGGTCCTCGGTCGCAAACAAGAAATAGAAGCTCTTGCGTTCCACCGCGAGACCTTCCGAAAGCGGTCCCTCGAAAGCCTTGAGGACCGCCTCCTTCGCGAGGCGAACCGCGAGGGGCGGCTTGGCGGCCAGCTCCCGCGCGATGCGCTTCGCGATCCCGATCGTCATCTCGGCCGGCACGACCTTGTTGGCGATGCCGAGCTCATAGGCCCGCTGCGCCGTAAGCGTCGCTCCGGTCAGCATGACCTCCATCGCGACGTACTTGCCGGCCGAGCGCGGCCACCGCTGGGTGCCGCCGGCGCCGGGGATGATGCCAAGGTTTATCTCCGGCTGCCCGAACCGCGCGGTGTCGCCGGCGACGATCAGGTCGCACATCAGCGCCACCTCGCAGCCGCCGCCCAGCGCGTAGCCGTTCACGGCCGCGATCAGAGGTTTTTTGAAGCCGGCAAGCGGCGCCCAGCGGCCGGTCTGATCACGCAGCAGCTGGTCGACGGGGCCCTGGTCCGCCATGTCCTGGATGTCCGCCCCGGCGGCGAAAACCTTGGCGCCGCCTGTAAGCACGACCGCCCGCACGCTGTCGTCGGCGTCCAGCTCGGCCAGGGCGGCGCTCACCTCGGCGATCACGGCGGGGCTGAGGGCGTTCAGAACCTTGGGCCGGTTGAGCGTCACGGTCGCGATCGGGGGCTCGATCTCGACCAGGATGTGCTCGTATCCCATCGCGGCTATCATCGGCTAAATGCCGAATTCGAAGCTGGTCGACTCCTACGGCCGCGTCGCCGACGACCTGAGGATCTCGGTCACCGACCGCTGCAACTTCCGCTGCATCTACTGCATGCCGGCGGAGGGCCTGAAGTGGCTGAAGCGCGAGGACATATTGAGGTTTGAGGAGATCGTCCGCCTGGCGCGCGTCTTCGTGGAGCGGTACGGAGTGCGCACGATCCGGATCACCGGCGGCGAGCCACTCGTGCGCGTAAAGCTTGAAGAGCTCATTGGCATGATCAACGCGATCGACCCGACACTCGACATCACGATGACGACCAACGGCGTGCTGCTGCGGCAGAAGGCGCAGGCGCTCAAAGAAGCAGGGCTCAAGCGGATCAACATCTCGCTCGACACGCTGCGGATGGACACCTTCAAGGACATGGCGCGCAGCGACGCGTTCGACCGCGTCATGGACGGCATCACGGCGGCGCGGGAGGCCGGCCTGTGGCCGATCAAGCTGAACATGGTGGTGATGAAGGGGCACAACGACGACGAGGTCGTCGACTTCGCGCGCCTCGCTCACAGCGAGGGCTACGAGGTCCGCTTCATCGAGTTCATGCCGCTTGACGGCGACAACATATGGACCAACGAGCAGGTGGTGCCGAGCCGCCGCATCCAGGAGCAGATCGAAGACCTATTTCCCCTCGAGCCGGTCGTCGATACGAGGCCCGGCCCCGCGACGCGCTACCGGTTCGCCGATGGCGCCCACGGCGGAATCGGGTTCATCTCCTCGGTCAGCCAGGCCTTCTGCACGACGTGCAACCGGATCCGTCTGACCGCCGAAGGCGGGCTGCGCACGTGCCTCTTCTCGCTGCAGGAGACGCCGCTGCGCGACCTGATGCGGTCAGGCGTCTCAGACGATCACCTCGGAGAGGTGATCGAGTCGGCGATCTGGCGCAAAGAGGAAGGCCACCTGATCAACAAGCCAGGCTTCATCAAACCGGCGAAAAGCATGTCCCAAATCGGAGGCTGACCTGGCAGATTCCACCTCCCCACCCTGTGGGGAGGTCGGCGGCGCAGCCGCCGGGTGGGGGCGACCGTAAGCTAATCCCCGTGCTGAAACCCGAGGAAGCTCAGCGACCGTACACGGTCACCGAGCTCGCCAACGAGATCCGCCGCGAGCTCCGTCCCCTGACCGCGCTCCTTTTGAAAGGCGAGGTCAGCGGCATGAAGCGTGGCACCGCCGGGCACTACAACTTCTCGATTCAGGACGGCCTCAGCCGGCTCGATGCGGTGCTTTTTGCGGACGACTCCCGGCGTGTCACCACGCTGCCTGAGGACGGCCAGGTATTCATCTTTCGAGGTCGCGTCGACTTCTTCGGCAAGACGGGCCGGCTCTCTTTCATCGTCGACCAGGTCGAGTTCGACGACGTCGGCAAGCTGCGCGCTCGCCTGGAGGAGCTCAAGCGACGCCTGGAGCTGGAGGGCGCATTCGATCCCAAACGAAAGCGATCCCTCCCTTTTCTTCCTCACAACGTCGCCCTCCTCACGTCGCCGACAGGCGCTGTGATCAACGACCTCCAGGAGACGATCTGGGACCGCTACCCGAATATGGGCATCGTCCTCTACCCGGTGCAGGTCCAGGGCGCAGGAGCGCCCATGAGCGTGACCCGCGCCCTTCGGCGCTGCAACCAGGAGAAGGTCGCGGACGTGATCGTGCTCGCGCGAGGCGGAGGCAGCTTCGAGGAGATGTATGCGTTCAACACTGAGCTGGTCGCGCGCGCGATCCTCGACTCGCGGCTGCCGGTTGTCACAGCCCTCGGCCACACGTCGGACCGGACGGTGGCCGATATGGTCGGCGATGCCGAATGCCGGACGCCAACCGAAGCGGGCGCGCGCGTAGTGCCGAAGAAAGCGGACCTGCTGACATCCCTGCGCGAGCGCCGGCGGCGTCTCGAGCGCGAGGTGGGCCGCCGGCTCAGCCGCGAGATGGACGGCCTGAAGTCCTTGCGCATGCGGCTACTGAGGTTGCTGACCACGCTCATCCAGCGGCCGGCGGACCGGGTGGCCCGCGCCCAGGCCGACCTCGCCAAGCTCAGCCCGGTCCACCAGATCGAGCGGCGCGAGCTGGGGCTGCGCGAGCAGCAGAGACGCTTGCGTGCGGCGGTGACTTTGAGGCTGCAGGTGAGCCGCGGCAGGCTTGCCGCCACCGGCGGCCAGGAGCGAATCGAGCGAGCGCTCGCCAACCGGATCACCGAAGAGGCGCGGAGGCTGGAGGGCCAGCGCCGGCGCCTGGTGGCGTTGAGCCCGGAATCGGTGTTGACTCGCGGTTACAGCATCACGCGCGATGCCGCGACGGGCGTCATCTTGCGCTCCGCGGCCCAGGCCTCTGTCGAGCAAAAAGTCACGATCCAGCTTGGCTCCGGCACGCTCGGCGGCCGCGTCGAGGAGGTTGAGGCATGAGCGAGCAGCTCACGTATGAGCAGGCCATGGACAAGCTGGAGGAAACGCTGAAGCGGATGGAGTCGGACAAGCTGTCCCTGGACGAGGCGGTCAAGGCGGCGGAAGACGCGCAGAAGTATTTCCGAATCTGCGTGCAGCGGCTCGAGGAAGCACGCAAGAGGATCGAGGTCCGAGCGGAAACCGAACCTACAGAGTAGTTTCGTCCCCTTTCCTTCAGTCCTCGGACTTCACCTCACCACGAATCTCCCCGCCCGGAAAGTTCACCGTGTGCACGTTCACGTAGGCGTCGCCGCTTTCGATGATCCTCAGCGCTCCAGGAAAATCGCCTGCGGCCACGTTCTGGTCCGGCACGGGCCGGATGTCGGAGGCTGTGACTCCGGATCGCGAGACTGTGCCGCCTCCCGCTGGACAAGTCGGCGTACCCGCTGGTCCTGGCGCCCCAGCAGAGCCACAGAGCCACAAGAAGATTCCTCCGTTCACGCCCGGTTGCGCGAAGTGAATGTGGGACATGAACGCCGGACTGGAGAGGCCTGAGAAGGTCAGCCTGTAGGACAGCGTTGAGCCGGTCACCGTAGCCTGGAACGTGCCGGTCCCCGCGGTCAGCTTGGGGGTGACCTCCTTGAAGCCCGACAGTTTGGCGTGCAGCGTCAGCGTCGACTCGTCCGCATTTGTAACCGTCACCGTGAGAGCCAGCACGGCAACTACCGTGAGGGAGCGAAGTATCCATCTCGGTCGCATATGACACCCCCCGTTGAACATCGTGGCCACGCCGCGAAGAACCTCGATCCTGCCTCAGCGGGATTCGGTTGTCAAAAATTCAATTCGCTGCCCGATGGCGGGTCGGAGGTCCTGAAGACCCGAAGGGGTAGTTCTTGCTCCTCCCCATTTATGGGGAGGTGGCCCGAAGGGCCGGAGGGGCCGATTCCAGCTTTTCGTCCATCGCTCGGAGCCGCTGGCTCAGATTTTTGATGAACTCCAGGAGGACTTCGGGATGCTCGTGCACGATCGCCTGCAGGCGGTCGCGGCGCAGCACCCGGATGGTGGTGTCGGCTGCGGCCTGCGCGCTGGCGGAACGAGGCTGCTCGTCGAAGACCGCCATCTCCCCCACCACCGTCCCGCTCCCATGCCTCGCCAGGGTGACCTCGTTCCCGTCGTGGTCGAGGTGGATGCGGACCTCGCCGTCGACCACGACGTAAAGCTCGGCGCCGACATCGCCTCTGCGAAACACCGACTCGCCCTTGGCGTAATGCCGGGTCACCATGAGCCGGTCGATGCTGGCGAGCTGCTCGAGGGTGAGCGTGCTGAACAGAGGCACCCGTTTCAGCGCGATCAACTCTTTCATGTGTTCACTGAGTCCCTGCGACGCGGCGGCCGCCGTTTCGCGGACCCACTTGTCGGGATGATTCGTGAGGGCTTCGATCTCCGCTTGCGACAGCGGCCGCGCCACCACCGGGTCGAACGACTCCGGTTCGAGCAGGCGAGCCAGCGGCCCGGCGAGCCAGCCCGGGCCGAAGTTTAACAACGTTTCCAACGCCTCCACCCTCGTCTGTGACTGCACCGACGAGAGCCCGCGTTCGACCGTCTCGAAGCCCCGCTTTCCGTGCAGGGCGCGCATCGCTGCAAGGGCGGAATCCGCCGCACTGTTGACGTAGTCGTCGAGCCCTATGCGAAGCAGCGCATAACCCGCGGCTGCATCGCCGTCGAGGTGGCGGATCGCGCCGCTCACGCGGGCTGACAATCGCGCCATCTGCACACCGTTCGAGAGCTGGGACTCGAGATGAGCGCGGGCGCGCTGGAAGAGCTCGGGGCGGCCGCTGCGGACCAGGGCTTCGACGGCGGCGGCCGACGTCTCATCGCGCGCCAGCAACAGCGGCAAGGTCAACGCCAGCGCCTCCGGCGCCTGGGCTGCCATCGCCTCAGCCGCCAGGCGGCGCACGTCGCGATCGCCGCTGGCCAGACCGCCGGCCAGGGCTTCGGCATAGGCCTGCCGCCACTCGTCCGGAGGCGCCCAGCGCAAAGCCTGACGCAGGGCCTCGCGCCGCACCTCGACGACGCCGTCACCAAGGCACGCGATCAGCGCCTCCGAGACGCCGGCAACCTCGCCCTTCATGCGCGCGAAGCTTCGGATCCCTTCCAGACGAACGCGCGGATCGGGGTCGCCGAGGGCCTTCACGATGGTCGCGTCGTCGGCGACGAACGCCGCCGCCCAGGCTGCGGCGGCGCGATCGCCGGGCGCGGCCGACTCGTCCAGCGCCTGGAGGAGCCCGGCCGAGCCTTCCCATCGCTCCTGCCGCATGACGCCGGCGATTGCGGCCGCGGCGCGGACCCATCCATCCTCGTCGTCCTTCGCGGACTCCAGCTGGCGTGGAGTGATGCCGTCCGGCGCCGCCATCTGGAACGCGAGCTTGCGGACCACCGGGTCCGGCGACGCGAGGAGCTCGGACAGCATGGCCGCAAACGCGTCTGGTGCAGCCTTGGCCAGAGCCGCGGCGGCGAACTCCCGCGTCTGGTCGTCGCCGCCACGGACGAAGTCCTGCAGCTCGGCGACTTGCTCTGTCGTCGGGCGCCCGACCGCCTGCTGGAAATCCGCCAGGCTCAACGCGTGGGTGCGAAGCCTTGCGTAGATGGCATCGACGTACAGGCTCCTCACCCACCACGCGGCGAGGATGAACAGGATGCTGATGGCGACGCCGGCCAGGGCGAGCACCTCGACGCTGGTGACGATCGAGGCCTGCAGCAGCAGGAGGCCGGCCCCGGTCGCGACCGCGGCGCCCGGAAGGACAGCGTTGTCGAGCAAGAACTTCAGCCTGGGCACCACCTGCGCCGGCAGGGCCCCGCCCAGCACGTTTTGCGCCGGATCGTCCAGGCCTGTCTGGAGCCCGTTGCGGACTACGAAAAGAAAGAGCGCGGTGGCCAGGACGGGATTGGCGGCCACTGCTGTGAATCCGATCAGCGTGAAAACCGGCAGGACCATGATTGCGTTCTTCACGCCGAGCCGATTGAGCACCCACGGCGCGATGAAGAGACTCACGACCAGCTGCACCACGTAGCTCGCCAGCCACGCGTTGCCGATCAGGATGGTCAGCTCCTGCAGGTTGTTGTGGGTCGCGTCGACGAAGAGCACCGCGACCAGGTAGTCGCCGACTCGACTGACCACCTGGAGCACGAGGGCGAGCAGGACCAGGGCGAGGACCAGTCGGCTTCCCGTCATGTGTTCCGCGGCGCGCCTCAGCAGTGCGAGCGCACCGTGACGTTTGCGCTCGACCTCGTGTTCGACGAGTAGCAGGTCAGCGTCGTCGATGAACGCCGGTCGGAACAGCGTCCGCTCGAGCCCGACGGACATGACGGCGGCGGCGATCGATCCGAACGCCCACACGAACAGAAGCGGTTCGGTGGCGAAGACCGCGACGATGGTCGTGGTAACGCCAGAGAGGATGTAGCCGACGCTCGACCCCGCAGCGATCACAGGAAAGATTCGCTTGCCCTCGAGCACGTTGAAGTGCTGGGTGACGAAGGTCCAAAAGTGGAGCATGACCAGCTCGAATGCGACCGAATAGACGACGTAAGAGATGAAGGCGACCTGGGCGTCCTCGCGGATCGTGTAGGCGGTGAAGACGGCGATGGCGGCGACGGCGTTGGCGATGAGGTTGATTCGGAACGCGCGACCAACGCCAAATCGGCGGGTCAGCGCGCCTTGCAAGGCGTCCATGGGCCAGACCGCCAGCGCCAGCACGATGAAGAACACCGGATAGGCGTGCGGACCGGCCTTGTTGAGGAAGATCGACTGGGTCGCGCTGAACGCCGTGTACATGGCCCAACCGATGACGATCGCAAAGCCCGCCACCTGCAGAGTGCGCCTGAGCTCGGTGCGGCGGACGTGAAGGATCTTCGCGAGCAGGGGCGACACCGCCTCCTGCCGCATGGTGCTAGCGGCCACTAGGTCTGCTGGACGCTGGCGATCCTCTGCAGGGCGGCGATTCGCTCGGCGATGGGCGGGTGGGTGTCGAACAGGTGGCTGAACAAGCTGCCGTGATGCTCTTCTGGGTTGTCGATCATCATGGCCGCCACCGCGTGGTTGAAGCGTTCGGGCGGCTTGTCATTGCTCGCGATCTTCTGCAGCGCGGAGATCAGGCCGGTCGGATTACGCGTGAGCTCGACGCCGCTCACGTCGGCGAGCGACTCGCGCTGGCGTGACAGCGCCAGCTGCATCAACGGCCCTACCACGAACGCGATGATCGTGAACACCAGGCCGATCGCCAGCACGATCAGCGCGCCCTGGCCGCGCATCCGCATGCGACCGACGCCGTTCCAGAACGCGCTCGCGATCAGCGCGGCCATCCCGATCATCGTCGCGACGACGAGGAGCAAGCGCACGTCGAAGTTCTTGATGTGGCTCATCTCATGAGCCAGGACGCCCTCGAGCTCTTCGCGATTCATCATCTGCAGAAGCCCGGTGGTCACGGTGACGGCGGCGTGGTTGGGATCCCGTCCGGTGGCGAACGCGTTTGGACTTTGATCGTTGATGACGTAGACCTTGGGCAGCGGGAGGCCGTCGCCGATCGCCAGCGCCTGGACGATGTTGTAGAGCTGCTGATACTGGCGGGGGTCAGCGGGCTGCGCGCCCATCGCGGAGAGTAGGCGTAGAGGGCTGCCGCCACACCCAGGACGCCGAGGACGATCGCGCCCGCGACCGCGCCGCCCTGGCCGCTGGCCAGCGCTCCGATGATCAATCCAGCCACCAGCCAGACGGCAAGAAAGCCGATGATCACGATCACGCTGTTGCGCTTGTTGCGGGCGATCTGGTGATACATCTACGTGGCGGCGCGCTTGTTGCGCCGCACGGAGTCGCGCAGGCGTTCCGCCGCGTAGCGACCCCAGATCTGCGCCCACACCAGGCCATTGCTGAAGGCGGACACCTCCTCCGAGTGGTGCTTGAAGTGGAATGTCCACATCGCCCGGTGGCGCTCGTATGAAATCTGGCGCCGCCGGTCGGGCGGTATGGCCTTCTCGCGCCGCGTCGCACGCGCGGAGGGCACGTAGAAGATCTTCCAGCCGCCAAGCTTGAGGCGATAGCAGAGGTCGAGGTCCTCGCCGAACATGAAGTAGCGCGGGTCGAAGAAGCCCACCCGATCCAGCGCTGACATACGCAGCATCAGGCAAGCCGCGGTGCCGGCGTCGATCTCGTGAACATCGGACTCGGAAAGGTGGCCCATGTTGTGGCGGCCAAAGCGCGGGCTCTTCGGAAGGAGCTTGCTCAACCCAACCGTCTCGTAGAAGAGCGTGCTCGGGATAGGAAAGGCCCGGCGCGCGTCGGGGTCGAGACGGCCGCCCGCGAGCACGAGGCGCGGCCCGACCGCGCCGGCGTCCGGGCGGGTGAGCAGGAAATCCGCCAGCCTGCCGACGCACTGCGGATCCAGCGTGACATGAGGGCTCAGAAGGAGGACGAAGCGGCCCTCGCACCGCGCGAGGCCGAGGTTCGCGGCGCGGCCGTAGCCAAGGTTTTTCGGCTGCACCAGCACGGTGGCCTGGGGGAACTCGTTGGTCACGGCGGCGGGCGAACCGTCGGAGGAGTTGTTGTCCACGACCACTGCTTCGACAGGCACGTCGGCGCTGGCGAAAAACGCTTTGAGACACTGCAGGAGCTCGTCCTTGGCGTTGTGGCTGACCACCAGTGCCGAGACGATTGGCTTGGCCGGTTCAGGCATCGGCCAAGAATTATCCCGTTAGAATCTCGCGACGTGCAGCGACTGGGTGCCCGCCAGCGCTTGACCCAGCTCCTGCGCAACCGGCTGGTGCAGCAGAACCTGGTGCTGTTCCTGGGCGGCCTCATCGCCGGTATCGGGGGTTTTGTCTATCACGCGATCGCGGGCCGAGTGCTCGGACCGTCGACCTACGGCCAGGTGGCGTTCCTCATCGCCCTCTACGCCGTGGGCACCGGCCCAGCCTTGATCCTGATCGTCGTCCTCGCCCGCTACACCGCCATGCTCACCGCGCGCGGCGATCCCGGGGTGCGCTCGCTGCTGACTCGGACGGTGCGTCTGATCGCCATCCCATGTCTCCTGCTGATCCTGCTGACGACGCTGTTCGCCCGGCCGATCGCCGCCTTCGAACATCTGGGCTCGACCATCCCAATCCTCATCCTCGGGTTCGCGGTGGCGCTGATCTGGCAGGTGGCGATCCCGCGAGGCATCCTGCAAGGCCTCCAGCGCTTTACCTCGCTCTCGCTCAACCTCTCGCTGGAGCTGATTCTCCGCACGATCGCCGTCACCTTGCTGCTGAAAGCCGGCTACGCGGTTTCGGGCGCCATGGCCGCGGTGTTCGTCGGCCTCGCGGTCGTGTTCTTTCTCGGTCTGTACTCATTGCGCGACCACTTTCGCCGGGTGGGCACACGCGTCCAGCTCCGGGTCATGGCGGGTTTTTCGCTGACCGCCGCCGCCGGCATCATCGGCGTGCAGATCCTCTACAACCAGGACGTCATCCTGGCCGTGCATTACCTGAACAGCCACGACGGCGGGATCTACGGCGGGCTCAACAAGATCGGCACGATTCTCTTTTTCCTCACCCTCAGCGTCAGCCAGGTCCTTTTTCCTCGCGTGGTCGAGGCGGTCGCCAAGGAGCAGCACCCGGGGCGGATCCTGCTGTCCTCGGCTGGAATCCTGACCGCGCTCGGCGCCGGAGCCCTGCTCGTTTTCGCCGTCGTGCCGGGACTTGTCGTCGGCATCCTGTTTGGACCCAGCTTTCGGGATGCGATCCCGCTCGTGTTTCCCGTTGGTCTGATCGGTCTCGCCCTTTCGCTCGACAACCTGCTGGTCCAGTTCTTCATGGCCGTGCACGACCGCGTCTTCGTGCCGATCCTCGCCCTCGGCGTGGTGACCGAGGGTGTCCTCATCTTTCTGTTCCACGCCCGGGTCGGCCAGGTCGTCCTGGACGTGCTGGCGGCGCTGCTGGGGCTGCTGGTGCTTCTGAGCATCCGCTGCTACGTGCTGCTGCCGAAACTGCGAGCGGAGAGCGTAGCCGAGCCAGAACCGGCCCTGGGCTGAAAATTCAAGTCCCGCCACCCCGAAGGGCCGCGGGACTTAAAAAACGCTCGGCAACGACCTACTCTCCCACCGGGTTACCCCGGCAGTACCATCGGCGCTGGAGGGCTTAACTTCCGTGTTCGGAATGGGAACGGGTGTCTCCCCTCCGCAATGGTCACCGAACAACGGGAATTATACCGAGCCCGGTGATGAGACTTTCACCTCCCACCCTGTGGGGAGGTCGGCGGCGAAGCCGCCGGGTGGGGAGAAACAAACTTGCTATCTGGTCCGTCGTCTGCGGGCTCGAAGGCTCTTGATCTTCCGAGCCTCCGCGGGCGGCACGTAGTGCGAACGCCGTCTCATCTCGCGCACGAGCCCCTGCTCCTGCACCTTGCGGCGGAACTCACGCAGCGCCTGTTCGAACTCTTCGGGATCCTTGACGACTATTCGCACGACCGGACAAGGATACAGGCCATGCAGAACCGCCCGCTTGTCAAGACTGCTGCTCGACCGCTTGCTTCCCTTAGGGGTTCACTCCCCCAATCGTCACCGTTCCGGTGTGGGTACCGCTCGAGTCGACCCACGTGACCGAAACCCGCTCGCCTGGCTGGTGGGCCCTGATC